>ERZ808240.1467-NODE-1467-length-29005-cov-6.036718_pt1 | contig 29005 bp, 19 predicted proteins | sample MGYA00521084_ERZ808240 | MGnify/ENA primary metagenome ERZ808240 (study PRJEB31516, sample SAMN03275571) | gut metagenome | biome: mammalia-associated habitat; material: feces | host: Papio cynocephalus | place: Kenya | collected 2012-08-06 ... | reverse complement strand
TAGCACATTGTTTCCGCCATAACCACAGGCTTCATCGGTCACGTAGCCCGCTACACCCCCTCTTCAGCCTATGCTTCTGACAAAAACTATGCACAAATTCATATCAATTAAATTTGAGCATCTACTTAAATAAAAAACTCTAAAGATAAAATTTCTATTCGCCATAACTCGCGCGAAAATCACGAACGCCTTCTGTGGCTCATTTTAAGCGAATTTTGAGCAAAATTCACAACTCATTGAATATCAGCAAGTTACAAAGCAATACATACTTTTTACCATGTCATAAACGTGTTCTATTGCCACAAGGATACGTATCCTTAGGGTGAAAGGATACGTATCCTTACCACCTAAGAACACGTATCCTTAGCACCTTAGGATACGTATCCTTAATGCCTTATAACACGTTTATAAGCATACAACAATAGTTTTTTCTAATGATAAAGCACGTATTTTATATAATTATCACACCTGTTTACATCTATTAACTACTAGATTGAAAGTTCAGAATGTCAAAAATAGTTACCATTTGCACAGCATTTTTAGCTTAAAAGAAAACGAAAAGAATAGGAAAAAAGCAATTACCAATTTTTATTAGTAAATTTGCAACGATATTTTGCGCCAAAAAGAGCAATAAACATCATATTGAAGAATTACGAGTTAAAGGTGGCTCCATAAATTCAGCCACAACACATTCAAAAGTGTAATGATTGTAACAGTTGAAAGGGCATGGCGGGCTATGCGGCTAAAGTTACTAACAGAAGGATACTTTTAAGTGAGAGTGTGCAAGGCACCTGGTAAAACAGACGACAATCTAAAATAGCATTTATAGGATTACACCTTTAGAGAATTACAGCAATCATGCCACAACCTAACACAAAAGAAGAATTTGAACAAGTGATGCGCAATTGTCGCGAGCTATTTGTTAAGAAACTACACGACTATGGTACTGCATGGCGCGTAATGCGACCCGAAACCATGACAGACCAAATATTTATTAAAGCAGCACGCATCCGTTCGCTACAAATAAAAAAACGAGCAATGGTAGACGAAGGCATCACGTCTGAGTTTATCGGCATCGTAAACTACAGTCTCATCGCCCTTATTCAGCTTGAAAAGGGAGTGGCCAATGAAGAAGACATCACACCTGAGGAGGCTATTAAACTCTACGACAAACATGCTCAACAATCGCTTGAGCTTATGCTGAAAAAGAACCACGATTACGACGAAGCTTGGCGCGGAATGAGAGTGAGTTCGTATGCTGACCTCATCTTTATGAAACTATTCAGAACCAAACAAATAGAAGAGCTTAAAGGAAAAACGCTTGTGAGCGAGGGGGTGGCTGCCAACTACATGGACATGATGAACTACGCCGTATTCGGTTTAATAAAACTAACAATTGAAAAGTAAGTTTGCTATATATGCAGGTATCGCACTAACATGGTTGTGCCGATTGTTGCTGTGTGCCACATTCATCTTTTCGGGGTTTGTTAAAGTGGCAGACCCTATGGGCATGGTACACAAGTTGCATGCCTACACGGTGGCGCTCAACCTTTCGGTGGCCGACAATTCGCTATTACTCGAGGTATCAGCCACGGCCTTAGGCACCATTGAATTCGTGTTGGGTGTGTATTTACTCTTGGGCTTTAGACGCAAATTTACCACGCGTACCATTACGCTCTTTATGCTTGCATTCACCCTTGTCACGGCATGGATTTATGCCACCGACCCCGTGCCCGATTGTGGATGCTTTGGCGAAGCTATCAAACTGACCAATGGGCAAACATTTGCCAAGAACATTGTGTTGCTACTTGCCTCTGTGGTTTTGTTGATGCGTCCATTCTCTGGTCTGCGTCTCATATCAGAGCGAAATGCATGGATACTATCCATCTACTCGTGGTGTTATGCCATTGGTTTGGCGCTTTATACGCTCCATTATCTGCCCATAATAGACTTTTCGGGATACGTAAGAGGAGCCAATATTAAGCAAGCTGTAATGGGCGAGGCCGACGAAGCTACTACCGAAAAGCTTGCCAACTTCTGCCTTATCAATGCCCAAACTGGCTACGATGTCACCCTTGATGTGCTCAACCATAAAGGTTACACGTTTTTGCTCACCATCCCCTCTACCATCACGGCCGACGATGGTTGCTGCGACCGCATTAACGATCTTTACGATTTTTGTTTAGACCACCATGTACCCTTCTATATGGTAACATCCTCAACTGGCAAAGACCTTGACAAATGGATAGACGAAACAGGAGCAGCCTATCCTACCCTACTTGCCGAAGACACCGAACTCAGCACCATGGTGCGCTCTAACCCAGGTTTGATGCTGCTCAACAATGGCATAGTTGAAGGAAAATGGAGCAACAACAATCTACCCGAAATCAACGATGATACAAGCAGCGTGAAGCAGCTCATAGGCAACACGTCCCACAACAACCCAACAACTACATTGTTGCTATGGTTTGTGGTTCCGTTCATAATCATTGTGTTGCTCGATTCGCTTTGGACTGGACATCAATTTTACAAACAACATATCTACGTTAAACGTTTTAAACTCAAAAAAATCATGAGAAAGAAAATCGTTGCAGGTAACTGGAAGATGAACAAGAACCTGCAAGAGGGCGTAGCTCTCGCTAAGGAACTGAACGAAGTGCTCACAGCAGACAAACCCAACTGTGGTGTTATCATCTGCACTCCTTTCATTCACTTGGCTTCTGTAGCTAACATCATCGACTCAAACATCATCGGTCTTGGTGCTGAAAACTGCGCAGACAAGGTGAGCGGTGCTTACACTGGCGAGGTTTCTGCCGAAATGGTTAAGAGCACTGGTGCTAACTACGTAATTCTTGGTCACAGCGAACGCCGCGCTTACTATCATGAAACTCCCGAAATTTTGAAGGAGAAGGTTAAGTTGGCTCTTGCTAACAACCTCGATGTTATCTTCTGCATTGGCGAGGTTCTTGAAGATCGCGAAGCAGGCAAGCAAAACGAAGTTGTTAAGGCTCAGCTCGAAGGCTCACTCTTCGACCTTACTGCAGAAGAGTTCTCACACATCATCTTGGCTTACGAGCCAGTATGGGCTATCGGTACAGGCAAAACTGCTACTGCTGACCAAGCTGAAGAGATGCACGCATTTATCCGCTCTACTATCGCTGACAAGTTTGGTGCTGAAGCTGCTGAAAACGTTTCTATCCTTTATGGTGGTAGCTGCAAACCAACTAACGCTAAGGAAATCTTCTCTAAGGTTGACGTTGATGGTGGCTTGATTGGTGGCGCTGCTCTTAAGGCTGCCGACTTCAAGGGCATTATCGATGCTTGGAAGGCTTAATTTAGCAAATTCTAAGTGCTATTTGTAAGAGCAAATAGCACTTTAATGTGCAAATAAGAAAGCAACACATGGTTGTATACAACACGTTTTGTTTTCCTATTTGCACATTTACCACTTTTTGAAATAGCTCTATTTGTGTGGCTAAATACGCACATCAATGCCCCCTAAGAGCAAGGCTCAACAACACCTAAGAGCACAATTTCAAACCATTAAAAACATACCGCAACATTCGCTCAATGAAACATTTTCTCTTCATTATTTGTGCCACTCTATTTGCATGTCAAACGCTTAAAGCACAAAGCACATACACCGAGAAACTACGCCAAAACGAAACTGGCAAGGGCACTGTAATTATTTATCATTCTGCCGAGATAGACCGTATCGTTAATGGCGTTAATCAGTCTGTAAACAAGAGCAAAACGAGCAACAACACTGCAAGCAAAACGCAAGCAAAGACCCAGACAGAGGCAAAAGTACCTGTCACACACCCAAACACTGCTACCCATATCGTTGCTAATAAAGACGAAAAGACAAAGCACGAAAACAAAAGCAAAAACGAAGTTAAAAGCGAAAACAAACACAACGCTAAACAAGGTGAAACAAGAAATAACGCTACTAAGCATGAAACAAGCACCTCAGCAACTTCGACCTACATCAGCCGCGCACGACACAAGGCACGTGGCTTCAGAATATGCATATTCACAGGCGGAAACTCACGCGCTGACAAGATAAAAGCTATACAAATGGGCAACAAATGCCGTAGTAAATTTGGCGAACTTGCCGCATACACCAGTTTTGAGCCTCCCCGTTGGGTAACCCATGTGGGCGACTTCAAAACACGTCAAGAGGCCGAAAAATATGTTACACGCATACGCCGTGCACGCATTTCGTACGAGGTGCGCATTGTGGCAAGCGAAGTAAACATTCCCTACTAAAACAACAATAACAAACTACGAGTAATAGCTTGCTCATCGACTGATTATTTATACCACTATAATGGAAACAGACAAACTCGAACAACTACAACACCACTATCACGAGATACTGAAACTTTTGGGCGAAGACGCTGAACGCGAGGGCCTTTTAAAAACCCCATTACGCGTAGCTAAAGCCATGCAAACCCTTACAAGAGGATATGACATGAAGCCTGAAGATGTGCTTAACTCTGCCAAGTTTAAAGAACCTTATAACCAAATGGTTATTGTTAAGGACATCAAGTTTTACTCGCTTTGCGAACACCACATGTTGCCTTTCTATGGCAAAGTGCATGTAGCATACATTCCTAATGGTTACATCACAGGGCTCTCTAAGATAGCACGTGTTGTAGATATATTTTCGCATCGTTTGCAAGTGCAAGAGCGCATGACCACACAAATTAAAGAGTGCATTGAAAACGCGCTCTCGCCAAAGGGTGTAATGGTTGTGGCCGAGGCTAAACACATGTGTATGCAAATGAGAGGAGTTGAAAAAGACGACTCAACAACCGTAACCTCCGATTATAGCGGAGCATTTGAACAACCTGAAGCACGCGCTGAATTTATGCGACTCATTGAGAAGCGGTAAAGAGCATAAGAGTTGAACTATAAATGACGTTTTTAGAGGATTTTATTAATCTTACTACAACACGTTTGTACAATCATTTTATAGTACCATCCACAATGTTTTTTTGCTTATCAACATAATAAAAAGCCATTCTTTCCGTTAATATAGAAACAAAAGCCATGATAGAATTTATTAGAGGCAACATAGACTACATAACCCCCACAAAGGCTGTTATTGATGCAAATGGTGTGGGATATGCACTCAACATCTCGCTTAACACCTATACGGCCATTCAAAGCAGTAAAGAGGCCAAACTCTACGTGTTTGAAGTGATTAGAGAAGATGCATTCACCCTATTCGGCTTTGCTACACGCTTAGAACGTGACTTGTTTGAACTACTCATTAGCGTGTCGGGAGTGGGCGGACAAACGGCCAGAATGATACTATCAGCCTTTACGCCAGCCGACCTTGCCAACATTGTTCAAACCGAAGATGTACGCTCGCTTAAAAGCGTAAAAGGCATCGGCCCCAAAGCTGCGCAACGCATCATTGTGGACCTTAAAGACAAGGTGGCAAACTTTATTGGTAGTAGCGAAGGCTGCGGCAATGCGAGTCAAGATGTTAAGGCTAATTCGCCAATTATTGAAGAGGCTGTTCAAGCTCTTACAGTACTTGGCTTTGCCCCTGCACCTACACAAAAAATTGTTATTCAAATAGTGAAAGAAGAACCATCAATCCCTGTAGAGGGAATTATAAAGAAAGCGCTCAAAATGCTCTGATTTAAAGGGATGTAGCGCTTGTTAAGTGCGTGGGGCGGTTGCTATTCGTTGTCTTCTATGCCATTGTCTATAATGCAAATTATATCAACTCTCAACGCACATAAGCTAAAAAAACTAATCTGATTATCCTTGAAACAAACGTTCTACATACTGCTGTTTGTATTGGCCTCTATCAGCATAGGGGTGGGACAAGCAGCTTTTATGCATTCTGAAAGGCAGACGGCACATGGCCATCAGCCCGAAGCTAAAGAGGCATCTGTTGCAGCTAAAAGCGTTGCAACAGAAGGCGACTCGTTGCCCAAAGTGAAGAAGACTACACTTGTAACTTTGGCAGACACCACCCATGGAATAGTAGACCTTCGCGACCCCAATAACCTAAAGACCGAAGGCGAGTTTGATGAAAAAACAGGAACATATCTCTTTGGCACAAAACTAGGAAAGGACTTTTTAGATACACCCTTTTCTATGACTTGGCAAGAGTATCAAAAACTAATGATGCAACGATCTATTGCCAACTACTATCGCGCTAAAAATGCCGAAGAATTTAAGAACAAGGGTAAAGACAAATTCGACTTTACTGATATGCATTTTGACCTCGGACCAATGAACAAAATATTTGGTCCTGGAGGAGTACGCATTAAAACACAAGGTACTGCCGAACTTAAAATTGGCGCAAACACGCGTTTTACGGACAATCCAAGCCTTTCTGAACGCAACAGAAAGGTTTTTGGCTTTGACTTTGACGAAAAAATTAACCTTAGTTTAAACGGCAAAGTGGGCGACAAAGTAAACATGGACTTCAACTATAACTCTGAAGCCACATTCGACTTTGACACACAAAACCTTAAACTTCACTACGAAGGTAAGGAAGACGAAATCATCAAACTTATTGAGGCGGGCAACGTGAGTATGCCCACCAACTCGTCGTTGGTTAAAGGCGCAACTTCGCTTTTTGGCGTTAGAACCGACATGCAGTTTGGCAAACTCAAACTTTCTACTGTTGTGGCACAAAAAAAGTCTACCTCATCGAATGTTAGCTCAAAAGGCGGCTCACAACTATCAAGTTTTGAATTTTCGGCCGACGCATACGATGAGAACAGACACTACTTTCTGTCGCACTTCTTTCGCGATCACTACGACGAAAATATGCGCCAATTGCCCAACATCACCTCGGGCATAACCATCAACCGCATTGAGGTGTGGGTAACTAACAAAACTGGAGCTACTACAGACACACGTAACATTGTGGGCTTTACCGACTTGGCAGAACACGACCATATTGCAAACAATCGTTGGAACGGAACAGGCAGTGTAAACCCAAGCAACAGTTCAAACAATCTTTACGCTATACTGAACGCTACTCTTGATGGGGCACGCAACATTTCTTCGGCTACACCTACTCTTGATGGGGCAGGACTTGTTGGCGGTATCGACTATGAAAAACTTGAATCGGCGCGTAAACTCTCTTCTTCTGAATATAACTTAAATAGTGCCTTAGGCTATATATCGCTAAAACAAACGCTGCAAACAGACCAAGTGCTTGCCGTGGCATACGAGTATACTTACAAAGGGCAAACCTACCAAGTAGGCGAGTTTGCCTCTGATCATAAGGATAATAAAGAGGTTCTCTACGTAAAAACACTTAAGAACACAGCTTGCACACCTGCTATGGGAAACTGGAACTTGGAGATGAAGAATGTTTATGCTTTAGGCGCTTCATCTGTACAAAAAGACAAGTTTAAGCTTGATATTAAGTTGCTTTCTGACACCTCGGGCGTATATCTTAGCTACCTGCCCGACCCTTCTGTTAAAGACAAAAAGATACTGACATTGGTGGGACTTGACCGCCTTGACAACAATAATAAAATTGGACCTAACGGAACGTTCGACTTTGTAGAGGGCTACACAATTGACGCTTCGAGTGGAAGAGTGTTCTTCCCTGTTATTGAGCCTTTTGGCTCTTCACTAAGAAAGGCTATTGGTAATGATGCCGTTGCTGACAAATATGTTTTTCAAGAACTTTATGACTCTACACGCACTGTTGCTAAACAAATAGCCGAAAGGAATAAGTTCCTTATTACAGGACAATATAAGGCCACCCGAAACGACGAAATCGTATTGGGGGCTATGAACATACCCCGTGGTTCGGTGATTGTTACAGCTGGTGGTCAAACCCTCATGGAGGGCTCTGACTATACGGTAGACTACAACTCTGGCGTGGTGAGAATTTTGAACAAGAGTATACTCGATGCGGGTACAAACATCAACGTAAGCCTTGAGAGCAATAGCGACTATGGCATGCAACGTAAAACGATGTTTGGAATGAACTTTGAATATAACTTTTCAAAGGACTTTAAACTGGGCGGTACGTTTATGCACTTGGGCGAGAAACCTCTTACCACCAAAGTGGCTATGGGGTCTGAGCCTCTAAACAATACTTTGTGGGGGCTCAATCTGTCGTGGAAGAAACAAAGTCAGCGACTTACGGATTGGATAAACAAATTGCCCCTTATCCATTGCACCGCACCATCAAGCATTAACTTTACAGCAGAATTTGCTCAACTCTTTGCAGGAAAAAGCAAGGGGGCACAAGGCAATGCTTCGTATATTGACGACTTTGAAAATACAAAGAGCGATATTGACATCTCTAATCCTAAGGAATGGACCATATCAAGTGTACCATCGGTTTTCCCCGAATCGAAATATACCAACGACATACGCTATGGCTACAATCGCGCATTGTTGGCATGGTATTATATTGACCCATTGTTTACACGTCGTTCTTCGAGTCTCACTCCCAGCCACATCAAAAACGATTTGGCTCAACTATCCGACCCCGATGTACGCGAGATTTACAAAAGCGAGTTGTTCCCTAACAAAAGCGTTAATATGCAAGAGTCTAACACGCTTAACGTGCTGAACCTTGCTTACTATCCTAATGAACGCGGCCCTTACAACCTCGACCCCTCGCTCGACGTAAATGGCCATCTGCTCTACCCCGAAAAGCGATGGGGCGGTATGATGCGCAAACTCGAAAACTCAGACTTTGAGACCGCTAACATTGAGTATATTGAGTTTTGGATGCAAGATCCCTTTATCAAAGCTCGCGAAGCGGGAAAGACATTCAATGGTGACCTCTACTTTAACTTAGGCGAAATTAGCGAAGATATCCTAAAGGATGGTAAGAAATTCTACGAAAGCGGTTTGCCTATCGATGACGACCCTACACAGTACACTGAAACCGTGTGGGGACGTGTGCCTACACAAAACACTGTTACGTATGCCTTTAACACCTCAAGTGGATCGCGAGCTAAACAAGATGTGGGATATAATGGATTGACTTCGGAACAAGAAAAAACTTATCCTGCTTACGCAGCGTTCTTGTCGGCTATACAATCAAAGGTTAGTCCCGCTGTTTACGATTCTATCCTTTTGTCGCCTTCTGCCGATAAATACCACTACTTTAGAGGCTCTGACTACGACCGTGAGCAACGTTCTATCCTTGACAGATACAAATATATCAATAACCCGAATGGTAACGCTGTTGATGCAGAGAACTCGCCTGAGAAATATAGCACTGCCTACAAAACGCAACCCGACGTTGAAGACATCAACCAAGACTTCACTCTCAACGAATACGAAAAATATTATCAATATCACGTAAGAATTGCAGAGGATGCACTGCAAGTTGGGCAAAACTATATTGTAGACAAACGCACCTCTAAGCAAAAGACTCGCGATGGCAATACACGCGAATATACTTGGTATCTATTCCGCATACCCGTAGAACAATATGAGAAAAGAGAAGGTGGTATATCCGACTTCTCCTCTATCCGCTTTATGCGTATGTATATGACAGGGTTTGCCGAACCTGTGGTTTTACGTTTTGCTACGTTGAACCTTGTTCATGGCGAATGGCGCTCGTATGAACAAGCTCTTTATCAAGGTAAAGCACCCGAAGCAAGCGGTACATTAGAAGTAAGCGCAGTAAACTTTGAAGAGAACAACGAGAAGGAACCTGTAAACTATATTATGCCTCCTGGCATTAGCCGCGTACAGGACCCTGGACAGACTCAAATTCTGCAAAACAACGAGCAAGCACTCTCGCTTGTTGTAAAACAACTGGCAAGTGGAGATGCACGCGCCGTATATAAGAACACCAATCTTGATTTGCGCAGATACAAACATTTGCAGATGTTTACACATGCCAATTCTTTGATTGGACAAAATGCTGTTGAAGATGGACAAACCTCTATCTTCATTCGCTTGGGATCTGACTATAAGAGTAACTTTTACGAATACGAAATTCCACTTAAGATTACTCCCGCTGCTCATTATGCCGACAACACCGCTAACGCACGCATTGTTTGGCCACAAGACAATATGCTTGACATTGACCTCAACATACTCACTAATGCTAAAAACAATCGTAACAAACAGAAGGCATTAGGCTTAGCTTCGTTTGCTAAACTATATTCTGAATACGATGCTTCGCGTCCGGCAAATAAAGTGAGCGTGATGGGTAATCCTTCGTTGGGCGACGTGCGTACCATCATGATTGGTGTACGAAACAATTCCCGAACCACACAATATGTTGAGGTTTGGGCTAACGAACTGCGCCTGCAGCAATTCACTAACAAAGGTGGTTGGGCTGCACAGTCACAGCTCAACCTTCAGTTGTCTGACCTTGCTTCGGTTAATCTTTCAGGCCATATTGAGACTGAAGGCTTTGGCGGACTTGAAGAGACTGTTAGCCAAAGACGTAACGACAACCTTTATGAGTATTCGGTAACGACAAACGTTGATGCTGGCAAAATATTGCCCGATAAGGTTAAGCTGAATGCCCCTATCTACTATTCTTACTCTAAGCAAAAAACTTCGCCAAAATACAATCCTCTTGACACGGACATGGAACTTGACGAAGCTCTTAGCGCACTTAAAACAAAAGCAGAAAAAGACTCTCTTAAGAACATTGCTGAAAAGGTTGTGATAAACAAAAACTTCAGCATTAGCGGTGCAAGATTTAACATTGTCACCAAGAGCCATTCTATGCCTTACGACCCCGCTAACTTTACCTTTGGCTACGCATACTCTTCGCGCAACACCACAGGCGAGACCACAGCTTGGGAGAAAGACCAAAACTGGAAGTACAGCTTTAACTATAGCTGGTCGCCCAACTTTAAGGCTTTTGAACCTTTTAAAAAGAATAAGAGCAAATCAAAATGGTTTAAGATTTTAAAAGAACAGAGCATCAGCTATTTGCCACAAAACATTGGCTTTAATTCAGACATTTCGCGCTCTTACTACGAACTGCAAGAGCGAGATATGGAAAACTTAAACAACAACACGCTACCACTTTCATGGTCGAGCGACTTTTTGTGGAACAGATCTTTCCAACTGCGTTGGGACTTGACAAAGAGCATACATGCCAACTTCTCTTCGGGTACGAATGCTGAAATTGAACAACCTTATACTGCAGTTAATAAAGACCTATACCCCGACCGATACAAGGCATGGAAAGACTCTGTGTGGCAAAGCATCAAACACTTAGGTCGTCCTTTGACTTACCAACAGAACTTTGACCTTTCGTGGAAACTACCACTCAACAAACTGCCTTTGTTTGATTGGCTCACATCTGACGTTGCGTATAACTCCACCTACAATTGGGCTCGTGGCTCTGAACTCGAAAATGGTAGTACACTTGGCAATACCATTAGCAATAGCCGCAACATAACAGGTAATGCACGCCTTAATCTTGAAACACTCTATAACCATGTGCCCTTCTTGAAAAAGGTGAACAGAAAATATGCGCAAACGCCTAAGGATAAAAGCAAAGACTCAGAGAAAAAGAACTTCCAGAAGGAAATTCAGCTTAGAGCCGATACAACTATCACCATACAACACAACCAACGTGCAAAGAATATCAGAGTTACTGCCATTCGACCCAATGGTAGCAGATACCCTATACGCTTTAAGGTGATAGACAACAACAAAATTTTGGTGCTTTCAAAGGACACCGCACGACTGAAAATAACGGTTACACCTAAAAAGAGAAAAGAAGACCAAGGATGGTATAAAGCTTTGCAAATGGGCACTCGCTTCTTAATGATGGTGCGCAATGTGAGCATTAACTATACCAACCGCTACAACCTTAACGTTCCTGGTTTCTTGCCCGAAGTGGGCGACTACTTTGGACAAAAGAAGAGTGGCGGTATGCTTGCACCAGGACTGAACTTTGCCTTCGGTGCTACCGATGAGGGGTATATACGCAAAGCCGCCGAAAGAGGATGGCTATTGATGGCTGATAGCGTAACTACACCCGCAACGTCAAACCTTACAGAATCATTCCAGCTACGTGCTACTCTTGAGCCATTCAGAGACGTTAAAATTGACCTTAATGCCTCACGAAACACCACACGCAACCGGAGCATACAATATATGTTTGACGGCATGCCCACCACGCAAACGGGTTCGTTTACGATGACAACAATATCTATTGGTAGTGCTTTTGAAAAAATAGGTTCACCCGATAAGGGGTATAAGAGCAAGACTTTTACTAAATTTGTAAACTCACTCGAAAGCTACCGCCAACGAATTGAAAATATCTTTACGAATGCTCCCTACCCTGCAAACTCTTCGTTGGCTGGAACGACATTCGACCCTGCTAACGGAACAGTAAGCGCTTACTCGCCCGAGGTGATGATACCTGCATTTTTAAACTCATACACAATGGGACATTCGGGGCTTGATATTTTCCCTTCTTTGCTGAAATTGCTTCCAAACTGGAGCATTAGCTATGGTGGACTATCAAAGCTTCCCAAAATGAAGAAAGTGTTCAAAAGCTTCAACATCAATCACGCCTACAAAAGCGTATACTCTGTTGGCTCTTACAATACATTCAATAGCTACATGGAATATATGAATGGCTTTGGTTTCGTAAACGACGTAGCCACAGGCAATCCTATTCCAGGCTGTATGTACGACATCTCAACCGTTAGCATCAACGAGAGTTTTTCGCCATTAGTTGGTGTTAATATGACTTTCCAAAACAACCTAACTGCCAAAGTTGAAATGAGAAAGACACGTGTGCTTACATTAAGTATGACATCGCAACAACTATCCGAAACTCGCTCTAACGACTTTGTTGTAGGCTTAGGTTATAAGATTGCAGACCTTAACTTGTTTGCTCCTAAAAAAACTGTGCGTAGCAAATCAAAGGGCAGCGGTTCGAACAAACAAACCACAACTAACAATCGTGGTTTTGCCAACGATCTGAACCTACGACTCGACTTTACACTCCGTAACCAGAGTGCACTCAATCGTGACATTCTTACACAACTTAGTCAAGCTACAAGTGGTAACAAAGCTATTCAAGTATCATTCTCTGCCGACTATGCTCTGAGCAAATTGCTCACACTAACTGCATACTACGACAGACAGATGAACAAGCCATTGCTCACATCAAGTTCCTATCCCACAACAACGCAGGACTTTGGTGTAAGCATTAAGTTTGTGCTTAATAGATAAAAGGTAACCGCAACGGGGAGTTGAAAAAAAGGCGACTTTATATATTCGGTTTATAGCTATCTTCAATTCTGCAACAAAGCACATGGCATAGCCATACCAACAACTCTTAAACCAATCCAGCAAGCTAAGAAAGCATAATAAAAGCATTTTTAAAGTTATGAAGATTTTTAGATTCTTTTCAAACAATATAAAGGACTATTCTACGTTTTATAATAATATGAGCACAGTAACTATACCAGACACGGCAATGCTCATACAAAAACGTCCTTTCTTCATTCCCGACTTTACAAACAAATGCATGGTTCAGCTATGCGCTTGTGTAAGAATTAACCGATTGGGACGCAGCATACACGAACACTTTGCTGAACGCTATTACGATGCAAACAAAATAGCTATCGGCACTCATTTTGTTGCAAGAGACTTACTTGACGAGTTAGTTGAGCAACATTTTCCATGGGACAAAGCTGTAGGATTTGATAACGCTGTTGTTGTTGCTGAAAACCCTTGCAAACTTACAGAAGGTGAGAATGAAACTTGCTTGACTATTGGAGACAAGACTTATAAGACGACAACGTCTAAAGATGAGTTGCTACCCATCATCAATCACCAAATAGCACACATCAGTCTGTATTACACACTTAAGCAAGGTGATATCTTGATATTTCCTCTTAAGTTGCAAGAACTGCAAGTATACATTGACGAACATGTTGCATTATCTATAAACAATGATACTATCCTTCAGTTTAACATAAAATAATCTGCAGATAGAGACTATACATAAAAGACTTCTGAGCTAAGTATTTTTATTTGCACCAATCTGCTCCACACACCATACATGAGAAAAAAAACATTCATATTGGCAACCATTTTGGCTACTACCTTGCACGCACAGAACTATACGCAAGTGCGCCAATACAATATGGGCAATTTACTGCCCACAGATACTGTTAGCTTTGCCATAGAATATCCTGAATATTCAAAACTTAATAAAACAGAGATACGTAAACTCCAAAAAGAAGGCTTTATACCACAAGAGCACATACAAATTAATGCTACACGCTCTATTAGCCGTGGAGAGACTATCTACGATGTAACTTTCGTACCCATTGTAAAGAAGGGTTCTCAATGGTATGAAGTTAAAAACTACATAGTGCGTCCTGTTGTGAAGGAAACCTGTCACACAGCTTCTGTTAAGAATATTATACTTGCTACAGAAACCATTACGAAACAACAACGATATGCTGAAACATCTGTATTATCAAAAGGCAAATGGGTTAAGATACGCGTTAGCAAAGAAGGTATTTACCAACTTACAGATGCACAACTAAAAAAGGCTGGATTTAGCAACCCAAGCAACGTAAAACTCTATGGATATGGCGGAAAGCTATTGCCTGAAGTATTTAGCTTTACGGGGAAAGACGCACTCATTGACGATTTGAATGAAGTTCCGCTCTATCGCCGTTCGGGGTCTGTTCTATTTTATGCTGAAGGCCTCAACACATGGACTAGCAACACTAAATTTGCCACCAACACCTACTCACAATATAGCTACTACTTCTTGACAGAGGCTCAAGGCGAAGAGGATAAACCTGCTACATTCAGCCAATTGAACAAACTAACAAGCGCACCCACAACCTCAATCAATGAAGTGCCTGCTCATGCCCTCGTTCATAACGAGGAAACAACTTGGTATGGGGGTGGACGCAGATTTTTTGATAGCAAAGACTTGCAAAATGGTGTTACCTACAAAATGCAACTACCTGGCAATACATCATCTGAATGCAGTGTTACTTACGATGTATCTGCCATCCCTGTAGGCTCAACCACTTACTACAATATCACTTGCACAAACGACAATTCATCCGTCAAAAACTATTTTGACAAATTGGGCGAAGGTACGACTGCACGCGGATATTCGGGCACTTTCACAGCCTCATTAGGTGCTGAAGCCAAATTTAATATTACAACTTCACAAACAGGCAGACTGCACTATCTTTACACTACATTCAATCAAAAACTTTCTACTATAAACACCACTGCATCTTTTACAACCAACATAAATGACACAGCTATTTTTAATGTAAACGATGCAACCGAAAACACACGCGTTTGGCGATTGGGCAACGCTAATGAATGTGTTGCAGAACTCTATGGAACGCTTGAAAATGGTGTTTATAAAGCGCAAACAGACAATGCAAGCGATCGTTTTATGTTAGTGGACATAGCGCAAAATTATAGTTCACCTGAAATTGTAGGCTCTATCGAAAATCAAAATCTGCATGCAGATAAAGACATTGACTACGTCATTGTCATTCCTGCATCGGGCAAATACACTGAGCAAGCCAATAAACTTGCTGCATACCACAAGCAAAAAAAAGGACTGCGCGTAAAGGTTGTACGTGCCGACCAAATTTACAATGAATTTTCGTCTGGAACACCTGATGCTACTGCCTACAGACGATACATGAAAATGCTTTACGACAGAGCATCAAGTGCTGACAACATGCCACGATATCTGCTATTTTTTGGTCCATGTACGTACGACAATCGCATGATTACTAGCGAATGGAAAAAGCAGAATCCCAACGACTATCTATTGGCATACGAAAAAAGCAGAACCGATAATACTATAGGCTCATATGGTATCGGTACACTCAATGACTATGTTACAGACGACTACTACGGTTACCTTGACGACAATGAAGGCAATAATATCCAAACAGAGAAGTTAGACCTTGCAATCGGTCGCTTTCCGTGCGCAAACGAGACTGAAGCCAACACGCTTACAAACAATACGCTTGCATATCTTGACAACGAAAATGTTGGTGCATGGAAGAATCGCATGTGGGCCATTGGTGACGTAGGAGATAACAACTTACACATGAACGATGCCGAAGGAGTAAGCACACAAGTTAAGACATCTGCTAACGAGGGCTTTATGTTGCGAAAGATTTATCCCGATGCATACGAGGCTACTCACGAAGCTAAAGGTATTACCTACCCCGAAGCTACAAGCAAAATTGTACGTGCCATGCAAACAGGTGCACTTATATTCAACTATAATGGTCACGGAAGCCCCGACAGATTGTCACGCACATTCTTGCTCAATAAGGATGATATAACCAACAATGTCAGTCCTGCTCTTCCCCTTTGGATTTTTGCATCGTGCGAAATCACCCCTTACGACCAAAGTATGACCGACATTGGTCGCAACGCATTGTTCAATAGCAAAGGCGGAGCTATCGGTGTTGTATGTGCCTCACGTTCTGTTTATGCCAACTACAATTGTTACCTTAATAAAGGCGTCGTAAAATATGCTTTTTCAAAGGATAGCAAGCAGCAGCGCTATTCCATTGCCGAGGCTTTGCGACTAACCAAAGTAGAACTTAACATGTCTACTAAAGACGGAAACACTATCGGGGCTGACAGAACTGAAAACAAGCTTAAATACGTTTATCTTGGCGACCCTGCTGTTAGTTTGGCCTATGCTGATCAAGGCGTATACATTGATAGTATTAATGGAAAAGAAGTCGGTAATAGCATGGAGAAACTTGCTGTTGGCGAAAAAACTACATTCACTGGTTACGTTAATGGCAATTCTGCTCTTAATGGTGCTGACAACTCATTCAATGGCGTACTTTATGCCACCATATATGCACCTATAAAGAGCATCACTTGTAAGGGACACGACAACTCATCTGCCAATAACCTTACCTACAAAGACTATACACAAACCTTGTTTGAAGGGTGCGTAGAAGTTAAAAACGGCAGATTTTGCTTGCAAACTATCATTCCACAAGGCATTAGTTTCTCAAACGTATCCTCTCTGCTATCGCTCTATGCCGTAAACAACGAGAATACGCAAGAATACAACGGAAAATATGATGGCTTCTGCATCAACCATAGTGCCTCTGAAGAGGTAACTGACACCATTGGGCCTAATATCTACATGTATATAGACACACCCGACTTTCCGAATGGCGGAATGGCAAGCAAAGGTGCCACACTCTATGCATCAATAGCCGACTCTACAGGTATATCCATGATGAGTGGCAATTTGGGGCATGACATGGAACTTTGGTTTGACAATAAAATAAACGAAAGCATTGTAGTGAACGATTACTTTAGCTTTAACTATGGTTCATACAATCAAGGTGTACTCGAATACCCCCTATCAGATCTAAGTGAGGGACAACATACCGCAACCCTACGTATTTGGGACGTATACGACAATTGCACTACATCAAAACTCACATTCACATTGAAATCGGATATTGCCTCTAACTTTGACGTAACAATATCCTCGCCTACATCCTCTGGTAGTACGCGCCTTATAACCTATTTTGCTGGATATGCAAATGATGAAAACGAGACTGAAGTAACCACAGAAGTATACAATGTTCAAGGCATGCGCGTTTGGCATCAAAGTGCATGGGTAACTAAAGGCTCTCAGTACACATCATTTAATTGGGATATGACAGACTACGCTGGTAGCAAACTACCCTCTGGAATTTACCTCTATCGTAGCATAGTGGGCAAGAAGCACACACCTACCAAGAAAATGATTATTAGGTAACACGAAATTACTAAACAACATGATATATTGCTCAAACATTGTAACAAATAATAAGAGAATACTTTTCCCTAGCTCATTCAAGTCCGCGCATAGTAGAATTGCTACATGCCTATGCTTGTTTGCTCTTGCATCGCTAAGCAACAAAGCCATAGCCGACGACGAAATACGCGACCAGTTCAATCCCGTACGAACTGCCGTCACATCACAAAGCATTGCCCCTGATGCACGTGCTGGTGGTATGGGCGATGTTGGTGCTGCAACAGACCCCGATGTACATTCGCAATATTGGAACCCTGCAAAATATCCTTTCACCATCTCGCGTGCAGGATTTGCAATCAATTACACCCCATGGCTTCGCAAACTCACCACGGGTATAGCCCTACTCAACGCTACAGGCTACGTACGCTTGGGCGACTACCAAGCCTTAAGTGCATCCGTTAGATACTTTACATTAGGCGAAGTGCAAGGTGGCGAAAGCGACAATGCCATTACTGTAAAACCATACGAAATGAGCGTTGATGCTGCATATTCGCGCATGTTGAGCGAAAAATTCTCAGCAGCCGTAGCCTTGCGTTATATATACTCTGACATTACCGGACATTACGACGACAATAGCACAGCAGGCTCTGCTTTTGCTGCCGACATCGCTCTCTATTATAACACCTACGTGATGATGGGACAGCGAGAATGCCAATTGGCATGGGGCTTGAATATTAACAATATTGGTAGTAAAATCTCTTATGGCGATGATCGCTCTTATTTCATCCCAACCAATCTTCGCCTAGGATTGAGCTATATGATGCCTATCAATGAGTATAACAAAATCAGTTTCTCGGCTGACGCAAACAAACTTCTTGTGCCCTCTATGCCTCTTCAAAAAGCAGACGAAACAAATGAGGACTATCAAGAACGACTCGATAAAGAGTATTACAACAAATCGTCTATATCGGGCATATTCTCTTCGTTTGGCGACTCTGAAAGGGGATTTAAAGGCGAACTTGAAGAAATACAGTGGAGCGTTGGTACTGAATACACCTACAACGACAAGTTTACGCTTCGTGCAGGTTATCACCACGAAAGTGCCATGCAAGGCAACCGAAAATATGCAACCGTTGGTGCAGGTTTCCGTATGAACGTATTGGCTATTGATGCTGGATATGTTATTGCCACCTCAGCATCCAACCCTCTTGATCAAACCCTTCGCGTATCTCTATCGTTCGATATGGATGGCATACGCGATTTATTCGGAAAACGTAGATGAAAATAAGAGTAGGAATGGGCTACGACGTTCACAAACTCGTAGCCAATCGTCCCCTTTGGCTGGGCGGTATAAAAATAGATCACACCTTAGGCTTGTTGGGACATAGCGACGCCGATGTGCTAATCCATGCCATTTGCGACGCCCTTTTAGGAGCTGCTAATATGCGCGATATTGGATATCATTTTCCCGATACTTCAGCAGACTATGCTGGTATAGATAGCAAAATATTACTCGAAAAAACCATCAAACTACTAGCTGAAAAAGGTTGGAGTGTTGGTAATATCGATGCCACCATCTGTGCCGAAAAACCCAAAATTAATCCCCACATACCAGCCATGCAGCAATGTCTTGCACCTATTATGCAGGTCTCAGCAGACGATATCAGCATCAAAGCCACCACAACTGAGCGTTTAGGCTTTACGGGCAGAGAAGAAGGCATCTCCGCTTATGCAGTTGCTTTGATTGAAAAAGTATAAACACATTGAGCTAAATAGGTAGGTATTCAAATTAATATTGAATACCTACTTATTGCTATACACAAACATTACCTTTTAGAACAACTATCTATGATGAACATGGATAACTTTTGGAAAGAAGCTCAGCAATCTTTCCATTTTGATAATAAGAAAACAGTATGGATAGGCTATACTATTAGCATTATATGCATTTCCATTGCCGTATTGAAGCTGGGCTTAATCATTTGGCGACATCAAGAGTTCTCAGCAAAAGCCATTGAATGCATTGCACTTTCTTCTACTATTGGTATTATAGGCTTCGTATTCTGCTATTTTAGGAAGTCTGCTCCCATAAGAGTTAAGTATTATACGGCTTGTTTAGTTATGACAACTTTATGTGCTTATATTTTTATACTCCACCCCGATGCTACTACACGACGATATCCTAATCCACTATTAAACCATACAATTTTTTGTGCTGGCATTATCTTTTTTGGAGGTGCAGGATTATGCGTATTGTATAACGACTACAAATGGCATTTAAAGAAAAAAAAGGAACGCAATAAACAAAACAATTAATTACCCCTCCATTTAAAAACATTTTTCTCTCGCTTATTTAAATAAAAAATCGTCGCAACAAATTGATAAATCAATATGTGCGACGATTTTAGTTGCGGAGGCTCGACTCGAACGAACGACCTCCAGGTTATGAGCCTGGCGAGCTACCAACTGCTCCACTCCGCGATGTCAAGAAATTAATTATTTAAGCATATCTGCTTATTTCTTGTTTGCGTGTGCAAAGGTAGTACTTATTTTTATAACAAACAAATTTTAGGCAATTTATTTTGTAATAATTTGATATTTTATTGGATTTATAGAGAAATATAAATCTTAACACAAGTTTTGCAAACTCTATTAAGCAACTTTTTAATAAAAACTTTGTTTTATTCAAAAATAAGATGTAATTTGCACCCGAAAATCATAAAACTTTCTTTGAGAAACAAAACAGGGCATTTAAGCATAGACTATCTTTGGAAACTTTGATAGCTAATAAGGTTAAAAAAGATACCTATGTGCAAGGTGCTTAATTTATTCACTTTAAATCCTGAAACACAACCATGAAAGTTTACAATTCGCACGAGATTAAGAACATTGCCCTATTAGGCAACGATGGCTCAGGTAAGACCACGCTCACAGAAGCTTTGCTTTTTGAAAGTGGTCAAATTAAACGTCGCGGACGCATTACGGCTAAAAACACGGTGTCGGACTATTTTCCTGTTGAGCAAGACTATGGTTATTCCGTTTTCTCTACTGTTTTCCACACAGAGTGGAAGGGCAAAAAACTTAATATTATTGACTGCCCAGGCTCTGACGACTTTGTGGGCGCTGCGCTAACTGCACTCAATGTTACTGATACTGCCCTACTGCTTATAAATGGGCAATTTGGTCCTGAAGTGGGCACTCAAAACCACTTCCGCTACACCGAGAAACTTCATAAACCTGTAATTTTTCTTGTCAACCAGCTTGATGCTGATGGATGCGACTACGATGCCGTAGTAGACGACTTGCAAAGCATTTACGGGCAAAAAGTTGTACCCGTGCAGTACCCCATTACAACAGGTGCTGGTTTTAACTCGTTGATCGATGTGATTTTGATGAAGAAACTCACATGGAGCGAGGATGGCGGCGAACCAACATTAGAGGACATTCCCGCTGAAGAAAAGGATAAGGCCGAAGCTATGCACAAAGCCCTAGTTGAAGCTGCAGCCGAAAACGACGAGGGACTAATGGAAAAGTTCTTTGAGACAGAGCACCTTACCGAAGACGAAATGCGCGAAGGCATCCGCAAAGGCATGGTAACACGCAGCATATTCCCTGTATTTTGCGTTTGTGCATCAAAAAATATGGGCGTTGGCCGATTAATGGAATTTTTAGGCAATGTAGTTCCGTTTGTCGATGAAATGCCAGCTATACACAATACTCGTGGCGAAGAAGTGAAACTTGATCCCAATGGTCCTACCTCTGTTTATTTCTTTAAAACTGGTGTGGAACCTCATATCGGTGAAGTTCAATACTTCAAGGTTATGAGTGGAACACTGCACGAAGGGGACGACCTTACCAACGCAGACAGAGGATCAAAAGAGCGTATGGCACAACTATTTGTATGCTCTGGTGCTACACGCGATAAGGTTGAACAATTGCAAGCTGGCGACATCGGTTGCACAGTTAAGCTCAAAGATGTTCGCACAGGCAACACGCTCAACAGCAAAGATTGTGAAAACCGTTTTAACTTTATAAAATATCCTAACCCCAAATATACCCGCGCCATCCGCGCTACAAACGAGGCCGACACAGAAAAGATGATGGTAGCACTCAACCGTATGCGCCAAGAAGACCCAACATGGGTAGTTGAGCAAAGCAAAGAGTTGCGACAGATATTGGTACATGGTCAAGGCGAGTTCCACCTACGCACACTTAAGTGGCGACTAGAGAACATTGACAAAATTCCTGTTGAGTTCTACGAGCAACGCATTCCCTATCGCGAAACCATCACCAAGGCTGCACGTGCCGACTACCGACACAAAAAGCAGAGCGGAGGTGCTGGACAGTTTGGCGAAGTGCATCTTGTTATCGAACCATATAGCGATGGTATGCCCGACCCAACAGTCTACAAGTTTGGCGGTCAAGAAATACGTGTAACGATGAAAGGAAAGGAAGAAATTCCTTTGGAATGGGGCGGAAAATTGGTGTTCATAAACTCTGTTGTAGGTGGTGCCATCGACGCACGTTTCATGCCTGCTATACTTAAGGGCATTATGAGCCGAATGGAACAAGGTCCACTTACAGGAAGTTACGCACGCGATGTACGTGTGGTAGTATACGATGGAAAAATGCACCCCGTAGACTCTAATGAACTTTCGTTTATGCTTGCTGGTCGTGCAGCATTCAGCCAAGCATTTAAGGAGGCTGGTCCCAAGATTCTTGAGCCCATTTACGATGTTGAAGTCTTTGTTCCTGCCGATAAGATGGGCGACGTTATGAGCGACTTGCAGGGGCGCAGAGGACTGATTGTGGGCATGAGTAGCGAAAATGGCTACGAAAAGCTACAAGCCAAAGTGCCTCTCAAAGAGATGTCAAACTACTCTACTTCATTAAGCTCGCTCACAGGCGGTCGTGCCTCGTTCATCATGAAGTTTGCAAGCTACGAACTTGTTCCTGGCGATTTGCAAAAGAAACTGATTGAAGAACACGAAGAAGAGCAAGCCAAGGCATAATACCCCCCCAACAAAGCATACAAGCATTGGGGCTCTGCAAAACCATTTTTTATAAAAAATCTCTAGTATTAACAAAATATGGCAACAATCTATGCTAACACATAGAATCGTTGCCATATTTTATTGTAAGCAGATAGTTGTAAAAAGGAAACCGAATACTATAATTCCAAAAGGATGAAAAACTTTTCTAAAGTTTTTCAAACTTACAATGAACTATTTTACAAAAATCTAACTAATTGCGACGATAAACCGCGAAAAGCAAACCTTAGGTTCCACTATTTTCTAAAAAGAATACAATTCAATATAGAGTGTTTTCATATTGAGTAAACAATTATTTTATTTCCTTCTTAAATAATTCTTTTCTTTTACAACTGCATTCAAATAGCTTGTCATAAGCAATCCTAAACAGAGATAGGTGTATTAATCAAAAAGAGCAGGCCAAACATTCAACTCATTTTCGAATGTTCGGTCTGCTCTTTAAGCTAGTTGGATTTTAAATGTTTAGCTCACTTAGAGCGAGTTATCCTTTCCTTCAGGAAATATTACTTGTGGCTTAAATGTCTTTGCCTCGTCTGGTGTCATTTGGGCAAACGACATAATAATAACCTCATCGCCCACTTGGAACAAACGCGCTGCAGCACCATTCAAACAGATACACCCCGATTTGCGTGGACCCGCAATGATGTAAGTAACCACACGCTCGCCATTCATGTTGTTAACCACTTGCACTTGTTCGCCAGCTACCATACCACATGCATCCATCAAGTCTTCGTCTATCGTGATGCTTCCCATGTAGTGCAAATTAGCTTCGGTAACAATGGCACAGTGTATTTTTGATTTTAAAAGAGTTAGCAACATTTTATCCTTTGTATTTTATGTTATCTATTAAACGTACTGGGCGGCTTCCGCAATATACGGTGATACAGCCAACAATGTAATCGGCATCATCCCACGATGAAACGGGTTGCAACGTATTGCCATTCACAATTTCAAAATATTCAACTTCCAATCCATTGGTAGCATTGAGTGCACCTACTACAAGGTCGTGAGTATCTTTTACACCATGCGACTTAGCAAATTCTACACTCGTTTTGAGTGCTTGCGAGATGCATACAGCTGTGCGTCGCTCATCGGGAGTTAGCAGAGCATTGCGAGAACTGAGAGCCAAGCCACTCTCTTCGCGAACGATAGGACAAGGACATATCTCTACGGGAATCTTAAGGTCCTTAACCATGGCACGTATAACAGCTATTTGTTGAAAATCTTTTTCGCCAAAATAAGCACGGTCTGGCTGAACCATGTAGAACAACTTGCTCACAATTTGGCATACACCATTGAAATGTCCTGGACGGCGTGGTCCCTCCATTACACTATCAATAGGAGGATATGAAAAGTGACGTGTATCGGGTTCGGGATAAACTTCCTCTACGCTTGGAGCAAATACATAGGTGGCACCAAGAGAGTCAAGCAATTTGCAATCGGCCTCGAGTGTGCGAGGATAATTCATTAAATCGTTCTTGTCGTTGAATTGTGTTGGGTTTACAAAAACGCTCACCACCGTTACATCGTTTTCGCTGACAGAACGCTTTACTAACGAAGCATGACCTGCATGCAATGCGCCCATAGTGGGCACTAAACCAATCTTCTTGCCTTCGGCACGCACAGTGCTAAGTGCTGCTTCGAGCTCTTTTTTAGTGTTGAAGACTTTCATTACTATAGAGTACTTACAAACGCTTCTTCACTTCTATTTCAGCATTAATTTTTTCTTTTATAAAAAAGAGAAAAGCCGATTGTTTATCAGTGAAAAGCAATTATCGTTGTTGTAACTTTTATGCGGCCTTAATAGCCTTATTCTGTTTGGAAGTGCAAAATAACACATTTATTACCAATTATGTTGCATTAAAAGCAGATAAATGCGCAATTTTTTGTTTTTAAATGCTAAAAGCTCTTTCACAAAGCACATAATCATTATTTTTTTGCTAACTTTGCATTGAAAAAGCATAACTCACCCTACTTCGCAAACGCTTGTTTTTTAAAACATTACGCATTGCAATAAGGGAGACCGTAAAAAAGACAATTAAGAATGAATTCGAAGAAAGTATTGTTCATTACTCAAGAAATGATTCCTTACGTTCCAGAAAGTGCAATGGCACTCGACGGACGCAAACTACCACAAGCCTTACAAGAGAAAGGATGCGAAATCCGCACTTTTATGCCTCGTTGGGGAATTATTAATGAACGACGCAATCAGCTACATGAGGTAATCCGCCTCTCGGGAATGAACATCATCATTGACGATACGGACCACCCACTCATCATCAAGGTAGCTTCTATCCAAGCTGCTCGCATGCAAGTGTATTTCATCGACAACGATGATTACTTCCACAAGCGTGCCATGTTTGCTGACGAAAGCGGCAAAGAGTATGATGACAATATTGAACGTGCCATATTTTATGCGCGCGGTGTGCTTGAAACGGTTAAAAAACTCCGTTGGTGCCCCGATGTAATCTACTGCCAAGGATGGATTTCGGCTGTTGTGCCATTCTATATCCGCAAGGCGTATGCCGACGAGCCATCATTTGCCAACACTAAGGTAGTAAGTTCTATCTATGGCGAAATGCCCGATGCTAGTCTCGTAGAACGCTTTGCTGAAAGCCTCGAATTTCGTGATGCTAATGCCAAAGAACTCGAAAAAGCAAACATCGACCTCAAGGTTAAAGATAGCCTTGGTCGCTTAGCCATAGCCTTTAGCGATGGGGTAATTGAGGGAGAAGCAGGAAAGGCCGACGAACTTCTTGCTTATGCAGAAAGTCTAAGCAAACCCATTTTGAAAGCCCCTGCCGACGAGGATAAAGCCGATGCATACAAGGCCTTTATAGACCAAATAGCAGGCACAGAGGAGTAACAACCAAATACGTGACTAACGAAGGAAAGAAAAGGGTGCGTAAGTATTTATAAAGAAGCTACAATAAAAAAGCACCATCCTCGTTAAATAAAAACAGAATAAGAAATAGGTAAAAAGTAAAAGACTTGCCATTGTAATACACTATTCCTATATTGCAATATTCAAACTTTTACTTTTTACCTATTGTAGTTTTCAGCACTTTCAACAGGGGGCTACATACACAAGCAAGCTTTATACAGCTTTGATGCTTTTATACGACAAAACTGCTGCAAAAAGCACTGAGAACAGCAACAAACAATTTAAAACAAAACTAGCACAACCATTGTTAGGTATGAGAAAATTAGCTTTAGCTTTGGCTTTAGGTGCCATAACACTTTCGTCGTGCGACGATAGCACCTCTATCATAGGACAAGACATAATGCCTAAAGGTGACGACATACATGCCATTGATACAATATTCAATGTTACAAGCCGTACTATTAAAGTAGACTCGGTATTAGCTAACACTACCACTTGCTACTTAGGCAACATCACCGATCCTGTAATGAAGATTCAAACCACAGCAGGATTTATGGCACAGTATCATGTGCAACCCGACTTCAAACTACCCAATACCAATAAGTTGGCCTATGGCATCAAAGCCGACTCGTGCGACTTGCGTCTATACATAGACGACTTTTATGGCGACTCGCTTGCTACTATGAAACTGCGTGTACGTGAGTTGAGCAAAGATAATATCCTTGACGAAGAAAAGAACTACTATTCAAATCTCAACGTTAATGACTATATCAACCATAGTAGCGACGCCATAGACAAGTCGGTAGCATACACTGTAAAAGACCTTACACGTCCCAATAGCGAGACCGATGGAAAAAACTACTATCGACAAATCGTTGTCAAACTACCCGAGGAATATGGCACAAAACTGATGCAAGCCTATTATGACAACAAAGACAACTTCTCTAATAGCTACAAATTTATCCGCAACGTTTGTCCAGGCTTTAGTTTTGAGTGTACGGGAGGCATGAACTCTATGGTAAAGATGGCTATGATGTCGCTCAACGTATACTTTAGCTACAACTCTAAGACAACAGAACAAAAAGATACAATTGTTGGCGGTATGCAAGTTTTTGGTGGCACCGAAGAAGTGTTACAAACCACGCATACAAACAACCGCTTCTCTAATAGCTTAACAGACGAACAAATTGAAAGCAACCCATGCACTTACATTAAGTCTCCTTCGGGCTACTTTACCGAAATAACACTCCCCGTAGACGAAATAGTTGATGGCAAATATCTTAATGGAGAACATTATAATGACAGCATAAATTTGGCTCAACTCATTATTCGTCGTAAGCAAACGGCTACGGTTGGAAGCCACGATATCACCTATCCAAGCCAATTATTACTTGTACGCAAAAGTGAAGTAAACAACTTTTTTACCAGCAATAATTTGCCCGATAGTCAGACTTCCTATCTAAGTTCTATGACCACCAATGCCAAGAACTACTATAGCTTTACTAATATTGCATCTCTCATCTCGTATCTTAAAACAGAACGTGATAGCACACTACAGGTAAACGTGCTTACACCTATTGAGACACGCAGACAAAAATATGCTGAATACGAGGCTCAACACCCTGATTGGAACAAAATTGTGTTAGTACCTGTTGAAACAAGCTACACTACCGTCACCTCATCATTGGGTACTACAACGTCTGTACTCAAAAGCGTTAAGAACCAATTAGGTATCTCTGTTGTTGAACTTGAAGGTGGAAAGAACAACCCGCTCCGAATGCAAGTAATCTACAGCAGATACAACCAATAATCGTATAAATTTGGAAAATAAAAAGGGTGGTTTTGATAATTTATTGTCAGAACCACCCTCATTAATAATATTTTTTTAGGCAACACTCTGTAAGTTACATAAACCTTCAGATTATTCCGCAAAACAACGCATAAAGATATATAGTTAGTCGTAATGAAAGTAATGCTTTTTGCTGCAGGATTAGGCACACGCCTACGTCCTCTTACAAACACCATGCCTAAAGCTATGGTGCCCATCAACAACCGTCCACTCATTGACATCGTACTAAAGCACCTTATAGCACAAGGTGCAACAGAAGTTGTTGTAAACGTACACCATTTTGCGCAACAAATTATAGACTACATCAACCATAACCAATGGCCTATCCCCATCACCATATCCGACGAAACACAAGAGCTCCTAAACACTGGCGGTGGACTACGCCATGCTGAGCCTTGTTTTAGTGCAACAAATTCACCTATACTCATACACAACGTAGACATTTTGAGCAACGCCAATCTAAAAGCCTTTTATCTCAACAACCAAGACGCTGATGCTACCTTATTGGTGAGCAATCGTGTAACGCAACGCTACCTACTGTTTGATAATAACATGGAACTAAAAGGATGGACAAACATTGCAACAGGAGAGGTTAAAAGCCCCTACCCCAACCTTGATGTAAGCCAATATCACAAGTACGCATTTTCGGGCATACACCTCTTTTCCCCACGAATGTTCCGCATGATGGATGACCGACCTAATGCCTTTCCCATCATGGACTTTTACTTAGAGATGTGCGCCAAAGCCAAAATCAAAGGTGTGGTACAACACAATCTTAAACTCATGGATGTGGGCAAACTAAATACTTTACACGAAGCTGAACACTTCGTTAAGGAACTTGCATTATAAGCAGGTGTTCAAATTTAAATTATAAAATAATGTTCTGCTAAAATTAATTATGAACTTTGAACACCTATTTAACATTCTCAACAAACCCTCTTTACAAACAATTACCACAAACAACCTATGGGGCGTAACAAATTCTCAGAAAAAGAAATAACAGCTATCAGCAAACTTCTGCAACTTAAAAATAAATCAAACAGAGCCAAGCAAAAGGAAATCCGACATGAGCTACGAACAAAGTATGAGTTCAACATCTCAGACTTTAATGTACAAGGACAAGCCTTTGGACCTGAAGAACTTGACGCAGCTATCAAACGAAAAGCTATCTACATATTAGACGAAGCTACAATCGCTAATATGCTTGAAAAACGCGCACGCGACAAAGCACGCGATAAAGCTGCCCAACAAGAACAAGTCACTCAAACGAATGAAAATACAGACTGGCAAAAAGCCTTGAAAGTATGGAATGATTGGGAAAAAGAACAGGAAAAACAAAAAAATAACAATAAACAAAAAGAAAGTTAGTAAAATATTTTGCTGCTATTAAAAATAGTAGTACCTTTGCACACGCAAAACAGAAAGAAATACGGCTCCTTAGCTCAACTGAATAGAGCATTTGACTACGGATCAAAAGGTTATAG
>ERZ808240.1466-NODE-1466-length-29025-cov-14.400207_pt1 | contig 29025 bp, 19 predicted proteins | sample MGYA00521084_ERZ808240 | MGnify/ENA primary metagenome ERZ808240 (study PRJEB31516, sample SAMN03275571) | gut metagenome | biome: mammalia-associated habitat; material: feces | host: Papio cynocephalus | place: Kenya | collected 2012-08-06 ... | reverse complement strand
TCTTTTTCAATTCGTCATTTCGACCTCGACATCCTTGACGGACTTTGGAGAAATCCTAACTATTAAAAACAAGGGTAATTTATTTAATTTTTGCATTTAGAAAAAATATTTTCAAAAAACTTATAATATTTATTTGACTTTTCGACTAGGGGGGGGGGTATAGTGATGTTAAAGAAGTATGTAGGCTTTCGACATACTAAAAATAGGAGGAATTATGAAAAAGTTTAAGTTGGCATTATCACTTGCAACAATGTGCTTGGCAATAATGGTACTTTGCTTTGGAGTATATTCTGCAACCAATATAACATACAATATTGGTGGTACAATATCGTATAAAATTGATGATGTTATGGTTGAAGTTACAACAAGGTTATATAAGAAAAGTGATGCATTATCGCAAGATGACTTAAAAACAAAGGTAGAGGCAATTGAAAATGTAAGTCTTGACAGTATTGCAAAAGATACGTATGGAGAATATGAAGAACTGCATAAATTTAGTACATTAGATGATTTGTCAAAAACTACTTATGAAAAAAATGGGATTGAGTTAAATTACAATAATTTTAAAACTTATTTTATTGTTGTTAATGTAAAAAGTTTAACAAGTGACGCAAGTTATCAAATTGCAATAAATGAAAGCATTCAAGATTTAACAAAAATAAATAGTAATTATTATGCCACTGAACTTCAAAACGAAATAACAAAACCCGCAACTGAAGAAAATATTGGCAAGAATCTAATAATTGCATATTCATTAAAAGATTCAACTACATCAATTGACAAAGATGTAAAATTTAATCACTCAATGGAAATTTCAAAAAGTAAAGTTGAATCTACTTTAGTTGCACTTAAAACCAGTGAAAATCCCGATAACCAAAGTGATTATGGATATGAAGTTTCAAGTCGTGCAAAGTTTAATAAATCCGAAATCAACATCGTTGAAACGTTAAATTCTAATAATTATCTTGGAAATTATAGTGATAACGATACAATTTTATATTATGACTACACTTGGATGTGTGGCTTTAAAATTGAAAATATTGTAACAGAGGACTATAATTGTGTTGAATATGAAATAACGCAAATTGGTGATAACCCAATAGAATTTAAAGCTATAGTTTTGAAAAAACTTACATATGGACAGGGTAGATGGGGTTATGAATATTCTTTTAATCAAACATATGATAATAAAAGTTACACACAAGGAATTGTTGGAACAACAGGAGTCTCAAATGACAGTTCTACCTTAGATTTGTCAAAAGGTGCAAGTATACATGTATTTTTTGTATGCGAGAATAAAACAATTGCAGATCAAATAAATAATAATAACAATAAACAGATATCAATAAAGTTTAGATTGTGCAAAAGTGTTGCTGATGAAAGTTTGGGCTTAAGATTTAATCAAATAAATGGAGGCACGGAACTAGAAGTTGCTAGCATAAATACCTCAATTACCGGTGAAAATGGTGTTTTAACAATCCCAGAAGTATATGAAATTGATGGGAAGGAATTGCCAGTGACAAAAATAAAATATTATGGATTCTTTCATTGTGCGAACTTGACAAAAGTTGTTATACCAAATGGTGTTACAGAGATAGGTAATAATGCTTTCAATGGTTGTAACAAACTAACCTCATGCAATATTCCTAATAAGTTAAAATATATAGGAGTATATTGTTTTTATGGGCCCGAACTTTCTGGAGAATTAATAATTCCAAATTCAGTAACATTCATAGGAGAATATGCTTTTTGTGGTCAAAATATAGAAAGTCTTACAGTTTCAGGAAGCATAGCATATATTGGTGAAACAGCTTTTGCTCATTGTGAAAAATTAACAACTGTAACATTGGGGGAGGGAATAAAAGAAATAGACTCATATGCATTTTCATATTGCACAAGCTTAACAAAGGTTGTTATACCGGAAGGCGTTGAAACAATAGGCATAAGTTTATTCTATGGCGATACAGCATTAACTGAAGTAACAATACCAGTAAGTTTAAAAACCTTTGATTTACAAATTTTCTCTAAATGTGGGGCCTTAACAACAATAAACTATAATGGAACAATTGCTCAATGGAAAGCAAGTATGACGGATGATACATCATCATCAACGCTTGTATATGAAGATGGACAACCACGAGAAGGTTTAACAATTAAATGTAGTGATGGAAATATTATGAGAACTGATAGTTAAAGTTAAAAAGATGAACAATTTTGTTCGTCTTTTTTTTAAGATGTTGAGATTTCTCGTAAGTGTGTCTTTGTGAGCCACACTCGAAATGACTTTTTTATATTATATTGTCATTTCGACTTTCGACCCCAACGACATACTTTGGAGAAATCTTAACTATATTGAATAAAAAAATAGAAAATCGCAATAATATCAATAAAAAAATTGACATGGGGGGGGGGTACTGTATAATTTATTGCGAAAGGTAATATTTTATGAAAGAAAAACTAACTATATTTTTATTCATAATATCTTTGTGTTTTATCTCAGCCGGAGCATTTATGGGTGTTTATGCATCAACAAGCATAACATACAATATCTCGGGTGAGTTTTCTTACGCCGTTCCCGAGTTGTATAATGGGGATGGAAATGAATATAGTAATTTGGCATATTATATTGCTAAAAAATTGCAATCTAATGTGACCAAATTTAACTCAATAAAATTTACCGGAACAAAACCAAAGGTGGCAGATGGTACATCAACAATTGATGTTGGTTACAATTCTTTAACAGGAAAATTCAATGATTCCTATGTCGCATATTGTACATTAAATTCAAATAGTATGTACGATATTGTTGTTTATTCAAGGATTGGGAATAAAATTGTTTTACCACAAAATAGTGCATATATGTTTTATAACTGTTATTATTTAACAAGTTTAGACATTAGCAGTTTTGATACATCAAAAGTGACAGATATGAGTCATATGTTTTATAGCAGTAACTATAACAAATTTACAAGTTTGGATGTAAGCAGTTTTGACACATCAAAAGTGACAAATATGGATGCAATGTTTTATTGTTGTGCCAATGTGAACAGTTTGGATGTTAGTAATTTTAAGACATCAAATGTAAAAAATATGTCTTGTATGTTTTATGTATGTTCTAAATTAACTAGTTTGAATTTAAGTAACTTTGACACATCAAATGTAACTGATATGTCTCGTATGTTTTATTCTTGTGGAAGTTTAACAACTTTGATTTTGGGCGAAAACTTTAAAACATCAAATGTAACAAATATGGATGCCATGTTTTATAGTTGTAGCAAACTTATGAGTCTGGATGTAAGCGGGTTTAATACATCAAACGTGACGAATATGAATTCTATGTTTTGCTATTGTTATACATTAACTAGTTTAGATGTTAGCAATTTTAAGACATCAAATGTGACAATAATGTCTAGTATATTTTCAGGTTGTAGCGGACTTACAAGTTTGGATGTAAGTAATTTTGATATAACAAAAGTAACAAATATGAACTCTATGTTTAGTGATTGTCGCAGTCTAACCAGTCTAGATGTAAGCAACTTTGATACATCAAAAGTGACAGATATGGGTTATATGTTTTCAGGTTGTAGAAAACTTGAAAGTTTGAATGTAAGTAATTTTAAAACATCAAATGTAACAAATATGAACTCTATGTTTAGTGATTGTCGCAGTCTAACCAGTCTAGATGTAAGCAACTTTGTTACATCCAAAGTGACAATGATGTACGCTATGTTTTCTAATTGTAGTAAACTAACAAGTTTGGATGTAAGTAATTTTAAAACATCAAATGTAACAAATATGTGTGAAATGTTTTCATACTGTAGCGGACTTACAAGTTTGGATGTAAGTAACTTTGATACATCCAAAGTGACAAATATGAAAAATATGTTTTATGAATGTAGTAAACTCACCAGTTTGAATTTAAGCAATTTTGATACATCCAAAGTGACAGACATGTCTAATATGTTTTCAGTCTGTAGTAAACTTACAAGTTTGGATGTACGTAATTTTGATACATCAAAAGCGACAACAATGTCTGGTATGTTTTCAGGTTGTAGCGGACTTACAAGTTTGGATTTAAGTAATTTTAATATATTAAATGTAAAAGATATGGATTCTATGTTTTCAGGTTGTAGCGGACTTGAAAGTTTTGATTTAAGTAATTTTAATACATCAAATGTGACAGACATGTATCGTATGTTTTATTACTGCAGCGGACTTCAAAAATTGATTTTTGGTGAAAAGTTCACAACATCAAATGTAACTAATATGTATGAAATGTTTTCAGAATGTAGCAACCTTAAAACTTTGGATTTAAGTAGTTTTGATCTATCAAAAGTTACATCATATCGTGATTTCTTAACAGGTTGTACTGCATTAACTGAAATAAAAACACCAATAAAAAATACAAAAACAGACATTTACTTGCCAAGCGGAACATGGACTGACGGAACAACCCCTTACGGAAATTTACCAACCACAGATGGTACAAGTAAAATATTGACCAAAACCGCATAAAAAATATCTAGCAAATGCTAGATATTTTTTGTTGTCATTTCGACTCTTACTTCGAAGATTTGCTTTGGAGAAATCTTAACCTGCTTTGTCATTTGGAAAAATTACAAATTATTTTACCACATTTATTATTTTTAGTTAAAAATTTTCAAATAATATCCACTTATGTTTTTAATTTAATAAAGGTGTGGACTTTTTTGTCGAATTATAGTATATTACTTGTAGAGTAATAAAAGGAAATATTTTTATGTGGCATGTTGATTTATATAATGTACTAAACACAATCAATACCGTTGTTTTGTATATCATTGGAATACCATTTATTTTGCAATTTATTTATATGTTATTATTTTGGCTTCCAAAAAAGACATTCAAAAAAAGTGAAAAGAAAAATAAGATTTGTGTAATTATTCCAGCACATAATGAAGAAGATGTAATTTATGATACAGTAAAAAGGTTATATGACAAACAAAACTATCCAAAAGATATGTTTGATGTTTATGTTGTTGCACATAATTGCAATGATAAAACTGCTGAACTCGCTGAAAAAGCAGGTGCAAAAGTGTTTGCATTAAACGACCCTGACCCAAAGCATGGCAGAGCAGCGTATGCTTTAAAGCATGGGTTTGAACAAATACTTGCAACAGGAATTGATTATGATTTTGTAATTCGTCTTGATGCAGATAATCATATAAATGATGACTTTTTTAGTCTTATGAATGATGCGTATAACAGTGGTTGCAAAATTGCAAGACCATATGAATCTGCGCTTAATATGACACAAAATAAGTTTACAAAGGCATGTGGACTATATTATAGTTTTGATTCAAGATTCTCATCTCGTGTTCGTGAAAGATTACATATTGATGCCCATGTTAATGGACCCGGTTCAATGTTTGCTTATGAAATAATCAAAAACATTGGTGGCTATGATACAACAAGTATCACAGAAGACACAGAATTTATGTTTAAAAGAATGTTGGAAGGATACAAATGCCATTTTGTTGAAGATGCAGTTGTTTATGAAGATTTGCCATCAACATACAAAGATACATCATCAAGAAACAAAAGAATTGCTGCTGGAAATGTTAGACTTATGGCAAAATATACACCAAAGTTTATTTGGAACGCAATAATACATTTCAGATTTTCATTTATTGAACAACTGCTCACATATATGTTTAACTTTATTTGCGTAATTCTTTGCACTTGGATACCATTTTTCTATGTGTATGATGTTATCTATTTGTGGACACAAGGTTTGTTTACAGATGCACAGGCGGCAGCCGCAGGAATAGCAGCACCGGGACTTTATAATCAACTAATTCTTGTTGGTTCAATATTGCTTGTACTATTCTTAATTGCCGGAATTGGTCAAGGTATGCTTTTGGTTGCACTTGATTATAAAAAACTTGGTGCAAAAAGAAGACGTGACTTGATGGATGGTGCATTGTTGTTCCCAGCATTTACAGTTGTGTATTGCTTAACAATGTGTTTGGGTGCATTTAGCAAACCAAAATGGAACAAAGTTAATAGAAATAAACAAGCACAAATTGATGTGCAAAATGTGGTACAAATTGAAGGTAATCAAACCACAGAAGATGTGGCAGAAGATACCAAAGTTGTACAAAACGAATAAAACAAAAATTCTCACAAATAGTGAGAATTTTTTTGTGCATGAAAGCAAATGAGATTTCTCGTGGGTGTGACTTTGTGGGCTAACTCGAAATGACGTCAAAACTCTCGCTTTTACTTATTTTGAATGCTGTGCATCCAAAATTTCTGTTTGCACGCTCGGTTTTCCCTTTCCCCAAAAACAACAACTGTTTTTGGGGATTCCGTCAAATGTCATTTCTACTGCCGACCACAAAGGCTTGTTTTGGAGAAATCTCTACCTTTGAGATATTACAAATTTATCTTATCATATATGTTTGGCAAGATGAAAATCTCTTCACTTAAACAATTTATTTGTTGACAATAATTTTTGTGTATGATAAGATAATACCGATATAGGCGAATAGCTCAGTTGGTAGAGTCGCGGTCTCCAAAACCGTTGGTCGTGGGTTCAAGTCCTACTTCGCCTGCCAGATTGACCGCAAGGTCAATTTTTTAATAAAAGGAGAATATAATGCAAAGAATTTTAACAGGTGTAAAACCAACCGGAATTGCACACATTGGAAATTATTTTGGTGCAATTAAACCGGCAATAGAAATGTCAGAAAGTGACGACAAAGAATGCTATATTTTTATTGCAGATTACCATGCATTGACAACAGTAAAAACACAGCAAGATATGTTGGAAAACACATACAATATTGCGTGTACATGGCTTGCTTGTGGACTTGATCCAAACAAAGTTGTTTTTTACAAACAATCAGATATAAGTGAGAATGTTGAACTTGGCTGGATTCTTTGCAATCTTACTCCAAAAGGACTTATGAACAGGGCACACGCATACAAAGCTTGTGTTGAAAAAAATGAAGAAAATGGATTAGATAAAGATGCTGGCGTTAATATGGGTTTGTATAACTACCCAATTTTAATGGCTGCAGACATTTTGCTTTATGATATAGATTGTGTGCCAGTTGGTCTTGACCAAAAGCAACACGTTGAAATCGCAAGGGATATTGCAATTTCATTCAATAATAGATATGGCAAAGCATTTGTCTTGCCTGAATGTGCAATTTCGCAAGATACCGGTGTTTTGGTTGGTCTTGACGGTAGAAAAATGAGTAAAAGTTATAATAACACAATTCAATTGTTTTGTGATGAAAAAACATTACAAAAAACAATTAACAAAATTGTAACCGACTCCAGACTTCCTGGCGAACCAAAAGATACAGATAACACAATTTGCAAGTTGTATAAGTTGTTTGTAACAAGTGAACAATATCAAGACTTTGCAAAACGTATGGAAGGCGGACTTGGTTGGGGTGATGCTAAAAAAGAATTGTTTAAAGTTGCAAATGAGTATATTTCACCTATGAGAGAAAAATATAACTATTATCAATCACATAGAGAAGAAGTTGACAAGATTTTGCAAGATGGGGCAAAAAAAGCCAAAGAAGTCGCAACAAAAAATTTGCTTAAAATCAAAAAAATGATTGGAGTAACGCACTGATTATGTTTTATTGTATATATAAAACAAAATTTAATTTGGAAGATATTATTCTTGAAAGTGATGGCGAAAATTTGATAGGTTTGTACTTTTTTAATGACAGCCATAAAAACATAGATAAGTTTGAAGAAAATTCCACATTGCCAATATTTGAACAAACAAAAAATTGGCTTGATGATTATTTTTGTGGAAAAGAGCAAACAAAAGTACCAAAATACAAATTGCCAGATGCTTCGGAATTTAGAAGGCGAGTGTGGGAAATTATACAAAAAATTCCATATGGCAAAACAATCACTTATGGAGAAATCGCAAATATAATTGCAAAGGAAAGGGGAATTGAAAAAATGTCTGCACAGGCAGTTGGAAATGCCCTAAACCAAAACCCAATTTGTATTATTATTCCTTGCCATAGAGTTATAGGGAAAAGTGGAAATCTTGTTGGCTATGGTGGTGGAATGAATAATAAAAAAATCTTACTTGAATTAGAGCATAAAAAAACTAGAAAATGAAATTCATTTTCTAGTTACTTTTTTTTATTATCATTATTCTTGAACCAAAACTCCAAGGTAGTATTTTTTAATTGTGTTTGTTGCTGAACTTAATTGGTCAACAGTTAAATTTGCTGAATTTTTACCATACACGCCAGCTCCTTCATATTGTAATTGGCTTGCATCTTTAACATATACTTCGATATTAAGGTTACCACGGCAGTTTTCAATTTTTACATTACCACTAGTCCCGCTTTTATCCCAACCAAGAATAGTTCCAATACTAACAGGATCTACACCATAACTGTTTTCATTTGTGTTGTCATCGTTTTGGAAGGCTTCAACTTTTACAGTACCATTGAGAACTGTGCAATTTTTGTATACTGTTACATCTTTACTTTGAGTTTCTGCAACAATTCCGCCAACACTTATTCTATTATTATGTGTTATACCCTTTTTTACAATTAGGTTTACATTGTTAGTATAAAGATTTTCACGAGAATAAGTTGTTGTTTCTGTGTTTGCATTATGATCACAACCAATAACTCCACCAACATATGCCTTTGAAGCAACTATATTTGCGGTAACATTGTTTACATAACAATCTTTTAATGTTGTTGATGCATTGCCTTGTACCCCATAACCAGAAGCATCACTCTCGCCCCTTGCCATAAGAGTCCCGTAGTAGCAGAATTTTGCTGACGAAGTCTTTGCAATTTCGTCCATATCAATATCAACCGATATGTTTTCTAATGTTAAGTTATGAATATTTGCGGCAGCAACATATCCAAAAAATCCAAAATGTACACATTGGTCACTTGTATTTTGGGCATCAACAATTTTTTTAGATCCATCTGCAAGTGTTAAGGTGTACTTTGTTGAATCATTTGTAATTTTAAAGTTTGAAATTGTATGTCCATTCCCATCAAATTCACTGCAGAAATAGTCTTTTCCAAAAGCAGGGGATATTGTTTTCCAAACTATGCCATCTAGATTAATATCTTGCGTTAATATATATTTTATCGCATTTCTAGAAGCAGTTGATGGAATTTCATAAATATCTTTATTCATTTGAATAAGATCTTCATATGAACTAATCTCTTTTACAATTTGGTGAATACTAATTTTTTTGATAACAGAAATTGGGTTGTGGTTTTTGTCTTCATATTTTACTTTGATAAAAAGGACATCGCCAATTTTTTCAACAACATTATTTGTTGTTTTTGAACTTTCCAAAACATCGGTTTTGTCTTCATTCAAACTTTTGTAATAGCCGATTGTTCTTGCACTTGAATCTAATGTAATGCTTTCATTTTGAATTGAAAGTTTAAATGGTTTTGCATCATATTCAAAATATACGCTATTTTCATTTTCACTTTTTGCAACAACTGTTGTTTTGTTGTTGTCTGAATCTGTGTATGTTCCAACAACATCAAAAGTTACATTGGCAAAATCGACTTTGTTTATTGTAAGTTTTGCACTTTTATCTTCTATTGGGTTGTGTTTATCATCTCCAGTAAATTTTGCTGTTACATAATAAACTCCTGCATCTTTCGCAATTACTTCTTCTGTTTTTTCTTCATCGCTAAAGTATTTAAAAGATACTTCAACACCTTCTGGCAAAGTACCATCAAGGTCATTTTTTGTCAAGATTACAGTTGAAGCAGTGTAATCTTTTGTAATGTCGTTAAATGCAACGCCACTCATGTCGTAGTCACTTTTGCCACATGCTGTGAGAACAAGGGCAGTTATGCTCAAACATAGGGCAAGCATAAAACTTGTAAATAAATTTCTTTTCATTTTAACTCCTTTTATTATACATAATCATCGATTTCTCTTATTATTATTTTGTTTTTATCCCAATGTGATTGCCAATCAAATTTGCTTCTAAAAAGTGCCATTGTGTCAAAGTATGTATTTACATTTCCACAGTCAACACCATATGATATTGTTGACCAACCATCGCTTACTGACCAAGTTATATATTTTAGGTATGGGTCCGAAACTTCAAATGAATACTGCGTGTCAATGTATTTGTAAACTCTGTAAGCAGGTTTTTGAATAGTTGCATTTTGTGAGTAAAGCCCAAAGTTTGCACCTTCATACTGACTGTCAACAAGTCTATAATAAATTAGTGCCTTAACACAAGAAAGTTGTGTGCATTTGTAATAAATATATGCAATCCCGGCACTTTGTTGGTTTTTGGTAAGTTCGAATACATCACCACTTCCTGCATCAGAAGACGAAACGCCACCTTCGGTTAGATATACCGAACGAACTTCGCCGTTATATCTTTTGCTTGATTGTTCCAGATATAATTGGATAACTTCCAAATTGCTCCATGTGATGCAAGATGTGTTCAGTGAACCGGTCATTCCATCACTAGAAAGGTCAGTTGACCAAAAGGTTGGACTTGCAAGGTTGATTCCATATGGATGTATTGCAAAACCATAATCATAATTACCTTCACTTAATGTTTTTATTGTCATATAGTCCAAAATACCCTTTGGGGAATATTCTTCAATTTTGCTTTGCCAAGCATGGGTAAGTGAAACCAAAATTTTGTTTTTGCTGTAGTATTTTTTTATTGCTTGATTTGCAATTCGCATTTCTCTTTCATATTCTTCAACATAATTCTCTAATGTTAGTGATGCTTGACCACTGCCAACAATATTGTTCCAACTTGACGACATATCAATTTCGTTTCCAAGAACAAAAGTTTCAACAAGGCCATAAGAATAATTGTCTTTTTTGCCTTCTTTTGAATAGTGGTCGCTAAGGTATTCCATAAATGCACCCCAATATGAAGCACCATACTCGTTTGAAGTGTTGACTTGAACATACTTTGAAGAGCCTTTTGTTGCAGGGTAAGTTAAGTAGTAAGGTTGGGTTAGTTTGTCGTCAACATTGTGCATAAGGATAATCAAAGTCACTTTTATACCTTCGTTGGTATATTTTGAAATGATTTTGTCATAGTGATCCAAACTTACAATTGGACCATATTTTCTAAAATAATAGGCTTTGTTGTTATACATAAACTTTTCCACAATTTCACTTACGTTATTCCTTGTTATAACAAGTTCGCCAGCATTATTTATGCTTTCTTCATAAACAAGCGGTTCAATTTGTTTTGTTGAAGTGTTGTAGATTTCATTTGGAACAATCATTCCGTCAATAACAAAATTGAGAAGGGTATATTCACAACCAAGGTCACTTACTTGTTCCGCATATCTATCTTCACACATAACCCCTTTAATTCCAATTGGTTTAATTACTTCATCATAATTATATTTTGGTGTAATCTCTGTGCAATGCATTGGACCTGCCAAAATTTCATCAGTGCTGTTTAGAACATAATATTTTAGATAAATTCCGTCATATTCGTCAAAGCAAAATCTATCAAATTCAAAAGATTGTTCTGTGCCACATTCATAACTATCTATATACAAAGGATTTGCATTTGTATATTCGGAAAGTCCGTTTGTTGATTCGCCATACAAATACTCGTAAGGTTTTGTTGCAACAAGTGAAGCATTTTCGCCAATATCGCCAATATTTGACAACGAAACTTTTATTTTTGAGAGAGATGATGTGACAGTGAAATCATAATCGGGTTCAATGTAATCTTCTTCGTCAAACCCGTCATTTATATCCCAAGAGAATTGATTAAGTGTACAACCAGAAAGTGCAAAGATGCAAATTGTGATTATGCAAATAAAAATTGTAATAAATCTTCTCTTATGCAATTAAACCTCCCTTTATAATTATTTGCAATTTTCATTTTATCATAACAAATTTCGACATAAAAATCAATAAAACAAAAAATATTATTTTTGAAAATATACTTAATGTGTTATACTAGCATAAAATAGGAGAAAGTATGCTTGAATTAAAGGACGTGTCAAAAATATTTAAAACAAAAAATCAAACAGTTGTTGCCCTAAATAATATCAACATATATTTTGAAAAGAAGGGGCTTGTTTTTATCACGGGCAAAAGTGGATCAGGGAAAACCACTTTGCTTAATATCATTGGCGGGCTTGATGATGCAACATCGGGCGAAGTTATAATCAATGGCAAAAGCACGAAAGATTTTTCAAAGTCTGATTATGATAGTTACAGAAACACATACATAGGTTTTGTATTTCAGGAATATAACCTTATTGACAATATGACTGTAAAGGAAAATTTGTCGCTTGCAACCGAACTCCAAGGAACGCTTAAAAACGATGAAAATATAAAAAAGGTTTTGGACAAGGTTGGCATTGAGGATGTTTTGACAAGATATCCAAAAGAACTTTCTGGTGGACAAAGACAACGTGTTGCAATTGCAAGAGCAATCATAAAAAATCCAAGTGTTGTTATGGCTGATGAACCAACAGGTGCGTTGGATAGTTCAAACGGCTTGCAAATTATAACTTTGCTAAAAAAGTTGTCAAAAGAAAAACTTGTTATTGTTGTTTCACATGATATGAATCTTGCAAACAAGTTTGCCGACAGAATTATAAACATTGAAGATGGCGTAATCACAAGCGATGTTACAATCAATGAAAACAAAAAGAACAAAAGCAGAGTTCAACTTGCAAAAGACTACTTGGCAATTCAAAGGGGTGCTGACCTAAATTCCAGCGAACTTGACACAGTAAAAAATGCAGTTAAAAGTGGAAAAGATATTGCAGTTGTTGACAACATAAACATACAAAAGAAAAATACAATTGTAAAACGTGAAAAAGAAGAAAAGCAAACAACATTTATAAAAACAAATCTAAAATTTGCGTCTATATTCAAGTTGGGGTGCAATTTGTTAAAAGTAAAAAAGGTTAGGCTTGTTATCACAATACTATTATGTGCGATTGCTTTTGCTGTGTTTGGAGTTTGTGATGCAATGTCAATATACGATGAAAACAGATTGATGGCGAACTCGTTAAAGTCGCTAAACACTCCGTCAGTAACAATAACTGCAAACATCTCAAACCAAAAGGGAAATTCTTTTGACATTGATGTAAATGATGAGTTGATTTTGCAAATGTCACAAAAAACTGGCTATGCAACAAAGGGTGTTTACAATTCGTATTATATCGGCAGGCTTGCACCAGCAGAAGTAAATAACAGTAATTCTTATGTAAATAGCAAATATTATTATTACAAAGCAATAAAAGGAGCTGTTGAATTTTCTTCTAGTGATTTATTGAACTACAACTTTAGTATGTACAAGGGTAAATTGCCAAATAGTTATAACGAGATTGCTATAACAAAATACTATGCAAATTGCTTGCTTAACTGGTGGTATTCATACAAAGATGGCGAAGGAAAAATCAAGAACCTAAAAGACATTGATGAGCTTGTAAATGAAGAGAACCCAATGACACTTACTTTGGGCACAACTGAAAAGAAAGTAAAGTATAGCATTGTTGGAATTGTTGATACTGGTGAAATAGACAAAAAATTTGATGATCTTAAAACTGATTTTGAAGGTCAAAGCAAAGTTCTCCAAAATGAATTTTTGAATTATATTAACAATGGATATTTTATTTATACTTTTGTAAAACCCGGTTTTTGTGACTACGCTTACAAAGATTATGGTGCTGTTACAAAATATATTAACAAATCATATGTTTACAAAATGGGCGAGTTTGGCGAAAAAAGCATATTTTGTGATTATGATGATTTGGTAAAAATAAAAGAACCAATTTTTGTTAATGAAGCAAAAACAAAGATAAGTGGCAATGAAATTTTGTTAAATATTACACAATTTGAAACAATAAACAAAGATACAATTGAAAAATTAAAAGTGATTGCAAATAATGACACATCGGGAAGATTTTCAAATTATGCAGACGAAATCGATTCAAATCTTGCACTATTAAAAAACAAAAATATTTCTATGCAAGATAAATATAGTGCATTAAGAAATGTAATCACAAAACTTGACGAATTGCAAAATACTGAAGATGAGATTCAACAATTTGAAAGAGAAGAAAGTGTTTTGGTAAAAACGATTAGTTTTGAAAAGTATGATTCAAACAAATCAACAAAAGTTAATTTGGATAACCCAGAATACAAAATAGTTGGGTATTATACCGATGTTTCAATAAATTCAACAAGTTCTGTTGTAACAACACTTGCTGGTATTTCAAATCTTGGAATTGACACATTCCAAGGCAACTATTCATCAATAATAGCAACAAACTTGGGCAAGGGTAATGTTTCAAAATTAAGTAATTTGCTTATGACACCAACAGGACTTTGTTATAATTGTCAAAACAGTACACTTGGAATGATTCATGCAAATCAAGATTTCTTTGAAAATCTTTCATTACTATTTTTGATTGTAGCAGGTGTGTTTGCACTGTTTAGTATTGCAATGTTTTCAAACCTTATTGCATCAAGCATAAAAAGTAAGCAAGCCGAAATCGGTATACTTCGTGCTTTGGGTGCAAGGGGCATTGATGTAATGTTTATGTTTATTGTTGAAACGGTTATAATTGCAATTATGAATGCAATTCTTGCTTCAATACTTTCATTATTTGGTTGTATGTTCCTTAACTTCTTCTTGTCAAAATATCTTAATTTTTATATCTCATTAACTGCATTTGGAATGCGACAAGTTGCAATAATTCTTGCATTAAGTATTATTGTTGGGGCAATATCTGTTATTGTTCCAGTTTGGTCAATATCAAAACAAAAACCAGTTGAAAGTATAAGAAGAGCAATGTAAAATCACAAGTTGATGTTTGATAAAAATGTACAACAAATAAAAAAGAAAGGACATATTAGAATGTAGTCTAATATGTTCTTTTTTTTATGGTAATATTTAATTGTTTTTGTTTTTTTTTATCAAACTTTCAATTTTATTTTTATCTTTGCTTTCTTCTTTTTGCTTGCAGACATACATATTATCATCAGCTTCCTTCAAAACATCTTTAATATTAAACCCAACATTCCCAAAACCATAACCATAGGCAACCGAATAATATAACTCTTTGTTATTTGAATTTATTACATCAAAATTCTTTTCCCATGTTTCAATAAAGTTTAAGCAGTCTTTATTTATGCAATTTGGAATAATTACAACGAATTCATCGCCACCAATGCGATATGCATATTGATTGTCTTTTAATGAAATTTTTATTGACTTTGCTGTGTCAATAATCATTTCATCACCATACATATGTCCAAGACTATCGTTTGTTATTTTCAAAAAGTTTATATCAAAAAGAATTATTCCAAGAGTTTTACATTTTGGATAAATATTTTGGACATCTTCTTCAAACTTGGTTCGGTTAAAAATATCGGTCATTTTGTCTATGTTCTTTTCAATATAAAGCGAATCTTTTTCAATGAGCAATTTGTATTGAGTTCGTTTGATAATAATTGTCAAATAGACCGAGAGCAAAAAACTTGAAAAGTACAGGAGTGGGAATCTTATCAAAAATGTTCTTGAGTATGCATAAGGTAACAGAGAATTGATTGGCGTCCAAAAGCAGATTATAAGCAAGAGCAGAAAATAACAACTTGAAATAAATCCGGCAGTCATGTCAAATAATAGCATAGATATGCAAGGTACAAGAATTACCCAAAGGGCGGCGAATCCGTCATTGCCACCAAATATAAGGAAAACACTAAAAACAATTGTGAATAAAATTATTGAAAGATAATCAATCCATTTTTGATTTTTTGTTTTTACACCAATAAGAATTGTTATCAAAAGTATAATAAAACTTATGCCGGTAAAATATAACATAAAATACGATTTTTCAACAATATTAACAATTGATAACAGTAAAAACACAAAAGCATTAAGAGAAGCCGCTGCAATAGTTTGCTTCATTAAACCTTCTTTTTGGTGCTTTTGAACATATTTATCATATTCAAATATTTTTTTAAATGAATGTAAATGTTTCATAATAATTATGTTATACCACTAAAGATTTTTAAGTCAAGAAAAAATATATTTACATATTTTTATTTTGTGAAAATATTTCGAATTTATTTTAAATTTTCAAATGCAATAAACAAATCGACATTTTCTAGCTCACAAAATTATTAAATGCCCATTTTTATGGGCATTGACTGTTTTAGTATATATTGGAAGGAGAAAAAAGATTATGGCATTGCAGATAGAAAATATTAAAAAAGTAAAAAAGGATAAAAATACAATGGAGAATGTTATGAAAGAAAATATTGTCAAAAATAATTCTAGGACAATGAAATTTCTGGCAATGGTTGATGAACAAAATAAAGAAGAAAAATTATCGTCAACATCACTTTCAAAAATAGCAATTGTAAATCTTACTAATGAAGATATAGATGACAAATTATCACATAGGGTGTGTGAGTATAAATGTTCAGCAACAACAAAAAAGTTAGAAGATGACGAAATATTAAAAAGTACAAAGCTTCTGTGCTTTATGTATATTGATAAAGTCGACCTTAATAAAGATATAATAACAAAACTTATTGATAAAGCAAGAGAAGACAGTGTTGACATATTTATGTTGTGCATAAAAGAAAAACAAATTGATAAGGTTGTTATGACGATAAATGAAATATCGTATATTTTGTGTGAAACCGGAACAAATATTGATATCAATGCTCTTAAAGGCGAAGATGTTGTTGATGCTTTTGTTATTACAAAAAGGGATAATGTGGACTTAAAAAAATGTTACATAGAAACATTAGAAAATCACCTTGCAAAAATTCAAAAGTTAAGCCAAGTTGATGTTTGTGTTTATTGTGGAAATAATACAAAACTTTGCGATATGCTTTTTTATATCGATATACAAAACAAACTGGCAAAAGATGTTGATGTTATTTTGGGGACTGATATAAACGACCTATACTCTGGCGTTTGCAAGGTTGTTGTTATGTTCCAAGGTTGTGGGCAAAAAACACAAAAAAGACAAGCACTTGAAGAAAGGATAAACCTTGCACATCAAAATTATCAAAAGAAAGATACAAAAGCAACCCAACAAACACAAGATGTGTATGATAAGCAATTTTATGAATCACAAATAAAAAGATTTTGTAAATTTAAAGAAATAACAACGCCAATGGTTCAACGCTTTTTTGTTGTTGGCTATCCAAAAGCTGTTCAAATGCTGGATGATTGGTGTCAAAAAGGGTACATTGAAAGAAATGACCATTGCTGGGAAATTATTGACTCAAAATCAATTATGAAAAATTTGAAAGAGATTTTTTGCTAAATATTGTAAAAAGTGTAGAATGGGCGTTTTTATGTACATTCTCATTTTTATAATAAAGAAGAAAGGAAGTAAAAAATGGAAATTGGAAGTGGAATAATTAAACAATTGGTAAAAAGAGAAGAATACGCCTATGGCGGAATTGATTTAACAATTGATTCAAAAATAAATGTCTGGAGCAATAATTTGCAAAAGGTAGACAACATTTTTGCATTGATACTCAATTTGGTAAAAGAACGAAATTTAATATTGAAAGGAATAGAAGAGCATTCTCTTTTAAGACCGATGGGCTTTGACAGGTCAAAAGTAATTTTGTTTGCAAAGAATAAAGAGTACTTTGAGAAGCTAAATATACCAAAAGAACTTATGATGGGCGAAAGGATTTTGACAACCGGCGATGAGGAATTGCTAAATTACTTGTTGGAAATGGTTTTAGAAAATGCTGAAACGGCTTATGATAAAACATTGTCAAAATTTGACAAATTGGCAAGTGATAGTTGTATTAAAGATGACATCAAGGACAAGCTTACACTATTTTATAGTGATTATAACTCACATTACAAAAAACCTTATATTTTTATAATGATAGAAAATGTTTCAATGCTCAAAAACGATAGAACTATTGAACTTTTAAAAAAGACATTTGAGTTGGGACGCTCAAAAAATGTTGTTTGTTGTTTTGGCTCAACAATAATCGGCAATCTAGATTTTTTGTGCTCATTCGCAAACGCAAATGTAACATTGCTAGACAAAATGGACGACGAAGATAGAAAAGTTTGGAACAGTATAAATTCTTTTGGAATGGGCGATTTGACAAAATTAGATATTATGAATGATGACGATTATTTGTGTATAAAGGGTAATCTTTATGACCAAGGAAGAAGTTTTGGAATAAAGCCATATATATTGACAATAAGAGATTATAAAAGAGAAAAACCACAAATGAAAGTTGATGAAAATCGGCTATTATCTAAAAGACTAGATATATATAATGACGATTTTTCAACAATAAAAACTTTTCCAACCGAACTTGCAGAATATAAATATAATCTTCAAGATGAAACAATAAAATATATGTCAAATTTTTGTGATTTAAAGCGAATTGTTGTGAAAGATATAAAAAGTTTGATTATGGACTATTTTGAGTTTGAAACAATTGATAATTATAATATTTTGGTATTTTTAAATGAAAATTTTTCAAAAATTAAGAATGAATTTAATTATAGAATTGGCGAATATATCAAAACCGAAAGTTATAGAGCCAAGCACATAAGAATTGAAAGGTGCTTTTCGCTTGGTAGAAATATGGAAATTAGTGAGTATGTTAAGTTAAGAAAGGAAGACTGCAAAATTCAAAATGATTGGCAAATGAACTCAATTATTTTGGCAAGGTGTATAAAAGACTTGTGGAACTTGACAAATGAAGAGAACCAAATAACAGCATTTCATTTTTACAAATATCCAAAGGAATACAGGAAAAAATATGGATATCAAGATGAATGGACAAGTGAAGATTTAATGTAAAATTGATGTTTATAAAAAGTCAAATATGACCATTTTTATGTACATAACAAAATGTAATATATCAGTGTGTGAAGGAGAATCAAAAGATGGAACAAAAAGAACAAATTCAAAAAGATTTTGAAAAAGTGATTGGTTATGAACCAATAAAATTGGTACTTGAACGAATACTTGATATTATAAGGGAAAAGGACAAATATGATGGGTTGGGTACAAAACTTCCAAGTGGAGTGCTGCTAAGTGGTGAACCGGGAACAGGGAAAACTTTAATTGCCAATTCATTTATAAAAGCAAGCAAATTACCTGTGTATCTTATAAGAAAAGATATGCCAGATGGCGACTTTATTAAGTTTATCAAGCAAACCTTTGAAGATGCGAAATTAAACGCTCCTGCAATTGTCTTTCTTGATGATATGGATAAATTTGCAAATGAAGATAATTTCCATTGCGATGCCGAGGAATATGTAACAATCCAGTCTTGTATAGATAATGTAAAAGGTTGTGATGTCTTTGTTCTTGCAACAGCAAATAATATAAACAAACTTCCAAGTTCATTGATTAGGAATGGAAGATTTGACAAGCAAATAACAGTGGAAGCACCAAAAGGTAAAGATGCTTCGGCTATTGTTAAATACTATATGCAACAAAAAAGTTTTGTCAGTGACATTGATAGTGAAGAAATTGCCAAAATACTCAACGGGGGTTCTTGTGCAGTTCTTGAATCGGTAATCAATGAAGCGTCAATTTTGGCTGGCTTTGCAGGAAGAGAGAAAGTTGAAAGGGAAGATTTGTTAAGGGCGGCAATGTGTGTAATTTTTGATGCCCCAGAAATAGCTAATAAAATCCCACAAAAAATCGTAACCAAAACCGCATATCATGAAGCTGGACATGTTGTTGTTGCAGAACTTTTGGAACCTGAAAGTGTATCTTTGGTTTCAGTTTTGGGACATAATGGTCAAACTCAAGGTGTGACTGTGTACTATCAAAATGATGAAGAATATTTTAGTTCTATCGAATATATGGAAAATCGTGTAAAATCATTACTTGCTGGCAAAGCTGCAACTGAAATTGTTTATGGCGAAGTTGACGTTGGGGCAAGCAATGATATACAAAGGGCAATTAGTATTGCAGAACGATTTGCCGACAATTATTGCGGTTTTGGATTTGACAAGTTTGAATTTCATGAAAAGTCCTCAAATGATTTGTTGTCAAGAAAAGAAATGCTTATTTTCAGCGAACTTGAAAAATATTATCAAGAAGTTAAGAAAATGCTTATTTTGAATCGCGATTTTTTGGATAAGGTTGCACAAAAATTGGTAGGAGAAGAAACCTTAACTTGCAAAGATATAAAAGAAATAGAAACAACTTGCAATATAGTTAGATAGAAAATTTGTATAAAAAGAACCTAACAAAAAGTGTTAGATTCTTTTTTGATATAAATTTGTTGTTACAAAAATTTAATGATATAATATATCCATAAAAAAGGAGAATTTATGCCAGCAAAAGACTCAAAGCAAATTTATGAAGGGCAAAATAAAAGATTTACTCGTTTTAGAGTGTTTGAAATTCTTAATGATTTTACAAACGGAGAAAAACATCTAAAACATACCGAAATACAAGAAAAATTAAGTTCAATATATGATATGCACATCGAGAGAAAAAACATTCGTGAATGTATTGACGACATAAATTTTCTTGGCGAACCTTATGGTGTGTATGTTAATAGTGAAAAGGGTGATGGAGCTTTTTTGCTAAATAGACCATTTGAAAAAAGTGAAATAGGTTTTTTGATTGATGCTGTTTTCTCAAGCAAAAGCATTGACCAAAAACAAGCACAAGAATTAACAATAAAATTACAAAGATTTTTAAGCAAAGAAGATAGAAAAAGTTTTTCTTATGTGTCAAAAAGTGGCGAAATGACAAGAACAAATAATAAACTTGTTTTCTATAATTTGGATTTAATTCTTGATGCAATAGCAAAGGGGAAAAAGATTAAATTTAAATATAATCGTTATTATTTGGATACATTAAAAAATGAAAAGATGAAAAATAGAAAATTGGTTGCAAGTCCATATTACTTAGTAAACAATCAAGGTAAATATTATTTGGTTTGCAATAATAACTATTTTAATGATATTGCAAACTATAGAATTGAGCGAATGTCGGATATCGAAATTCTTAATGAAGATACCAAACCAATAAATAATTTGGATGGTTGTGAAAATGGTTTTGATATTTCAAAATATGCAAATGAAAATATATATATGTTTTCAAATAAAGCAATAGATGCAAAAATAAGAATTGATAGTGATTATACAATATCTTATGTGCAAGATTGGTTTGGCGAAAATGCTAATATTTATCAAGATAAACACGATAATAAAATTTACGCTAACATACACGGGAACGAACAAGCACTTATTTATTGGTGTTTACAATATGGAGAATCAATTGAGCTAATAGAACCGGTTTCAACAAGAGAAAAAATAAAAAATATTGTTGAAAATATGGGGGAAAAATATAAATAAAAAACAAAATAGAAACGGAAGAAATGGAAGATGACGAACTAGACGCTGAACTTGAAAGGTTGTTAAAAGAAAAGCAAGAAAGACTAAAAAGATAACGGCACAATTATGAGATGTAGTTATATCTGTTAAATAAAAAGTTTGAAAAATTTTGATTTTCTCGCTTGAAAAAATTTTTTATTTCTGCTAAAATACTTTGGTCAATGAGTAACAGAAGTGTGTAAGTCCAGTTGATTACTGGGCTTACACATTTTTTTGTTTTATGGCAAAAATAAGGAGATTTTATGGAAGAAGTAAAACAAAATAAAATGGCGGTAGAACCACTTAAAAAACTGTTTTGGAAAATGGGCTTACCAATGATAGTTTCAATGGTTTTGCAAGCACTATACAATGTTGTTGATAGTATCTTTGTTGCCAATATGCAAGGCATAGGAGCATTAGCAAATGAAGCATTAACTTATGCCTTTCCAATTCAAATTTTAATTATTGCAATAGGTGTTGGAACGGGCGTAGGGCTTAATGCTCTACTCTCTAAAAGTTTAGGCGAAAAGAATAAAGAAAAAGTCAACAAAGTTGCTGGAAACGGTATATTTTTAGCACTTGTTATTTATCTTGTTTTTTTAATTTTTGGACTAACTTGTTCAAATTGGTTTATTTCACTTTTCACTAAAAACCAAGATGTCATCAAAATGGGCGGAAATTATTTGATGATTTGTTCTAGTCTTTCACTTGGAGCAATTGGCTTTGCTATTTATGAAAGATTTTTGCAAGCAACTGGGAAAACGATGTATTCCACAATTGCTCAAATTTCGGGTGCTGTCGTAAATATTGTATTTGACTACATTTTCATTTTCCCACTTAACATGGGAGTTGCAGGTGCTGCTTGGGCAACCATTCTTGGTCAGTTCGTTTCACTTATTATTGCAATGATTTTGCACTATACTAAAAATAAAGAAATAAACGGGAACTTAAAGTATATTAAACCAAGCGGTAGCATAATCAAAGGTATATACTCAATTGGAATTTCTGCTGCTATTATGCAAGCCTTGCTGTCAGTTATGATGGCTGGAATGAATATTATTTTAGGTCAAGCAAATGCAAACCCAACTGTTCTTGTAGGTTCATTTGGAATTTATTATAAAATTCAACAAATTGCACTTTTTTCTTGCTTTGGGCTTTCAAACACCATTATTACAATTTTATCATTTAACTATGGAATGAAAGATAAAGAGCGTTCAAAAGATTGCATAAAGTATGGAATTGTTGACACTTTTATTGTTACAATTATCATAACAATATTGTTTGAAATAATTGCAAACCCACTCGCAAAATTATTTGCACTATCCGGTGGTTCATCAAGTGAACTTATTTCAGTCTGTGAAAAAGCCACAAGGATTGCGTCTATTGGTTATATATTTATGGGATTTAGTGTTGCGGTTCAAGGTATATTGCAGGCGCTTCGCTATGCATTTAAACCATTTTTAACTGCATTACTTAGACTTGCAGTATTTGTATTCCCAATAGCATACTTATTTACATTATCTTCAAATGTTGTAGACTTGGTTTGGTGGACATTCCCAATCGCAGAGGCATTAACAGCAGTTGTTTCATTGTTTATTTTGAAAGATGTAATGAAAAAGAAAATTGACACATTAGAAGAAAAACAATTTTCAGGTGACAACCTTATTATAACAATTTCAAGAGAACATGGAACAAGAGCAAAGAGAATAGGTAAAATGCTTGCTGATAAACTTGGCATTAAGTTTTATGATAAAGAACTTACAATGCTTGAAGCAAAGAAAAGAGGTCTTGATAAAAAATATGTAAAAGAAAATACTGATGAAGATGGTTATAATGTCTATCTTTCACTTGACGCAAACAAGGACTCTATTATTGCACAAAGTGAAATTATCATGGAACTTGCAAGCACTGAGTCGTTTGTAATTGTTGGTAGATGCGCTGACTATATTTTAAGAAATCACAAAAATTTAGTAACAGTATTTTTGTATGCTGATGAAGAATTTAAGATAAATAAAGTTATGGAAATGTATGGCGATACAAAACAGCAAGCAATAGAACACATTAAGAAATCAAATACTGCTCGTAGCACATATTATTCTTTGGTTGCAAATAAGGTTTGGGGCGAAAAAGAAAACTATGACATTTTTATAAACGCAAATAACACCGAAGAAAATATAGTAAAACAAATAGAAGATTATGTTCTCTCAAAAGAATAAAAAGTTGACATCAATTTTGACATCAATTGACATCAAATGTACCAGTATTAGGCAGTTTTAGATAGAAAAAGACCGATAGGAAAATTTTGTTCTTATCGGTCTTTTTTATTGCAAATTTTTAAGTAAAAAATATTTGATGTCAAATTTTGGTGCATTTGATGTCAAAATTTAGAGTGAAATTTTTGATTTTAAAACACTCAAATTTCTAAAAATTAAATTTTAGCAAAAGCCCTGAAATGCCCGAAATTACTGGGTTTTAGCCACTTTTTAGATAAAAAAATGAGAGCGAAATTCGCTCTCAAATTTGGTAGGATTGAACCGACCCACATCTTATACTTTCGCTACTCTCAATATAAGGTTAGGGGGATTACTCAAACTGTGGTTCTTCGTGCATCACGAAACACTCGCAAGTTTGCTTTCGTAAACTATTTTTCTTTTCCAAAATCTCGCTTATGAAAGTAGACTTTCAACGTTTGATTTTGTAAAAAGAAAAAGTGTTTGGCTTTGCCAAACACTTGCTCTTGGTTGGAATGAGTGGACTCGAACCACCGACCCCCACCTTATCAGAAAAGTGTATGTTTTTGAGTGGGTTTATACGCATACCCTTGAATGTGCCGAAAATAAAGGCTTTTGGGCACATTAAAAAGACTTTTGATGTCAAACCAAAATGCACACTTGACATCAAATGTGCACTATATATTAAACTTTTGCTATCTAAAACGGTCTAAAACGCGATAAATTTTTCTAAAACTTTTTGATACTTTTTATTAAAATCATTATGTTTTAATATAAATTACATATATATTGGCGTCACGATTTCAAGCGTACTTTTGTGCAAGCACAAAGTCCACTTTCTCTCGTTCCTTAATATAAACTATGTGATGTTAAAATTTGAGCAGCTGAGATTTTACAAGAATATCGTCATATAAAATGGAATATAAGTAACATTGCCTATCCGTTTTATATCTTTTGAATAAATTACATAATTTGTTTTAATTCTATTAGAATATTTTTTGTTAAATTCATCAATAGATTTGTGATTTGAATATGATGATGATTTTACTTCTATTGGAATTAGTTTTTTACCATCGGCCAAAAGAAAATCTATTTCATAATGCTCAAACATATGAAAATATAAATCATATCCATTAGCTTTTAACATTTGTGCAATGGAATTTTCAAGAATTGTTCCCAGATTTATACCGATTTTATCAACAATAATTTGTTTGTATATAGAATTTTCAATTTTTTCATTAGAATCTCTAAAAATTTGAGTAACTAACAAACCTGTATCATTTAGATATATCTTTTGCTTGCCATAATCTTTTGTTCTATTTAATCCAATAGTGGGGTCAGTTGAGTTATATGCAATATTGACAATTTTAGAATCTTCTATTGCTTGAAACGATGAAAAGACTCTTGCAAGTCTTGCATTTTCGCCTAAGGTTGTAATTTTAAACAACTTACTATGTGAAGACAATTCTGATGGGACTGCATTTAATATTAGCGAAGTAGAAAGTTTGTTGTCAACATCTGTTTTCTTTAAGTCGTTTTTATATAAATTTAATATATCTTGTTTTACTTCATCAACTCTTGAAAAGTCATTAGATTTTAATAGTTCATCTATCGCTTGTGGCATGCCACCAACAACCAAATATGTCCTATACAACTTCATCATTTCTCTATGAATAGTATCGCCTAATGGTTTAATATTATCAAAAGAATCCCTTAATAATTCAATAGTATTATTTTTGCCCATTGCCCACAAAAACTCTTCAAAGTCAAGAGGATACATTTCAATGCTTCTTTCTTCACTTGGGATTAGAATATTTTTCACTTTTTGTTTTAATGTAATCAAAGAGCCGGTTTCAATATAGTGAAATCTCCCATCTTTAACTAGTTGCTTAATAGATTGTCTTGCAATTGGAAAGAGTTGTATTTCATCAAAAATAATCAAAGAGTTATTAGGATAAAGTGTCGTTCCATAAATTAAGGATAATTTACGAAAGAAACTATCCAAGTCATTTATATCTGTCTTAAACAACTCTTCAATGTTTGCTAAATCCCTTTGAAAGTCTATTAATATATACGATTTATATTCGTTTTTCCCAAATTCTTCAACAATAGTAGATTTTCCAATTCGCCTTGCTCCTTGAATAAGTAATGCACGCTCATTTGCCCAATTATTCTTCCAATCTAATAATTTTGAATAAATTTTTCTCTTAAAAATCATAAAAGAGCTCCCATTAACACACCAAGATTTTAGCATGTTTTTTCTATCTTTGCAACAAAAATACACAAATATTAAAAATCTTTTATGTCAATTTTACACAAATATTAAAAATCTTTTATGTCAATTTTGCACAAATATTAAAAATCTTTATAAAACAAAATAACATTCAACAAAAAATATTTAGCATCAAATGTGCATTTTAACTTAAAATTATGTGGTCTAAAACCATATAAAACTGCTTAAAACTTTTATTAACACTGGGAATTCTAGTATTTTTTTAATTTAATTTTTTGTAATTACTCTCTATAAATTCAATAGTATTATAAAAATCTTGATTGTTACCATACAGATAATTAGATATTCGTTGCTCCGGACGATTAAAAAGTTCTCTTAGTTTATTTGTTGCAAATTTCCCATAATCAATTAAACACTCTTTGTCTGCAAAAAACAATGGAAGTTCTCTAACTGTTTTATCTTTATCTCCAAAATATTCTTTATCATTATGAGCATACATTTTATTTCTTCGTTGTTTTAATCTGGATATGCTTTCATCATATTTATTCAATCGATTTTTTAAGTCTGAAATTGTATTTTCGACTAAATTTGAATTGTAGAATTCGTTTTTATATTTAATAAACTCATCAAATAACTTAGAAATTGTATAGGAACTTCTATTCTTATCAGCAAATACTTTACTTAAATTCATAATCGCCTGATATAGACAAGCAAATTTAAAAGTATTTAATGATACATTGGATATTTCAGTTATTTTCATTTTAGCATTAATAGTTTCTTCTAATATCTGGAAGTTTACATAGCAATCTTCAGCAGATTCAATCGTATGTGTAATTAAAGATAACTTTCTATATAAATCTGTTAGTTTTTCGTTCATATTCTTTCCTTGATTAATCTATATCTAAATCTTCATCGTCAAACATTGGAGAGTTAAAAAATTCAGCAGTAGTAACACCTAATCCACGAATGACTAGCAAAACTGTTTTTAGATTTACACTATTATTGTCCGCTCTCATGAGTGTTTGCATTGTGTTATGAGACATTGCTGTGATTTTTTCTAAACGATAAATTGACATACCTTTTTCGTTCAATATCTCTTTAATTCGCTTTACTACAACTTCTGCGACTGTATTCATTTTGTTCATTTCCTTTTGTATTGTTTTCACAATACTATTGTAGTCAAACACTTAAAAATTATAATATTGTAGAAACAATAGTAAAGGCTTGTAATTTTTGACAAAATAATATATAATATTGTTTATACAATACTAATATGGGAGTCGGTAAAAGTGAAGAATATAACTTATAAACTTTTTGATACTTGTTAAATTACTTAATTTTACACATTCAAAATTTCTCTAATGCAAAGTAAAATAATGCAAGGAGGAATTTTATATGAAATTAAAAGACATCGTTATGCAGTATTTGGAAAATATCAAATACTCAATAAAGCAAAAAACATATCTATTCTACTTGCAAATGAACGATATTTATATTGTTGGATTTAATAAAGAGATTTCGTTAAGCAATCTTAATAAATTCCTTGTTAGTATAAAGGAAAAATACTCTTATTCTACAACAAAACTAATTAAAAATTTGGTAAACAGAAGTCTTAACTTTGCTTTTGAGAATGGTTTAATAAAAGAAAAAATAGTAATAACTTTGCATTTGAAAAATCAACAAATAAGAAAAGTTCAAGCACTCGAAAAGCAAGAGCAAGCAAAACTTGAAAACTATATTTTGGAAAACAATAAGTTTTATTATTTTGGCATTCTATTAAGTCTTTACACAGGACTCAGACTTGGAGAAGTTTTAGCACTAAAATGGCAAAATATAGACATTAAAAATAAACTTATTTACATTGATAAATCGGTTGGGACTATTTCTCAAAATCATAAGACTTTAACAATTGAAGGTTCGCCCAAAACACAAAGTTCAATTAGGGAAATTCCTATTTCTAAAAAATTGTTATATTTGATGAAGGTATTAAGACAACACTGCTCAATTGATTATGTAATTGTAAGTCATAATGGAAAGCAAATACAACCAAGAGCTTATCAAAAATCATTCAATAATTTACTTAAAAAATTACATATCAAACATTATGGGTTTCACTCACTTCGCCATACATTTGCAACGAGACTACTTGAAAATAGTATTGATATAAAAACAATTAGCGAACTTCTTGGACACTCATCTCCAACAATAACACTGAATAGATATGTTCACACAAATTTACAAAACAAACGAAAAGCAATGGAAATTTTTACAAAAAAATCAGCCAAACTGGCTGACTAAAATTATACATTTATCTCATAGATAGATGTATAAATTATAACATATTTTATTAATATTTGCAACATTATGGCAATTAGTGAAAAATTAATGTGAGATTTTGAGTGTGTTTATTACTTTTTAACAATAAATTATTCGCTTATCTATGAGATAAGTGTATTAAAAGGAAGGATTGTTATATATGTATCATGGTATGTATGAGGTAACTTTTAAAGCGTTGAATTATCCACCGCATAATTGGGATAATGTAAAAGAACAAAAGATTGTAGTTGAAGCGGACGACCTGTCAGATGCTCGAAGAGTTGCAGAAAAAAAGATAAAAGATATGGGATATAACTTTTATAGCATTGGTTTGCAGGCAATAAAATTTTTAAAACACACAAATAAATCAAAAACAAGAGAGAATGATACTAACAATATTGATTATGAGAGTACATCATCAGAAAGTGTTTCGCGAACCGTAAATAAAAAAGCCATAGGAATTTTAAGTTGTATTGTTTTAATTATGATAGTTGTTGTTTTTATCTATGTAGGAAATTCCATGAAAGTTGATGGAACATATTATTTAATATCAATTACAGGAACAGCAAATATTTCTGCAAATGAAGATGAAAATTATTTAACGCTAAAAGATGGTGTTTGCACAGTTCATATGTCGTTAACAAATCCGAAAGGTTCTTCCACTCATACATATTATTATTCAGGAAATAAAACTAGCAACATAAAGTTTGAAGATGACTTTATTAGTATGGATTATAAAGATAGAGTTGTTATTACACTACAATATGACAATGGTTATTACAATATTTTTACTTATGAGAAAAAATAATATAGGAGAAAATTATGTCTAAATTTCAAACACCGATTACAATAAATGA
>ERZ808240.1465-NODE-1465-length-29072-cov-57.894303_pt1 | contig 29072 bp, 17 predicted proteins | sample MGYA00521084_ERZ808240 | MGnify/ENA primary metagenome ERZ808240 (study PRJEB31516, sample SAMN03275571) | gut metagenome | biome: mammalia-associated habitat; material: feces | host: Papio cynocephalus | place: Kenya | collected 2012-08-06 ... | reverse complement strand
ACGTTTTGGTATATTGATGCCGTGGAGGAGGCGATGTGTTTCGGTTGGATTGACAGTACAACTAAGAAATTGGCCAGTGGCGTTACGGCGCAGCGGCTGGCACCGCGCAGAAAGAACAGTCTGTGGTCGGAATTGAACAAAGAGCGTTGCCGCAGAATGGAACGCCTTGGGCGAATGACCGATGCAGGACGTGCCGTGTTGCCCGACATGACAGAAAAGGGGTTTGTGATAGATGACGATATTCTCAAGGCTTTGAAGGAAGACCCTGCCGTATGGGAAACTTTCCAGACGTTCCCAATGTTGTACCAACATGTCAGGATAGACACCATCCAGATTAAGAAGAAACAGCCGGAGCTGTTTCGCAGCCGTCTGCAAAAACTCATTGACAACACGAAGGAAGGAAGAATGTATGGCGAATGGAACGACAACGGCAGGTTGCTTGAAAGCAGACAGTCTTAATCAAAACACGCAAGCAGGGGAAGTAAGCTTGTTTTTCCTTTTGAAAAGGAAAGAAATGGCAAAAGTTTCCTTTTTATAAGGAAACTTTGTATCTTTGTAGCGTCATTTCTAAAAGAAAGCAACTATGGATTTAAAGAACACATTTCAATCAATTATAGCCCTGCATCAACAAGAAATACCGCTGAATTTGTTGGAAAGAGCCACACAACTGCCTTTGGACGAAGGTCGTATCGTCACCGTCACTGGCATCAGACGATGCGGCAAGTCGTCTCTGTTGGGACTGGCTATCAATCGTTTGCTCAAGAATGGAGTACCAAGAGAACGCATTCTTTATGTAGGCTTTGATGACGAGCGTTTCCTCTCTATGTCTCCCGACAATTTCGATGAACTTTTGCAAGCCTATCGTGAGATGTACCCGCATATAGCCATCAAGGATGTCTATATGTTCTTTGACGAGATACAGCTGGTAAAGGGTTGGGAATTGTTTGTGCTGAGAGTCTATAAGAACTATTGCAAGCATATCTTTATCACAGGCAGCACGGCAAAAATGCTTTCTGAGGAGATGGCTTCAGCCTTGCGTGGGTGGCCAGACGAATACCGTGAATATCCATTGAGTTTCAGCGAGTATCTCAGATTCAAAAACATCAAGGCTAATCGGTATACAGAGGAAGGAAAAGCCGTTTTGGCTTCTGCTTTTCGGACATATTGTGAAGAAGGCGGTTTTCCGGAGGTTGCGCTCACTACAACCAAGAGTGACAAAATCAAGATACTCCAGTCTTATTTCAACACGATGCTTTTCAGGGATATGATGGAACACTACAACATAGGAACACCCTCCTTTGTGGTGCGCTATTTCCTGAAGCGGGTGATGAACAATCTCACAAAGCCAACCAGCGTGAACAACATCTACAATGACCTCAAGTCGCAAGGGTTGAAAGTATCAAAGGACTCGCTGTATCTATGGCTGGATTATGCCTGTAACATTTTCATGTTGCGCAAAGTGGAGAAATATGACAAGTCCATAGTGAAGCAACGTTCCGCATCCGCTAAATATTATGTGGCGGACATTGCCCTGCACAACGCTGTGCTGCTTCCAGAGAGCGAGGATTCTGGCAAGGCGTTGGAAAACATTGTGTACCTGAACTTGGAGAGAAGCTTGGGAGAGGAGGACCGCGTGTTCTACTTCAATGATTCCAAAGAGTGTGATTTCGTGGTACAGCGCGGAGAACGAGTGGCGGAACTGATACAGGTTTGCTGGGTTCTGAACGAAGAGAACATTGAACGTGAAATCGGTGGTTTGCTGGCAGCCTCAACATTCACGGGTTGCACCAAGTGCTCAATCATCACGTTCAACCAACAACAATCTTTGGAACGTAACGGCTTACACATTGATGTCAAAGCAATATGGAATGTTTGAAGCTATATAAAGTAAAACAGCCGGAGCTGTTTCGCAGCCGTCTGCAAAAACTCATTGCCAACACGAGGAAAGGAGTTATGTATGGCGAATAGAACGACAATGGCAGGTTGCTTTAGGATAGAACGAATAGACTGCCTTACCGACGCTTTGAAAGAAAAACTGATAATGGTTTGGGAGAAATCCGTAAGGAGTTCACATCAATTCTTATCGGAAGAAGACTTGACGTTTTATCGTTCACGCATAATGGACACATATTTTCATGCGGTTGAGCTATATGTTATCAGACAACCAAATATAGTGGCATTCATGGGATTGAGTGACGAGATGGTGGAAATGTTGTTCGTACTTCCGTCGGAGAAAGGAAAGGGGTATGGCTCTTCGTTGCTCGACTTTGCTCTTACAAAGAAGCATATACGCAAGATTGACGTTAACGAACAAAACTCGGAGGCATACCAATTCTATTTGCGAAGAGGTTACAAAGTGGCTGGCAAGGATTATACGGATGCCGATGGCAAGCCATACCCAATTGTTCATTTGGAGAAATAAAGGTCAAACAATGGTTGACAATAAAGAAATCAAAGAATTCATAGAGTTTGCAAAGTTGGAGCATCTATCCGTTCCAGCCAAAACTTTGCTCTTGGAAAAGGGCAAAGTGGCAGAAAAGCTGTACTTGATACACAAAGGTTGTCTGCGTCTATATTTCTATAACAATGGTAATGATGTAACGTTTCAATTCTTCTTCGAGAATGATATCGTGGCATCTTTCGACAGTCTGCATTACAGGCAGCCCAGCCTGTTTTACCTGGAGAGCATCGAACCTACGGAAGTTTCTGTAATCAAACGTGAAGACTTCTATCGGCTGATAGAAGAATCAATGGAGGTAAGAAAGCTCTACGAGGAGAAACTGATAGAGCGTTTCCATGCCTACCAGCAACTGTTCCTTGACCATATCAAATATACTCCGCAGCAGAGGTATGAGAAACTCATCAAGGAAGAGCCGAAGATTATTCAGCGAGTGCCACAACACTACATAGCCTCTTATCTCGGCATTACGCCAGTCTCGCTGTCAAGAATCAGAAATCGGCGATAATCATTTCTTTACAATTGTTATCGTTTGTTTGTTCGCTTCATCCGTACTTTTGCACACAACATAAAAAAAGAAAAGTATGAAAGCATTAGGAACCAAAGGACTTAGGATTTTGAAGATTTGCCATCTTCTGTTTGCCACAATGTGGATAGGTGGTGTCATGGCTTTGGTCAGCTTGCAGTTGGGACAGACTCCACAGACCAAGGAAATGATGTACACAGCGGCACAATCCCATCTGATAGTAGATGAATACTTCCTTATTCCGGGTGGCATCGGCATCGTCGTGACTGCGATACTGTATGGCACGATAACCAAATGGGGTTTCTTCAAGCAAAGATGGATTACCGTGAAATGGATATTGACGGTACTGCTTGTTGCCATCGGGGCCGGATATATGGGAGTGACCATCAAGGAGAACATGGCCTATGCCCAGAAAGTATTGACAGAGAATGCCGATACAAGCATCTTCTTTGCTCATGTGCGCCATGTTGCCATCGCAGGCATCGTGCAACTCGTCATTTTTGTTTATATCATCGTCCTATCCGTTGTCAAGCCGTGGAAAAAGTGAGAAAAGCCATTGGCTGTCGTTTTCGCAAGACAGTCAATGGCTTCTCCGTTTTATGTATCATTCGCTTATTCAAGCATTATCAATCATTCTGATTACCCGTGCAGGATTGCCTACGGCTACAGAGTTGGCCGGTATGTCGTGGGTGACAACCGAGCCTGCTCCGATGACCACATTGTCGCCTATGGTCACCCCCATCAGGACGACGGCACTTCCGCCTATCCAGACATTGTTGCCTATGGTGATAGGTTTTGCTATGCCCAGTCTCTCTTTGCGCCCTGCCGCGTCCATCGGATGTGCCACGGCATACAGTCCCACATTGGGACCCAGCCAGGTATTGTTGCCGATAGTAACCGGTGCCATGTCGAGTATGGTGACATTATAGTTGGTCAGGAAGTCATCCCCCACATGGATGTTGCAGCCCAAGTCGCAGTTGAATCCGGGCTTGATGCTGAGGTTCTTTCCTGCCGAACCGAAAAGCTGGCGCAAAAGTTGGTCACGCTTCTCGTCTTCCGTCACAGGAAGAGCGTTGAACTGCTGGCAGATGGTTGCCGCACGCTTATGGATGGCGACGATCTCCGCATCTTCCATGAAGTAACAGTCGCCATTGCGCATTTTCTCTAATTCTGTCATATTTATCAATCCGTTTTGATTTTACTTGAACGAACGCTCATATATGCCCAGATAGTCCTCATCGCTCAATGGCAATGGGTCTGCCGTAATGTCACCGCCCAAGACCTCACGGATGCGAGCCGGCCATTTCTTGATTTCCTCTCGTGTAATTCCCTCGTCGCTCATCTTCAAGTCGTCGCAATCGATGCTGGCGAGCAGTTGGTCGAGGGCATTAACAAAGTCCTTTCCACTTTGCGGATTCTCCACTCCCATGGCACGTGCCATCTTCTTCATCGGTTCCTCTGCCGCCTTACGCTCGGCGAAGAAGTCGAAGTATTCGTGGCAAATCATAATCAGTCCGGCACCATGCGCAAGGTTGCTGTGATAGGAGCCCATCACATGCTCCATCGTGTGCTGCGACGTGCAGAGCATGTAGTAACCAGCGAGCGAGTTGGCAAGCGCCATGTTGGAACGTGCCTCCCGGTCGTTGCCGACCTTGTACGCCTTGGGCAGGTTGTGGGCAATCAGTTCGATGGCCTTCAGCGCAAACATCTCTCCCATCGGATGCTCGTTCTTGTTGATAACGCTCTCGGCAGCATGGAAGAAAGCATCCATGCCTTGGTAAGCGGTGAACTTAGGAGGTACGCTCATCATCAGGTTGCTGTCTACCACGGAGATTGTCGGGAACATGGAGATGTCGAACACGCCAGTCTTCTCCTCCAACTCGTCGTTGCTGATCACGGAGAACATGTCCACCTCCGACCCCGTACCGGCATTGGTGGTGATGGCGACGAGAGGCTTCGACGGATTCTGGAAAGGCTTGTGCCCACCCTTGGCAGAGAAGGCGTAGTCCCAAAGGTCGCCCTCGTTGACCATCATCAAGGCGATGCACTTGGCCGCATCCATCACCGAACCGCCACCCAGCGCTACGACAAAGTCACAGTTCTCAGCTTTAGCCTTGGCTGCTCCGTCCATCACGTTCTTTCGGGTAGGATTGGGACGAACCTCATCGAAGAGGACGTGCTCCACTCCAGCGAGGTCGAGTTCTTTCTCTGTGGCAGCAAGATAACCGAACTTTTTGGTGCTCTGGCCATTGCTTGTCACAATGAGAGCCTTGCGGCCCGGCATCTGTTCGAGATGAAGGTTCTGGAGCTGTCCTGCTCCGAACAATACCTTGGTAGGCATGAAGAATTGAAAATTGTACATAGTGTTATCGTTTTTAAAATTATACCTTGTTGTTTTGTCGTTTCGATTGCGACACTTTGTTGTTTCCTTTTGTCGGTGCAAAGATAGGGAGCTTTCTGCAAACTTCAGTTTGCTGAAAAGTCAATTTAGCTTTTCTGAAAAGTTTTCCAAAGCAATTCGCCTGATAACTTTTCAAAAAAGTCGGACAAGCCTTTAAGCAAAGTTAAAAGTGGCTTTTCAGCAAAGTGAGTTTAAGTTATATGTTGTAATTTTGCAACAGAATAAAAACAGGAGAATATGTTACAGGCAGGAGTACAACTATACAATTACATGGAGACATTCTATTGCTGCACGGTGAGCAGCAAGCAGGAGTTTGAGTCGGTCGTATCCGAGCACATGCTGGTCTACGTCATCAGCGGCGAACTCGACGTGCTTTACCATGACCGGCGCAGAAAGCTGCAACGCGGGCAAGCCTACCTCATCCGAAAGAACTTCAAGGCCCACAAAATAGAATACCCCTCAAAAGACGGCACACCCTTCAAGGGACTGTTTCTGCAGCTCAAGGCACCCATGCTGAAGAAAGCCATGCGCGAGATGGCTCTGCAGAAAAACGAGTGCAAGCCATACAGCAGCAGGTCGCCATACGTCATGCTGCCCGACCATCCTCTGATTACGGGAATGTTCAAGTCGCTTGAAGTATACTTTGACTCGCAAAGCTATCCGTCCCAACTGCTGATGGAGACAAAAATCAAGGAGGTGATATTCACGCTCATCGAGATCATGCCCGAGCTTAAGTCAGTGCTTTTCGACATGGCCGCCCCTTGGAAGATAGACCTGCGTCAGTATATGAGCGAGAACTATGCCAACGACCTCGACTTGAAGGATTTTGCCCACTACACGGGGCGCAGCCTGTCGGCATTCAAGAAAGAATTTGAAGATACATTCCACGTCTCCCCTGGCAGATGGATTGTAAAACGCAGGTTGGAAGAGGCCAAGCGACTTATCGAAGACGAGGGAGAGAAGCCGCTGGACGTGTACATGAAAGTGGGCTTCAAGAATTTGAGCCATTTCTCGACGGCCTTCAAGCGCCAGTTTGGCTTTACACCATCATCAGTGGCTATATAGACTGCCGTCCAGCCTTCTACCTCAGTACGGAACAAGCACTTTGTCAAACCCGTGCCGTTTACACTCCGCGTACATGGTGGATCAATCGATGTCCACCTTATATATAGGCGGGTTTTCTTGTACTGATCGTGACTGTATGATATCAAAGTCCCCGCAAGCGACCCTGACGGCCACTTGCGGGGATTGACTTATCCAAGAAGCCTCCCCACCCCTTGAGAGGTGGAGACGCCCGATGATGCGATATGCTTAGATGATCTCGCTCCAGTCCTCCTGGCTCTTGCGCACGTAAGACTGGTAGCGGCGCTTGGCACTCTTCTCAGTCTCGTTGAAGAGCTCCTGAGCGTGGTCGGGATCAGCCTTCTTCAGAGAAGAGAAGCGAACCTCACCCATGAGGTACTCCTGGAACTTCTCCCAGTTAGGAGCCTTCGAGTCGAGCTGGAACGGGTTCTTGCCCTCCTTGGCCAGCTCGGGGTTGAAGCGCCAGAGGTGCCAGTAACCACACTGCACAGCCAGAGCCTCCTCATGCTGTGAGCGGCCCATGTTGCGCTTCTCCTCCTTGGTACCCTTGATACCGTGGTTGATACAGGGAGCGTAGGCGATGACGAGTGAAGGTCCGTGATAAGCCTCAGCCTCGCGGATGGCCTTCAGTGTCTGTGCGTTGTCGGCGCCCATGGCCACCTGTGCGACATAGATATAGCCGTAGGTGGTCTCCATCAGGCCGAGGTCCTTCTTGCTCACACGCTTACCGCTTGCAGCAAACTGGGCGATGGCGCCGATAGGAGTAGACTTGGATGACTGTCCGCCCGTGTTGGAGTAGACCTCGGTGTCGAGCACCAGGATGTTGACATCCTCACCGGTAGAGAGCACGTGGTCGAGACCTCCGTAGCCGATGTCGTAAGAGGCACCGTCACCGCCGATGATCCACTGTGAGCGCTTCACGAGGTAGTGCTCGAGCGTCTTCAGCTCGGTGCAGATGGGGCATCCCTTCTCAGCGCCGGCAGCGATGAGGGGCTTGAGCTCCTCGGCAGCCTTCTTGGAGCCGTCGGCATCGTCCTTGTTGGCAATCCAGTTGTCAGCGGCAACCTTCAGCGCCTCAGGTGCGCAGTCTTGTTCCTTGGCCTCGTTGAGCAGCTTCACGATGCGCTCCTTCATCTTCTTGTTGGCAAGGCTCATGCCCAGGCCAAACTCACAGAAGTCCTCAAACAGAGAGTTGTTGAAGGCAGGGCCCTGTCCCTTCTCGTTCTTGCAGTAAGGTGTAGAAGGCACGGAAGCAGAGTAGATGCTTGAGCAACCCGTGGCGTTGGCGATCATCTCGCGGTCGCCGAAGAGCTGGCTGATGAGCTTCACGTAAGGAGTCTCACCGCAACCAGCGCAAGCACCAGAGAACTCAAACAAGGTCTGGGCGAACTGCGAGTTCTTCGGGCTCTGCTTGATGTCGATGAGGTCTTGCTTAGACTTGACGTTCTTGACGAGGTAAGTCCAGTTGTCGGCTTCCTTCTTCATGGCGGGATCGTCCACGTTGAACGGCACCATCTTCAGGGCCTTCTCCACGTTGCCCGTCTCCTTGTTCTTCTTGCCCGGGCAGACGTCGACACAGTTGCCGCAACCCAGACAGTCGAGCACTGAGACCTGCATGCGGAACTTCATGCCCTTGAATGCCTTCGGTGCGAGGATGTCCTGCGTCTCAGCGTCGAAGCCTGCAGCCTCCTGGTCGTCGAGGACGAACGGACGGATACAGCCGTGAGGACAGCAGAAGGAACACTTGTTGCACTGGATACAGTTCTCGGCGTTCCACACGGGCACGAAGGCCTCCACGCCGCGCTTGTCGTAAGCGGCGGTGCCAGTCTGCCAGGTGCCGTCAGTGGTGTTGAACTTCACGAAGTCGGAAACCTTCAGCAGGTCACCGGCCTGTGCGTTCATCGGGCGCACGATCTCCTTGACGAATGCGGGAGCGTCGTCCTCCACCTTGGCCTCGTCGGCCAGGTTGGCCCATGCGGGATCGACGGTCAGCTCCTTGTACTCGCCGCCACGGTCGACGGCAGCGTAGTTCTTGTTGACCACGTCCTCACCCTTCTTGCCATACGACTTCACGATGAACTTCTTCATCTGCTCCACGGCCAGGTCGGTCGGGATGACCTGTGTGATGCGGAAGAAAGCCGACTGCAGGATGGTGTTGGTGCGGTTGCCCAGACCGATCTCCTGACCGATCTTGGTAGCGTTGATATAGTAGACCTTGATGTTGTGCTTGGCGAAGTAGCGCTTCACCTTGTTGGGGATGAAGTTGACCAGCTCCTCACCGTCGAAGATGGTGTTGAGCAGGAAGATGCCACCGTCGCGCAGGCCACGTGTCACATCGTACATGTGCAGGTAAGCCTGTACGTGGCAAGCCACGAAGTTAGGCGTGTTGACCTGGTAAGCGCTATGGATGGGCTCGTCGCCGAAGCGCAGGTGTGAGCAGGTGAAGCCGCCCGACTTCTTGGAGTCGTAAGAGAAGTAAGCCTGGCAGTACTTGTTGGTGTTGTTGCCGATGATCTGCACAGAGTTCTTGTTGGCACCGACCGTACCGTCAGAGCCCAGTCCGTAGAACTTGGCCTCGAAGAGCGTGTCGCCGCCCATGGGGATCTCTTCGACCTCGGGCAGGCTGGTGAAGGTCACGTCGTCGACGATGCCCACGGTGAAGTGGTCCTTCGGTGTGTTGAGGTCGAGGTTGTTGAAGACCGAGATGATCTTGGCGGGTGTGGTGTCGGATGAACCGAGACCGTAGCGGCCACCGACGATCAGCGGCTTGCGGGGATCGTCATAGAGAGCGGCCTTGACGTCGAGATAGAGCGGCTCGCCGTCGGCTCCGGGCTCCTTGGTGCGGTCCAGCACAGCGATGCGCTTCACGGTGTCGGGGATGGCCTTGCGGATGGCCTCCACGCTGAACGGGCGATAGAGGTGCACGGCCACCATGCCGACCTTCTTGCCCTGCTTCACCAGGTAGTCGATGGCCTCGCGGGCAGCCTCGGTGGCTGAGCCCATGAGCACGATGATGTGCTCGGCGTCGGCAGCACCGTAGTAGTTGAACAGGTGATACTCGCGGCCCGTGATCTTGGACACCTCGGCGAGGTGCTTCTCCACGATGGCGGGAATGGCGTCATAATACTTGTTGCAAGCCTCGCGGTGCGTGAAGAAGGTCTCCGGGTTCTCGGCTGTGCCGCGCGTGTCGGGACGCTCAGGCGACATGGCGCGGTCGCGGAAGTTCTTGATCCACTCGGGGTTGACCAACGGGCGGATGTCCTCCATGTCCATCTCCTCGATCTTGTGATACTCGTGTGAGGTGCGGAAGCCGTCAAAGAAGTTGATGAAAGGCACCGAGCTCTCGAGGGTGGAGAGGTAAGGCACGGCAGAGAGGTCCATCACCTCCTGCACAGAGCCCGAGCAGAACATGGCGAAACCGGTCTGGCGGCAAGCCATGACATCCTGGTGGTCGCCGAAGATACAGAGTGAATGGCTGGCCAGCGTACGTGCGGACACGTTGAACACGCAAGGCAGCAGCTCACCTGCGATCTTGTACATATTGGGGATCATCAGCAACAGACCCTGTGATGCGGTGTAGGTGGATGTCAAGGCACCGGCCTGCAGTGAGCCGTGGACGGCACCTGCGGCACCACCCTCAGACTCCATCTCCTGTACGCTGACAGTCTGACCAAAAAGATTCTTACGCCCCTTGGCAGCCCATTCGTCGACGTGCTCGGCCATAGGAGAAGACGGGGTGATGGGGTAGATAGCGGCAACCTCCGTGAACATGTAGCTCACATGGGCGGCTGCGGTATTGCCATCACATGTCATGAATTTCTTTTCTTTTGCCATTTTTTCTTAAAAATAGATGATTAATGTTTATGTATGTTATGTTTTGTGTCAATAGAGAAAGCCGAAGAGCCAGAGCGGCACCTGGTTGTCGCGTCCCACCTCGGTGTTGTATCGCGCATAGATGGTGTCGCCCGTGTAGCGCACCTTGCCTGTGGCATGCGCGTCGCAGACGCGGTACTTCTGCTTGCCGTCAATGAGGTAATAGGGATTCTTGGTGCCTTGATTGACGAGGTGGTCTTTCCACATGGCGTTGACGAAGAAGGTCTCCATGAGATCTTGCTCGTCCACCTTGATGGGATAGATGGCATACATGAGGTTGGGGTTGTGCATCATCACCTTCGCCGGCTTCTTGGGGAAGCGCTGTCCGGGCGAGTAGATCATGTTGATGAGGCGCGCGTCGGCCAGATACTTGATGTAGTTCATCACCGTGGCGCGACTGGTGTCGATCTGCTGGGCCAGCTGTGAGATGTTGGGGGCCTGCGGACCGTCGACAGCGAGCAGATAGAAGAGCTTCTTGATCTTGGTGAGGTATTTCAGCTCTATCTGCTTGATGAGCAGGATGTCGACCTCGGTCATCATGTTCATCGTCTTGAGCAGGTTCTCCGAGAAGTTGCTGTGCTCCAGGAAGAAGGGGTAGAACCCATGGTGCAGGTAGTCGCGGAAATAATGTGACGGGCGGCATAGCGGCAATATTTTCTTGACGATGTGCTCGTGGTTGTTGACGATCTCGTCGAGCGTGTAGGGGCGGAAGTTCTGCCCGGTCATGAGATTGATGTACTCGCGAAAGGAGAATCCCCTGAGGTTGTAACTCTTGACGATGCCGCCTATCTCGGGATTTTCCTCCTTGAGGCGCATGACGCTCGACCCGGTGAAGATGATCTTCAGCTGCGGGAACCTGTCGTAGCACATACGTAGCTCACGGCTCCAGTTGGGCTGCTTGAACACCTGGTCGATGAGCAGCACGCGCCCGCCCTGCTCCACGAAGTCGTTGGCAAAGTCGGCCAAGCCACGCCCCTGGAAGTAGAAGTTGTTCATGTTGACATAGAGGCACTTACGGTCATCCTTGCCATAGTGCTCCTTGGCATATTGCAACAGAAACGAAGTCTTCCCCACGCCGCGTGTTCCCTTGATACCAATAAGCCGGTCGCTCCAGTCAATCTCGTCCATGAGGACTCGTCTGACCGTCGCCTGGTTGTGCTCCACGAGGTAAGCGTGTGTGCGAAAGAAGACTTCCATAGCGCTCGTTTTGTCTTGCTTTGTATTATTTGTGCAAAGATAATACTTTATTTTTTTATTGCAAAGTCAAGTTTGCAAAAGTTTATTTTTTTATTTTTTCTTCACCTTCGCGTCTGGTTCTTCCGTCGACAAGTGGGAGCGTTGCGGCACACCTTGTAGGTCGATTCTATAAATTACCACCAGAACGATATAAAAAAACAGCGGATTACGTTTTGCCATCTTTTGGTCTCTTTTTGGCCCATTCCGTCAGCTTGTTCGGTCACATAGCCCGCTATGCTCCCTCACAAGCTGACGAAACGACCTCAAAAAGGGCCTCGAAAACTGACAAAGCTAATTTATAGAACCCACCTGTATATATAAGGAGGACGCATGGTATGAGCGTTTTTACCCGGTTTTACCATTTCCAGCGTATGCCATTCATGTGCGTGAGCGGTTGAAGCGGTTTATAGTCAGCCCGACAGGGCTTCCATCAAGGACTGGGTGGGGTGGATATCTGTTAACATTCAATCTATGAAGAAATCGGACAATGTATATAAAAAAACAGGCGTTATTTTCAACTTCGAAATATTTTGGCCGAAATACGCGAATTTTCGGCACTTTTCGTAATCGGTTGATAATTAGACGCTTATAAAATTTCGGATTTTATTAGGCTCGAAAAGTAAATACTTTTCATCAAAGAATACCCTTTATCGCATTGCAATATACCCTTTATCATGACGTGATTAACGCTTTATCGCATCGCGATAAAGGGTATATCGCAACACAATATACCCTTTATCGCAAAATTACCCCATGCAAATCGCGGCGCGACCGACGAAAAACGCCATTTTCGCGTTCTATTTCATCCTCTCTCCGCGACAAACTTTTGCACCAAAATTCTCAACAAAGGTAATTCTGCGACATGGTTCACCACTCGCCTCCCGAAGCAGGCAGGGGCAGCACCCGGCGCAGATCGTCGGACATGGTGGCCAGGGGCAGCCCCAGCGTGCGGGCGTCGCGGTCGAGGATGTTCCTGGTCTGCGGCAACAGGGCGGCAGGCACAATCTCATAACCCAAGGACCGCTCGGCTATGCCCTCATTGGCCAGGCGCATGCCCCGGTTGGTCAGGCGACACTCGTCGATACGGCCGATGGTGTCGACACGCACCATGACGCGCTCACCACTCTTGCTCTCACGGGTCACGCTGACGAGGCCGTCGGCATTGGTGGCGATGGCGGCGAAGAGCAGCGGCGAGCCAGCGTAGCGGTTGTAGGTCTTATAGTCCTCAAACTTCATCAGCTCGCGCACGGGCACCTTGCCCACCGTACCGTCCTCATAGCCGAGCAGCAGGTAGTGGTCGCGCAGGTCCTCCTCGTAGACGGGAAGCGTCAGCTCGGGGGTGTCGTCGTAGTCGTAGTCGGTAACCTTGCAGAACTTGCCGTCCTTCATAAACTTCAGGCAAGCCTCAAAGGGAAGGAAGCCCTCCTCGTAACTGACGAGCACATTCTTGCGGTAGGCGCTGGTCTGCAGACGGGGCTTCGCGCTGACTGGCGCAGGCGACGGGGTGGTCCGTACGGGCAGTGGGGCTGGCGCGTCGGCCTTCGGCGACGGGACCGACAACGGCAGCGGAGCCTCCGGCGCGGCAGGCTCAGCAGCCTGAGCGCACGCACCCGACAGGCGTTCGCGACGGCGGGCGTTGTACTCTTCAAACTCGGCCTTTGTCAGATGGCGGTTGCCACTGCCGTTGCGGTAGACCCAAGCGCCATCGAGCTCCACACCCGGCAGGTATGGCGTCACGCCCACCACGAGCACATCCTTGCCGCTGGTGTTGTCGGTATCCCAGCAGACGCTCACATAGGAGGCCACATTGTTGCCCCACGTCAGCGCCACGCCATCGAGCACGGTTCGCTGATACTTGTCCTTGTCGCCATGAAACTCCTTGTAGCAAAGGTCATCATACACGCCCACCCCGGCACCGCTGTCGTTGGCTCCGATGTAGAGCGTTCCGCCGTCAGCATTGAGGAAGGCGGCAATGACGGTGAGGATGGTCTTCATCTGCCGCGCCATGTCGGGGAAGGAGTCGTTGTTGGGCGGATAGACGATGGACGTCTTAAACTCGATGGTCTGCGACTCGATGCCGCCTCCATAGGTCTTCAGGTGCGACTCGTAGCCATTGAGCCTCAACTCGTTTTTGACACGGTTGAGGATGTCGTTGGCCTGCGGCTCCATGTTGTTTTCGAGCAGTATGTTGTAGGCCACGGCCAGCGAGGCCACCTCGCGCGTCAGGCCCTGTGTGGCGGAGCGCAACTGCTGCAGCTCCTCGTCGTGGGCCTGGTAGCCCATGTAGCTGATGATGCGCAGCTGCTGGAGCTTGTCACGCAGGGGCGTGTCATCGGCGAAGAGCTCGCCCTCCTCGTTCTGCAGGCGATCGAGCTGGGCAGGGTCCACCTTGTCGTTCACGGCAAAGTCGTAGAGCATTTCGATGAGCTGCTTGCGGCCACGGTAGTAGTCGGCGTGCGCCTCGCCGTCGGGCAGCATCAGGCAGAGCACGCGGGCGTAGGCTATGTAGTTGTAGGAGCTCACATAGTCGGCATCGATGGCCGCCATGCGGTCGAGCAGACGGATCAGTTCCTTCACGTAGGCAGCGTCGAGCAGCCGGTCGCTGGTCTCCATGTCGGCCGTCGGGGCAGGTGTGTCGGCAGCGGGCTGCGGATTGGTCACCGGCTCCGCAGGCTCCGCGTAGTCGAGGAGCAGGTTGTGGAAACGGCGCATGGGGTCCTCCATCTCGCCGTCGGCGCGGCTCTCGATGCGGCACGTCAACTGGAAGCTGCCCTCGGCCGTGCCGATATAGGTAGCGTTGACCAGGTCGCCGCGCTGCAGGTCCTCGCCGAACGTGCCCGTGAGGCTCACGCTCTCGCCATACTCGCTGATGGCGGGTGCGTAGGGTTTGGCGTAGGTGGCGGGGCGCGCTATGCCCAGCGAGCACACCACGGTGTCGCCCGGCATGTAGTTGCTGCACACGAAGTCCTTCAGCAGAGCGGTCATCGAGAGGCGGAACATGCCGTCGGTTTCCTTGTCGATGATGGTGGCCTTCAGCGACAACGGACGGTTGTAGGAATCGGAAAACATCCACACGGGCACATGCTTGAGGTAGCCGATGATGTCGTGGAGGAAGAGATAGCCACTCTCCCTACTCTCACCGTCGAAGGCGCAGTAGAGGATGTCTTCGTCACCCACGCCCGACACCACGCGCAGCACATTGATTGTCACCGTGTCGCCCACACTGTGGCTGCCCTTGGCCGACGCCTGGGATGAGGAGGCCAGGTGGGCCTTGCGATGGGCGTTGGCCGAGGTGAGCTCCAGCTCGATGGCCTCCCAGAGACGCTTGCTGTCCTTCACGGTGATGTCGCCCGACAGCGAGGGCATGGCGCGGCGGTCGGCCAGCACCTGCAGGTGACCCCACAGGCCGAGCTGGTCGGGCAGCACGGTCTTGGCCTTCGGGTCGTCGGTGGAGACGCTGATGCCGTCGCCGTCCACCCGCAGGCACACATGCCCGTCAAGGTAGCAGTTGCTGGTGCCCACTGGCCAGGGGATAGCCGAGGCAGGACTGCGCTTCAGCGCATAGGCCACATGGTCGCCGGCTGTCTCGGCGAGGGTGTATTTGGGATGATAGAAACTGCTGCCGAACAGGCTCTGCACCGCCACATTGAGCAGTCCCTTGTTGTTGTAGTTGTCGATATAAGTGGAGATGACGCACAGGCGCGAGAGTATGACGCGCTCATCAAGCCCTGCACTGTCCGTATCGGGAGCCAACAGCAACAAGATGCTGAGGGCCTGCATGAGATTGCGCACCAGCCGGCCATTGTCGGAGCCGCGGTCTACACGGTCGATGTTGTCGTCGACGTAGAGTTGCAACGTGCGCAACAGGGCCTCGTTGAAGGGGGCGCGCGTCCAGATGGCAAGCGGCCAGCGGCGCACCACGTCAAAGAGGCGGCCGATGCTGTTCTCCATCAGGCTGCGGTCGAGCAGGAAGAGGCAGGAGAGGATGCGGAAGTTGGCGTCGGGCTGGTAGACGTAGCCCGTCTTGTCGAGCTTGTCGAGCAAATGGTCGACAAACTGCGGGGCACGCTCGTCATCAAGCAGTTCGAGGGCGTGCACATAGGCGTCGAGGGTGTCGAGGGCTTGCGTCAGCCGCCACTGGTAGGTGTCGCGCTCATTGGCGTTGCAGAGACCGAGGAAGTCGGTCTCCTCCATGAAGCGGGTCACGGCCTGGCGGACGGTGCCCAGGTTGACACAATCGGCCATCAGGCGCTTGATCCATTGGCGACAAGATGCGGCAAAGGTGCTGTCCTCCACCTCGCTCATCAGGAGCAGGTCGACAAAGCCGTCGCCATCCCAGTCGCCGCGCACCGTGTCGAGCAAGGTGGCGGCCGCATCCGGGGTCACACGACTGTCTTTGGCCGCGCGCACTTCCTCCTCGCCAAGCTCCACCTTGGGACGGCACTGGCCCAGCGCCGTCACACGGCAATGGAGGACCTGGCCGCGAGTGAGGTTGAGGCCAGCGGTGTGCTTGAGGTAAACGTGCAGACCTGTCGGGTCGACAAGATCACAGAGGTCATCATGCAGGGTGTGGACGGTGAAGAGATAGGTCTCACCCACTTCGTAACGGATTGGTTCGGCTTGTAAAGACATAGGTGCGTTGATGTTTTGCGCGAGGACATGCCGCCAGCGGGCTTGCCCTTCCGGAGAACCGCCACCTCGCCCCCACGAGCGGCAGTTCTCTTTTTATGTGTAAAATTACAAAGAATTATCGTTACGCACTGCATTTTCATGCAAATTATAGGATTGCTTAACAATTGGGGCAATCCACAAGCCTACGGACAGGTCACCCAGATGGGGATGGCAGGTGTGTCACACTTCCTCCATCCGGGCCAGCTCCCATCCCTTGAACTGCATGATGATCTTGTGGAGCGTGGTGCCTTGGCGCAGGGCCTCCACCCTCGGGGCCGCGGCGTAACGGCGGATCTGCCCCACGGCTTCGCGCCATTGTTTCCCGGCGCGGGTCAGGGGCTGGCCGTCCTCGCCGAGGGAACCCTTCACCTCCTCGTCGAACTCCTTCCGCGAGAGCACCTTGAGCTCGAGGATGTAGCTGTGCTGGCTGGCGTAATGGGTGTGGTCGGGCAAGAGGAAAAAGTCGCAATAGCCGTGGCTCAGCTCCAGCTCCGGCGCCGTGATGTAATAGTCGTTGAGGTTGAGATAGGCCATGAAGAAGCCTTGCAGGTTGCGCTCCGACTCGATGCCGTCGCGCACTGAGGACACCTTGGCGTAGGCATCGGCCATGAAGCGGAGCCCTTCCTCCCAAACGCCGTCATAAGCCATGTCGTAATAGTAGTCGGTCAGCTTGTTGGTGTCGACATACGACTTGGCCTGGTACTCCTCTTCCAGGTAGCCGTAGTATTGCTTGCGGACGTTGTTGTTGGGGATGCCCAGGATCAGCTTCGAACCGCGCGTGCCCTTGATGGTCAGCATGCCGTAATAGAACAGCAGGCTCGGGAAAATCTCAGCCTTGGGTATCTGGTAGGCGGAAAACTGCGGTTCCAGCTGGGCCACGATCTGCCCCTCCTCCGCTATCTTGTGGATGATGCCGCGCCGCTCGCCGTCCAGCTTGTCAAACTGCAGGAGCTTCTTCATCTTACCGTAGTCGGTCCGCGTGTTGGGGTCGATCATCTGCTTGGGAGCGCGACCATAGTCCATGTAGTTGCGGAGGTAATAGAGCACCATGTCGCAATTGAACATCCGGACATCCTTATCCAACGCTTCTTCCGCGAAGCAATAGTTGTCATACCACGGCTTCATGTCCGCAACGATCGCTTCCACGTCGCTGTCGGCGGGGAGGCTGCCCACTGACTTGTAGTAGGTGAACATCTCGACAACGTCCTTGGTGGAGAAGCCCAGCATCTCGTCGAACTCGGGCTTGACGGAGATGTTCCAACCCACATTGTAGCCGCTCGTCACGTCGTCCAGCGTGACGGGACTGACGCCCATCATGAAGATGCGCTCGAAGTTGCCCTTGAACTTCTTGAACACGTCGCGATAGAAGCCGTCCGCATGCGTGATGGCATGGTACACCTTCTCGCCATGCTCGTTGAGAACCACATTGGTGAAGTTGTCATATTCGTCGATGATGAGGTATAGCTGAAAATGACGGGCCTTGGCCTCGTCAAATATCATCTGCAATTTGTCAGCGTACTCTGTCTTGGCCTTGATTTCCTCGACCTTCTCTTCTCCGTAACATGCGGCATACTGCTGCACGAAGCTGTCCAGCTTAATGGAGAGATAGGCGTTGAACCGCTCTTCCAGCACGTCTATCTTGCCCGTGATCTGCGAGAAGTCCAGGAACAGCACCTGGTATCGCCCCTGCAGGTCGGTGGGGTGATGGCCGATCCACAGGTTGCCGAACAATTCCTGGAAGCGGTCCTTCTGGCTGCAGTCATAGTAGGAGTAGAGCATGCTCAGGAAGATGCTCTTGCCAAAACGACGGGGACGGATGAAGAAGAGGTTGCGGGGCTGCTTCTCCAACTCTGGCAAGAACATCGTCTTGTCAACATAATAGAGGTTTTGGGTCATCACCGTTGCAAAATCCGCGACGCCGTAAGGTACTTGTTTTACTTGCTGCTCCATGATGGTCTGCTTAAAGAAAATCCGTTGGTATCTGCAAATATAGGAAAAAACTTTGGGTAGGTCAAATTATTTGTAAGAATAATCCCTCACCGTCATGAATAGAGGGCTTGTCACACTTCCTCCATCCGGGCCAGCTCCCATCCCTTGAACTGCATGATGATCTTGTGGAGCGTGGTGCCTTGGCGCAGGGCCTCCACCCTCGGGGCCGCGGCGTAACGGCGGATCTGCCCCACGGCTTCGCGCCATTGTTTCCCGGCGCGGGTCAGGGGCTGGCCGTCCTCGCCGAGGGAACCCTTCACCTCCTCGTCGAACTCCTTCCGCGAGAGCACCTTGAGCTCGAGGATGTAGCTGTGCTGGCTGGCGTAATGGGTGTGGTCGGGCAAGAGGAAAAAGTCGCAATAGCCGTGGCTCAGCTCCAGCTCCGGCGCCGTGATGTAATAGTCGTTGAGGTTGAGATAGGCCATGAAGAAGCCTTGCAGGTTGCGCTCCGACTCGATGCCGTCGCGCACTGAGGACACCTTGGCGTAGGCATCGGCCATGAAGCGGAGCCCTTCCTCCCAAACGCCGTCATAAGCCATGTCGTAATAGTAGTCGGTCAGCTTGTTGGTGTCGACATACGACTTGGCCTGGTACTCCTCTTCCAGGTAGCCGTAGTATTGCTTGCGGACGTTGTTGTTGGGGATGCCCAGGATCAGCTTCGAACCGCGCGTGCCCTTGATGGTCAGCATGCCGTAATAGAACAGCAGGCTCGGGAAAATCTCAGCCTTGGGTATCTGGTAGGCGGAAAACTGCGGTTCCAGCTGGGCCACGATCTGCCCCTCCTCCGCTATCTTGTGGATGATGCCGCGCCGCTCGCCGTCCAGCTTGTCAAACTGCAGGAGCTTCTTCATCTTACCGTAGTCGGTCCGCGTGTTGGGGTCGATCATCTGCTTGGGAGCGCGACCATAGTCCATGTAGTTGCGGAGGTAATAGAGCACCATGTCGCAATTGAACATCCGGACATCCTTATCCAACGCTTCTTCCGCGAAGCAATAGTTGTCATACCACGGCTTCATGTCCGCAACGATCGCTTCCACGTCGCTGTCGGCGGGGAGGCTGCCCACTGACTTGTAGTAGGTGAACATCTCGACAACGTCCTTGGTGGAGAAGCCCAGCATCTCGTCGAACTCGGGCTTGACGGAGATGTTCCAACCCACATTGTAGCCGCTCGTCACGTCGTCCAGCGTGACGGGACTGACGCCCATCATGAAGATGCGCTCGAAGTTGCCCTTGAACTTCTTGAACACGTCGCGATAGAAGCCGTCCGCATGCGTGATGGCATGGTACACCTTCTCGCCATGCTCGTTGAGAACCACATTGGTGAAGTTGTCATATTCGTCGATGATGAGGTATAGCTGAAAATGACGGGCCTTGGCCTCGTCAAATATCATCTGCAATTTGTCAGCGTACTCTGTCTTGGCCTTGATTTCCTCGACCTTCTCTTCTCCGTAACATGCGGCATACTGCTGCACGAAGCTGTCCAGCTTAATGGAGAGATAGGCGTTGAACCGCTCTTCCAGCACGTCTATCTTGCCCGTGATCTGCGAGAAGTCCAGGAACAGCACCTGGTATCGCCCCTGCAGGTCGGTGGGGTGATGGCCGATCCACAGGTTGCCGAACAATTCCTGGAAGCGGTCCTTCTGGCTGCAGTCATAGTAGGAGTAGAGCATGCTCAGGAAGATGCTCTTGCCAAAACGACGGGGACGGATGAAGAAGAGGTTGCGGGGCTGCTTCTCCAACTCTGGCAAGAACATCGTCTTGTCAACATAATAGAGGTTTTGGGTCATCACCGTTGCAAAATCCGCGACGCCGTAAGGTACTTGTTTTACTTGCTGCTCCATGTTGATATGATGCTTAAGAGAAATGTTCACACTTGCAAAAATAGGAAAAAACTTTGGTAAGGTCAAATTATTTGCTAACAATCTTTTGTCCATGCTGATGATACGAAATGATACGAAGTGGCAAGACTACAACTTGCCGAAAGACGATTGCACGGCGAAAATCCGCCGGACAATTTTCTTGCAGGCCATGACGAATTTACGTAACTTTGCAACTGAGTTAAGGAATGTCAACCATTCGAACGAACCACACCCTGACACACCCTGACATGACAAACAAAGACAGCGCACCCGACCCATGGATTTATATGTATTCAACCCCGAGCACGATATCGTATTGGCTTCTGGCAGTGACCGCCTAACACCTCCACGCGCAGCCCGCGAACTGCGCCATGACCTGGGGTTCTTGCCCGCCCTCTGGGCTGAGGATGGAGACATGGTACTGGTCGACGAGGTTGCCTTTGCCCAAGAAGCCTTTGCAGCGACAGGCCACACGCTGCGTGCCACGCTTGTCGAGAAGCGACAGTTGCGACGGCTACTGGCTGAAGCGGACATGTCCTTGCTCCACTTGCGCCCCTGGGGCTGGGACCGGCAGCTCGTCCGCGAGCTACACGAGGCCGGCATCCCCTCGACACGATTGCCATCCGACGCTTGCCTATGCGCCATCCGCGACATGAGCCACAGGCAATGGGCCGCCGAGCACCTGCTTGCCCCACTGCGCCAGGAGCCGGGCACCATAGGTGAGAGTCAAGCGGTAACCTCCGTCGACGCATGCGCTGACCTGATCGGTGTCCATGGCGCCGCAATGGTCAAGGCCCCCTGGAGCAGCAGCGGACGGGGGGTGCGCCGCGTGACGCCGACCGACCTGACCCCCTCCATGTGCGGATGGTTGGCGCACGTGGTGGCCGAACAGGGGTGCGTGATGGTGGAGCCCTACTATAATAATAAGGTGTTGGACCTGGGGGTGGAGCTCCTCAGCGACGGCCAGGGACAGGTCAGTTTCTGCGGTCTCTCACTCTTCTACACCGAGCGTGGCGCCTACGTGGGCAACCTTGTGATGGGCGAAGAGGAGAAGTGGCAGCTGCTCAGTCCCTATGCCAGCCGCGACAGGCTGACGCACCTCATCAGGCGGCAGTGTGACATCCTCGGTAAGGCGTTGCGTGGCGTGTACGCCGGTCCGCTGGGCATCGACATGATGGTGGTGCGCCACGCTGGCGACATGCTCATCCACCCCTGCGTGGAGATGAACCTCCGGGCCACGATGGGGCATGTGGCCTTGCGTGTGTGACGACAGAGCATGTCCAGGAAGGCGTTAGGCGAAGCCCGATTGACAAACGTTGCGACAGTGTGCCACAATTGGCAGACGACAGGCTGACAGAAATGTCACGCCTACCCGTCTTGGCCATTGTGGCACACTTTTCGTAAACAGATAGTCGAGCGAGAGTTTAACGCTGTCGTATCAAAAGCAAACAAAAACACTCGAATCAAAAACGAATAAAAAAAATACATTGCAATCATGAAAATCAAACCATTAGCAGACAGAGTGCTGGTGCAGGCCGCACCAGCTGAAGAAAAAGTAGGTGGAATCATTATCCCTGACACCGCCAAGGAGAAGCCACAGCGTGGCAAGGTGATTGCCGTCGGCCAGGGCACCAAGGACGATCCCATGGTGCTGAAGGAGGGTGACACTGTGCTCTATGGCAAGTATGCAGGCACAGAGCTCGAGAATGAGGGCGAGAAGTACCTCATGATGCGCCAGAGCGACGTGCTCGCCGTGGTTGAGGACTAATCTCCCCACATGGCAATGAGAGGAGGAAGCACCTACATTTATAATATAACAACCCATTAAATATCTGAATCAATTATGGCAAAGATTATCAAATACAATACAGAGGCACGCGACCTGCTGAAGCAGGGTGTCGACCAGCTCGCTAACGCTGTGAAGGTGACCCTCGGTCCGAAGGGCCGCAACGTGGTCATCGAGAAGAAGTTTGGCGCTCCCGTCATCACCAAGGACGGTGTGTCAGTGGCCAAGGAAGTGGAGCTCGAGGACAAGTTTGAGAACACGGGTGCACAGCTCGTCAAGAGCGTTGCCTCCAAGACAGGCGATGATGCTGGCGACGGCACCACCACAGCTACCATCCTCACGCAGGCCATCGTCAACGAGGGCTTGAAGAACGTCACCGCAGGTGCCAACCCCATGGACCTCAAGCGTGGCATTGACAAGGCCGTCAGCAAGGTGGTCGACTATATCAAGGCCAATGCCGAGCAGGTGGGCGACAACTACGACAAGATTGAGCAAGTGGCTACTGTCAGCGCCAACAACGATCCCGAGATCGGCAAGCTGCTGGCCGATGCCATGCGCAAGGTGTCGAAGGACGGTGTGATCACCGTTGAGGACAGCAAGACCCGCGAGACCACCATCGGTGTCACCGAGGGCATGCAGTTTGACCGAGGCTACCTGAGCGGTTACTTCGTGACCGACACCGACAAGATGGAGTGCGTCATGGACGATCCCTACATCCTGCTCTACGACAAGAAGATTTCCAACCTCAAGGAGTTCTTGCCGATCCTGCAGCCCGCCGCCGAGAGCGGACGCCCCCTGCTTGTCATCGCTGAGGATGTCGACTCTGAGGCTCTCACCACACTGGTGGTCAACCGTCTGCGTGGCGGATTGAAGATTTGCGCCGTCAAGGCTCCAGGCTTCGGTGACCGTCGCAAGGCCATGCTTGAGGACATCGCAGTGCTCACAGGCGGTGTGGTGATCAGCGAGGAGAAGGGCTTGAAGCTCGAACAGGCCACGCTGGAAATGCTCGGCACAGCCAAGAAGGTGACTGTCGACAAGGAGAACACCACCATCGTCGGCGGCGCTGGCGACAAGGAGAACATCAAGGAGCGTGTGCAGCAGATCAAGAACGAGATTGCCAACACCAAGAGCAGCTACGACAAGGAGAAGCTGCAGGAGCGCTTGGCCAAGCTCGCAGGCGGCGTTGCCGTGCTCTACGTGGGTGCCAACAGCGAGGTTGAGATGAAGGAGAAGAAGGACCGTGTGGACGACGCCCTCTGCGCCACGCGCGCAGCCATGGAGGAAGGCGTGGTCGTCGGTGGCGGCACCACCTACATCCGCGCACAGAAGGAGCTTGAGGAGCTCAAGGGCGAGAACGCCGATGAGCAGACGGGCATCAACATCGTGCGCCGTGCCATCGAGGAGCCTCTGCGTCAGATTGTCAGCAACGCCGGCGGCGAGGGTGCCGTGGTAGTCGACAAGGTGCGCCAGGGCGAAGGCGACTTCGGTTACAACGCCCGCACAGACACCTATGAGGACCTTCGCGTCAAGGGTGTGATTGATCCTGCCAAGGTGGAGCGCGTGGCTCTTGAGAATGCCGCTTCCATCGCCGGCATGTTCCTCACCACAGAGTGTCTCATCGTGGACAAGCCCGAGGAGAAGCCCGCCATGCCAGCCGCCCAGCCCGGCATGATGTAAGCCACTACTGAAAGGGTAATGCGGCGAAAGCCACATCCACCTCACATACCAACAAGAAAGGGTAGGAAGCCGATGCTTCCTACCCTTTTCTTATTGTATGCCACCGCAACGACCGCACCTCCCGTGGCAGTGTCATCGCTATTGATTTGCAGTACCTTCTCTATTGTCTTATTACATTGTCGTAACGACATGGATTTGGCATCGGTTGGCTTCAATTGGGTGCTGACGACTACGCTTGGCATCCATTGGCATCAATTGTCAACTTGTCTCATTTTTTATGGAAAATAATTTGCATGTTAGCGAATAACCCATTATCTTTGCATCATTGTTGTTACAGTTGCGATAACAGGAACAGCAAGGCAAAAATAATTTGATTTGTTTTAGTAGATTAGTTTTTAAGTAGTTTGTTTTTGAAATCGGTTGTCGTGAGACAACCGATTTTTTTTGTTCTTTCCAAGATGGAAGAGATAAGAAACAAGGGGACAATGCAGGCGTCTTCAGCAGCCAGCGAGAGGGCCACACATTCCGGGTGAGCACAAGGCACAAAGTCCCAGGCTCCCTTTGGAGACTCCCTGTCAAGCATAGGTCCAAGTCAAGGCACGGGTTGCGAGCAAACTCGCAACCCGTGCCTTGACTTGGACAGGGGGCGCCTACCGGCGCCTTCACTTGTTGTTGTCGGGCGAGAGACTGATGGTCACGTGTCCACCCTTGTTCTTCGTGGGATAATAGAAAGCGGCGTAGCGCGTGCCCATGAAGAGGCGGAGATAATCGAAACGCATTTTGTAATCAGTGGTGCCGATGTGGCGGAAGGTCTTGCCGTCGAGGCTGTAGTAGAAGTTGGCGGCGTCACGTCCGGGATTGAAGTCACCATCCATGCGGAGCCACACCTTGCCAAGTGCACGCTTGGGCAAGCTGACACGCTCCACCACCTTGTTGTCGACACGCGTGATGGCCTTGGTGGCCGGGTCCAGCCGCACATTCTCCTCGGTCATGACCAGCGAGAAAGCCGCCCCCTTGCGCTGAATGGTGAGCACACCCGCATCGCCATTGAAGGCCGACAGGCCCGCGCAGTCACCATCCCTCATCTGCCGCACATCCAGGCAGATCGTGTCCGAGCAGGTGGGTCCCCACGTGCGCCACGTCAGCGTGTTGCGGGCATCGAAGATGTTGTGGGCCAGCACCGACGCGGTAAGTTTCACCCAGCGTCCAGGCCTTGTGATACTGCCCGATGCCGTAGTGATGTCACCGGGGATGAAGTTGTGGTTCCACTGGTAGTCTTTCTCTATTGATGCCAGCGCCGGCGTGCTGTGGCAGGCACATTGGCCGTCGAGCTCCACGGTGTCGGGTATGCGTCCGTTGCCCAGCGTGCCGAGCATGGGCCAACCGTCAATCCACGAGCAAGGCTCCAGCGTGAGCACCCGCCCTATGCCCCCTCTGTCCTGGAACATCACGCCATACCACTCACCGTGCTTGCCGTCGACGATAGTCCCCTGCCCCGCGAGCGGGAACCCACCGAAATCGCTCTTGAGGATGACCTTCGAGTCATAAGGTCCCTCGATGTTTCGGCTGCGATAAGCTATCTCCTGTCGGCCCGTACTGGGCCATGAGATGCAGAGAAGATAGTACATGCCGTCGTGCTTCACCACGCGGCTCCCCTCGTGCAGTCCGTCCGGCTTGCCATGGAGCACCAGTTTCTTCTTCACCCCTCCGGGTTTCTCGCCCGACAGGTCAGGCTTGAGCTCGACGAGCGAGATGTCGCCGCTGCCGGAGAAGACATAGACGCGTCCGTCATCGTCGAAGAAGAGCGACGCGTCGTGGTAGGCCGGCAGCCTGCTGTGCAGCGTCCAGCCCTTGGCAGGATCGGTGGTGCGGAAGACCATGGAGCGGTGCGGCTCGTCGTTGGCCACGAAGAGCGCCCAGAAGGTGCCATTGTGGTACCTCAGCGAGGTGGCCCACTGGCCGCGCCCATAGACGGTGCCGCCCTGGAGGTCATACCTGGGCGTGTCGTGGATGGCGTCGAAGAGATACGACACCACCTCCCAGTGGGCGAGGTCACGGCTTCGCATGACGGGTCCTCCGGGGAAGAGGTGCATGGTGGTGGTGACGAGGTAATAGTAGTCGCCCACGCGGATGATATCCGGGTCAGGCGTGTCCGCCCAGATGAACGGGTTCTTCACCTGGATGGCCTGCGCTGGCAGCAGTGAAGCCACGAGCAGGAGCAATGTCAGCAGTTGATTTTTGATCATGATTCCATAGGGTGCGCGAGCGGGATGGTTGGCCTCTCACGCACGCTGGACAAAGTTACCGCTTTTTGCCCGATGCGGCTTTACACCATGTTTCAAGAGTGTTGGCGAATGTAACAGAGACGTAACTTTCGGGTGTCAGATCTTGTCACCGTAGCAGAGGTCGCCAGCGTCACCGAAGCCAGGCACGATATACTGGTGCTCATTGAGCGCCGGGTCCACTGCCGCACACCAGATGGTGGTGTCCTCGGGGAAGGTCTTGGCGATGTGGTCGATGCCCTGCGGTGTGGCGATGACGCATACCACATGCACCTTGCGCGGTGTTCCCTTGGTGAGCAGTGCCTTGTAGCCCATCTCCATGGATCCTCCCGTTGCCAGCATGGGGTCGACGATGAGCAGGGTGGCACCGTCGAGACTGGGCGTGGCGAGATATTCCACATGGATGCCCACCTTGGTGTGCGCCTCATCGGTGTACTCGCGATAGGCACTGACGAAGGCATTGGCGGCATGGTCGAAGATGTTGAGGAATCCCTGGTGGAAGGGCAGTCCTGCGCGGAAGATGGTGCCGAGCACCAGGCGGTCGGTGGGCACGCTGACACGTGCCGTGCCGAGCGGTGTCACGACGTCGCGCTCCTCATAGTCGAGTGTCTTGCTCAGTTCGTAGGCGATGAGCTCACCCACCCGCATGATGTTGTTGCGGAAGAGCAGGCGATTGTGCTGGTAGTCCTTGTCGCGCATCTCCGCCATGTACTTGTTGATGATGGAATGCGTCTTGCTGAAATCGATTACTTTCATATGTGATGGTATGTTTTCGTTTGGGGCGGCTGCGAGTGGTGTCGCAGCCGCCCCTTATGTGTTGTCATTCCGATATCCGGTCATCAGAACCTCACGACCTTCTTCCCACCCGTGGCAAGCGTCACGGTGACGGTCTTCTGGTCTTTGGACACCTTGACCGACTTCACGGGCTGCAGCTCCCGGTCGGCGAAGGGCTTGTCCTTCTTCCAGAGTTGCAGGGTGACGAGGATGCGCGCGCCCTCGACATGCTGGCGCAGCGTGGGCAGTGCGCAGGTGCGCGACACGGGGTTCAGCCCCTTGGGGAAGATCACGTCGGCCGCCTGGTCCCATCCGTAGAGGGGCACCATGGCAAGCGTATAGGTGCCGTTGCTGACGGTCTTCACCGCCTTGCCGCCCACGGTGCGCTCCGCCACGGCGGGCAGGTCGTTGCCTTGCTGGGCCAGCGAGTAGTGGCCGAGTGTGATGTCGGCGGGCTTGTCCACGGTCACACGGTCCACGCGCAGGATGCCGTCAGGCAAGGTGATGTCGGCAAGCTGATAGCGCACGTTGGTGTCGGTCTCAAGCACGGCGTCGCGGCGGTAGATGCCGTCCTTGAAGTCGCGGAAGGTGTAGAGGCGCAGCACCTCCCACTCGCCCTTCTGGTTCAGGGTGCCATAGTTCATCGAGATCTCTCCCTTCTTGCCGTCGGCCATCCAGGGGAACTCGGTGTTGTAAGCCAACTTGTTGTAGTTTTCGGAGCTACGGAACTTCTGCCAGTCGCCTGCCACCGTCTCGTGGCACCAGGAGCGCACCTCCGATCCTCCGCAGTTGGGATAGTTGGTGATGAGCAGTGTGGAGGCGGGCTGGAACTTGTTGTAGACCTTGCCCTTCTGCAGTTCATCCCTCCAGGGTCCCTCGTTCTCGGTGGCTGTCCAGTACTTGGAGTCCTTGGGCAGGAGCAGGCCGAGGAAGGCCTTTCCTATCCAGAACACGCTGCCTCGGCAGCTATAGATCTGCACGGCGGGCGCGAAGGGCCCGTAGAAGCCCATGGTGGGTATGCCGTTCTCAAGGAAGTCGGGATGGGTGAGGAACTGGAGGAGCGAGGCGGAAGCGATGTGGCGCATCCAGCCGTAGTTGACATCGCTGAAGCCCGCATACTCGAGCAGGGGCAGCGGCGTGACGGCGGCGAAGCGGTAGCAGATGCTTCGTCCCCACATGTTCATGCGCCCGTCGCGCGCGAACATATAAGGATAGTTGGCCACGAGGTCGTGCTCATGGTCGATAAACTGCTTGGCGATGTCAGGATACATGCGGTTGCCGAACATCTCGGCCCACAGGGGTCCGTAGCTCTGGTAGGCCCACATGCTGTAGTAGTCGTAGGCCGGCGCATCGTTGTACCATCCTTCGCCACGGTAGCGGTCGAGCAACTTGTGGAGCCAGTCGGTGAGCTTTCCCTCATTGACCTTGTAGCCTTGGTCCTTGAAGAAGCTGAGGATGTAGACGTTGAAGAACATCCAGTTGGATCCGATGGTCGGGCCCTCGCCATAGCTGAGCATGAGCGAGGCCAGTGCGTCCTTCTGCTCCTTGGTCAAGGGGTCCCAGAGCACCTGCTGCGCTCCCTTCATCGAGATGCAGAGCGATCCCAGCTCCAGCAACGTCTGGCTGGGCCCGCCCGTGCGGTGTGCGATGTAGCTGCGACTGTTGGGGTCGCAGAGGCTGACCAACTGGTGTCGGTAGTAGTCGGCCACACGAATGCCATGGAGGGTGAGGTCAGGATTGTCCTTCAGCAGCGGTGCGGCAATGAAGAGCGTGCGCGCCAGTCCCTCAATCTTGGCCACAGGTATCTGGCCCTCGTTGCGGGGATAGGTCTTCTCCAGTTCCTTGGGGAAATACATCTGGTCGTCAAGGCAGTGAATGTAACTGAAAGCTCCCTTGAGCAGGTATTCGCCCGCCTCGATCCAGTGCTGGCGTGTCATGCCCGTGTACGGGCTGAGCTTATAGTCGGGGTTGTCAACGTGGAAGACCTCACGGTCTGGGGTGGCTGCATGAGCGGCCATGGCAAAGGCCAGGCAGAAGAGCAGTAGCAAAGTGGTTCTTAAACGATGCATCATAATGGGTTTTTGTGTGATATCTGAGCAAAAATACAAATAAATCCGCAGACTGCCCATCATTTACCCCTTATATTTTCATCGCGCCACCACATTTCGTGTTGTTGGGGGCGGAATCGGCAATGAGCCAAGCCTGTTTTCGCGAAGAAAAACGAGCAGAGCGCTGCCTGCTTCAGCTATGCCATGGCGAGAGAACGAAAGATGGAGCCCGCCCTTCTTGCCGCCCCTTCCGCTTGCCACGATGCATCCCGCTCCGCACGGTTTGTCAATGTTTTTGGTGCAAAAGTTTGTCACGGACGGCCGATGAAATAGAACGCGAAAATGGCGTTTTTGGTCGGTCGCGCCACGATTTGCGTGGGGTAATTTTGCGATAAAGGGTATATTGTGT
>ERZ808240.1464-NODE-1464-length-29109-cov-27.498382_pt1 | contig 29109 bp, 35 predicted proteins | sample MGYA00521084_ERZ808240 | MGnify/ENA primary metagenome ERZ808240 (study PRJEB31516, sample SAMN03275571) | gut metagenome | biome: mammalia-associated habitat; material: feces | host: Papio cynocephalus | place: Kenya | collected 2012-08-06 ... | reverse complement strand
GGTTTGCGAAGCCGATTATCCCAAAAAAATCAATACCGGTACTCAATGCTGCTGCAGCAAACGGTTTGAATGATAATCAATGCCGGCAGCCGTGCGGTTTCTTTTTGAATTTGAGCATAATTACGGTATGTTTAAATATGCAAAAAGCGTTCTGCAAAAAAGGATCTTGCCATGTCCCGAATCGACAATCCGTTGGAAAAGCATTTGGCTGAATTCGCTGCCGACAAAAGCAGGGAAAACTATGTCCGTTTGCTGTACGCTTTCCGGTACACGGATGTGCTGGTGCCGTCCGCTTTGCCCGACGAGGGGGAACTGCCGTTTGCAAACGGCGGCGTTTTGCCGCCCGTTCGCTTCAAGCCTTTTGTTGTCTTTTTCCCGACTTTGAACCGGCGGTTGATTCCCGTATTTTCGACACAGGAACAAATTCCCGCCGGTTTCAAAGCGGGCAAGGCGTTTTTTATGCATTGCCGCGATTGGATAAACGCGGCAAAACTGCGTCCGAACGACGGCGTTATTTTAAATCCGTACTCCGAACGGTCTTTTGTTTTGACACAAGATCAGATAAAAATCCTTGCTTCGTTTCCCGAAGACAGAGTTTTTTAATCCGTCTCAAAAAAAACAGACGGAAAGCTGACGAGCGCATCGATTTTTTCACAGCCGCCCGTCAAATCTGCCGCCATGAAACATTCGGGCGGAATGTCCGGCGAACAGGTCAATCCGAAATCGGCGGCGGGGCGATAGCCGAACCGCGGGTAATATGCCGGGTGGCCAACCAAAAGCACAAGCTTGTATCCTGCTTTTTGTGCGGTTTCGTGCGCCCGTTTTATCAGCGCGCCGCCGATGCCTTGCTTTTGTTTGCCGGGAGCGACCGCCAAAGGAGCCAAAATCAGCTGTTCCGTATCCCCAATCGGAATCTTTGTCAGCATAATATGGCCGGCGATTTGCCCGTCAAGCTCTGCGACCAATTCTAATTCGGGAACATATCCCGCCGATTTTCGCAGACGGCCGATAAGGTTTTGTTCGTCGCCGCTGGCGTGTTCCATTGTTGAAAACGCATCTTTGACCAAATCGTAAATCGCGTTGTCGTCTGTTTGTTTTCTGGTGCGGATAATCATGGTACAATCCTTTCATCTGTTGTCGGGCTGCGGGCGGACGGCGCGCAGGCCTTTTAAAGTAATACGGTATGGCTGACCGTCTTTTGACGCAATCAGCCGTTTTGATTTCAATTTGATAAAAACATCCCTTGTGCAATCGCTTAAAACAAAGCCGTCGCGGTTATAGCACAAGATTTCCGTTATCTTGCCCCGATTGTCGCGGGTGTGGACGATTTTGCCCCCTTGGGCCAGGACGTGAAGCGTCCTTTGTTCCTGTTTGGATAAATTCATGGTTAAACCTGTTGCGGTAAAATAAAAAAAAACACACCCCGAAAACGCCAAGCGTTCGGGAGGAAAGAACAGGTAATCAAAGCTTTGACGCTTTGGATTACCGATTTACCGCAATTTCCAACATCCACCCTCTGAATGTAATTGGTTTAACGGAAGCGATTATATAAAAAAACAGCCCGCGTTGCAAGCGGGCTGTTTCGAGTTTAAAGGTTTTACAGAACGGGTTTGACGTCCCAGATATCCTTGGCGTATTCGGCAATCGTGCGGTCGGACGAGAATTTGCCCGAGTGCGCGACGTTCAAAATCGCTTTTTTGCCCCAGGACGCTTTGTTCAAGAAGTCCTTGGCAACCTGCGCCTGCGTGTCGATGTACGAACCGATGTCCGCCAGCAGCAGGTAATAATCCGCGCCCATGATGTTGTTGAAAACGGGCTGGAAGATTCCCGGTTCGCCGGGGCAGAACATATCCGAATTCAGCGCGTCCATAATGCGGCGGATGCGCGTGTCGGAATTGTACAGTTCCCACGGATTGTGCGAATGTTCGTCGTGAATCTTCTTGACTTCCGGCGTTGTCAAGCCGAACAGGTAGAAGTTTTCCGCGCCGACTTCCTCGCGGATTTCGACGTTCGCGCCGTCCAGCGTGCCGACCGTCAAAGCGCCGTTGAGCATGAATTTCATGTTGCCTGTGCCCGAAGCTTCAAAGCCTGCGGTCGAAATCTGTTCCGACACGTCGGCGGCGGGGAACACGCGTTCCGCAATCGACACCTTGTAATCGGGGATGAAAACGACTTTCATCTGGTCTTTGACGCGCGGGTCGTTGTTGATGACTTTGGACAAGTTGTTGAACAATTTGATGGTCAGTTTCGCAAAGTCGTACGACGGCGCGGCTTTCCCGCCCAGAATGAACGTGCGCGGCGACGGCAGGGACAGCCCGTCTTCGGTAATCTGCAAATAGTTGTAGATGATGTTCAGCGCGTTCAGCAGCTGGCGTTTGTATTCGTGAATACGTTTGACTTGCACGTCGAACAGGGAATCCGTGTCGACGATGTTGCCCGTTGTGTTCAGAATGATTTTCGCCAGCAGTTCCTTGTTGTCCTTTTTAATGCGGAAGAACGAACGCACAAAGTCGGAATCCGTGGCAAAAGGCGCGATTTTGACCAGCTGATCAAGGTGCGTAATCCAGTCGCGGCCGATTTTCGACGAAATCAAATCCGCCAATTCGGGGTTCGCGCTCAGCAGCCAGCGGCGCGGCGTAATGCCGTTCGTTTTGTTGTTGAAGCGTTCCGGCCACATTTCATAGAAATCGGGTGCCAGATTTTTCTTGACCAATTCGGAGTGAATCGCCGCCACGCCGTTAATCGAGTGCGAGCCGACAATCGCCAAGTTGCCCATGCGGACTTTTTTGACGTCGCCTTCTTCGATGACGGACATGCGGGACAGCTTGCCGTTGTCGCCGGGGTATTTCGCTGCGACCTGTTTCATCAAATGGTCGTTAATGTCGTAGATAATCGCCAAATGACGCGGGCAAACTTTTTCCAGTAATTTGACCGACCAGCGTTCCAACGCTTCGGGCAGCAGAGTGTGGTTCGTGTAGCCCATCGTTTTTTCCGTGATTTCCCACGCGGTATCCCAATCCAAACCGTGAACGTCCATCAGCAGACGCATCAATTCGGGAATCGCCAAAGTGGGATGCGTGTCGTTCAGCTGAATGGCCGCTTTTTTCGGGAAATCGCGCAAGTCTGTGTTCGTTTCCAGGAAACGGCGCATGATGTCGCTCAAAGCGCAGGAAACAAAGAAGTACTGCTGCAGCAGGCGCAATTCTTTGCCCGCTTCGACCGCGTCGGACGGATACAGCACTTTGGAAATCGTTTCGGATTTGATTTTCTTTTCGACCGCTTTGATGTAGCCGCCCTCGTTAAAGGTCTTGATATCCAGTTCGCTGGAGGAATGAGCCGAGAACAAACGCAGGTAGTTTACCGTTTTGCCGCCGAAGCCGACAATCGGCATATCATAAGGAACGCCTACCAGCGTTTCGGTGTCGACCCAGTGCGCACGGCGTTCGCCGTTCACGTCTTCGTACACCAGACGGCCGTAAACGGGAATACGGCAAACGCGGTCTGCGCGTTCAATCTGCCACGGCGACGAACGATCCAGCCAGGAATCGGCCATTTCCTTTTGATAACCGTTTTCAAAAACCTGTTTGAACAAACCGAACTGATAGTTCAGACCGTACCCGTAGCCGGGCAGTCCCAGCGTCGCCATCGAATCGATGAAGCACGCCGCCAAACGGCCCAAACCGCCGTTGCCCAAAGCCGGATCGTATTCGCAATCGATGACGTCGCGCAGGGGAATCGGGTTGTCCAGCTTCACTTGATCTAGCAAGCCGTGGATGCCCAAGTTGTCCAGATTGTTCACCAAAGAGCGCCCCAACAGGTATTCCACGGACAGGTAGTATATGCGTTTGGGATTGGCGTGGGCGTATCTGTTCGCCGTTTCGTACATGCGGTCGACGGCGATTTCGCGCACCGCCAACGCCAAAGCCGTGAACAGGTCTTCCTTCGAGGCTTCGCGAACCTGCTTGCACAGGGTGTATTTCATCAAACGTTCGATTTTTTCAGCAATCATTTCCGCCGTGATTTTCGGCAGAGCGGCTGTTTTGTTTTCAGTTTTTTCGGTCACTTTTCTCAGTCCCTATACTAAATATAATGGTGTAGGCTGAATACCATAAAAAAAGCCCCCGCTTCAAGCAAAAACGAAAAAACCGTCCGTTCGGGGCTAAAAAAATAAATTATTGCAAAATTTAATAAAAAAAGTTGCTTTTCTGGCTAAAATTGGGTAGTGAAATAAAGGTGTCTTTGTGCGATTCAGGGCGGCGTCTGTTTTGCTTTGAATTTCGTCGCAAACGGTGTAATAAGGAATCAAAGCGTGCCTGCACGCGGATACGGGTGATAAAGAGGTTGTCCATGGTCGAACATCAGACAGGGCCGGAACAGGAAGGTTTTTACGACATATTGCAAAACGGAGCGGGGGATTTGCTGATTTCCATTCGCGCCCGCGCAGGCGAACCCGATCACCCGCAAATCGTTTACGACGGCGGAAAGCACGCTTTGCTGTACAGACAGCAGGGCTTTTCGATTACGCTGGACTTTATCCATCCCGACGCCCGCGCGCCCTTGGCGCATGCCGAATCCGTGCTGATTGTCGAATTCGAGGGCGGCGAACTGATGCGCGAATACGAAGTCCCCGTCAGAGTGGTCAAAAAATTGCCCTTGTCCCCCGAAAATCTGCCCGCATTGCCGCAATAAGTCCGATTGCCGTTGAACAGAACGCGGCTTTGGTGTAAAAACGATTCCCATGGAACAGGGAACGTATGCTTATTTTTATCTGCCGGTTGTTTTCTTGGCAATGCTGATTGTCGGCATGGCGGCTGTCGCGCTGTCCCTTTTTTTGGCGCGTAAAGCGGCAAAATCGGTCAAGCCCGTTGCCAAAGACGGCTATGCCGGCGGATTTTATCTGCTTTCGTCGACACGGCGGCGGTTTCCTTTGCGTTTTGCGGCGGCGGCGTTGGTCGTTCTGCTGGTTGATGCGTTTTTTCTGGTGCTGATGCCGTGGATTTTGGATGTGCGCGCGGCGGGCGTTGCGGGATTTTTCGTTGTTTTGTTTTTCGTCGCGCAGGGCGGCGCCGGATTTTGGTATGCCGTGAAAAAAGGGGCTTTTGAATGGAAGTAGGCTTTTTCACCGCTTCTTTGGACAGGCTGGCGGCGTGGGCGCAAAATGCTTCAAGCGTCGGAATGCCGCTGTCTTTGGGATGTTGTCCGTGCGAATTGGGGGCTGTTCGGACGGGAATGCCGGTTTGCTTTAACCCGCGCAGGTCGGATGTTTTGATAGTCGCGGGGGCAATCGGCTGGAAAGCCGCCCCTGTCATCCGCCGCATTTATGATATGATGCCGTCGCCGAAATCGGTTGTCGGGGTCGGGCTTTGCGCGCTGAACGGCGGGCTGTTCGCCGATTCGTATGCCGTGGTCGCCAGACTGTCCGATATTGTTCCCGTGGACTGTTACGTCAAAGGGTGTCCGCCGACCGTCGCCGATTTCGCCGCCGCGCTGGCCGAGTTGAAAAGCAAGGGAAAGTAAATGGAAAATTTGCAAGACTTCGGCCGGTATGTTTCCCTGCATTTCGCCAAACAGGACATTGTCGAATGTGAAGTGTCTTTCGATTGTTTGTCTTTGACGGTTTTGCGTGCGGCTTTGGGGCGTGTGGCGGCTTTTTTGCGTGATGACGCTGCATGCCGTTTTACGCAGCTGACCGACATAACGGCGGTGCATTATCCGCAAAACGCCGAAGAATTCACTTTGGTTTATCACTTGGCCGCCCCGATGCTGAACCGCAGAATCCGTTTGAAAATGCAAACGGCGCGGGATGTGGCGGTTTCGTCGCTTTGTTCCGTTTTTCCGAACGCCGCGTGGTACGAGCGGGAAATCCGCGAAATGTTCGGCGTTTCTTTTGAAAATCACCCCGATTTGCGCCGTTTGCTGACGGACGACGCGTTGGCCGGATTTCCGCTGACCAAAGATTTTCCCGCGGCGGGACGGGACAGACTGCTGTACGATGAAAACGGGGAATGTTTCGTTTTGGAAGAAAAAGTCCCCGAACCGCAAAAGAACTTGATTGCCGTGAATTTGGCGGGGGAGGAATGATGACGGACATCGCCGACGGTTCTTTTGTCAATATCGCTCCGGAACCCGCGACGGGAATGGGAATTTGCCGTTTGGTCGCCCAGTTGGACGGGGAAAAGGTAACGCGACTGGATGCAAATATCGGTTTTTCGCATCGCGGCATTGAAAAGATTTTGGAACGCGTCAATACGGCGCAAGCTCCGGTCTGGTGCGACAAACTGAGCCGGAATGTCCCTTTTTCGGGCGGGTACGCTTTTGTTTTGGCGGCGGAAAAGCTGGCAAAAATCGAAGTTCCCGAACGCGCCGGACAAATCCGCACTTTGCTGAGCGAAATCGCGCGCGTATCGGCGCTGCTGACCATGACGGGAAATTTAGCGCGGGATACGGGCAACTCGACGGCCGGAGCGATAGCCGCAAAAGCATGTCAAAGAATCGACGCTTTGCTGCAAGCCATTGTGCAAACGCCCTTCTGCACTTATTTCCGCGTCGGCGGAGTGGCGCACGATTTGGCGGACGGGTTTGCGCAGCGGACGGCCTCGTGGGCGTCTGACGGAATTTTGCCCGTGCTGGACGAACTGAAACGGTTGATTGACAACGGCATTTTCCGTTCCAGAACGCAAGGTGTCGGTTCAATCGGTTTAAGCGAAGCGACCGCGGCGGGGCTGACCGGCGACAATGCAAGAGCCTGCGGCATCAAACGCGATGTGCGCGTTGACGAACCGTATGACGCTTACGGCGCGGTCAAGCCGGATGTTCCCGTTCAAAAGGCGGGGGATTGTTATGCCCGATTTAAAGCCAGAATTGACGGAATTTACCAGTCGCTGGACATTATCAACCGTTTGCTGCCGCAATTCGCGGATGGTGAAATCAATGCTTTCAAACGTTCCGAAACAACGACTTTGACGGGGTTGAGCGCCCATTTTGAAGCGATGGTTTACGGATTGCCTTTGCCTGAGGGGGAAGTGTACGCCGCCGTGGAAACGCCGTTCGGGGAATCGGGCGTGTATCTGGTCGGAGACGGATCGCCGATACCTTACCGCTGTCATTTCCGTTCGGCGGGTTTTCCGGTAATGCAGGTTTTGCCGAAAATCGCCGTCGGGGCAGACTTGCTGGATGTGCGCACGATAGTATCGTCGTTGGGGGTTGTGATGACGGAGGTCGATCGATGAGCAAACCGCTAATCGATGCGGACGCCAATCCGCGGGAACAGCTGTCCGATTTGTTAAAGCGGCACAGCGTCGATTGTTTGGTGTGTCCCAAAGCGGGGGCGTGCGAAATTCAAGACTTGTGCGCGCGCTGGCGGCCGAAAATAAAAACATTGCCCGCCGAATTGGAAAATTTTGATTTGGGAATGTTGATCGAACGGCATCCCGAACGGTGTATTCGCTGCGGACGGTGTGCCGAATTTGTGAAATCTTTGGGTGAAGAAGCGACGGCGCTGCCTGTTTCAAAACCCGTAATGTCGCCGCTGTCGGGGACTTTGATTGATATTTGTCCCGCGGCGGCGCTGATCGATAAAACGCAAAAAAAGCTTGTCAGGGCTTGGGAAACGGAAGCGGTGCAAAGCATCGACACGACCGATTGCGCGCTGGCGCCCGTGAAAATCGAGACGTATCGGGGGGAAATCGTCCGAATTGTTCCTGCGGACGGCGGATTGATTTCGGACAAGGCTCGTTTTTCGTTTGACGGATTGCGCGTCAACCGTTTGGACAGACCGTACAAGCGCGTTGACGGCGTTTTAAAAGAATGTTCTTGGGACGAAGCGTTGAAAGCGGTGGCCGAACGGCTGAACGGCGGTGTGAAAGCCGCGGCTTTGATAGGAAAATACGCCGACTGCGAAAGCATGCTGGCCTTGCGGGATTTGTTCGCGGCGTTTGAATCGCATGCCATTGATGCGCGGGCCGGAACGGAATACTTTGATGCGGGCAGCCGACAATTCCATTTGTTCAACACGCCGTTTTCCCGAATTAAAGAAGCCGACGCGTTGCTGACAATCGGGGTTGATTTGTCAGCCGTTTTGCCGGCCGCCGATTTTTTGATTCGGCAAAATCCGATGCCCAAGAAAGAAATCAAGGATTTAAGCGCTCTTGAATCGGAAACGCTGTTTGATGCGGCCGAAAAGCCGATGCTGATTGTCGGGGCGGGCGTTTCCGAACGGGCGGACGCGGCGGCGGCGTTTGATTCGATTTACCGGTTCTGCAAGCAAAAGCATGTCATTCGCGCCGATTGGAACGGCTACAATTTTGCGTCGGACAACACGGCGTTTGCGGGCGCGGGGGAATTGGGGCTGATGTGTGAAACGCCGCTTAGACCCGACATTCGGGAAAACAAATTCGATTTTGTGTATGTGCTGAACGACGATTCCGTGTCAAAAGCGGAATTGGGCGGCGCTTTCGTTGTGTATCAAGGTTTTTACGCATCAAGGGCGGCGCGCGCCGCGGATGTGATTTTCCCCGGTGTCGCGCCGACCGAAAAGCATGCGACGTATGTCGACGCGCAAGGTGTGGCCAAATCGACGGCTCCCGTTCTGCCGCCGTTCGGACAAGCGCGGGAAGACTGGAAAATTTTGCGCGCTTTGTCGGAATACACGGTGAAAATGCCGTTGCCGTATGACGATTTGGCGGCCGTGCGCGATTATCTGGCGGGGGTTGGCCTGCCGTTTTACAAACGGGGCGAATTGTGCGCCGCCGAAGACGTGCCGTTCGGGAAAAAGGGGGAAGTGTTGCCGGACTTGGTGGACATTTCCGCGTTCAAACCCGACGAAATCTTTAAAAATTCGGCGCGGATGCGCGCGCTCAGACGCGAAAGGCAGGGATAACGTGATTTCAGAGTTTGCGGCCGTGTCGGGAAAAGTTATGCTGTTTGCGGCGCAAGTGCTTGTTGCCGCGGTGTTCGTCCGTATTTTTCAAGAACGCTTGATTGCGCGGATTCAAATGCGTCCGTCGCGCGGCATGGCGGCTTTTGCGGCGGAACCGGTCAAAGCTCTGTTCAAAGAAGTGTGGATTCCCGAAAAAGCGCAAAAGGCGGTTTATGTGCTTGCCCCCGTTTTCGCTTTGGCGTCGGCGCTGTTTTTCAGTTTTTTGCTGCCGTTCGGGGGATTTCGTTCGTCCTTTTCCGCGGTTTGGCTGCTGTTGGCGGGGGCTTTCGCGGAATATGCCGTTTTGGCGGGGGCGTGGGCGTGCGGATCGGGGTTTGCTTTTTTCGGCGCGGTCAGAATGACGGCGCAAGCTTTGCCCGCCCAAGCCATTTTGTGCTTTGTCGTCGCTCCCGTATTGATTTCCGCGGGATCGGCCGATATTTCCGAAATTGCGGCGGCTCAGCGGAATGTGTGGTTTATTGTGCCGCATTTTCCGCTGTTCGTGCTGTATCTGATGTGTGTTTCGGCGTTGGTCGTTCAGTCGCCGTTCAATTCACCCAAGGCGGCGCGCGGGCTGGCTTCTGGCGTATATGCCGAATACGGCGGAATTGGCGAAGAGCTGTTTAAAACGGCGGAAACCGTATTGGCAACGGTTTTTGCGGTGTTCGGGGTTTATTTGTTTTTGGGCGGCGCCGGTTCGTTTGTTTCGGGAACGTTGAAAACGGCGGCGGTGCTGTTCGTTTTGACCTTGATGCAGGGGTCTTTGTCCGATTTGAAAGCAAGCCGCGCGATGCGCCTCGGCTTTACGGCGGCGCTGCCGTTTGCGGCGGCTTGGACAATCGCAACGGCGGCGGTTGTATTGTTCTTTGACGGAGGCGCATAATGGCTTGGGATATGCTGAAATCGCTGGGAATCGTTTTGAAATATGCGGCGGGACTGGGCGCGGAGCAACGCCTGCCGCCTGTTTTAGACCGAAAAATATCTTTGCCCGCGGCGGATTTGGAAACATGCGTCGGGTGCAAGCTGTGCGCCCGCGTTTGTCCCCCCAAGGCCTTTTTTATTTCGACGGTTAAAACGGAAAACGGGTGGAAAGTCGAAAAATTCAAAATTGACGCCGAAAAATGCGTGTTATGCTCCTTGTGCATCGAAGCCTGTCCGAAAGGGGCTTTGTCCGTTGAAAAGGGGGAAATGGAATGTCCGTAATCGAAGTGAGCGTTTTCGCGGGGGTGCTGCTGACGGCGGCTTTTTTGTCGGTTTTCGTGCGTTCGCTGCTGTACGCCGTTTTTTTTCAGATTCAGTCGGTTGTGGCCGCAGCGGCTCTTTTGGCGGGATTGAACGCGCAGGCGGCGGGGTTCGCGCTGGTGTCGATGTCGGCGGCGGCGCTGGCGGCTTTTTTGATATTTGCGTTGATTGTTTTTGACGGGGAAAAACGCGTTCCGCCCGAATCGGGCAAAGCGTCCCTGCTGTTGTTGGCGCTGACGGGAGGACAGGCGGCATGGCTGTTTTTCAAAACAGGCCGCACGGCAGGTGAAGCAAGGGCGGCTTTCCCCGCTTTCGGCGCGTTCCCGTATGAACGCTGCGGATTGTGCGCGGCGGCGGCCGGAACGGTTTTGCTGGCGTGCTTAATCGGTTTGGCAACACTGACGGCGGCGGAGGATAAAAAGAAATGAAAATCGAAATTTCCATGATTCTGGCCGTCGGAACGGTGTTGGTTTTGTTCGGATTGTGGGGAACCGTGCGGCATAAAGGCGATCTGATGCGGCAGGTTCTGGCTTTGCAGTTGATGTTTTTGGGAGCGGCGTTCAATTTCGCGCTGGGCGGCGCCGCGGCGGGTGATTTCGAAGGGCAGACTTTTGTTTATTTGATTGCCTGTTTGACGGGTGTTCAGACGGTTGTCTGTTTATCGTTGTTTTTGCTGTATTTCCGTCGGCACAAACATTTGGACGCGCAGCGGATTGACAAAATGAAAGGTTGAAAATGTTTTTTTTGTTTTTGCCGATTATTGCCGCTTGCGTATTGTTTTTTGCGACATGCCTGAAACAAAAGATTCCGGTGTTTGCCGTGGGATTTGCCTGTCTGGCGGGGGCGTTCGCGCGCGTGGGGGCGATGAGCTTGAAGAATGTCTTTCAAGGCAAAATCTATGTTCGGAAAATTCTGCCGTTTCTGACGCTGAACGGTGTTGAATACGAATGGGGGTTTTCGTTTACGCGCACGGAACTGGTATTGGCCAGCTTTGTTCTGTTTGCCGCTTTGCTGAGCCTTGTTTTCGCCAAAAGCTATCTGCAGCCGGAAAAAATCAACCGCTTTACGATGTTTTTGTGCGCGCTGGCCTTTTGCGTGCTGACGTGTGTCGGTTCCGACAATTTCTTTCAGTTTTTTGCGGGATGGGAGCTGTCCGTTTTGTTCGCTTACCTGTTGCTGCTGCTGTTTTTTGAACGCCAATCCGTCAGACGGGCGGGCAACGGATTCTTTGTTTGCCATGTGCTGAGCGACATTCCGCTGTTTTGCGCTTTTTATATTTTGATGAGCAAGACCGGCAGTTTTTTCGTGCCGCCCTTCGTGCCCGTCGACAGCGTTTCGTTCGCGCCGGATCAAGCAACGGCTTTCGCGGTGATGGTTCTGGTCGGGCTCAGCGTCAAGCTGATGCTGTTCGTATCGCCTTTGCCGCTGACCGAAACGGCTGAAATGTGCGTTCCCGTGCTGGCGTTCGCCGCTCCGGTCGCTTTGGGCGGATTGGGAATCTATGCTTTGTACAACGCGTACGCTTTTTTCGCCGATGTCAAAACGGTGCGGATTATGCTGTGCGCCGTCGGAGCGTTGACCGCCGCGTCGGGGATTGTCGCCGCGCTGTGCCGCGACGACTTTAAAAACGTTTTGACGGGGATGCTGTCCAGCCAGTTCGGATTGGTGCTGACCGTGTTCGGATTGGCGGGCAGAGATGCTGGATTTTGCGCTTATATCGCGCTGATGCTGCCGATGTCGGGATTGATTTTGTCGGCGGGAACGGTCATTTATGCTTTGCGCGCGCAGGAAAACATCACCCGCATGGGGGGATTGAGCGCGCGTTTGCCCGCTTTGTTCTGGATGATGGGACTGCTGAGTTTGTGCTGTGTCGGCTTTCCCGCCGTCGGCACGTTCGGCGTGTGGCAGGATTTGTACGCCGCTTTGTACGTCAAAGGCAATTTCGGTTTCGCTTCGGGTTTTGCCGTTTTGTCGTTCGGGCTGGCGTGGGCGTTCGCGCGGATGCTGTACGACGTGTTTTTTGCGCCGCGCAGGATGATGCTGTCCGCTGTGGATGAATTGCGCCCCGTCGGAGCGGGATTGCTGGTGCCAGTTGCAATCGTGTTAATCGCGGCGTTGTGTCAGGAAAAGATTTTCGAGCAATCCGTGCTGGACGATTTGTCCCGTTCCAAAGCGTTGGCGGTTTTGGCTTTGTCGCTGGTCGGATGCAGCGGGCTGTGTTTCGGCCTGCTGTATTTCAAGCGGCGCGGAAACGAACAGCCGTTCGGAAAAAAAGCCGAAGCTTTGATCGAACTGTTGTCGTTGCCCGCGCTGTATCAAATATTGATTGTCCGTCCCTGCCTGTCGTTTGCCAAAGCGCTGTGGTTTTCCGTTGGAACGGAGGTTTGGCTGGAAAAATTTCCGCGCGCCGTTCAGCGGCTGGCTCAAAACATTCAAAAACGGCAAAACGGACAGGTGTCGTCTTTTTTCATCGCGGTTTTAATCGGGCTGTTTTTGCTGTCAATCGCTTCCGTCGGAATGAAAGGATAAAAACGGATGCCGCACTTTTCCTTGATTTTCATTATGTTGGCGATGCCGTTGCTGGGGGCGCTGTTTTTATTGTTCATCCGCGGCGACGAACAAAGGACGGCCGGCAACGCGTATGCCGTGTCAATGTTGATTTCGGGATGCGTGTTTTTAACGGCTTTGATTGCGTGGGCTTTCTTCGGCGCTCATAAAACGGACGTGTTTTCCGCCGTGTTTGTCGATATGCCTGCTTTTAAAGTCAGCATGCGCGTCGGCATGGATGCTTTGACTTTGTTTTTTGTCGTGCTGATTTCGTTTTTGACGCTGCTGTCCGTGTTCATCAGCCGCAAAAACGTCAAAACCATGGTGCGGGAATATATGTTTTTGACCTTGATTGCGGAATCGTTTTTGCTGGCCGCCGTATGCGCCCGTGATTTGTTTCTGTTTTACGCCGCGTTTGAAGCGGCCGTCATTCCGCTGTTTTTGCTGATTGCGCTGTGGGGCGTGGAACGGCGCGCGGTGACGCCGTACCGGTTCGGGCTGTTCGCGATTATCGGATCTGTGTTTTTGCTGTCGGGTGTGTTCGTTTTATATCACCAAGCGGGATCTTCGGATTTCGGTGTGGTGGAAAGCACCGCTTTTACGCCGTTTTACCGCAAGCTGGTCTTCGGGCTGTTCGTGGGCGCGATGGCGTTCAAAGCTCCGTTGTTTCCGTTCCATTTCTGGCTGACCGATTCGCTGTCCGAAGCCCCCGCCGCCGCCGGCGTGCTGATTTCCGGCGTGTATTCAAAGCTGATTTTTTACGCTTTCGTGCGGTTTGTGATTCCCATTTCGGGGGCGGAAATCGAACCCGCGCTGCCGTATTTGTGCTGCTGGGCGCTGGCGACCGCTTTGTACGGCGCTCTGGTCGCGGACGTGCAGGAAGATATCCGTTCCATTGCGGGATTTGCCCACTTGACGCAAACGGGACTGCTGGCTTTGGGGCTGTTTTGCCTGACGCCCGAATCGGTGCGCGGCATGCTGTTTCTGTCGGCGGCGCAAGCCGTGTCCATGGCGGCTTTTCTGCTGGCGTGCGGAGCATTGTACCAGCGTGTCGGATACGCCAAGAACATTGTCGGCGTTTTGTCCGTTTTCCCGTATTTGGGGGCGGTGTTTTTTCTGTCCAGTCTGGCGCTGCTGGCTTTTCCGCCGATGCCCGCCTTTACGGGACAGTTTTTGATATTCCAAGCCGCCTTTGCCCAAAACAAAGCGTTCGCCGCTTTGGGATTGACGGCGGTGATGCTGCTGTATGTCGCGTTTTTCAAACACTTCAGCCGCTTTTTGTTCGGCGGGGCGGGGGAAAGCGTCGTCAGCGGAAACGATTTGGGCAAACGCGAACGCACCGCCGCCGCTTTGCTGGGTGCCGTGTTTTTGTATCTGGCGCTGACGCCGTCGCAAGTATTCCGTTTAATCGCCGCCGCCGTAGACCCGTTGTTCGAGCAAGGATAAAGCCATGTTCTTAAAACCGATACTTCCCGAACTGATTGTTTTGACAGCGGCCGTTATTGCCGCTCTGTCCCAAACACCGCCCCGCAAGGCCGCGCGAATCGTTTTAACGGGCTTTGCATTGGCGTTGGCTGCCGTTTTATCGCTGAAAGGGCAAAAATTGCCGTTTCAAGGAAGCTTGTTCGTATCGGATGCGTTCGCGGTGGCAATCAAAGCGATGTTGCTGGTTTCCGCGGCGTTTTCCGTCGCTTTCGGCGCGGATTGGCTGACATATAAACGGTTTTCGCGCGGGGAATACGCGGCATTGGCCGCTTTTTCGGTCGCGGGGGCGATGCTTGCCGTGTCCGCGAACAGTTTTTTAACGCTGTTTTTGGGATTGGAGGCGATGCAAACGCCGCTGAGTTTTCTGACCGCTTACAAACGGCACGGCGAACGGTCGACGGAGGCGGGAATCAAAGCCGTTATGGCGGCGCTGACCGCTTCGGGACTGTTTTTGTTCGGCGTGTCCGTGATTTACGCGTGCTTGGGAACGGCGGACTTTGACCGCATCGCATCGGCGGACAAAACGGCGGTGATGCCCGCGCTGTTGGTCGGTGTGTCGTTTATGACGGCGGGCTTTTTCATCAAGGCGGGGCTGGCGCCGTTTCATCCGGGATTGCCCGACGTATACGAAGGCGCGCCCGCCCCTGTAACCGCTTTTTACGGGACGACCGTCCGCTTGGGCGTATTGTCCGCATTCGCCCGCGTGGTTGTCGTCCCGTTCGGGGACGTCGGCTTTTATTGGAAGCCCGTTTTGGAAACTGTTGCCGTTTTGTCGGTGTACGGCGGAGCTTTGGGATTGCTGGTGCAGACGAACATCAAAAGGTTTGCCGCTTACGCCGTCGTGATGACAAACGGAATCGCGGTTGCGGCGGTGGCGACGGGCGGCTTTGCAACGTTCGTGCTGTTTATCGGAATCAACACCGTTTTGCTGACGGGACTGTTTGCGGTGATGCTGTCCCTGCGCGTCGGCGGCGATTTAAGCGAGGAATTGAAAGTCTTGAAAGGGCAGGGGCGCGCGAACGCCGAACGGGGCGCGCTGTTTTCCCTGGTGTTTCTGGGACTGTTGGGGCTGCCGCCTTTGGCGGGGTTTTGGGCGTATTTCGCGGTGTGGAAAGCGGGATTTGAAAGCGGCGCGGCGATTGTCGTCGTTTTGTTGGCAATCGGCAATATTCTGCCTGCGTATGTGTTTTTGAAAACGGTGCGGCAGATGTATTTTTTCGAAGCGTCCGACGAATTGAGCCCCGCGCCGGCGCCGATGAAGCTGGCTATTGTTTTCAGCGCGGCGACATCCGTTTTTTTGCCGTTCTTTTTGGGCGGCTTGGGGCATTTGATAGAAGAAACGGTGGGATGAAATGGAAGTCATTTTTAAAGATTCGACTCAAAGCACGAACGAAGACGCCAAAGCGTTGCCCGAAAACGCCGACCATGTTGCGGTTTGCGCGAAAACGCAGACGGGCGGACACGGGCGTTTGGGACGCAAATGGTTAAGCCCCGCGGGCAACCTGTATGTTTCGTTCTGCATCCGTTTGGACAGCTTGGCGTCGGCGGGAAATTACAGCTTTCTGTCGGCGGCGGCTTTGGCGCAGACGCTGGAAAGCTTCGGGTTGAATCCGCGCTGCAAGTGGCCGAACGATTTGCTGATTGACGGCAAAAAAGTGTCGGGCATTTTGCTGGAAACCGACGGGAAAAACAGGCTTGTTGTCGGAATCGGCGTGAATCTGCTGCCCGTTGAGGCGGAAAATCTGCTGTATCCCGTGACGTCTTTGGCGAACGAAGGCGTCGACACAACCCCGCGGGAAGTGCTGTCACGCTTGGTTGAACGCTTTGAGGCGTTGGAAAAAATGCCGTTTTCCGCCGTTTTGGACAGCTGGCGGCAAAGGGCGTACGGCTTGGGGCAGCCGATAACGGTCAATTTGCCGGCGGGGAAAATACAGGGAACTTTTTACGGGCTTGATAATGACGGCGTGTTGCTGTTAAAGTGCGGACAACAAATTATGCGAATCACCGCCGGCGACGTTTTTTTCGGCGAACAGGGAAAGAAGTAGGATTATGGAAACAGAAGCACCTCAATATATCGACGTTCCGAAACAGGGATTGTTTTTCGTCCCGCTGGGCGGGGTCGGCGAAATCGGCATGAATTTCGGATTGTACGCGTGCGACGACAAATGGACTGCCGTCGATTGCGGCGTCGGATTCGCGGGCGACAGGCTGCCGGGGGTGGATATGCTGATTCCCGACGCGTCGTTTGCGGCTTCGATTGCGCCGAAAATCAAGGCGCTGATTATCACCCACGCGCACGAAGACCACATCGGCGCGGTCGGATTGCTGTGGCGCGATTTGAAATGCCCGATTTACGCGACGCCTTTTGCGGCGGAAATGCTGGAAACACGCTTGGACGAGGCGGGACTGCTGGGGCGCGCGCCCGTCGAAATCGTCAACGAAGGCGACTATATCGACTTGAAGCCTTTTGAAATCGAGCTGGTTCCGATGAACCATTCGATTCCCGAAGCGACGTCGCTTTTGATTAAAACGCCTTACGGTTCCGTTTTCCATACGGGCGACTGGCGTTTCGACGAAGACCCGATTGTCGGCAAAGCGCCTGACTATAACGCTTTGAAAGAATTGAAAAAAGAACACGTTTTGGCACTGGTCGGCGATTCCACGAACGTGTTTGTCGAGGAGGACGTTCCCACCGAAACGGAAGTGCGCGATTCTTTGGTGGACGTGTTCGCAAAAGCCAAGGGGCGCGGACTGGTTGTGACGTGTTTCGCGTCGAATGTCGGGCGCTTGGAAAGCATAGCCTACGCCGCGGCGAAAAACGGGCGCGAAGTCTGTCTGATGGGGCGGTCGCTGTGGCGCGTCGAAGGCGCGGGCAGGGCGGCGGGCTATTTCCGCGGAATCAACGTGTTTTTAACCGACGAGGAAGCGTCTGCTTATCATCCGTCCGAAGTCGTTTACGTCTGCACGGGCTGCCAGGGCGAACCGCGTTCGGCGATGAACAACCTGTCCTACGGCGTCGGCACGGTGCGGCTGAACAAGGATGACGTCGTCGTGTTTTCGTCGCGCGTCATTCCGGGCAACGAACAGGCGATTGCGAACCTGCAAAACCGTTTGCTGGCGCGCGGCGCGCAACTGGTGACAACCAAGGACGCTTTAATTCACGTTTCGGGACATTCGGGCAAAAAGGATATGAAAAAGCTTTATTCCTTCATTCAGCCAGAAATCGCCGTTCCCGTTCACGGCGAAACCGCGCATTTGTTTGAACATGCCGATTTGGCGAAAGAATGCGGCGTCAAACAGGTCTGCTTGATTAAAGACGGCGACGTGCTGCGTCTTGCCCCCGAACCCGCGGAAGTCGTCGGCGAAGTCAAAACGGGCGTGATGGCGATTGACGGCAAGAAAATCATCCCCGTCAATTCTGGGGTGTTGCGTCAGCGCCGCCGCATGATAGAGGACGGAAGCGTCGTTGCCACGGTCGTTTTGGATAAAGACGGAACTGTTTTGGGACAGGCGCAGTTTTCGGCGGTCGGATTGATGGAGCAGGACAGTCCCGAATTCGCTCAAATGGACGAAGCGATAAAGGCGGCGATGGAAAAAATGCCGCCCGAAGCCCGATTGGACGACAAAACGGTTGTTGACACGGTAAAATCCTGTGTGCGCAAAGTCGTGATGGAAACGTGCGGCCGCCGTCCGATGGTTGACGTGCATCTGGTCCGCGTGTGATGAAAAAACGCCTTGCCGCCGTTTTGCTGCTACTGGCAAAACCTTTGTGCGCCGAAACGGTGGCGGTTTCGCTCGCCGACTGTGCAAAATCCGCGAATTATGTCGCGGGCGTGTCGGCGGCGGGAAAGGCGGTTGTTCCCGCGGATGTGAACGGCGGTTATCAAATCAATGCGCCGTCGGATTTTGTTTTGCCCGTGCACATTGATTTGATGCAAGACTACGGTTTTCAAAAATCCGAACTGCGTTACGGAAAAATCCCCGTTGTGCGGGTTGAAATTAAAAACGGCCGCGTTTTTTTGAACGGAACAGCGGTTGAAAACGCGGATGCGGATTTGGTGAAAAAGGCGTGCGGAACAAAAACGGACGGGCAAGAAACGCTTGAAAACAGGCAGTAAACGGCTTATTCTGCCCTTTTCGATTGAATTGTTTTGCAAAAATTGCCGATGACGAAAATTTTGCTTGTTTTACTGTTGATGACCGAAGCGGCGTTTGCCGCGCCCGTGTCGCACGAAGCCGTTTATTCCATCGGGCTGGCGTCAACGGCGGGGGGGGCGGACAGCGTTGTCGGCGCAAGCGGCGTTCTGCGTTACAAAGCGCAAAAAACATGCGATGTTTGGGAAACGGAAACGGTGTTTTCTTTGGATCTCAGCCGCGAATTGGCGGGGGTCGAAACAACGCATTGGAAGCAGACAACGGTCGAAAGCCTTGACGGCTGCCGCTTTGATTTTACCGTTTATGCGCGGGAAAACGGGCGGGACAGAAAAGAACTGTCGGGGCGCGCGCTTTGCGAAGACGGCAAAAAAAAGCTGTTTGTCGACTATCCCGTGGCGATGAAAGCCGATTTTCCAAAGACGGTCAAGTTTCCTTTGGAACAAACCGTCGCATGGCTGGACGCCGCGCAAAAAGGGCAAAAAAGTTTTACGTCGTATGTGTTTGACGGAACGCGCGCGGATGCGCTGACGGTGATGAACGCCGTTGTTTCCGACCGCGATGCCAAAACAAAAAGCCGCCGTTTCGATTTTGCTTTTTATCCCGCGCAAAAAGGGCAAAATGCGGACGGGGTGCCGTTGTATGAAAGCTCGGCGCGTTATTACGATAACGGAGTGGCAGATGACGTTCGGCAGGATTTCGGCGCGTATGTTTTGCAGTCAAAATTAAAAAGCTTCAAAAGGCTGAAAGACATTCCTTGCGAACGCCGGTGAAACCGTGATATAAGAGGTAAACTGTTTATTAACAAAGGGGATGTTCCTTTGACAAACGAAGTGCCTTATGTTGCGGGGTTGCGCAATATCGCGTCGATGTATGACGCTTTTATCGTTGATTTATGGGGCGTGATTTACGAAGAACAGCGCCTGTGCGTCGGTGTGTTTAATGCGCTGTCGCAGCTCAGCGATGCGGGCAAACAGGTGATTTTCCTGTCCAATACGGCGACGCGTTCGGCTCAAACCGCGAAAAAACTGGAAAGAATGGGCGTAAAACGCTATCAATACCGCGGCATTTTGACGTCAGGGGAAATTATTTACCACGAATTGAAAAACCGTACCGATCCGTTTTTCAACAACTTGGGGCGGCGGTGTTTTCATTTGGGACCCGAAAAATATTGGCAGTCGTTTGCCGATTTGGGGTATGTCGTTGTGCAAAATATTGACGAGGCCGATTTTATTTTGCTGACGGGAACATTCGGGACGCAGGATACTTTGTCCAAATACGAACCGTTTTTCAAAGCGTGCCTGTCACGCCGGCTGCCGATGATTTGCGCCTGTCCCGATTCTTTTATTTTAAAAGACGGCGTTCCCCATTTGGCGGCGGGGGCGATTGCCGCCCAATACCAAGGCATGGGCGGAACCGTGTTCTGGCACGGAAAGCCCGAGGCCGCCGTTTTTGAATATTGCGTGTCGGGTTTTGACGTTTCGGACAAATCCCGCGTTGCCGTTGTCGGGGATTCTTTGACGGCGGACGTCAGCGGCGCAAACGCGGCGGGGCTGGACGCTTTGTTTGTTGCGGGCGGTATTCATGCCAAAGATTTGGGCGTCAGCCGCGGACAGCAGCCCGACGCCGAACGTGTCAAAGCGTTGTTTGATCGTCACAACTGCACGGCGCGCGCCGTTCTGCCCGCTTTCGTGTGGTAAATCAATACGCCGGAATTAAAACGGGTTTGTCGTGACATTCAAAAGTCGCGCGGCGGAAGTTGTGACGGTTTGTCAGCTGCATATCCACTAAAATCGTGTCGCGTCCCTTGCCTTCGCAAAAACGTTTGGCATGATCTCCGATTTGCGACAAGCGGATGTTGCGGTCGTTGTATTCGTAAGCAATCCGTTTTTCTTTAACGTCGGCGATGCGGATGTCGTCCGTTTTTAAAATCAGCAAATCTGAATCGACGGCGGTAACGGTGCGGGGCAGATTGTCGTCGGGAACGGCGTCAAAATAGGCGCACCCGCTGACGAGCAGCAAGAAAACGGTTGAGACGAGATGTTTCATTTCTTCCCCTTTTTAGATGATAAGTCCGATTGCCGCTGTTTCAGCCTTTTGATGTCGTTCAGCAAAGCGGAACGTTCGGCGCTGCGGCGGGCATCAACGGATTCGCGGGATTCTTGCAGGATTTTTTCGTTTGCGGGGATGCCGGAAGCCTTGTCCAAAGAAAAAGAATAGACCTTTTCACCGTTTAAATCATACAAATCGAAGTCAACTGTTTTATCGTTGACGCGGACATTTCCTTCGTCCAGTTTAAGGCCGCGGTTTTTAAAGCGATCTTTGACGAATTGAACGACATACGTTTTGATTTGCGCGTCGGAACGTTTTTGTTTGACAGTGCCGTTTGCGTCGCGGTCGTACAGCAAATCCCCCAAAGTCCCCACTTCCGAACACAGCACTTCTTTGCCCAATGTGCCGTCGAAACCGCCTGTGCACAAAGCGTGCGCCCACAACGGAACAAACAGGAATGTCAAAATCAAAGCAACGGTTTTCATGTCATGTTTCCTTGTAAGAAATACGGTTGAGAATGTTTTGTTTGCGGCTGTCGGGCAGTTTGTCGAATTCCGGATTGTCGACATTGATGTTCAAAACTTTGTTTTCGTCTTCCTCTTTGAAGATTTTCAGCCCTTTTTGCCGGACGTTTCCGGCGTTGTCCGATTCCGCCGCGGCGGGTTGTTTCGCTTCGGCGGGATGGGGCTTCGCCGGGACGGGCAGGGATGTTGCCGTTTTCGGCCGGGGCGGAATGGCAACACCCTGCGGATAGGCTTGCTGTCCGCGATAGCTGAGTGCGCGGACGTCTATCATTTGAGCGTCGGCGCAACGGCAAAACAGCAATGCGGCAATCAAAACGGGCTTAAACATCGGGCAGCGCCTGCGGATTGTTTTTCAGATATTCTTTGACGTCGTCGGAATCTTTGGCGATTTCTGCGGCGGGACGGGATTGCGCCGGCGCCGCGTATTGCTGTCGGACGGGCGGAGCCTTTGCAACAGGCTGCTGCTGTGCGGCCGCGGTTTGCGCGGGAACGGGTGAAGCCGTTACAACTCCCAATCCGCCGTGCATGCTGCGCGCCCGCAAATCAATCAGCGGATATTCGTTGCGGTCGAACGCGTTCGCCGCCAAAGGAAACAAACAGGATAAAAGCAACACAACCGTTTTCATTCAAAACCTCTTGGCGGATATTTTACAGTTCTTTTGCGCAAAGTGCAATTTTTTAAATTACTTGAAGCCGCTTTGTATGATATAGTGATTCGCGATGAAACAGGGACAAACCATGAATACGAAAGAATTGCTGACAACCGCCAAACTCAAAACCGTTCACGCCGTCCGCGCCGTTGCCGATATCACGCGGCGGGCGTGGCAAAGTGAACGCGCGCAGGAAATCCGGAACGGGCTGAGGCCTGAAAATTTACGCCCGAAGGTGATGAAAACGCGCGATTTTATCGTCAAATTCACGCGGGAGCAGCCTCGGACGGCGGGATTTATCTATGTCAGCCTGTTTTGCGTTTTATCGATTTCTTTTTTCGATTTGCCGGTTGCGAAAGCCTGTTTGGCAAAAAACGCGGATGGTGTTTGGGCGAACATAGCCGCAATCAATCCGTCGGGATGGTGGTTTTTGATTTTGGCCGCCGTCGGTCTGGGATATATGGTCGCGGCGGGGTTGTCTTTGACGACGGAGGCGTTTGAACGCAGTTTGGACAAAGCCAAAAAAACGCTGTTTGTTTTACTGGCGTTGTCGATGTCGTCGCTGTTTACGGTGTTTTTCAATATTTTAATCGGACGGTATACGCCCGAATTTTTGGAAACCATGCATGTATACGGTTTTGCGTCGTTCCGGTTCCGGCTGACGGAAACGTCGTTCCCCAGCTTCGGCGTTCAAAGCGCGTGGGCGGTGGCTTTGGCGGCGGGGTGGTGCTGTTCGCGCTTTAAACGGCTGTTTTATGCGTTCGCGGCGTTGGTAACCATGGCTTTGCCTTTGGCGGGAGTTTGCTTTGTCAGCGACGCCGTCATGGGGGCGTACGTTGCGGTGATTATGTATTCCGCCGCACGGTGGATTGTTTCCGAAAACCGCGAAAACTCGCCGTTGTTTACCCGTTAATCCTGCAGGATTTTTTCCAGCGCAGTTCTGTTGAGTTTTATCATTTCGTATTCATCGGGGGTGACGGGGGCTTTGGCTTCCGTCGCATGCTGAATGTCGCGAATGTTGCGGTAATACTGCGACATGGTTTTCTTTTTTTCTTCGGGTTTCAAATCCGGATTATTGCGGACGGAATTGATTTGCCGCTGCAGGTGCGCCGTTAAGTTCGCGCGGCGTTCCTGTTGTCGGATAACGGACAGGGTTCGTCTGAATTTGCGTTCCAGCAAAAAAAATCTGTCCGCCGCCCAGCCGTGTTCATCCGCCCAGCGCACGACTTCGGCGGGATAGTCCATACTGCGGGAAACGCCCAAATATGCGACGGCTTTGTATTGATTGTTGCCTTCCTGCAGCCAGCGCGAATATTTGCGCCAATCACGGGCAAAGCGGCGCAATTCGTCGAACGTGAACGGATCCGTCGCCAGCAAATCCTTGTCGGGCATGGGCGAAGCCTCTTTGGGCGGGGCGGGGCGTTCGGATTTGTTTTTTTGTTCGGAAAAAGTCCGCGCCGTTCCCACAACATCGGACGAATAAATCACCGCCTGCGCCGGCATTGCCGCCAGCAAGACAATCAGAGTAAAAACCGTTTTCACTTTTTATTTCCCAATCAAACAAATTAGGCTATGATTATAGCACAAGAGGATTAAAAAATGAAACGGCTTTGTTTTCTGGCGGATAAAACGGAATTGGCGCAGTCGGCGGCGGAAAAGCTGAAGGCTTTGTACGGACAGTCGAGCGTCGCCAAAGCCGACGCTTTAATCGTTTTGGGCGGCGACGGTTTTTTGCTGCAAACCATGCACAAACATATCGAAAAGGGGATTCTCTTTTACGGGATGAACTGCGGCAGCATCGGATTTTTGCTGAACAAATACCGCGAAGACGATTTGCCCGAACGGCTGGACAAAGCGGGACGGGTCACTTTGCGCCCGCTGGAAATGATTGCCGAAAACCAAAACAAAACGCTTAAAGCCCTTGCGCTGAACGAAGTGTCTTTGCTGCGGCAAAGCTGCCAGACAGCCGACATTTCGATTCGCGTTGACGGCGCGGAAAAAATATCGGATTTGATTTGCGACGGCGTGCTGGTGTCGACCCCCGCGGGCAGCACGGCATACAATCTGTCGGCGCACGGGCCGATTTTGCCTTTGACGTCCAATGTTTTGGCGCTGACGCCCATCAGTCCGTTCCGCCCCCGCCGTTGGCACGGCGCGATTTTGCCGCGCCATGTCACCGTTTCGTTTGAAATCCGGCAAAAAGACAAACGCCCCGTCAGCGCGGTCGCCGATTTCACCGAACTGCGCAACGTGTCGCGTGTAACAGTCAAGGAAGCCGAAAACATCGGCATTACTTTGCTGTTTGAACCCGATTACAATTTGGAAGACCGCGTTCTGGACGAACAGTTTTTAAGCTAGCGTCACAAGTCCGTGCTTTTTCTTGCCGACGGACAGTTTGATTTGTCCGTCTTTGGCGTTTGCGGCGGTCAGCGTGATGTTGTCGCCCGATACGGCGGCATCGTTGATTTTCACGCCGTTTTGCGCAATCAGCCGTTTCGCTTCGCCTTTGCTGGCAACCAGCTTCAGCTGCAACAAAGCTTCGGTCAGCGCGATTTCGCCCGTTGCGGCAAGAGTCGGCAAATCGCCGCCCGCGGCGCCTTCTTCAAACGTTTTGCGCGCGGTTTCGGCGGCGGTGGCCGCGGCATCCTGTCCGCGGCAGATTTTCGTCGCCTCGAACGCGAGGATTTTCTTGGCTTCGTTGATTTCCTTGTCTTTCAAAGCTCCCAAGCGGCGGACTTCGTCCATCGGCAAATCGGTGAAAATGCGCAGGCATTTGCCCACGTCCGCGTCGCCGACGTTGCGGAAGTACTGGTAATAGTCGTAAGACGGCAGTTTTTCGTCGTTAATCCAAACGGCGTTACCCTCGGACTTGCCCATTTTCTTGCCCGCCGAATCGGTGATAATCGGGCAGGTGAAACCGAACAGTTCGACGTCGTACTTGCGCCGTCCCAGCTCCGTTCCCGACGTGATGTTGCCCCATTGATCCGACCCCGCCATTTGCGCGCGGCAGCCGTACTGCTTGTAAAGCTGGCAGAAATCATAACCCTGCAAAAGCTGGTAGTTGAACTCCAAAAACGACATCTGCTGTTCCCTGTCCAGGCGCGCTTTGACGCTTTCCATGGTCAGCATGCGGTTGACGGAGTAATATGTTCCGACATCGCGCAGAAATTCCAAATAGTTGATGTCGCGGAACCAGTCGTAGTTGTCCACCATGACCGCGCCGTTCGCCGTATCGTCGAAACGGATGAATTTAGAGTAGGATTTTTTCAGGCCCGCTTCGTTGTGCGCGATGGTTTCGGCGGTCATAAAGGGGCGCAGTTTGTCCTTGCCCGACGGGTCGCCGATTCGCGCGGTCGCGCCGCCGACCAGCATCAGCGGCTTGTTTCCCAGCTTTTGAAACCAGCGCATCATCATCACGGGCACCAGATGTCCGACGTGCAGACTGTCCCCCGTCGGGTCGGAGCCGAGGTACGCGACGGCGGGTTTGCCCGATTTTTCGCATTCGCTCAGATAATCGTCAAAGCCCGCTTCGTTGGTGCATTGGTTGACGAATCCGCGTTCCGACAGGATGTTCAGCAATTCGGATTTAAACGGCATCGGTTAAATTCCTTTTGTATTTTGTTAAAACTTTTTCTGTACGATTTGTATCAGCATTGATTTACAAACTCAAGAGAGAAACGGGAAAATATGGAAGTCATCAAGCCTTTGACGGCGCTGGGGTTAATGAGCGGAACATCCATGGACGGCGTGGACGCCGCCCTGCTGGTTACGGACGGGGTTGACGTGTTCGATTTCGGCAAGGCGCTGAACCGCCCCTATGATATGGAAATGCGCGCGGATTTGCGTTCGATTACGGGCAAAGGCGCGCAAGCCGATGCTGAAAAAGTCAAAGACATTGAACGCCGCCTGACCCTGTTTCATGCCGACGTTGCCAAAGAATTGATGGATTCCGCGGGCTTGAGGGCGCAGGATGTCGACGTCATCGGCTTTCACGGGCAAACCGTTTACCACAACGCGGCGGAACATCTGTCCGTGCAAATCGGCGACGGCGATTTGCTGGCCGCCGAAACGGGCGTGTGCGTGGTCAACCGTTTCCGCAACTCCGATATAGCGAACGGGGGACAGGGCGCGCCTTTGATGCCGTCCTATTACGCCGCTTTGGCGCAGAATTTGGAAAAGCCGCTTGCAGTTTTGAACATCGGCGGGATTTCAACCTTGACGTGGATAGGCGGAAACGGCGAACTGGTCGCGTTTGACACGGGGCCAGGAAACGCGCCGATTGACGATTGGATGATGAAAAAGCACGGTTCGACCATGGACTTTGACGGCGCAATGGCGGCGACGGGTGCGGTTGACGAAAAAATCGTAGCCCGGATGCTGAAGCGTCCCTATTTTGACCAAAAGCCGCCCAAAACCATCGACCGCGACGAATTTTCCGCCCGTTTGGCTGAAAACACCGAAGGCTTGAGCGTCGCGGACGGCGCGGCGACTTTGACGGCTTTTTGCGCGGAATGTGTTGTCAAAGCGCGCGATTTCCTGCCCGAAGAACCCAAACGCTGGATAGTTTGCGGCGGCGGCGCGCACAATCCGACCTTGATGCGCATGATTCGCCAGCGGCTGAACGCCCCCGTCGACATCGCGCGCGACGTCAAATGGGACGGGGATTTCATCGAAGCGCAGGGCTTTGCGTTTCTGGCTGTGAAAAGCCTGTTCGGCTTGCCTTTTTCGTTCCCGTCGACAACGGGCGTGCCTCATTCGATGTGCGGCGGCATGCGTCACGACGCGCCTAAAAAAATCCGCTAAAAAAACGCTTGATTGGAAAGTGAAACAAGGCTAAATCCTTTGTCAACGAAGTTTTTTTTAAGGATGATGTCAATGAACGAAGAAGATTACGGCAAAATCATCGAAGCTCACGCTCATGTCGGAACGTGGTGCGCGGATAATGCGGACTTTACGGCGGACGCTTTGAACGCCGCGATGGCGGAACCCTTTACAGTGTCCATCAACGGCGAGGAAGAGGAAAACGAAGTCGTCGCCGTTATGGTTTCCAATATGAGCGGCATCGACTTGAAACCCGACGGTTCGCCCAAAATCACCGAAGACGAAGCCAACCTTGAAATGTTGGACATTGCCGCCGAAAATCCCAAATTCAAAACGCTGATTGTCGGACAGCCCGGCTACGGCGACGCCGAAAATCTGGCGAATTTGATTGAGGAACGCGGCGATGAAATCTACGGCATCAAACTGCATCCCAACACGCTGCACCTGAACGCGAACGATCCGCAGTACGAACCGTATATGGAAGTCGCGCAGGAATACGGTCTGCCCGTTTTGTTCCATTCGCAGGACGATTATTCCGACCCGATGTACATTTACGAAACCGCGTCGAAATATCCCGAAGTCCCGACCATTATGGCGCATTTGGGCATGGGCGACGACGCAAACCACTGGTACACTTTGGGTATTCTGCAATCCGCGATTAAATCGGAAACGGCGAACCTGTACGCCGACGTGTCGTGGCTGTCGCCCGAAATGATTGTCGCGATTTTGAACCGCGCGGACGAAGACACGATTTCGCATTTGATGTTCGGCACGGATATTCCTTTGGGACCGTTCGGCGACCCCGCGACGTATCCGTACCGCGTCAGCGAAGTCAAATCGGCGATTGCCTCCGCTTTCGACGAGGAAGAAGCGCAGGAACTCATCCACCGTTTGTTCTATCAAAACGCGTACGATTTGTTTTTTGCGGGTCGCGAAGAATAATTCCGTAAGTTTTTATCCTTTTCTTCCGTTTAACTAACAGAACTTGACGGAGAGAGAACAACAATGACCGATTTGTCCGACGCGGACTTGATGAATCGCATAAAAGCGGCGGATGCGGCGGCTTTTCGGGAATTGCTGAACCGTTTTGAGCGCAAGGTTTTCAGCTTGGCGTGGCGGTTGACCGCGTCGGAAGCGGATGCGCGGGATTTGACGCAGGACGTTTTTTTGAAAGTCTGGAAAAATCCCGCGGCGTGGCAGCCGACGGCAAAGCTGGATACATGGCTGTACCGCGTGGCGTATAACGCTTTTATCGATATGCGCCGGCGGGAAAAGCCGACGGAGGAACTGGGCGAAATGTTGGAATCGCCGGCTGATTCGCCCGAAAAGACGTTAATCGCCAAAAGTGAATCCGACCGTGTCCGCAATGCGGTCGAGTCATTGCCGTCCCGCCAGAAAGAAGCCCTTGTCTTGTGCTACTATCAAGATCTGAAAGCCAAGGACGCTGCGGAAATTCTGGGGCTGAGCCAAGGCGCGACGGAAGCTTTGCTGTTCCGCGCGCGCCAATCGCTGAAAGATTTGCTGGGAAAGGAGAAGTAACATGACTTTGACGGATACGCAGCTGGACGCTCTGTTGAATCAATATACCGTTCCCGATTCGGCGGGCTTGAGCGACGAGATTTTCATTCGGGCGATGCGGGAACGCGCCCCGAAACTGTGGCTGTTCTTTGTTAAAAATTGCGCGTGGCTGTCTGTTGCGTTTTTAATCGGCGGCTTTTGCTTCGGTTCGTATGCGAACGCCGCGGATTACCAAAATGCCGCGCAATATCTGGATACCCTTTATAACTACGGAGCTTTCTGACATGAACAAAAAACTGCTGATTGTTTTGGGGATTTCTTTAGCGTTGAACTGCGGCTTCATCGGTTATTTCGCCGCCCGTCCGTGCCGTTCGATTCCCCCTCAACGCGCCCGCTTTATGCCCAAGGGCGAACACCGCCCCGAATTCGGGTTGATGAAACGGGCGTTCAAAGACAACGAAGCTAAAATGCGTCACGCGCACCGCGCCATTGCCGACGCGTTCAAAACCGAAAATCCCGGTAAAATCAGGGAAGCGTTTGCCGCCGCCGACGAAGCGCGCCACCAAATCGACGTGCAGGTGCAAAACGCGATGATTGAACGGTTTATGAAAATGTCGGCAAAGGAACGCGTAAAATTTCTGCGGCGTTTCGAGGGTAAAGGCAAGCCCAAACACCGTCGCGAGCGCGAATTTATGCCGCCGCCCCCTCCGCCGCCCGCGGAGCCCGAAAATACGGATGGCTGAATGTAACAACATCCCCCGCGTTTTACGCGGGGGTCTCTTTTTTACGGCTCAGCGGACAAATTTTTTAATGTCGCGGATAAGTCTGGATATATTGACTTTTTTGCCGCCCGTTTTGCTGATGCTGACATCTCCGCTGCGGTCAACGGAAACGGTAGTGGCATTGCCGTTTTTACCATCGAAACTGACGGCTGCGTTGCCGTGAGTATCGGCTGAAATTTTAATGTCGCGCCCCGTTTTGCCGTTTTTCAAAAATACAGCCCCTTTGCCATCAGTATCGGCTTCTACGCGGGTCAATCTGAATCCTTTGCCGGTTTCGGGTTTGTTGGAAGAAATATTTGTAGCGATATTTCCGGAAACGGTCCCATCTTTGCCGATTTTAATCGTTGCTGAGCCTCCGGGGAGGTTGTGGCTGGCTTTGACGCCGGATTCCGTGACACCGACAAGATAGGGTTCATCAT
>ERZ808240.1463-NODE-1463-length-29165-cov-12.509825_pt1 | contig 29165 bp, 25 predicted proteins | sample MGYA00521084_ERZ808240 | MGnify/ENA primary metagenome ERZ808240 (study PRJEB31516, sample SAMN03275571) | gut metagenome | biome: mammalia-associated habitat; material: feces | host: Papio cynocephalus | place: Kenya | collected 2012-08-06 ... | reverse complement strand
GGAAGTCCACAAACGCCTTGGCGTTGTCCATGTTGGGCGCGGTCTTGAGGATCATGGCAGGACGGGGGTTGACCACCGTGCCGGAGGCGGGATAGTAGATGTTCAGAGGCTCGCCCTTTGCCATGGAGGAGTACGCGTTGTAGTCCACGCCCGCGATCAGGATGCCCTTCTCGCCGGTGGTGACGGCTTCCAGCGCCGCCTTGTTGGCGCCGGGTACGGTCAGACCGTTGTCTGCCCAGCCCTGCATAATGGCTTCGCCGTCAGTCGTGCCGGTCACAAGACCCGCCAGGAAGTCCTTGCAGGCGCCGGACTTTTCCGGATCGGGAATGGCGATCATGTCCTTATACTTGGCGTCTGCCAGCTCCGACCAGTCGGCATTCAGTTCGGGAATGACGGTGGTGTTATAGATGACGCCCACAGCGGAAGCGCTGTAGCCGAACAGGGTGCTGTCACTGTCGATCCAGCCCTCGTTGACCTTGTCGGCACCTGCGGGGGTGTAGCTCTCCAGCTGGCCGTCGGCCTTCATGCTCAGGCCGTCGGACCAGGAGGCGAGAATGACCACGTCGGCCACGGGATTGGCCTGCTCCGCTTCCAGACGGGCGAGGATCTCGCCGGTGGTACCCTGGAACTGCTCAACCTCGACACCGGTCTTTTCGGTAAAGGCAGCGGCCAGCTTGTCGGCCAGACCGGCGGGGCTGGGCATATAGACCGTTACCTTGCCGGAAAGGGCGGGTGCTTCTTCGGCTGCGGTTTCTTCTGCGGGAGCCGCCGCGGTTTCGGCGGGCTGTGTCTGGGCAGACGTTTCCTCTGCCGGGGTCTCGGTCTTTGCGCAGGCGGCCAGGCTCAGGCAAAGGCACAACGCCAGCAGCAGACATACGATATTTCTTTTCATGCTGTTAAAACCTCTTTTTTCTGAAACGTTATGATTTGATGGGGATCTATGTAAACGGACAGAACTTCGCCGGGCTTTACCTTCTGCCCGCTGTGAAGTGTCCATATTACCGATTGATAGGGGACTGTGACCTCATAGGTGCTTCCCAGATACTGCACGCTCTGAACGGGAAGCTCAAAGTGCAGCGCACCTTGTATCGGTGTTAGGGCGGCGGCTTCCGGGCGGAACATCTCCGTTTCGCTGAGCCAGTTGGATTTTCCCACAAAGCGAGCCACAAACTCGCTGGCAGGAGCGTGATAGACGGTTTCCGGCGCGGCGTACTGCTCCACATAGCCGTCATTCAGAACGGCGATGCGGTCGCTCATACTCATGGCCTCCGTCTGGTCGTGGGTCACGAAAACAGAGGTAATGCCGAGAGCGGAGGTCAGCTCTGTCAATTCATGCCGCATTTCCTCCCGCAGCAGAGCGTCCAGAGCGGATAGCGGTTCGTCAAACAAAATGCACCCCGGCTGAACGGCAATGGCACGGGCAAACGCCACGCGCTGCTGCTGGCCACCGGAAAGCTGGTGAGGATACCGCTTCTCAAAGTCCTCCAGATGCACGGTACGCAGCGCGTCGCGAACCCTGCTCTGCAAATTCTCCGTATCCCTTCTCGCCCGCAGTCCAAACGCGACGTTCTCAAATACCGTCATGTGGGGCCAGAGGGCGAAATCCTGAAATACAAAGCCGAGGTTCCGCTTCTCCGGCGGCAGGTTGATCTTGCGCGACTTGGAGAAAACGCAGGTATCATTCAGCCAGATCTCGCCGTCGTCCGGCGTTTCCAGCCCGGCGATCATCCGCAGCAGCGTCGTCTTGCCGCAGCCGGAAGGCCCCAGCAGCGTCGTAAAGCTGCCGTCCTCAATCGTCAGTGTTGTAGGTTGAATGACCTGCCTCTTATCAAAGCTTTTTGAAATCTGTTCCAACCGAATTTCCATACTAGCCCTCTTTTCTGCATTCGTGAGTCAGTTTATAGACGAAATGTAAATTGTGCGACCGGAACTGCGTAAAATAAAAGTAAAATCAGGCAGAAAAATCGGTGCCTCTACACAGAGGCACCCCAGGGTGTATCTGATTAAATCGGCAAGCGCTGGCGGCAGAAGATTTTTACTCAGCCGAAGATTCCGGAAGCGGAGGAATGCTGTATGTATTTCCCGCTTTCAGAGCTGCACGGATGGGGCAAAAGGCCCGCCGCCCGGCTGAAGACGATTTATTCAGAGGCGGTTGCAATCCCGCTTTCGTTGTGTTATACTGAAGCGGTATAAGCTCATAATATGGTTGAGTGTCTCTGCCAACCGCCTTAAGAGGTTGACTGCAAAATTATGCGTTGTGAGGTAGTCATGAATTACGATGTGATCATTGTCGGCGCGGGGCCCGGCGGTATCTTTACCGCTTATGAGCTGACCCGGCTGCGCCCGGAGCTGAAGGTCGCCGTCTTTGAGGCCGGACACCCGCTGAAAAAACGCAGATGTCCCATTGACGGCGTCAAGGTCAAGTCCTGCATTGCCTGCAAAAGCTGCTCTATCATGAGCGGATTCGGCGGCGCGGGCGCTTTTTCCGACGGAAAATACAACATTACCAACGATTTTGGCGGCACGCTTTACGAATATCTCGGCAAGGCCAGGGCGCTGGAGCTGATGCGCTACGTCGACCAGATCAACATGGCCTACGGCGGCGAGGGCACCAAGCTCTATTCCACCGCCGGTACCAAATTCAAAAAGCTGTGTATGCAGAACGACCTGCATCTGCTGGACGCCTCCGTGCGTCATCTCGGCACCGACATCAACTATGTGGTGCTGGAAAATCTCTACGCCCACCTGAAGGACAAGGTCACGTTTTATTTTGACACGCCGGTGGAGTCCGTGGCCGCTGTCGATGGCGGGTATCGGATCGCCTGCAAGGCCGGGAGCTTTTCGTGCAGCCAGTGCGTGATCTCCGTTGGGCGCAGCGGCAGCAAGTGGATGGAGTCCGTCTGCCGCGACATGGCCATCCCCACCAAGTCCAACCGGGTGGATATCGGCGTCCGGGTGGAGCTTCCCGCGGAAATCTTCTCCCACCTCACCGACGAGCTGTATGAAAGCAAGATCGTCTACCGCACCGAAAAGTACGGCGACCTCGTCCGCACCTTCTGCATGAACCCCAGGGGCGCGGTGGTCAACGAAAATACCAACGGCATCATCACCGTCAACGGCCACAGCTACGAAGACCCCGCCCGCCAGACCTCCAACACCAATTTTGCCCTTTTGGTTGCAAAGCATTTTTCCGAGCCCTTCAAGGATTCCAACGGCTACGGCGAGTCCATTGCCCGCCTCAGCAACATGCTGGGCGGCGGCGTCATCGTCCAGCGCTTCGGCGATCTGATCCGGGGTCAGCGGTCTACCCCAAAGCGCATTGCGGAGTCCTTCGTCACCCCCACCCTGGACGCGACACCCGGCGACTTAAGTCTGGTGCTGCCCAAGCGGATCCTGGACGGCATCATCGAAATGCTCTACGCCCTGGATAAGGTCGCCCCCGGCACCGTCAACGACGATACTCTGCTCTACGGCGTGGAGGTCAAGTTCTACAATATGGAAGTGGCCGTGGACGAACATCTGCAGACCCGGTATCCGGGGCTGTACGTCATCGGCGACGGCAGCGGCATCACCCATTCCCTGTCCCACGCCTCCGCCAGCGGCGTCGCCGTGGCGCGGAGAATCGCAGAATAAGATTTCCCACATATTATAAGGAGGGCGGATACCATGAAAGCACTGGCCTATTACGATGGCAAAATCGGCGCACCCGAGGAACTGACAGTCCCCTTCTATGACCGCGCCCACTTCTTCGGCGACGGCTGCTATGACGCCGCCATGGCGGCAAACGGCACCATATTCCTGCTGGAAGACCATTTGGACCGGTTTTACACCAGCGCCCGGCTGCTGGACATCCACATTCCCATGGAAAAGCAGGCGCTGGGTGAGCTTCTCACCCGGCTGACGCGGCAGGTAGAGGGCGAAAGCTGCTTCGTATACTGGCAGGTGAGCCGGGGCGTGGAGCCGCGGAGCCATACCTATGCCGAAAATCTGCCCGGCAAGCTGTGGGTGCTGATCCGTCCCCAGAAACTCCCTGACCCCAACGTCCTCATCCGCCTGAACGACGAGGAGGATACCCGTTTCTTCCACTGCAACATCAAATCTCTGAATCTGCTCTGCAATGTGATGACCGCCCAGCGGGCGCACCGCGCCGGGTGTACGGAGACCGTGTTCCACCGGGGCGAGATCGTCACCGAGTGCGCCCACTCCAACGTTTCCGTCCTGAAGGACGGGGTGCTGTATTCCCATCCCAACGACGAGTTCATCCTCCGGGGCATCGCCAAGAGCCACATGATCCGCGTCTGCTGCCGGCTGGATATCCCGGTGCTGGAAAAGCCCTTCACCATGGATTTTTTGAAATCCGCCGACGAAATTCTTGTAACCTCCACCACCAAGTTCTGCCTTTCCGCCGATACGCTGAACGGTCAAAGCATTGGCGGGAGGGACGCTGCCACCCGCACCGCCATTCAGAACGCGGTCATGCAGGACTTCCGGGACTGCACAGGCTATGCAGGATAGTGGATTTAACCGAAAAAATCACCTGCCGCAACTGCTTTGCGCGCACGCCGCTATCCCGGCGTGCGCCCTTTTGTAACGCCGGTCAAGGACGTTTGCTTTTGTCGTATGAACACTTTTTTATGTTTCTGTTACAAAAATTCCCGAATTTATCGAAACATACTATGAAATATGCTACTTTACTTGAGACGGAAAATGTGTTAAACTATTACCATTCTTTTAATTTTTGAATTTTCCGATTTTCAAAATTTCATTTTGAAGCAATCGCCCCCCACCGTCTCCTGTAATATGGCGTCCGCCATTTTATAGGCTGTCTCCCGGCGTTGTTTTCGCGTCGGTGCTATGGAAGAAGCACCGGGGAAAGAAACGTCGCGGGGTCGCCCACCGGCTGCTTTTCGGCCGGTTCCCTTATCAAAGCAGAGAACATGAAAGGAATGATCACTATGCAAACCATGAAACGACTTCTCGCCTTTGCCCTGGCTGTGACCATGGTCTTCGCGCTGGCAGCCTGCGGCAGCAAATCCGGCGCCGCCGACAGCACAGCGGCAGCCGGCACCACCCCCACTGCCGCCGCCGTGACCGAGAACGCGGTTTACAGAACGCTGTATGCTTCCGAAGTCACTACGCTGAACTATCTGATCACCGGCCAGACAAACGAGCTGACCATCGCCGCCAACGTCGTGGACTGCCTGGTGGAATACGACTCCTACGGCAACGTGGAGCCTGCTCTGGCTACCAGCTGGGAGCAGAATGAGGACGCCACCGTCTGGACCTTCCACATCCGTGAGGGTGTGAACTGGGTCGATAAGGACGGCAACGTTGTTGCCCCCGTCACCGCCAACGACTGGGTTTCTTCCGCCCACTACGCCTGTGACGCCAATAACGATTCCGATACCTTCTATACCATGAGCGGCGTCATCACGGGCGCCGACGCCTACTATGACTGGACAGCCTACCAGATGGCTCTGCCCGACGCCACCGACGGCACCGATGAGAGCGGCAACGCCGTGAAGTTCATCACCAACGAGGACGGCGAGCAGGAGATTCTGGAGGAAGTCCCCGAGGCTTCCATCGACGATATCGGCGTCAAGGCGCTGGACGACTACACCCTGGAGTTCACCCTGGAGTCCTCCCGCCCCTACTTCCTGTCCATGGTTTCCTATGGCCCGTACATGCCTGTTTACGGCCCCTTCCTCACCGAGTGCGGCAGCAAGTTCGGCACCGACAACAGCACCCTGCTGTACTGCGGCGCGTTCATCCTGTCCACCTACGAGCCTCAGCAGCAGCGCGTTCTGACCAAGAACCCCACCTACTGGGATAAGGACAATGTGTTCCTGGATGCCATTCAGATGACCTACAATGCGGAGGCCTCCTCCATTGCCACCACCATGTATCAGTCCGGCGAGGTCGATCAGGCGGATGTCTCCTCCGATCTGCTGTCCGCCATGATGGCCGATCCCAGCACCAAGGATCTGATCCATCCCACCCGCGCCAACACCTCCTATTCTTACTGGTATCTGTTCAACTTTGATCCCAACTTTGACGCCGCATATGAACCCGAAAACTGGAAGCTGGCCGTGAACAACGAGAACTTCCGCAAGTCCATCGTCCACGCCTTCAACCGGATGCCCGCTCTGGCCACCAATGACCGCATCGACCCCGAATCCCTGAAGAACAACACCATCACCCCCAACGCCTTTGCCTCCGCCTCCAAGGACTACACCTACTATGACGGTCTGGCCGCCTACACCGACGGCGACAACTTCGACGAAGCCCTTGCCCAGGAATACAAGACGACCGCCATCGAGGAGCTGACCGCCGCGGGCGCCACCTTCCCCGTCAAGATGCTCATGTGCTACAACCCCACCTCCGCCAACTGGGCGCAGGAGTGCCAGGTCGTGGAGCAGCAGATCGAGGGTGTTCTGGGCGCCGACTACGTGGACATCATCATCCAGGCAGGCCCCGAGACCGGCTTCCTGGGCGCCATCCGCCGCACCGGCAACTATGCCTTTATGAAGTGCAACTGGGGCGCCGACTACGCAGACCCCGAGACCTGGACGGATCCCTTCTCCACGGATTCCAGCTACAGCTTCATCTTTAAGAGCACCGACCCCACAACCCAGGCTCTGTATGCCGAGTACACCGAGCTGGTGAACGCCGCCAAGGCCATCACCGACGACATGGATGCCCGGTATGCCGCCTTTGCCAAGGCCGAGACCTTCCTGCTGGATCACGCCTTCGCCATTCCTTTCTCCATCAGCAACCGCAGCTATCAGATGTGCAATCTGAACATCTTTGAAGGGCAGTACGCTTCCTTCGGCATGGCCAACCAGCGCTACAAGGATCAGCACCTGTACGATACCTCCATGAGTCTGGAGGAATATCAGGCCGCTTACGCCGAGTGGCAGTCCAAGATGGCCGGTTAATCTTCATTTTCGCAGTTTGTCACGAGAGAAGCCCTCGTTCCGGGGGCTTCTCTCAAAGCCGCATTTATACGGCTTTGCCCCACAGGCAATTTTTCGGAGCCTGTACCGGTGCCGCTCCGGCGAAGGCAGCAGCGGTATCGGCTCTGACAGCAGAATAACCCAGGAGGACATCATATGGCCAGATATATAACCAAGCGCGTTCTGCGATCCCTCATCACCATGTTCATCATTATCACGATCCTCTTTGCCCTGCTGCGGCTGATGCCCGTGGAAGGGTATTTCGAGAATTACGATAAAATGAGCTCCACCCAGATTCAGGTGAAGCTCCAGGCCCTCGGCGTGACCGCTCCCCTGCCCACCCAGCTGGTGCGGTTTTACAAGCAGGTGCTCCACGGCGATCTGGGAGAGTCCAACGTCTACCGCAAGGGCGTTGCCATCACCGAGATCATTGCCGAGAAGATCCCCGTCTCCCTGGAGCTGGGACTGATCTCCCTGTGCCTTGCTCTTGCCCTTGGGCTTCCTCTGGGCGTCCTTATGGCGCGAAGCACCCGCACCCGGTTCAAGATCGGCGACCGGCTGGGCACGGTGTTCATCGTGCTGGTGCAGGCCATGCCATCGGCCGTGTATCACATCCTGATCCAGTTTCTCGGTTCCCAGACCTATATCGGCAAGGATATTCTGGGGCTTCCCATGCTGTTTGACGCCGCCAACCCCAAGAGCTATATTCTGCCCGTCATTTCTCTGTCCATCGGCAACATCGCCTATTATGCCATGTGGCTGCGGCGGTACATGGTGGACGAGTCCAATAAGGACTATATCCGCCTCGCCCGGGCAAAGGGCGTGCCCAATGGTAAAATTTCCTTCCGGCACGTGTTCCGCAACGCCTTCGTGCCGCTGGTGCAGTACATCCCCAATTCCATTCTGTTTACCCTGATGGGTTCGCTCTACGTGGAATCCCTGTACTCCGTCCCCGGCATGGGCGGTCTGCTGGTCACGGCCATCAAGCGTCAGGATAATACTTTGGTGCAGGCGCTGGTGCTGATTTACGCCGTTATTTCCATTCTGGGTCTGCTTTTCGGCGACATTCTCATGGGAATCGTCGATCCCCGGATCAGCTTTGCAAAGAAGGAGGGTTCCCGCTGATGAAACGTCTTGGATTTCACACCCTGCGCGACAAGGCCACCGACACCCTGGGCGATAATCTCTCCCGGCAGCTTCAGGAGGATGTCACGCCGAAAATGAGCGACGAGGAAGCCTTCTCCTTCGCCGAATTCAACGCCGAGGACGCGGAGCGGGGCGGCTACTCCGATTATTCCTACTGGAAATCCACCCTCCGGGCGTTTTTCCAGAACAGGATCGCCGTGTTTTTCCTGGTCGTCATGGTGGCGGTGCTGCTGTTCACCTTTATTCAGCCGTACCTTCCCGGTCAGAGGGATCCCCTTCTCATTCACAATGACAAATGGGGTCTGCCCCTGAACAACATCGCCCCCTGCAAGGACTTCTGGTTCGGGACCAATTCCATCGGCCAGGATCTCTGGGCGCGCATCTGGGCGGGCACCCGCACCTCCCTGTTCATCGGCTTCTCCGTTGCTCTGGTGGAGGCCGTGGTGGGCATTTTCGTTGGCGTGCTGTGGGGCTATGTCCGCAAGCTGGACTTCTTCTTTACCGAGCTGTATAACGTTCTGGACAACATTCCCCAGACGCTGCTGCTGATCCTCATTTCCTATATTTTAAAACCCGGCGTATCCACCATCATTTTTGCCCTGTCCTTAACGGGCTGGCTGGGCATGGCGCGGTTTATCCGCAACCAGATCATCATCATCCGCGACCGGGACTATAACCTTGCCTCCCGGTGCCTGGGCATTTCCACCGGGCGGATCATCGTCAAGAACCTGCTGCCCTACATGGTGTCCGTCATCACCATGCGCATGGCGCTGGCAATCCCCTCCGCCATCGGCAACGAGGTGTTCGTCACCTACATCGGCATCGGCCTTCCTGTGGACACGCCGTCTCTGGGTAACCTCATTCAGACCGGACGGTCGCTGATGACCGTGGCCTCCCTGCGCTACCAGCTGTTCTTCCCCGTAGCCGTGCTGGTGGTCATCACCGTTTCCTTCTACATCATCGGCAACGCCTTCGCTGACGCCGCCGACCCCAAGAATCACGTCAGATAAGGAGAGATCACAATGGAAGATAAAAAAGTTGTTCTCTCCGTCAAAGACTTGAACGTGAAATTCACCCTTCGCGGCCAGATTCTCCACGCCATCCGGGGCATTTCCCTGGACGTGTACCAGGGCGAAAGCCTTGCCATCGTGGGCGAGTCCGGCTCCGGTAAATCCGTATTCGTCAAATGCGCCATGGGTCTTCTGGACGCCAACGGCTACATCGACGGCGGCTCCATCCTCTATAACGGCATGGATCTGACCAAATTCCAGACCGACAAGGACTGGCTGAAGATCCGAGGCAAAGAGATCGCCATGGTGTTTCAGGATCCCATGACCTCCCTGAACCCCCTGAAAACCATCGGCAAGCAGATTCAGGAAGCCGTGGAGCTGCATCAGGGCTTAAAAGGCGGCGACGCCTACAAGGCCGTGCTGGAAGTGCTGAGCGACGTGGGCATCGACGACCCCGAGCGGCGCTACAAGCAGTACCCCCACGAATTTTCCGGCGGTATGCGCCAGCGGGTGGTCATCGCCATTGCCGTCGCCTGCCGGCCGAAGATCCTCATCTGCGACGAGCCGACCACCGCTCTGGACGTGACCATTCAGGCGCAGATCCTGGAGCTGATCAAGGCCATGCAGAAAAAGTATGATCTCACCACCATCTACATCACCCACGACCTGGGCGTGGTGGCCAATGTGGCCGACCGCATCGCCGTCATGTACGCGGGCGACATTGTGGAGCTTGGCACCTGCGACGAGGTGTTTTACGACCCCCGCCATCCCTACACCTGGGCGCTGCTGTCCAGCCTTCCCCAGCTGGGAACCAAGGATGAGCCGCTGTATTCCATTCAGGGCACGCCGCCCAATCTGTTCCACGAGGTTAAGGGCGACGCCTTTGCCCCCCGGAACCCCAAAGCACTGAAAATCGACTTTGTAGAGCGTCCTCCCTTCTTCGAGGTCACGCCTACCCACTATGCCCGCACCTGGCTGATGGACCCCCGCGCTCCCAAGGTGGAGCCGCCGGAGCATGTCCGCATTCTGCGGGAGAAGGGAGTGAACCGCGTTGGCTGAAGACAGAAAGAAGCTGATCGAGGTTCAGGATCTTGTCGTCCGGTTTGGCTCCCGGCGGCACGCCTTTACCGCGGTGGATAACGTATCCTTCCACATTTATCAGGGCGAGACCTTCGGTCTGGTTGGCGAATCCGGCTCCGGAAAGACCACCATCGGCCGCGCCATCATCCGCATTCACCCCACTGCCGGGGGCAAGATCCTCTTCGACGGCAAGCAGATCAACGGGCGTATCTCCAAGTCCCTTGACCGGGAGGTCACCCGGCGCATCCAGATGATCTTCCAGGACCCCATGTCCTCCCTGAACGAACGGGCGAAGGTGGATTATATCGTCAGCGAAGGACTTTACGCCGGCGGACATCATCTGTCCGAAAGCGAGCGCCAGGCCAAGGTGGCAAGCGCCCTGTCCGACGTGGGTCTGCTGCCGGAATTTGCCAGCCGCTTCCCCCATGAGTTTTCCGGCGGCCAGCGTCAGCGGATCGGCATCGCCCGGGCGCTGATCATGGAACCGGACTTCATCATCGCCGACGAGCCGATCTCTGCGCTGGACGTTTCCATCCGCGCCCAGGTTCTGAACCTGCTGTCCAAGCTGCAAAAGGAGCGGAATCTGACCTATCTGTTCATCGCCCACGACCTGTCGGTGGTTCGCTTCATCTGCGACCGCATCGCCGTCATTCACAAGGGCAAGATCGTGGAGCTGGCGGAGAGCGAGGAGCTGTTCGCCCATCCCCTGCACCCCTACACCCGGGCGCTGCTGTCCGCCATTCCCCAGCCCGACCCCATTGCGGAGCGGCAGAAAAAGCTCATCGTCTACGACCCCGGCTGCCATCACTACAGCGAGACAAACCAGCCAAGCTGGTGCGAGATCGTCCCCGGCCACTTCGTTCTGGCAAGTGAGTCTGAGCTGGAAGAATACCGCAAACAGTTTTGATACCCTACGCAGAACACAGCCGTGTTCTGCGTAGGGGCGTCAATAAAGCCTCGCAGAGTTTGCCGCCCGCAGGCGGCAAATAAAATTAAATTATTTTCTGTCAGGGCGTATACCTGACAGAAAATACCTTACAGGCTGCAAGTGTGCGAGTTGGCCGCCGTAGGCGGCCAAGGAGTGCGCGCAGCAGACTGCAATCCCTTTGTTTCCAAAGGCCATCGGCCTTTGGAAACAGTTAAAGCAGAACACGAGTGTGTTCTGCTTGCGCCATATTTCTTTTCGAGGTGCCTGCCATGATCGATCCCAAGCCCCTTTTCCCCGGCGCCAGAGTGGCGCTGGTCGCCCCTGCCTCCGCCGTGCCGGAGGACAAACTCCCGGGCGCTCTTGCCCTTGTGCGTCAGCTGGGCATGGAGCCGGTGCTGTACCCCTCCTGCTATTTTGCCAACCGGGACGGCTATCTTGCCGCGACGGACGCCCAGCGGGCGGAGGACATCAACCGCGCTTTTGCAGACGAAACCATCGACGGCGTGTGGTGCATCCGCGGCGGCTACGGCGGCCACCGCATTCTCCCCCTGCTGGACGCGGACGCTATCCGGAAGAATCCCAAGTGGTTCGGCGGCTACTCCGACGTCACCGCCCTGCACCTGTTTCTGAATCAGGTCTGCGGTCTCGCCACCTTCCACTGCACCATGCCCTCTACCGAGCCGCACCCGGACGCATACACCCTCGGATATCTGAAAAAAGCCCTGTTCGGCGGTCTGAACGGCGTACTTTCCAATCCCGAAAGCCAGAGCATCCGCACGTTGGTTCCGGGTAAAGCGGAAGGCATTCTCTGCGGCGGCAATCTGTCCCTGCTGGCGGCGTCCCTGGGCACGCCCTGGGAAGTCGATACCAAAGGCAAAATCCTGTTTCTGGAGGACATCGGGGAAAAGACCTACCGTCTGGACAGTATGCTCACCCAGCTGCGCAACGCCGGGAAGTTCCGGGACTGCGCCGGTATCCTTCTGGGCGCGTGGACGGACTGCGTGCCGGAAATGCCGGAGCGCACCCTGACGATGGACGAGATCTTCACCCAGCTCATCGTCCCCGCCGGAAAGCCCGCCGTCATGGACTTGGCCTGCGGCCACTGCGCCACCACCATGGCTCTGCCCATGGGCCGCATGTGCCGTCTGGACGCGGACGCGGGCAGCGTCACATTGGAGGCGTGACCATGAAGGATCTGGCTTCCCGGCTGAGCGCCGTCATGGACGCGTTTCCCGCCAAGACTGCGCTGTACTGCGTGGACTTGACCACCGGCACCCCCATCGCCGCCATTCGGGAGAACACCCGGGTGGTTTCCGCCTCCACCATCAAGGTACCGATTTTATGCTGCGCCCTGCAGGACGTGATGGACGGGAAGCTGTCTCTTGACCAGCATCTCGCCATTGCCCCGGCAGATTTTTGCAGCGACACCGAGGTTTTTGAACCCGGCTACCGGCAGGACGGCGCTTCTCTCTGGGAAATGCTGTACTGGATGATCGTTTCCAGCGACAATACCGCTACCAATACCATTATTTCCCTGCTGGGCCATGACCACGTCAACCAATATTGCCGGACAATCGGCCTGACCCAGACCTCTCTCCAGCGGAAAATGCTGGACTTTCAGGCCATCGCCGAGGGGCGGAACAACTACACCTCCCCCGCCGACCTGTACCGGGTGTTTTCCCTGCTGTACCACGGAGAAATCCTGAACAAGCCCCTGCGGGAGGTCGCCTTCGACTTTCTTTCCCGCTGCCGCAGCACCGACGCATTGCAGCGATACATCCCCGACGCCGTGACCGTACTCCACAAGCCCGGCGGGCTGGATCACCTGAACCACGACGCGGGCATTTTCCTGACGGAGGATCGCCCCTATTATCTGGGCATTTTCACCTGGGACGGCCCCGCCCTGGACGGTCAGCCCCAGCAAAACCGGCTCATCGGGCAGCTGTCCCGGATGATCTACGACGCCATGAAGGGAGAAAGCGAAAAATGAAAGCCATTGTAAACGTCCCCATCTGCGCCCTGCTGGCCGCCCCCACCCGGGAAAGCACGCTGGAAGACGAGGCGCTGTACGGCATGGTGGTGGACATTCTGGAAGAGCCTGCCCCCGGCTGGTACCGCGTCCGCACCCACTACCGCTATGAAGGTATCATCTCCGCCGATGATCTGATCGTCGGCGACGAAGCCGCCGACGCTTGGGCGGCGCTGCCCAAGAAAATCGTCCGCAATAAGAATTTCTGCGACGTTCTCTCCGCCCCCAAGGTTCAGGGGTGGATCATGGCCACCCTTCCCCGGGGCGGCATTCTCTCCCCGGTGGGTCAGCCGGAAAAGGGCTGGCAGCAGGTACGTCTGGCGGATGGCCGGACGGGCTACGTGCCGGAAAGCATCCTCGGCGAGTACCACACCGCGCCTCTTTCTCAGGACGAGGAAACCCTTCGTCAGGCGCTGGTGGACGCCGCCATGCTTTATCGCGGCACCCATTACCGCTGGGGCGGCAAGTCCCCCATGGGCATTGACTGCTCCGGTCTGGTGTCCATGGCCTACATGCTCTGCGGCATTCTTATTTACCGGGACGCCCATATTATGGAGGACTTCCCCATCCACGAAATTTCTCTGGAAAATATGAAACCCGGCGATCTGCTGTTCTTCCCCGGCCACGTTGCCATGTATATTGGCCAGGGCCGCTACTGCCACAGCACCGGGCGCAGCGGGGACAACGGCTTCGCCCTCAATTCCCTGAACCCTGATGACCCAGACTACCGGGCAGACCTGAAAGCCGCCATCACCCAGGTTGGCTCCTATTTTTAAGGAAAGTGAGAAAAAAGCCATGAAAGTATTTTTAAGCGCCGATATGGAAGGCACCTGCGGCATCGTCTCCTGGCCGGAGACGGAGCGCGCCACCCCCTTTGACTACAGCCCCGCCCAGAAGCAGATGACCCGGGAGGTCGCCGCCGCCTGTCAGGGCGCCCTTTCCGCCGGGGCGGCGGAGGTTCTGGTAAAGGACGCCCACGACTCCGCCCGGAACATCGACCCCGCCGGTCTTCCCCGGGACATTCGCATGAACCGCAGTTGGTCCGGCGATCCCTTAAGCATGATGAGCGGTCTGAATCAGGAGAAATTCGACGCCGTGTTCTTCACCGGCTACCACGCCTGGGCAGGCAGCCCCGGCAATCCCCTGAGCCACACCATGAACGGCCGGAACAACCACGTTTTCCTCAACGGCACCCTGTGCAGTGAATTTCTGATCAATTCCTACACCGCCGGATACTACGGCGTCCCCGTGGCGCTGCTCACCGGCGACAAGGCGCTGTGCGACTTTGCCAAAACCCTGATCCCCGCCATCACCACCGTACCCGTGAACGAAGGCCGGGGCGGCGGCGTCACCTCCCTGCACCCCGACGAGGCGGTGGAGCGCATCGAGGCGGCGGCGAAGGAAGCGGTCGCCAGGGCGGCGCAGTGCGTCGTCCCCATGCCGGAGCATTTCCACATGGAGATCGATTTCGTCAAGCACCATGTGGCCTACTCCAAGAGCTTCTACCCCGGCGCGACGTTGAAGGACGACAAATTCGTCTGCTTCGATTCCGACGACTGGTACGAGATCCTGCGCTTCTGCCACTTCGTTCTCAGCGACGGCTGATTTAAGAAAATCCCAAAAGCACGGCCAAAGGTCGTGCTTTTGCCTTGCAAATTGCATTTTTTGTGCTATAGTAAGAGAAAAAAGGAGAAAGACAGATGAGCAAAGAATTCCTTTACACCCTGCTTGACAGCATGTCCGTTTCCGGCCATGAAATTCCGCTGCAAAAGAAGGTCATCGCCGAGATGACCCCCCATTGCGACAAGATCATCACGGATTACACCGGCAACGTCGTCTGCGTGCTGAACCCCGACGCGCCCTTCAAGGTGATGCTGGCCGCCCATATCGACGAGATCGGTCTGATCGTCACCCACATTCAGCCCGACGGCCTGCTCCGGGTGTCCAAGTCCGGCGGCATTTTCCCCGGCGTTTATCCCGGCCATCAGGTGGCCGTCCACGGCTATGCCCGGACCGTCTACGGCGCGGTCGTCCGCAGTAAGGACATGGACAAGGCAGACCTGAAGGTGGACGAGCTGTACATCGACATCGGCGCGAAGGACGCCGCCGACGCCCGGAAATATGTGCAGGAGGGCGACCCCGTCCACATGAACACCTACCATCAGGAAATGCTCAACGGCTTCCTCTCCGCCCGGGGCATTGACGACCGGGGCTGCGCTTACATCATTCTGGAAGCTCTGAAACGGGCAAAGGCCATGGGCTGCTCCGTAGGCGTTTACGCCGCCACCACCGTGGGCGAGGAGACCACCGGCCGGGGCTCCTACTGGGTCGGCTCTGCCATCCGTCCCGACGTTGCCATCGTCACCGACGTGACCTTCGCCTCCGATTATCCCGGCGTGGACGCCAAGGCGTCCGGCGAGGTAAAGCTGGGCTGCGGCGGCGTGCTCTGCAACAGCTCCATCGGCAGCCGGAAGGTCAACGACCTAATGAAAGCCGTGGCGAAGGAGCACAACATTCCCTATCAGGTCGAGTCCTACATGGGCAGGACTTATACCGACGCGGACAACCTCCACGTCACCGGCACCGGCGTGGTCACGGCGCTGCTGTCCCTGCCCCTGCGGTACATGCACTGCCCCTGCGAGGTGTGCCACATGGACGACATTGAAAACTGCATCGAGCTGCTGGCGCAGTTCCTGTGCCGCATCGACGGGAATATCGACCTCGACCCCTTTCATTGATCTCAAAATAGAAACCAGGGAGGAAACCATCATGACTTATCAGGAAGTTCTTGAAAACGCACGGGCGGTTCTCAGCAAAAACTGCAAGGCCTGCCCCGTCTGCAACGGCAAAGCCTGCGGCAACCACATTCCCGGCCCCGGTGCCAAGGGCGTGGGCGACACCGCCATCCGCAACTACGAAAAGTGGCAGGAAATCCGCGTCAACATGGACACCATTCACCCCTATGTGACGCCGGACACCTCTCTGAATCTGTTCGGCAAAACCTTCCGCTATCCCTTCTTCGCCGGCCCCGTGGGCGCGGTCACTCTCCACTACAGCGACAAATATGACGATACCGCCTACAACAACATCCTCGTAAAAGCCTGCGCCGCGGGTGGCATTGCCGCCTTCACCGGCGACGGCCTGAACGGCGAGGTTATGAAGGTCGCCTGCAAGGCCATCGCCGCCTCCGGCGGCACCGCCATCCCCACGGTGAAGCCCTGGAATCTGGAGACGATTCAGGAAAAGCTGGGCTACTGCCAGGAATCCGGCTGCTTTGCCGTGGCCATGGACATTGACGCGGCGGGTCTGCCCTTCCTGAAAAATATGAATCCCCCGGCGGGCAGCAAGACCGTGGAGCAGCTGGCCGAGATCGCCGGAATGGTCGGAAAGCCCTTCATCGTCAAGGGCATCATGACCGTGGCGGGGGCACTGAAAGCCAAAGAGGCCGGAGCTTCCGCCATCGTGGTCAGCAACCACGGCGGCCGTGTTCTGGATCAATGCGCCGCCACCGCCGAAGTCCTGGCGGACATCGTGGACGCCATGAAGGGCAGCGGCGTGAAGATTTTCGTGGACGGCGGCATCCGCAGCGGCGTGGACGTCTTCAAGGCGCTGGCGCTGGGTGCCGACGCGGTGCTCATCTGCCGTCCCTTCGTCCCCATGGTCTACGGCGGCGCGGAAGAGGGCGTGAAGCTTTACATCGAGAAGATCGGCGCGGAGCTGAGCGACACCATGGCCATGTGCGGCGCTGAAAATCTGGCATCCATCAATCGGGATATGGTGCTTGTAAAGTAATATCGGCCGCTTTCCCTATCCCGGATACCCCAAAACGGTATCCGGGATGTTTTTCGCCGGATGCCCTTTCTTTTTTGGAAAATCTATGGTAAAATGTACATACTTTCTGTAGGAGGCCGGATTATGACTCATTTTCTGCTCCGTCTTTTCGTTAAAAATGCCGACCAGACCGGCGACCCCAAGGTGCGCGCCGCCGTTGGCACTCTGTCCGGGATCGTGGGCATTCTCTGCAATTTCTTCCTTTTCCTGGGAAAAGTCATCATCGGTACCCTCTCCGGCTCCGTTTCCATCACCGCCGACGCCATGAACAACCTGTCCGACGCGGCCAGCTCCATCGTGACCCTGGTGGGCTTCAAGCTGGCAGAGCAGCCCGCCGACGCGGAACACCCCTACGGCCACGCCCGGTTTGAATACCTGTCCGGTCTGGTGGTCTCCGCCATGATCGTCATTATCGGCTTCGAGCTGGCAAAGACCTCCGTGGAAAAAATTCTTTCCCCGGTTCCCGTGGCGTTCTCCGCCCCGTTGGCGGCGGTGCTGGTGCTGTCCATCGCCGTCAAGCTGTGGCTGTGCCTGTTCAACCGGGCGCTGGGCAGAAAAATCAACTCCACCACTTTGCTCGCCGCCGCCGAGGACAGCCGCAACGACATCATCACCACCGCCGCCGTCCTGCTGGCCGCCGTGATCGAAGCCGTTTCCGGACTATCCATTGACGGATTTGTGGGTCTGGCCGTGTCGCTGTTCATTCTCTACAGCGGCGCGAAGCTGGCGAAGGAGACCATCAGTCCCCTGCTGGGCGAGGCCGCTTCCCCCGAGCTTCAGGCGCGAATCGTGGACTACATCCGCGCCCAGCCCAAGGTTCTGGGCTATCACGACCTGATGGTTCACGACTACGGCCCCGGCCAGCGCTTTGCTACCATCCACGTGGAAATGGACAGCAAGGAAGACCCCATGCGCTGTCATGAGCTGATCGACGACATGGAGCGGGAGTGCCTGAAAAGCCATAACATTCATCTGGTCATCCACTACGACCCCGTGGTGACGGACGACCCGGAGCTGACCCGGCTTCACATTCTCGTGGACAGCTTACTTGGCGAAATGGATCCCCGGCTGAAAACCCACGATTTCCGCATGGTTCCCGGCGGCGGACATACCAACCTCATTTTTGACATTGCCTTCCCCCAGGATACAAAATTTACGAAGCAGGAAATTCAGGATAAGCTTGAGGAAGCGCTGCGCTCCCAAGAAGGAAAGGTCTACCATACGGTCATTACCTTTGATCCCCTTGCCTTCAATCAGGAATCCTGCGAGCACCAATAACCGTTGATTTTCCGGCATATTTCAAATTTTCCCTTGCACTTTTTCAAAAAGCCGTTATAATATCTCTGCTAACAGAAAGAAGGTGCCTTTTTGAACAGGAAAAACAGGAACATGCTGGCAGGGCCGCTGTTTCCGAATATCGTCCAGTTTACCATTCCCATTGTTCTGACCAGCCTTTTGCAGCTGCTCTTTAATGCGGCAGACCTTGTGGTAGTAGGGCAGTTCTGCGGCAGCGTATCCGTCGCCGCAGTGGGCGCCACCGGCGCCATCACCAATCTGATGATCAACTTTTTTATCGGTCTGTCCGTTGGCGTAGGCGTGGCGGTCGCCCACGGTCTCGGAGGGCACGAGGACGATGTCGTATCCCGCACTGTGCATACCGCGCTTCCTACCGCTCTGGTAAGCGGCGCTTTTCTGACCGTGGTCGGCGTTTCCTGCTCTGAGACCTTCCTGACCATGATGGGCACCCCGGAGAGCGTGCTGTCCCTGTCTGCGGTTTACATGCGGATCATTTTTTGCGGCATCACCTTCAACATGGTGTATAATTTCTGCGCCGCCATTCTCCGCGCCGCCGGAGACACCAGAAGCCCTCTGATTTTTCTCCTGTTCGCCGGCACGCTGAATGTGATTTTGAACGTGATCTTCGTCACCCGGTTTCACATGAACGTGGCGGGCGTGGCGCTGGCCACCATCATCACCCAGGGGCTTTCCTCCGTGCTGGTGGTCATCGCCCTGATGCGCAGAACCGATGCCTGCAAGCTGTATCTGCGTAAAATCCGCTTTCACAAGCTCCAGCTGGAGAAAATTCTCCGCATTGGCCTGCCTGCGGGCATCCAAGGCTCCCTGTTCTCCGTCTCCAACGTCCTTATCCAATCTTCCGTCAACTCCTTCGGCGACGTGCTGATGTCCGGCAATGCCGCATCCGGCAATCTGGAGGGCTTCGTCTACGTCTGTCTCAATGCGTTCCATCAGTCCGCAGTCAATTTTGTGGGGCAGAACGCCGGCGCGCGGCAGTACCGCCGGGTGCGGCAGACCCTATGGATCTGTCTGGGGTGCGTTACGGTGGTGGGACTGGTGCTCGGATCGCTGGCCTGTTCCTTCGGCCCTACGCTTCTTTCCATTTACATCACCGACTCCGCCGAAGCAATCTCCTACGGCATGATCCGGCTGTCCTATATCTGCCTGCCTTATTTCATCTGTGGCCTGATGGAAGTCACGACCGGCGCGCTGCGGGGACTTGGCGTGTCCTTCATCCCCATGCTGACCTCTATCCTCGGTATATGCGGATTTCGTATTCTCTGGATTTATACCATCTTCCGGATCCCCGAGTTTCACACGCCCCAGTGCCTGTATTTTTCCTATACCGTCTCCTGGATCATCACCTTCATCGCCCAGCTGATCGCCTTCTTCATCGTGTATCGAAGGCAGGCCGAAGCGGCGGCAAAATAACATATCGGCTTCCCGGCTTCGGCAGGGAAGCCGATTATTTTTTCAAAAAGGGGTTGACATTTTCTTACCGCTGTGTTATTGTACTAATGCACTAATACAGTAGTACAAATTAGGAGGTGTCTATGAACTGGAAATTTGCCGGGGACCGTCCGGTATATCAGCAGATCATGGCAGCGATCCGCGGTGCGATTCTCAAAGGCGAGCTGCCTCCGGGAGGAAAAGTCCCCTCCGTCCGGGACTTGGCCGCTCAGGCGCAGGTAAACCCCAACACCATGCAGCGCGCCCTGACGGAGCTGGAGCGGGAGGGGCTTCTGGTCAGCGGCGGCACCAGCGGCCGCAGCGTCACCCGGGACGAAGCCGTTCTCGTCGCCATGCGGGAGCAGACGCTGGAGGAACTCGCCCGGGAATGTGCCGAAAAATTTATGACCTTCGGCGTAACGCCGACCCAGGCGGCGCAGCTTTTACTGGGTCTGGAAACGAACAAGGAGGAATAACATGGAACAAACTGTTCTGACCGCCAGCGGTCTTACCATGCGCTACCACAACACGCTGGCTCTGGATAACCTGGACATGACTCTGCCCCAGGGAAAGATCGTCGGTCTTCTCGGCCCCAACGGCAGCGGAAAGACCACCTTTATCAAGCTGGCCGCAGGTCTGCTGACCCCCACGGCGGGGAAAATCACCATTTGCGGCAGCAAAATCGGCACAGCCACCAAGTCTGTCGTCTCGTATCTTCCTGACCGCCCCTATTTCAGCCGTCAGGTTCGGGTAGAGCAGCAGCTGGATTTCTTCCAGGATTTTTACGCGGACTTTGACCGGACGCGGGCGGAGGAAATGCTCTCCGCGCTGAATATCTCCCTGAGCGCCAAGTTTAAGGCATTGTCCAAGGGCAATCAGGAGAAGGTTCAGCTGGTTCTGGTGATGTCCCGCCGGGCGAAGCTGTACCTGCTGGATGAGCCCATCGGCGGCGTCGATCCCGCCGCCCGGGATTACATTCTCAACACCATCATCACAAACTATGACCCCAGCGCCACGGTGCTGATCTCCACCCACCTGATCGCCGATGTGGAGCGGGTACTGGACGAGTATCTGTTCCTGTACCAGGGCCGCATTTTGCAGGGCGGAAACGTGGACACTGTGCGGGAGGAGACCGGCAAGTCGCTGGATGAACTGTTCCGGGAGGTATTCAAATGTTTGCCAAATTGTTAAAAATGGAATTCCGTTCCACCTGGAATGTGCTGGGCATTCTGTGCCTGAGTCTGGTGGGCGCCGGGCTTTTGGGCGGCCTCGCCATTCGCTATCTGGAGGGCGCCAGCGCTCCAAAGCAATGGCTGGAAATCCTGTGTATGCTGGCCGTCGTCGCGGCGGTTCTGTTCTTCGTTGTCTGCGGCGCAGGGGCGCTGATCGTGCAGATCGTCCGCTTTTACCGCAGCCGCTTCACCGACGAAGGCTATCTGACCTTCACCCTGCCCGTCACCACCCATCAGGTTCTGCTGTCCAGCTTCGTCACCAGCGCCGTCAACCTGATCGCCGTGGCCGCCGTCGGCACCGCCGGTCTGATTCTGATGGGACTGTGCGCCGTGCCGGATTTTGAAATTCTCCGGAGGGGCATGGATATTTTCTGGCAGGAGTTTCCCGAGCTCTGGGCGCGGTTCACCCAGACGGATATGCTTCAGGCCTTTGTCCTTCTCCTTGTGAATGTGATCGCCGCTTTTTCCAGCGAACTGATCCTCATCATGCTAGCCGTGACCATCGGTTCCCTCGTAGCCAAAAAGTATAAAATTCTCGCCGCCGTCGGCTTCTACTACATTCTGCACCTCGTTGGCCTTACCTTTACCGGCGTCAGCATGGTAAAGCTGGTGGAAAGCGCCAACAGCCTGCGCCTGCCGGGTCTTCTGGCGCTCGTCAATCTCATCATCGCGGTCGCCGGATATTTCCTGATGTACTTCCTGGTGGACAAAAAGCTGAATCTGAATTGACCGTTTCCCCCACATCCGAGCCTGTTTCAGGCTCGGATGTGGCATATTTTATCACTCATATTTGTTCATGATCAATAAAAAAATGATTCTCCCGATTGACTGTCTATGACAATTTGTCCACCGATCTTCAAAATTTCCTCACATTTTCTGGCATTATTTCATATTGTATTCTGAAAGGATCAATGGTACTATAGAAATAATATACATTTGTCTTCATAATGCGGACGATGTTGAAGGAGAGAGGTTATGAAATACATTGTGATTCTGGGGGACGGCATGGCCGACGAACCCATCGACGCCCTGGGCGGGAAAACGCCCCTTGCCTGCGCGGAAACGCCCGTAATGGACGCCCTGGCGTCAAAAGGCGAAATGGGCATGGTGCACAACGTCCCCGCCGGGATGGCTCCCGGCAGCGACGTGGCCAATCTGTCCGTTCTGGGCTACGATCCCGCCGTCTGTTACTCCGGACGATCTCCCCTGGAAGCACTGAGCGTGGGCGTCGCCATGGAGCCGACGGACATCGTTCTGCGCTGCAACATCGTGACCCTGACCGAGGAAGAGCCCTACGCCGAAAAGACCATCCTCGACCACAGCTCCGGCGAAATCTCCACCGCCGACGCGGACATTTTGATGGACGCCATTCGGGAAAAATTCAACGGCGACGAATTTCAGTATTACACCGGCACCAGCTACCGCCACATCACTATCTGGAAAAATGGCACCATGCCCCAGCTGGAGCCGCCCCACGACCACCTGACCCACGTCATCGGCCCCTACCTGCCCAAAGAACCCAAGCTGCGCTCCATGATGGAAAAGAGCTTCGACATTCTGAATACCCACCCCCTGAATCTGGAGCGGGCGGCCAAGGGCAAGAACAAGGCAAATTCCCTCTGGTTCTGGGGTGCGGGAACGAAGCCCTCCCTGCAAAGCTTCACGGAGAAAACCGGCCTGAAGGGCGCGATGGTGTCCGCCGTAGACCTGCTCAAGGGCATTGCCGTGGGCGCGGGGATGAAGGTCTACCAGGTTCCGGGGGCGACCGGTTCCATCGACACGAATTTTGAGGGCAAGGCGCAGGCCGCCATCGACGCCCTGACTTTGGACGGCTGCGATTTCGTCTACGTCCACGTGGAAGCCCCGGACGAGATGGGTCATCAGGGACTTTTGAAAGAGAAAATTCAGTCCATCGAGTACCTTGACCGACGCCTCATTGCCCCGGTGAAGAAGGCCATGGAGGACGCCGGTGAGGATTTCCGGATGCTGGTGCTCCCCGACCACCCCACCCCCATCCGTCTGCGCACCCACACCGGCGACCCGGTGCCCTACGTGCTGTACGACAGCACCCGCCAGCGCAAGTCCATCCAAAAATACACCGAGGCTGAAGCCAAAGCCACCGGCAATTACGAGCCTCACGGCTACAGGCTCATTCAGCGGCTGCTAGAGGTTTGACAAATCAAGGGAGGAAGAAACAATGTCCAGAGTCTACAATTTTTCCGCAGGCCCCGCAGTCCTGCCGGAAAGCGTTTTGCAGGAAGCCGCCGCCGAAATGCTGGACTACCGGGGAACCGGCATGTCCGTCATGGAAATGAGCCACCGCTCCAAGACCTATCAGGCCATCATCGACCAGGCGGAGGCCGACCTGCGCACCCTCATGGGAATCCCCGACAACTATAAAGTCCTGTTCATGCAGGGCGGAGCCAGCCAGCAGTTCGCCATGGTACCCATGAACCTGATGAAGAACAAGGTCGCCGACTACATCATCACCGGCCAGTGGGCGAAAAAGGCATGGCAGGAGGCCAAAATGTACGGCACCGCCAACGCGGTAGCCTCCTCCGCCGACAAGACCTTCTCCTATATCCCCGACTGCTCCGACCTGCCCATTGACGAGAATGCGGACTATGTCTACATCTGCGAAAACAACACCATCTATGGCACCAAATTCTGGCAGCTGCCCAACACCAAGGGCAAGCCCCTGGTCTCCGACGTTTCCTCCTGCTTCCTGTCCGAGCCGGTGGACGTGACCAAGTACGGAATGCTCTACGGCGGCGTGCAGAAGAACATCGGCCCCGCCGGTGTGGTCATCGCCGTTATCCGGGAAGATCTGATTACTGAGGACGTTCTCCCCGGCACCCCCACCATGCTCCGCTACAAGACCCATGCGGACAACGGCTCCATGTACAACACGCCCCCCGCCTACGGCATTTACATCTGCGGTAAGGTGTTCCAGTGGCTGCTGTCCATGGGCGGTCTGGGAGCCATCCGGGAGCGCAACGTGGCAAAGGCCAAGGTTCTCCACGATTTTCTGGACGCCAGCCGGCTCTTTCACGGCACCGTGGTGAAAAAAGACCGTTCCCTCATGAACGTCCCCTTTGTCACCGGAAATGCAGAGCTGGACGCAAAATTTGTCAAAGCGGCGGAAGCCGCGGGCTTCGTCAGCCTGAAAGGCCACCGCACCGTCGGCGGTATGCGCGCCAGCATCTACAACGCCATGCCCATGGAGGGCGTCGTCAAGCTGGTGCAGTTCATGGAAGCGTTTGAGAAGGAAAATCGCTGAAAAGAGGACAATTATGTATCACATTCACTGCTTAAATAAGATTTCCCCCAAGGGCACCGCCCTGCTGACGGACAATTACGCCATCACGGACGACCGGAACCGGGCCGACGGCATTTTGGTGCGCTCCGCCGATATGCACGGTATGGCGCTGCCGGAAAGCCTTCTGGTCGTCGCCCGCGCCGGTGCCGGCGTCAACAACATTCCCCTGTCCGACTGCGCCGAAGCGGGGGTCGTGGTGTTCAACACCCCCGGCGCCAACGCCAATTCCGTGATGGAGCTGGCACTGTGCGGTATGCTCCTGAGCAGCCGGGACGTGGTGGGCGGCATCAACTGGGTGCAGACCGTCAAGGACGACCCCGACATCGCCAAACTGGTGGAAAAGGGCAAATCCAAATTCGCCGGTCATGAAATCCGCCACAAGAATCTGGGCGTCATCGGCCTGGGTGCGGTGGGCGGCCCTCTGGCCAACGCCGCCAGAAATTTAGGGATGACCGTCTACGGCTGCGACCCCTTCATCTCCATTGAAGCGGCGTGGCACCTGGACAGCCACATCGTCCGGGTCAACAGCCGGGACGAGATCTACTCCAAATGCGACATCATTTCCCTCCACACGCCCCTGCTGGACGACACGAAGGGCATGATCAACGCCGAGGCCATCGCCAAAATGAAGGACGGCGTTATCGTCCTGAACTTCGCCCGTGACCTGCTGGTGGACGACGACGCCATGGCGGCTGCCCTGGCCTCCGGCAAGGTTGCCCGGTATGTCACCGACTTCCCCAACGAAAAGACCGCCAATATGCCCGGCTGCATCGCCATTCCCCATTTAGGCGCTTCCACCGAGGAATCCGAGGACAACTGTGCCAAGATGGCCGTGCAGGAGCTGATGGACTACTTGGAAAACGGCAACATTAAAAATTCCGTCAACTACCCCAACTGCGACATGGGCGTCTGCCGCGCCGAGGGGCGCATCACCCTGCTGCACCGGAACATTCCCAATTCTCTGGGTCGGTTCACCGCCGCCATTGCCGGTGAGAACATCAACATCGACGGCCTGATGAACAAGAGCCGGGGCGAATACGCCTACACCATGCTGGATCTCGACCGCCACCCCTCTGCGGATGCGGTGGAGCATCTCAGGCAGATCGACGGGGTTCTGAAAGTCCGGGTCATTAAGTAAAAAGTAAAGTTTCGGGAGGGGCTGACGCCCCCCCGAACTGAGCTGTCCCAAAAGGCCGTTGGCCTTTTGGGACAAAGGGATTGCAGTCTGCGGGCGGCAAACTCTGCGAGGCTTTTGAACATATTGTATTCGGGAGGGGCTGACGCCCCTCCCGAATTTTTATTGGGAATCCTTGTCTTCTTTTTCCTTCTGCATTTTCAGGAACTGCTCCTTCATTTTCTGTAAACGGCGGCGTTTTTTCCGCTCCCGGTTCTGCTTGAACCGGGATTGCAGCTCCGGCGGGTAATCCTGTAACTTCTCCTCCGGGATATTCCGCTGGGCAAGGCGCTTGTTTGTAAACTCCCGCGCCAGGGTGTACAGCACCGACGCCAGCGGGATCATCAGCAGCATACCGAATACGCCCATCAGCTCGCCGCCGACGGTGACCGCCACCAGCACCCACATACCGGGCAGGCCGATGGAAGTCCCCACCACTCTGGGGTAGATCAGGTTGTTTTCCAGCTGCTGCAAAATCAGGAACATGGCCACGAAGGTCAGCGCCTGCAAGGGGTTATCCACTAAGATAAAGAACGCGCCCAGCACGCAGCCCACGAATGCGCCCACCACCGGCACCAGCGCCGTCACCGCGATGATGACGCTGACCAGGGGAATGTAGGGCATCCGGAAAATCGCCATGGTCACGGCGAACAGGCAGCCCAGAATGCAGGCTTCCAGGCACTGACCGGAAATGAAGTTGGAGAAGGTGCTGTTGGTCAGCCGCAGAATCCGGATGATCTCATCGCCGGTCTTTTCCGGAATCAGAGAATAGAGGATCCGCCGCCCCTGCCGGGCAAGAATTTCCTTCCGCGCCAGGCAGTAGACGGCAAAGGCAATGCTGACCACCAGATTCACAATGCCGCTGGTCACGCTGCCGATCACGTTCACCGCGCTGCCCATCACCGTGGACATCTGATTGCCCAGAAAGCTCATGGAATCCTTCAGAATCTTCGTCCATTCCAGACTTTCCAGATCGGCGACATCCATGATCCACGCCTTCATGTCCGGATTGTCGTCCATGAGCTTCACCAGCTTTGCCGCCGTCTGCTCGATGAAGGTGGGGATCTGCTCCGTCAGGGCGGCCACCGTCACCTGGATCTGGGGCGCCAGCATCTCCACCACGAACATGATGACCAGTGCCAGCGCCGCAATGGTCAGCACGATGGACAGTACCCTTCGCAGTCCCTCCTTGTGAATGCCGTCCAGCTGCCGCTCAATGGCACGCATGGGTACGTTGAACACGAAGGCGATAACCGCCCCCGCTACGAAGGGCGAGATCAGATTCCACAGCGATTTTGCCGCGCTGCTCGCCTGCTCCGTATCCAGCAGAATCCAGGCAAAAACGAGACACCCCGCCGCCAGAAGAAACAGCCTGCGCAGCAGCTTTTTGTCTATCTGCATTCCCAATACCCCCTTTTTGCTCAGTATACCGCAAACGGCCGCAAAAGTCCAGAGAAACCATTGCCGGAGCGGCATATTTGTTCGTTTGGGCGCATATGGATGATGCGTAGCACACAGCATCGGAGGGGTAGCATATGACAGACACCATTGAGAAGCGAGCCTGTGAAGCGGCTGTGTACATGATCGAAACCGGTGCCACCGTCCGGGCCGCCGCCCGGCACCTCGGCATTTCCAAATCCACGGTGCATAAAGACCTGACCCAGCGGCTGAAGCAGTACAACTATGCACTGTACCTCCAGGTTCGGGAAATTCTGGACGAAAACAAACGGGAGCGCCACATCCGCGGCGGGATGGCCACGAAACGGAAATACCAGCAGCATTGACGGAAATGCGGAATGCCTAACTATTTGGCATTCCGCGTTTTTATGCTATAATGCTGTCAGGATTCCCGCCGCCAATTCGTATTATGGTCAGAGGCCTCAATAAGCGAAAGCACACATAAGGACGGTGACACATTGATGGATGAATTTCACGCCAGACGGCTGGTAGACCTTTACGCGGACACGATCCTGCGTATCAGCTACAGCTACTTAAAACAGACCTGCGACGCAGAGGATATCTGCCAGACTGTCTTTCTGAAATATCTCACCAACGATTGTACATTTGACAGCATCGACCACGAAAAAGCATGGATCATCCGAACCACCATCAACGCCTGCAAGGACTACCTGAAAAGCGCCCATTTCCGGCGCACCGTGGCGCTGGACGAAGCCGAGGCCGTAGCCGCGCCGCCGGTGCCGGACACGGAAGTTTTAGACGCGCTGAAACGGCTGCCAGAGCAGTACCGGATATCCCTGTACCTGTTTTATTATGAAGAATACTCCGCAAGGGAGATCGCCCAAGTGATGGGCAAATCGGAAGCCAACATCACCCAGTACCTGTCCCGCGGGCGGCGGAAGCTGCGCGCGCTGCTGACAGAGGAAAGGAGCCAAGTCGTATGAACTACAATGTAAAATCGGAACTGCGGCGTTCCATGGACGCCATTCATTTTTCCGGAGACGATAAGGAGCGCATGGTGGCGCTTCTCATGTCCGCCGAAGCCCCGCGCCAGCGCCGGAGCGGGAAGAAGCTCCTGCTGCTGGCTCTGGCGGCCACACTGGTCGTTGGTGCGCTCACCGGCGCGGCAGTATTCACCCGCTGGTCGAGAAGCGCCCAGACAGCCTACAACCCGCCCCAGCAGGTCAAGGAACAGGCAGAAAAAAGCGGCCTGTCCGTGATGCTGGAGGACAAGCAGAAGGAGACCACCCCCGGCGAAGTGCTCAGCGCCACCGATCAGGGCATCACCATTACAGCGGTGCAGACCATTGCGGACAGTTATGGCGCCCAGATCATCTTCCGCATAGATGGCTTCGACTTGCCCGAAGATCGCATTCCCGATATTTTCTGGGACAGCGTAACCATCGACGGCGATCTGCATTTCGCCAGTTCCTTTAGCGGTGGATTCTATGACGGCCTCACCCGCGATAAGGACGGACATTTGGTCTATGCGTCCAACGGCCAGCCCGTGGCTCGCCGGGATGACGAGTTCCAGTCCATCATTTCCCAATGGGTCGCAGAGGATGGAAGCATGGAATACGAGTTCCGTTTCAATTTTCTGGATCCCGGCGAAAGCTATTTTGGCAAAGAGTTTGCCGTTCACTTTACCGGCCTTGGCGTTCAGTCCGAGAAAAAAGCGGAAATGGGAGAACAGCTGGTGTCCGGCAGCTGGGATCTGCACTGGACGCTGACCGGTGCGGACAACAGTGAAAGCTCCGTCACCATCACCCCCAACGCGGAAATCGGCGACAGCGGTCTGACGCTGCTGGAAATGGAGATTGGTCAGAAGACCATCCGCGCTGTCTACCAGTCGGATCACGACTGGGACGGCTGGAAGCAGCTGGAAACCCTTTCCCCTGCCCTTCAGAGAGTTTGTATGAAGGACGGCAGTACCATTTCGGTCGGTGCCGCAGAGGAAGACTACAAGAGATGGGATACGGAACGCATCTGTGTCGTCACCTACCACCTCTACGACGGAATCATCGACCTTTCCAATCTGGAATCTCTCGCCTATCACAAGGGCTGGGAAAACGACGCGGACGGGAAGCCTACCATCCATCTTTACGACTACATTCCCATTTCATAAGTTGGCAAACCGGCAAAGAAATCGGGGCTTTGCCGTGAACCAAAATAAACCACTGGCAGCGGCGGGTTTCCCCGCCGCTGCCTTCGTCCTATAGATCGTCCGCGTCCTGCACCGGTTTTTCCTCCGGGTGCT
>ERZ808240.1461-NODE-1461-length-29199-cov-7.407665_pt1 | contig 29199 bp, 30 predicted proteins | sample MGYA00521084_ERZ808240 | MGnify/ENA primary metagenome ERZ808240 (study PRJEB31516, sample SAMN03275571) | gut metagenome | biome: mammalia-associated habitat; material: feces | host: Papio cynocephalus | place: Kenya | collected 2012-08-06 ... | reverse complement strand
CGATGAACCCGGTATTCAATCGAGCCATCATACCCGGTCTGATTGTTGAACTTGATCTTGATCCGCTCCAACCGTTTCGCCTGTCCGGTTGTGCCAAGTATCAGCGTGTTGTTCCTGTAAACGCCCGCTCTGTCGCCGTATGTCTGCACATGCGCCTCTCCCTCGAAAGAATACGACGCCGCAAGCGTATCCATCTGCGTCACAGATGCCATACCCAGTACAATCACCATTGCAACTGCAATCGCAATCATCTTTTGTACCATTTTTCTCATAATTCATCCTCCTCTGCTATACCGCACATTATCCGACCATGTGGGTACACCCTCGTCTCTGGTTTCATTGTACTTCAATGGGAAATTCGTATTTCTCGATCACTTGAATTCGTATTACTCGTTTAATTAGAAATTGGTAAACTCTCGAAATGGTGGCTCGAACCACCTGTAGTTGGTAGAGTACCGCATTCTAAGTTGTTTGTCAAGAGGAACGATCAGAATTCCATCCGTTTCCGGTGTATCAAGCACAACCGTCGCATTGCTCATTATAGCATAACCGCTTCTTTGTTGCAATATATTCCGTATTGCATCTTGCAATGCATACTTCATCTGTTATTTGCAATAATATAACTTAAACGGAGGTGTAATTATGGCATTTCAATTAAAACCAAATAAAAAAGAATCGGAAAACAAAACAATTCGTTTTCCAATTCCTTTAATTCACAAAATAGAAGCAGCGATTCAAAATCAGGATGTCACCTTCTCCAGCTTTGTCATCCAAGCCTGTGAATACGCACTGCACGACCTGCAAAGACCCGATCACTCCAATGCAGAGCCGGAGAAACAGGATAGGGAGTAAGATATAACCAATCACAAGGCAGTTAGAAAAAATTGCCTTGTGATTTGCTGACTTTATCCTATATCACTTGTTGCCACTATAAACCGGATTTATTAGGGGACGCTTCTTCTGTCCCGAAGAGCGTCCCCTGTCTTAATTATTTTTGAAATTTTCCGCATCCACCCGTTGCAGTTTCACGATTGTTTCACAATGATTTGTTCTAGGAAATTGGTCGACACAAGAAACCTTATCCACATGGTATCCGCGACGAATGATCGTCTCCAGATCACGTGCCAGAGAGGTCGGCTTGCAACTGATATAGACGATCTCGTCCACGCCAAATGCAAGAATTTTCTCCAACGCTTTCGGATGAATCCCATCCCGCGGTGGATCGACAATGATCAGATCCGGTTTGTCTTCCACAAGGTCGATTGCCTTTAACACATCGCCTGCGATGAATTCACAGTTGGAAAGTCCATTTGCTTTCGCATTTTCTTTCGCTGCTTCGACTGCTTCCTCCACGATTTCGATTCCTATCACTTTCTTGGAAACCGCTGCCATCATCTGCGCAATCGTGCCGGTTCCACTATACAGATCGAACACGGTCTTGTCGCCATCGAGCTTCACGCTGCCCTGCATGATATAATCGCGCGCCTTCTGATACAGCACCTCACAGCCACCTGTGTTTGTCTGGAAAAATGAGAACGGCGAGATCTTGAACGTAAGTCCAAGGATTTCTTCCTCGATGTAATCCTGTCCATACAGAAGCTCCATCCGGTCACTCTGCACCACATCGCCCAAAGCGTCATTTTCTGTGTACAAAATACCTGCTATACTTCCCTCAAATGCATCGGTTTTCTCCAGTTCCAGCAGCATTTCCACGAACTCCTGAAGCAGCTGTTTCACATCGAATCCATATGCGTCCCACTGTGTCGAAGTTACCAAGTTGATCAGGAACTGCCCATTTGCCCGCGACTGGCGCACAACCAGATTCCGCAGGATTCCCTCATGGCGCATCCGATGAAAGAATGGCACATTTCGCTCGGAGAAAAATGCAAGTGTTGCCGTGAGTATACGGCTCCAATCCGCACCGATGATCTCACATCCATCGACTATCAGGATATCATAGAAGCTTCCTTTCTGATGCAACCCGAGTGCCAACGGACCGTCCTTGTAGGCATCACCAAATGTAAATTCCATTTTGTTCCGGTACGCGGTCTGGCTCGGCGAACCAAGGATTCCCTCCCACTCATAATCCTTTGAATTGGAATCCTCCGCCAGAAGCACGCGGTCGAGCAATGCTTTCACCATGTCCGCTTTCAGCTTCAACTGATTGTCATACGACATCGTCTGGTAGGCGCATCCACCACACGCACCAAAATAAGGGCAGGTCGGCTCTACGTCCTCCAACGGACTCCGCTCCAGGACTTCCAGCACCTTGCCCTCTGCCATGCCGCTTTTCTTCTTTGTTACCATGTATTTCACTTTCTGTCCCGGCAGGGCGCCCTTGATCGTCACCTTGCGCTCGTCCACCTGAAAGCTTCCTTTGTTCGGGAAATCATAACGCTCGATGATTCCCTCGCATACATCACCTTTTTTCACTCGACTGTCTCCTCATTTTCGTTTATTCTCATATGATTGCGGAATAACTTATTTCTCTATGAGTTGTAAACAATACACATTATACGCAGACACGCTCTCGCTCGGTTCATCACGCAGTGGTACTAAATTCACGTCACCAAGTTGCCGTTCATTAAGTACCAGCGTGCTTCAACGGTCTGCTTTACAATGAGTATTATTTACAACTCCATATACATATTCTCTTCCTTCCGCCATCATCATTCGACATACCTTAATTCGTATGTCACTTCATCTTCATCGTCGATTTCCATCACCATATACGTGTAACTGTGATCCGCCTGCCGCGGCTTCGAAATGCTGCCCGGATTCAGGATCGTCACATCATCTGTCACCAAACCATAGGTTTGATGACCTGCGCACGCATCAGCGTGCTTCCTTGTATCATCTGGATCTTCCTCCAGATATGGCACATGCGTGTGTCCATACATCGCGATATCGCAATCATTTTCCAATGCTGCTAACCGCAGCAGATCCAACCGTATGTCCACCTGATACAGATGCCCATGCGTTGCGAAAATGCGATGTCCGCCAGCCTCGATCACATTTACATTCAGAAGCTTTGCATCATAATCGGTATTTCCGCGCACGATATAACATGGCACACCTGCCAATGATTCAATTTCACGTGCATCTCCGACATCGCCCAGATGAATCAGCATCTGGAATTCACCAATTTCTTCCCGCACCTGCGCGATTGCAAGCTCCACGTTTTCATTTCGCCCATGCGAATCACTCATTACCAAAATCCGCAGCATAATTTCCTCCTTCGAATCCTATACTACAATACCTCGCGAATCATTTCCAAAGCACGTCCACGATGGCTGATCTTGTTCTTATCTTCCGGTGCCAGCTCCGCAGTTGTCTTTCCATACTCCGGCAGGAAGAAAATCGGATCATAACCAAATCCATTTTCTCCGGCAGGCTGATGCGCGATCATACCCTCGATCACACCGCGGCGTGTTGTCACCGTACCATCTGGAAATGCAGCCGCAATTGCACATACGAACCGCGCTGTCCGCTCTTCCTCTTTCGCATCTGCAAGCGCGTCAATGATCATCTGATTCTTGATGCTGTACGGTGTATCCTCGCCCTGCCATCTTGCCGAATAAATGCCCGGCGCGCCATCCATGTAATCAACCTCCAGACCACTATCGTCGGCGAGAACCACACAGCCTTCGGCTTCCTTTGTCTTGCTTATGGCTGTCGCTTTGATGATCGCATTCTCCTCAAATGTCTTGCCATCCTCCACAATATCAATGTCGATGCCTGCTTCCTTCATAGACACAATCTCGTACCCACAATCCGCCAGGATCATGCGCACCTCCACCATCTTATTTGCATTACCTGTTGCAAAAATAATCTTCTTCATCTGCCTATATCTCCTCTTTCTTATTTTTCTTCTCTAATTTATCTCTAATTGGAGCAAATCGTCATTTTCAGCTCGCTTTACTCCAACTTCATTTTTCCTACTCTCTTCCTACTTGGAGCAATCCGCCCTTTCCTGCTTGCTTTGCTCCTACTCCATTTCTCCAACTACTTTCCCGCTTGGAGCAATCCGCCCTTTCCTGCTTGCTTTGCTCCTACTCCATTTCTCCTACGTTCTTCCTACTTGGAGCAAATCGCCCTTTCCTGCTTGCTTTGCTCCTACTCCATTTCTCCAACTACTTTCCCGCTTGGAGCAATCCGCCCTTTCCTGCTTGCTTTGCTCCTACTCCATTTCTCCTACGTTCTTCCTACTTGGAGCAAACCATCCTATCTTGCTTGCTTTACTCCAACTCCATCTCACCAAGCACACCTTGAAGGTCACGAACAAAAAAGCCTGCAAACAACATTCATGCAAACCTCAGAACTATGTAGATGCATGTATCTTTCAATCTGTACATGAACTATATGATATGTTTGGAACTTAGAAGTTGTTAGTGTTCTGCACTCTATCAGCAATGCCTGAACACGATGTTCAGGCAAGCTGCCACTGAGCCACGGATGGCGAGCGGAGGGCGCCTATGAACGAAGTTCATATTTAGAATGCGTCCGACAATCTGCCGCCGAGTAACACGAGGGGGCATCACCCGTGCAGCGGTTGCGTGTGTCTTCGATAACGCAAATCAGAACACTTACTACTTCTTAGTTTCAATACATTATATAGGAATGTACCGATTGGAAGATACTTGCAACAAACACTATATCGGTTTGCATGTCCGTTACTTCCTCTTGTTTCGGGAATTGCCCCCTCACTACGCTCGGCGGCAGGTCGGCAACGCCATTTATAGAAATGGAACTACGTTCCATTTTGGCGTTGCCTCGTAAACGCCTTCAAGCACACATTGCATTTCTCACTCGTCTCCGCCCGATGCCACATCTCCCCATACAAACTGATGTAGCCCTCGCCGTCACTGATATCAAAGCTCGCCGTCCGCTCATCCGCATTGTACTCGATTGCGATCGGGTGCACCGCCCCAGGTGTCTTGATCTTCACGACAACCGCGTAACGCTCATTGTCATCAAGTTCGATCTCCTCCGGGAAATCCACCGTGTAATACCCGGCGTACTGCATACTGCCGGACGTCACAAACTCCCGGTCTTTGAACGAATCCACGCCATCGAAATGCCGCACGACATACACTTCAAACTCCGTATCCTTGTCCGTCGCATAGAACGAAACAGCTGCCAGATTCTCATTTTTTCCAGCCTCATAGACATTGGAAAAATACGCATCCTCCTTGGAGAAACCAAGCTGTCCAACCCAGCCGAGCTTATCCGTCTGGTAGATCTTATCATAATTATCTTTGTCGCCAACCCGCGTGTAGACGACCGATTTCCGGCAGATTTTCGTATCATAATAGGACACGTAGAAATATCCACCATCGCCGAATTCCTCGCCCCAGCTGTTCTTGCAGATAAAGGCACCGTCGCCCTCCGGCTGGATCGTGAAATTCTCCTTCGGAAAATTATCATCCCAGCCAACAACAACGACATCATGATTCGGCGTCTCATCACCATCATAATAATACGCCGCGTACTCACTCGAATAATACATCGAATAGCTGTCTACATATTCCAGCGCCGAATAAATCGATGTCTCAATCGCACCGTACCGGAAAATTGCGCTCTTGATCGTCTCGTCCTCACGCCCGTTGATGATCAGCGCCTCCTCCAGATGCTTCTCCGCAGTAAGATTCGGATCGCTCATGCCATCACCATACGGATCATCCTTCTCCAGCACCGGTCCCTGCCAGGCCGCCAGATACGCGATACTCATCGTGTGCTCGCCGCCGCTGTTTACATCCAGCGCATAACTGTTACACATCGACATATGATCGACCGAGAAAATATCCTCCTCCATCGGAAGCAGCGTTGTCTCCAGCGCGCCAAGCGATGCAAATGCCCAGCATGTACCATATCGTCCCTGATCACGCACCGGTGACACGCGCCCATAATCACGCATATCGTATTCCTCCGGCAATGGCGTCTCATCCGGCAGCCGCGCCAGATCGACCCATTTCTGATCGACATAATAATCAACCTCGTAGCTCAAATACTCTGCGATCTTGTCAATCGGCATCATCAGCTTGTCCTCTGCCTCATCCACATAGACAGCATCGCCCAGCTCCACCTCGGTTTTCTTATTGACCGTCGCCTTGTCCGAACCCACGGCAAGCGAAATGCTGTTGTCTCCCTTCATGATCAGGACAGCTCCATCCGGGTATCGCTGCACAGAGCACAAAAGCAGGCTGCGCAGGAACTCGCCCTCCACCATCAGGTGCATGTTGTCACTCACGTAAAATGTGTAGCCAAACTCCTCCGTGCTTCCGCCGCCAACCGTGATGATTACGTCGTCCCCATTCATACGGGAACGGATATTTGCCGCAAATGCATCACTGCACGTCGCAAGCGCATCCGATTCATCAATCGTCTTGACCGGATTTCTTCCTAAAAAAAATGTAATTGTCACCAGCACTGCAATCAGCACCGGAAATATCCAAAATCGTTTCAATGCTTAACGCTCTTTTCTACTGTTCTTTCGGCTCCTTATTTTTCGGTGGCTTCGGTCCCATAAACTGATAGAAATAAGACTTGATCATACCATTGTAGATCTTACGGTTCCGATCTGCTTTTCTTCCGATATATTTCTCCGCATCCTCATAGGATGTAATCAGGTACATCGACCAGTCCGGAAGGTTCGCGAAGCTCTCCCCGATCGTCTTATAAAGTGCCGGTAACGCTTCCTTCTCCTCCAACCGCTCGCCATATGGCGGATTCGTGATGATGAAACCATAATGCTTCGGATGACGCAGATCCTTCACATCCCGCGCCTGAAAATGAATATAATCTCCGACTCCAGCTGCCTTCGCATTTGCCATCGCACACTTCACGATCTCCGGGTCTAAATCATATCCCTGAATATTCATCTGCACATCGCGACGAATCATATCCTCCGCTTCATCATACGCGTTGTACCACACCTTCTTCGGCACAACCTTGCCCCAGCAATCGGCAGTGAATTCGCGCATCATGCCCGGCGCGATATTTGCCCCGATCATTGCCGCTTCGATTGGAAATGTACCGCTGCCGCAGAATGGGTCTACCAGCACACGATCCTTGTTCCACGGTGTCAGCATCAGAAGTGCTGCTGCCAGTGTCTCTGAAATCGGTGCCTTCCCGACAAGTGTACGATATCCACGCTTATGCAGTGAGGTGCCGGATGTATCCAGACCAATCGACACCTGATCCTTGAAAATAAACACACGGATCGGATACTCGTCCCCATCTTCCTCGAACCGCTCCACACGATATGTCTGTTTCATGCGCTCCACAATTGCCTTCTTAACGATAGACTGGATTGCACTCGCAGAAAAAAGCGCACTCTTATTTGTCGTCGCCTTTGTCACCCAGAACTTTGCATCCCGCGGAAGAAACTCCTCCCACGGAATTGCCTTTGTCCCTTCAAACAGTTCATCAAAATCCGTAGCCCGGAAGCTACCCATCTTCAGCAGAATACGCTCTGCCGTCCGGATAAATATATTCGCACGGGCAATCGCGGTCACGTCCCCGCGGAATGTGATTCTTCCGTCCTCCACGGTCACGATCTCATAGCCCAGATCCAATATTTCACGTTTCAGCACCGACTCCAGTCCAAAATGACACGGTGCAATCAATTCATACATATTTTCCATGCTTGTATTTCTGCCCTTTCTTCCCCTGTTCCGATTTTTGAACATACTTAGTTGTATTGTAAATTTATCTTTGTACGAAGTCAACAAATTCAATCAATTTATTCTTACAATTTGCACATGTAAATTTTTACAAATGCTGTTCCTTTTCAACATTTGATTTTTCTACACGTACCCCGAACACTGCATTATTTAATGCCGGGTTTTGGTCAACGCCCCACGATACCCGGAGATTCCCCCAACCGTGTTGATAACCTTATACCCTTTCTCTGTCAATATTTTTGCAGCCAACGTGCTGCCTCCCCCGTTTGCGCAATAAACCAATATCACTTTCCCTTTCGGAAGAGAAATATTGCCTGCCTGTATTTCTTCCAGAGGCAGATTTATCGCCATCGGAATGTGACTTTTCGCAAATTCTTCGCTCGTTCGAACGTCAACGATGATTCCTCCATAGTTAAGAGCCTCACTCAGGATGTTCCGGATATTTATATTATGAAATCGCATCGCTCCGCCTCCTTTCTTCTTACTAATAGGATATGCGAAGCATGCGGATTTGTGTCTATATAAAAAAGAGCTTCCAATATGGAAGCTCTCCGCTCAATCCAATGTTATATTATTCTCCAATGCAATCTGACAAGTGTAATATGGTATGCATACAATTCCTTGATTATCTTTACAGACATCCTTCGTTGTCAGTATTTTCTTTCGATTTCCAAAATCAAACTTTGTAAAATGTGTTTCCTGAAACGATTTATTTCGTATCGATATTTCCATTGCAAACATATCATTAAAATAATCTACTTCTGCCACAGTTGCGCCATGCTCATCATACTTCTGCGCTGCATGCAACGGCTGTCCATACCGGATTGCTAACTGTCCTTTCAGTGTACATTCCACCAGTGCCCCCAACAATGCACCAAAAAATACATCCGTTTTATCAATATCGAGATTTTCACATATATCCTTCATGATGCCAACAAAGAAATGCGGATATGCAAACGTAACCGAATACTCCGCGAAAAACGCATCTGCATTATTCCATTTCTCATATATGCCATTAAAAAAGGAATCCAGCCGACTTTCCGATTCTGGGTTATACACTGTAATATTTACCAACTTGCACTGATAGAGAAATCTTACACAATCCAGCAACTTCTCCTTAGACATTCGATTGTCCAGTTTGTAATTCTTCAGAACAGATGCATTTACAACGGCATCAAAATCCTCTTTCCGGATCTTTGAAACAGCCTCCTTGTTTATCGCCCTTTGATTATAATATGTTCGGACTTTCTTCAATAAAAATGGATACTCCGCAATCTGTTTTGCAGATATCTGATCTATCAGATTCACAATGATTGTATATGCAACTGCCTTCAAATTCTGCATGTTAATTTCATCAACCTGCACTGCATTGTTTTTGAAGAAAGAATTCGAATGCGACTGGATCGTTTCATCCAGACAGCTTTTCAAATACACCTCCACACCATCGCCCATGCAGTTAAACTCACTGTTGTTAAATAAATAATCCAAATAATCATCTTCCGATATCCGCGAATTTATTTCACTTATTGTCGACTGTGCAAGAGATGTTCCATGAACATAATCATAATATTCCGTGAATGAAATAAAATCCATTCTCGCCATGCCTGCCCGCGCACCAAAGGCGATACTCATTGCATTTTCGATATATACCTGCTGTGATCCGGTAATCACGATGTGATACTCTGCCGATCCCATTGTCAGTGTCGCAGTCTCCGCGATTGAAGCTAAGCAATGTTCAAAATCATCCAGATACGTTATCTCATCCAAATAAATATTTGCTTTTTCATTATCCCTGACAACGGTATATATTCTATCCAATACATCATCGGATTTGTCCGTCGACATTGTCTTGAAATTATAATATTCCCCTCCGAAATTCTTCCGGAGCTGCTTCATTGCAAATGTTTTTCCAACCTGCCGCGGACCGGTTAATGAAATAATCGCTTTTTTATTCATTTTATCGCAAACATCATAATATGCTTTTCTATAAAATTCTCTTTTCATTCCAACACCTCCGGTCTGCTACTTTATAGCTCCTGATAAAATCATATCTTTGAAACCTCCTAATGTCAATCTTTTCTAAAATATCTTTCTACCTCAGCATGTGTACGATTTTTACATGATGGTTTATTACAAAGAAAGAGGACCGCTAAGCGGTCCTCTCGGAGGGGGTTTTTAGTAACAGTCTGTACTGTTACTTGAATAGTTTTTCTGGCTGTTCTTCTGACTATTCTTCATCTTACTGTTTGAAGCTGTTTCCTTGTTTGTCTGATTGCTTCCTGTATAATTTGTCTGCTTGTTCTTCTGCTCGTTTGACTGATAATTTTTTTCTGCCATAACTAATCTCCTTTTTGCTTTGCAGTTTTCCCTGCATTTGTAATTCGCTACATAAAGAAGTATACCCAGTTTCCACGATACTATTCAAACGATTTCAAATAAACATTTAGAATTTAATGTCTGTTATTAATTGCATTTACAATTGCATTTGTAGATGTCTCACTAACCTGTCGATAATTGGTGTCATCCAAACGTCCACAGATTATGCCGTTAATCATAGACTCTGCCTGACCAGCTTTTGCTTTCTCGAATATCAGAAAAGGAACGTAAAACGTCTGACCGCCTGTTGTTGTAATGTACAATTCTGTAACAAACGAAGTAATAGCTGTAGAAGCCCCAATAATCAATAATATAAGTCCCCACAATGCAGATGAACGAAACAGTGCAAATGCCAGGATTATTTCAATAATCCCCACAATCAGATTTTTAAATTGTAACCGGAAATTTGAAGATACCGAGGCAACCTGATTGACCGGTATATTCTCTTTTTGTGCGCCTAATGGAATTAAGGAAAGAATCGTATTTGGAATTTTTAGTCTGACAAAATTCTGATCAGCCGATATATTCCCTTTCAGATAAAACGTAAGTAACCCCGTCATGTAAGTAATGTTATTCATATGTACCTCCCACTTATTAAGAAAAATTTATACACGCATATGATACTAGCTTTTTTCGTTATTTGCAATACCTTTTGTAATATTTTTGCATTGCTTTTTGTGATGCGCCCTATTTCATTTTTCTTATATGAAGTATTCAAGATGAATTGATAATTTCTCTGATTTCGCATAACAAAAAATGAGTGTCAAATAACTATAACAATATTGTTATCTGACACTCATTTTTTATAAAACAGATTTACCAAAGTTGATTGCTAATATATTCTAACTGATGCTTACATTTTGTAACAGATTGATTTACTACCACTCTTTGTCTCTCAATTGTTTTTGTTTCACCTTCTTTTAATAATTCAATTGGTTTAGCTTCCCATGATGAGATACGACCAGATCCCAAAAAATCATCCAACATAAACAAATGATTATCCGGATTATCCGTGCTTAATAGTGATCTATATTTTGATAAAATATCATACACCCTGCCTAAATAAACCTTCGTTTGCTGATTTGGCACATTCCTTGCACCTGCAACTGTAGACCAACCACAATGCGTCAATACAACCATTTGAATTTTAGGAACGTTCATATCATTTTCTAACAGATATTTTCTAAATTCGCTTTGCGGATTTGTCAATGTACTAATAAGTAATTCCAATGACTTAATTGATTGTTGATCCGTTCTAACCGGAATAATTAATGCGTCTGCCGCATACCATGCTAACTGCGTTGCTCCCGCAAAAAAGGGTGACGTGTCAATTATGCATTTATCTAATGAATTTTGCTCCAACTCTCTATCAATCTCATTTCTTAATGAATACAAAATACTGTTCAAAGCCTGCTCTCTTTGTGGTTGTTGCAAACCCGTTGCCTGATTTATTGCCGTATTTAATTGTGAAGGTAATAAATATAATTCATCCGAAGATGGTATGAAATAATTATTTTTGTCCGCAAAATATTCATTAGTTGCACCAATATACATAGCAACTCTTGTAGCCTTTCCAAGACCTGGTACTAAATACGGTAATATCATATCTCTTACATTCGTTTGATTCCCCGCATAATAATTCTTATCATAAAAAAAAGATAAGTTTCCCTGTGGACATGTATCTACAGCCAATAAATTATTTGCAAGGTAACTCAAATTAAAGGAAAGCGTAGTTTTTCCGATTCCACCTCTTAAGTTACATATCGCATATTTCTTATATTTGGGTAATCCGTCAATATTCTCGGCTGTTCCTTGAGCAATATCGTATTGCCTTGCTATGATATTTCCAATTGCCATATCATCCCCTCCTTATTAGTTTTTCGTTTTTGATATCATTGCGCAAAACTAATTATATTATATGTTATTTCCCCGCAATATGCAATACATTGAGTACTATATTTTTTAGTTTTTTAACTATGTATTAAACGATCTGCCAATAACGCAAACGGGCATTGTACTGTATTATAATACGGTACAATGCCCGGAGTCATTACCAGAATTTATTGCAATTCATTCAAACTTGCAAACCGATACCCCTCTGCCTTCAGGTTTGCAATCACCTTTTCCAGCGCCCCAGCATTTGATGACGATACGTTGTGCATCAGAATGATTGCCCCGCTGTGATGATATTTATTGAAATGGTCAATCACGAAATCAACACCCGGCTGGTTGTTCACATCGAAATCCATATACGCCATGCTCCAAAAAATCGTTTTGAAACCAAGGTCCTGGGTGATTGCCAGTGTCCGTGCGCTATACTCGCCGCAAGGCGGTCTGAGGTACGGGTCCATCGCATATCCGGTCGCCTCCTTCATATAATCCGCGCATCCATTGACCTCCTGCACAATCTCCTCATAGGACTTATCCGGCATGCATATATGGTAGATGGTATGATTCCCCACCTGATGTCCTTCCTCCTTCATTCGTTTCGCTATGGCAACATTATCCCGGATGTACGTCTGTGTCACGAAAAAGCACGCCGGAACATCTTCCTTTTTCAAGATATCCAGAATCTGCTCGGTATATCCATTTTCATACCCACAGTCAAATGTCAGATAGACGACTTTTTCATTCTTCTTTGAAGCATTCTGATCCAAATAGTACGCGTCATATTCAGAGATATCGATCGTATCATCACATCCGCTTGGTCCGTGGTTCATATCCCGTCGGAACCACCAGGAAAGCTTCGTGTTATTATAATTTTGATAGGCCTCTTTTTCTTTTATATGATTTTCAATCGGGTATGTCTGATACCTGCAGAAAACCTTCCTGCACTGATCAAACATACTTTGAATCGGGCGCGCTCCATCCTCCTGCTCCGCATATCCTTCGGTTGTACTTGTCAACCCATCTTCCACATCACTCGTTGGATTCCCGGATGTATCCACTTGCCCCGACTCACTTCCATCCGCCTCCCCCGCGGATGCTCCATATGTAACAACACAAAAACTGCCAACTACCAGAGAAATCAGAATCCCTGCAAGGCAAACCACTCCTTTCCACCTGCTGCCCAAAACACCAAAACGCCTTGAAACCATTCCTGTTTCATTTCCTACACAATATTTTTTCATCAAGAAAAGAATTCTGCCAGAAAGCGATTGAGCGTCTCCTCACTGGCGGCACTCTCTTTTTCCTGCATTGTCCGCCCTGTGGAGTCTTCCCCGGATACTTCCGTCTGCGAAGCTCCATTCTTGTCGGCAGGTTCCCCTTCCTCCGCCGACATTTCCTGTTTAACTACAAATGGACGCACCACATTTTCCGTCTGCTCCCGCGGTTTCGGAATGCGCTCCAGATACCCGCGGATATTCGCTTTCAGGATTTCCACCTTATTATTTATTACCAATATATGATCAAGTACGAGCAAACATGCACATACCAAAATACTGTTCGCTAAGAAAAACTGCATGTCCGGACTGCCCCTCCAGCTTGGATCGTAATAGAGGTACGCCCCCGCCATCGTGCCACAGACAACAAGCGACAGCACGGTTCCGCTCCGGTTCCAGAATTCCATCGGCCGCGTCAGGAATTTTAACCCCCGCACAAAACTTTCCGCGTACGCCTCCTCATCGCCTCCGCACAGCCCAAATCCTTTTTTGTTCTCGTATTGCCGGCACATGTTGCGAAGCTTCTTTCGTTTTGTCTCTCCCAGATTTCCCGATGCACGCACCATTTTACTCATGTAAGCATTTGCCAGTATCTTCATAAGCACGCCCAGCACTCCTAACCCCCACAGTATGTAGACTCCGGTTGAAACTTCCATGATTTTTTGCAGCATACAAAATCCCTCCATTAAGATTTTTTGGAACGACAGCCATTCTTCTCTCCACTGTCTGATGGCGATTATAGAGAAGGTGAACTTCAGAATGCAACCCCTGTTCGGTCGTAAAAATCCCTGCAAATATGACAGAAAATATGGGTTTAAGGAACTTTATATTTATGCTATAATAGGAACGCTAATCGTATAATATTTATTATACTGTCATTACACACGAGAAAGGATGATACACAATGACATATAAGACAAAAGGAACCTGCTCCCAGATGATAGAGTTTGACATCACAGATGGCAAAGTGCATAATGTAAAATTCACGGGCGGCTGCAATGGTAACTTAAAGGGCATCGGACAGCTTGTGGAGGGCATGGATGCAGAGGAAGTTATCAAACGGCTGGAAGGCACAACGTGCGGATTCAAGAGCACATCCTGCCCGGATCAGCTTGCACAGGCATTAAAGCAGGCTCTTCACGCATAGGTTAAAGGTATAAGTAGGAGGATTAACCATTCATGAAGCGTATTATATTAACCGGTGGCGGAACCGCCGGTCATGTAACACCCAATATGGCTCTCGTTCCAACCTTAAAGGAGCGCGGATATGATATTCAATATATCGGCTCTTATGACGGAATGGAGAAAAAACTGATCGAAGATATGGGCATTCCATATCACGGAATTGCAACCGGAAAGCTGCGCCGCTATTTTGATCTGCGCAACTTTTCTGATCCATTTCGCGTGATCAAAGGCTTCAACGAAGCGAAAAAACTGATGAAGGAGTTAAAGCCGGATGTTGTATTTTCCAAAGGCGGCTTTGTCTCTGTCCCTGTTGTTCTCGCCGCAAGCGCGAAGAAGATTCCATGTATTATCCATGAATCCGATATGACACCGGGACTCGCAAACAAGATCAGTATTCCAAAAGCATCCAAGGTGTGCTGCAACTTCGCAGAGACAATGGAGAATCTTCCTGCAGGAAAAGCGGTTGTGACCGGTACACCGATCCGTCAGGAATTATTTGCAGGTGATGCTGTAAAAGCGATGACCTTCTGTGGATTTACAGAGGTGCGTCCAACCCTTCTGGTCATCGGCGGAAGCTCTGGCAGCGTGCGTGTCAATGAAGCAATCCGTTCCTGTCTCCCGGAACTGACGAAGAAATATAACGTCATTCACCTCTGTGGAAAGGGAAATATCGACGAAAGCTATAACGGAACTGCGCATTATGTCCAGTTCGACTACATCAAGCAGGAGCTTGCTGACCTGCTCGCATTAGCGGACATCGTCGTCTCCCGTGCCGGTGCCAATGCAATCTGCGAACTTCTGGCACTCCGCAAGCCGAGCGTTCTGATTCCATTATCGCTTGCAGCGAGCCGGGGCGACCAGATCCTGAATGCACAATCCTTCGAGAAACATGGTTACGCGAAGATGCTGCAGGAAGAAGATCTGTCGAACGAGACCTTGCTTGCAGCGATTGACGAAGTCTACAACAACCACGATCATTACATCAAAGCAATGGAGCTTTCTACGAAATCCGATGCCATCACAATGATCTGCGATATGATTGATGAATTAGCAGACAAATAAAATCAAAATCCCCTGAACCACATTCTGCTTGTAACAAATCAGCATTGTCGTTCAGGGGATTTATTTTCTCACTCTTTTATACCTGCGTTCTTGAAAAACGCTCCTTTATCTTCTCGATTCCATCTATCACCAAACGATTTCGGAACAATATCATAATCGCAAAATATCCAATTGCACCAATCACAACCGTCAACGCAATCGTCAAAAGATCCGAATACCGGCTATGTGCACACCAATTGTAACAGCACACGATTGGAATACACGCAATCAGGCTTTGACCAAGCTGCCGGCCAAGCTTTGTAACCGGATACATATGCCGGGCTTTGATACTTGCATAAATGAAGATTGCCAGTTCCGCTGCAACCGTACTGGCAGCTGCACCGAATTTCCCATATACCGGAATTGTCAACGCATTTAAACAGACATTTGTGACTGCACCAATCACAACACCCGTGGACGCCCATCGGTCTTTCCGGTGTATGATAAACAACTGATTGATCAGGAAACTGTTAAAGGTTGCAACAATCACATTCAACATCAACACCTGCATCGTAGATGTAACGCCTAAATATTTACTGCCCGCAAACAAATGCAGCACCTGCCTGCTCAAACAGAACATGCCAATCGCCATCGGAATATTAAAGAGCAATATAAGCCGCGCGGTCAGATCATTCAGCTTCTCCGCCTGTTCCTCATCCCGTTCCATCATATACGCAACGCGCGGCCGAATCACTGCATATAACGCACTGAAAAACGATGTTAAAACCGAGGCAATTTTGATTGCTGCCGCATAGAGTCCAACTTCTGTATCATCCCCGGTAATATAACCAAGCATGGAACGATCCATTACCAGATACACCGCCGATGCAACATCCAACAGGAAGATATAGGACATCGGCTTCAAATGAATCCGCAGCTTCTTACTGAGCCGCAGCTTGAATTTGACATATTTTCTTGCCCGGATAAAATTCATCACATTCGAGCCGACACTGGAAATCACCAGGGTCAATGCATAAATCATATAATCATTTTCAGATTTTACACATGTAAAAAGCAGTACTACCGATATAATCTGCATGACAAATGAACGAATCGTAATATACTGATACTCCTCATAGATCGTAAAAAGCCATTCCACGCCAATCGCAGATAAGATGATCGTGGACGAAAAAAGCAGCATCAATGTGCGGTATCCTGCAAGCTTCGGTATCGCAAGTGCAGCAAAAAAAAGCACATACGCAAGTGCGGAAGTCATCAGATTGATGGAAAGCATATCACTCGCAAATTCATCCATCTTTTTCCGGTCATCCCGGATACGGGCGCCCTCCCGGATTGCATAGCCGCCAATCCCGAACGCCTGCAGCAACGTGAAGTATGTCATGTTCGCCTGCGCATAATCGACCTTGCCAAGTGCTTCCGGACCTAAAACTCTGGAAGAATATGGGAATGTAATGAGTGGTATGATCACCCCCATCATGGTCCGCATCATATTAAATATAAAATTAACCCCTAAGGATCGCTTCTTTTCCAACTTTATATTTCCTTTATCTCAAATCTCTATAAAAAATAGAAAAGCTGTCACATAAAACGTAACAGCTTTTTTTAAAATAATTCCTTTTCCAACTGGAAGATGAAACTGTCAAGCAGCTGCATACGCTTCGTATATTCTGCTCTGGCTGCATCTGTCTTGCATCTTCGAATCTTCGGTTTGTTGTTTCTATAATAATTCTTGATCCGGTAATAGGCTTTCTTATAGCTCGCCTCATCCTCACATGCCGTTGCCATCGAATCCCACAGAACACTGATTGCTCCAACTTCATCGAGCAGATCGGCATCCATCACAATCTTACATTCCAATGACAGATCAGCATCCGAATCCTTGTCCTCGTGAATCATAATAATCTCTCCCACACGCCGGATTGTCTCCGGATCAATTCCAATGCTGTCCATGTATTCTACAGCAAGCTCCGCACCAACTTCTCCATGTGGACGCTCACCATCCCATCCAATATCATGAAGCAGAGCTGCAAGTACGATCACATCCAGATCTCCGCCAAGCTTTGACTGCAGCTTGATTGCCCACCGGTACACACGCATCGTGTGCTCAAACCGGCTGCGGAATGGATAGTTCGAAGGCCTGCCGTTCTCAGAAGTCATCTTCTTTACATATTCAATTACTTCTGCATAATTTACACTCATGCCGTTGTTTTTGCCACCCGATTCTTTTGTTCTTCCCAAAGTTAGGTATCATTTACCTATCTCTAAAATGATACCATTTTTTTACAAAAAATACCACATGTATTTTATATTTTTTTAACCGTGCGGCTGGTGTTGTGAAGCTCTCATGAGCGTTACCACGGCAGTTAACTCAGTCCAGGCTGCCTCGCGGCGCACAGGAGATTCTACTTAGTGCTGCTTCGTTCCCGACCTGACACGGTTCATAGATTCCTGTCGCGCAAGACCCAAACATCAACGCCACTTACCGGGGGCAGCCTCACAAGAAGACAACCCGAAACCAGCCATCACCCCCTCTGTAGCGGATTGAGGGTACAGGGCACCGCTATCTCCCCGGCTGCACGGAAATTTTATAACAAGTCCTCGCATATCCACCGAAAAGTTTATTCCTTATAAACTCCATATCGACAGATACTTCTTTAGTATATAAAAATAATTATGTAAAGTCAAGACATCCCATTATTTTCTTTTGCCTCGGCTGCCTTCTTTTTTGCACGCAGCTCTGCAAAAAAACCGGACATCATCGCCGAACATTCTGTTTCCATGATTCCACGCGTCACTTCCACCTGATGGTTGAATTGCTTCATGTCAAGCAGATTTAGGATGGAACCGGCACATCCTGCCTTCGGATTCATACACCCGATCACGACCTTCGGAATCCGAGCCTGCACGATCGCCCCGGCACACATCTGGCATGGCTCCAATGTCACGTACATCGTACAATCCTCCAGCCGCCAGTCACCCAGCACCTTGGACGCTTTTTTAATTGCCATGATCTCAGCATGCGCAAGCGTCGTCTTGTCCACGTTCCGTCGGTTGTAACCACGCGCAATCACCTTTCCTTCATAGACGATCACACACCCGATCGGCACATCGCCGTTCGCCGCCGCCTTCTTTGCAAGCGTGATTGCCTGCCGCATATATCGTTCATCCTCACTCAATTTTCTCATATTGTACCTCATTTCCGTATCCTTTTATTGTACGTTCCCATAAAATGTACTATACTGACTTCATGACTGCATCACACACATGTCCTGCAGTCACAAACACGAGAAAGGAGACACCCATGGGACCACTGATAAAATATACAAACCGCTTAATCCTGCGCGTGGAAAATGAATCAAAAGCCAAACAGGTCTTAGATCTCTACCTGCGCAATCGTCTTCCTTTCGAGCAGTACGAGCCAACACGCCCGGCATCCTTTTACACACGGGATTACCATTGGTCTTCCCTGCACCGCGAATACATCGCCTACACGATGGGAACCTTCCTGCGTTATTATATCTATTTAAAAGACCGCCCGGATAAGATCATCGGCGCCATCAATTTTAATATCTTCCGCATCTCTCGCGAACCATATGCAGAGATCGGATACAAGGTTGACGCCCTCTACCAGAACCGCGGCATTGCATACGAAGCCTGCGAAGCGGCTCTCTATGTACTCGAACACGACTACCAGATTCACCGCGTCGATGCCCGCATCCACCCGGAAAATATTGCTTCCATCACACTCGCAACGAAGCTTGGTTTCCGCCCATTGCAGTTTGAGCCACAAAGTGCCAATATCTTAGGGCACTACGTTGACCTGATGCGGTACACAAGGCTTCTCTGATTCTGCAATTTCAGACACCCAATAGCCAAAATTCCCGGTCAGGATCTTCGTCTTCCGCACCGGGATAAACACACGGAATCCAAACATATTCGCCAGATACCGTTCTTTGTTCGTGAAGATTCCCGGCACACCGATCACATGCAGTTCTGCCTTATTCATCTTCACCTTTCCAAGCATCAGATACTGATATTTATAATACCCATGTGCAAGAAAGCTGTTCACACCCAGCTTCCAGTTCGCCATATTCAGCTTCCCGATATCCTGTGGCGCAATCTTCACGCCATCCACGATCTGACTGCCTGCAAAAAGCGGCAGCTTCGGATATGTCGTAAGCATTTCCTCATACCCATTTGCCATGTCCGAGGGAAGTGGAATCTGTGGGATTTCCTCGACAGGTTCCTCCTGCGGCTTTGTCCCGGCACCTGCATATTCCAGCACGGGTTCGTCCTCTTCCGCAAGCTCGTCCTGCCTGTCAGCCACCTGCACCTGCCGCAGATCATATCGTTCCGGCGCCCAGATACCGGCTAAAATCTCACCGTCATCGCATACGAAATACACACCCTCATATTCTGGAAATGCCACGCCATCTCCCAGCGGATTGCTCCAAGGGAGCTCCACGCTTGTCAGGATCGTATCGCGCTCCCCCGCCGCGAACTGTACCTCCGTAAATGGCTTCGCCTGCCCATGCCACAGCAGATACGCATAACACGTACACGCATATTCCTTGTACATTTTCATCCCCATTCGTATTCTCGTCACATCCGTATCTTTGTTGCTGATTCTCTGTACCTTGATGAATCCGGCAATCTCGCATCGCACGTACTCGCGATACCGGTAAATATAAGACACCCATCTCCTCTGCTGCATCACAGACCACGCTCCCCCTTCATATTTCTTCGCAGAGATTGTAAGTCATGCAGCACGAATATATCCCCATACACCATGCATTTTCACAATCTCCTGACAATACGTATTATATATGTATGCAGTGGGTTGCCTGTTTATCACAATTTTTTTACGACATAATATACATTTGTACGACGCCACACGCCCATAGTATTCCCTGCGCGGATACCGCTATAACTGTGATCCACGCTACTCACACAGCAGATCGGAAAGTTTCGCAAACTGCGCAAGTGTCAGTGCCTCGCCACGGATACTCTCGGAAAGCCCCATCTTCCGCAGTGCTTCTACAACCTCTTCTTTACTGATTGATAACTCGGCGGAGTTGTTGATACCGTTTTGCAGTGTTTTCCGGCGCTGGTTGAACGACGCACGGATCAACTTGAACATGAATTTCTCATCCTTCACAACCATTTTCGGCTCCGTATGTCTCGTCAGCCGGATCACCGCAGAACCGACATTCGGGCGCGGCATGAAACAGTTCGGCGGTACATTTGCCACGATATACGGCTCCGCATAATACTGCACCGCAAGCGACAATGCGCCATAGTCCTTGCCGCCCGGACCTGCCTGCATCCGCTCAGCAACCTCCTTTTGCACCATGACCGTGATTGATGTCGCCGGGATATGATTCTCAAGCAGTCCCATGATGATCGGCGTCGTAATATAATACGGAAGATTCGCCACGACCTTTACCGGTCTGCCGCCGGTCAATGCCGCGATATCCACCTTCAGAATATCCTCGTTTACGACTGTCACGTTATCATACTCCGCAAGTGTCTCGGCGAGGATTGGGAGCAGATTCTTGTCGATCTCGACCGCGAACACTTCCCCTGCCGCCTCTGCTAAATACTGTGTCATCGTGCCGATACCCGGACCGATCTCCAGCACGACATCGTCCTTTGTAATCTCCGCAGCCCGGATGATCTTCTCGATCACATGCCCATCGATCAGGAAATTCTGACCGAACCGCTTCTGGAACGCGAAATTATATTTCTGTATGATTTCAATTGTAACTTTCGGATTGCTAAGCTTTTCCATTTTATCTCCATTTCTCTACATCTGAATTTTATACATCTGGTTCGCATTTTTCCATGTCTCTGCATACACCTCGTCCACCGGAATCTGCTTGATATCAGCGATCGCCTGTGCGACATAGACGAGTTTCGATGAATCATTGCGCTTGCCGCGGAATGGCTCCGGTGTGAGATACGGTGCATCCGTCTCAAGCACGATATTTGACAGCGGAATATATGCCACTGCTTCCTTTAACTTCTTCGCATTCTTAAATGTCACAACACCCCCGATGCCGAAGTAAAATCCCATATTCAGGAAGTCACGTGCGCTCTCCTTGGAATACGAGTAACAATGAATCACACCGCCAATCTCCTCTGCATGGGACGCCCGCATGATCTGGATCGTATCCTGCGCCGCATCCCGGCTGTGAATGGCGATTGGAAGCTGTAACTCGCGCGCAATATCCATCTGTCCGGCGAACCATTTGTGCTGCAACGCCTTGTCTGTTTCTTCATAATGATAGTCAAGTCCGATCTCGCCGATGGCTACGATCTTGTCGTGCTTTGCAAGCTCCTTCAGCCGCGTTACATTGTCCGGGTTCTCCAGTTCTGCAACCTCAGAAGGGAAAATGCCGACCACACCATACATGTTCTCGTATTTTTCTGTCATCCGAACTGTCTCTTCACTCGCGCTGATATTCGTTCCGATGTTTGTCACCGCGTATACACCCTGTGCCGGAAATCCCGCCAGAAGCTGCTCCCGATCTGCATCAAAGCTCTCATCATCATAATGTGCATGTGTATCAAATATCTGAATCATTTCGTTTATCCTTGCCTTACCATAATAATTGCGTTTATTTTACCCTACACCGGGTATTCGTGCAACCCCGCCTGCAAATATCTGCGAACCCATGATCCTTCCTGCACAAATTCGCCATAATATTCGTGAATTTCTTCGGTTCGACTATTGAAATCCCTCTGTAATTTCGGTAAAATGGACATTAGGTATATGTTACGCACAAGGAGGAGCATTTTTATGACTATAAATGATTATTTAGATATGGAAGCACTCGATAACATCCTGGAGCAGTGGGCGGCTGCAACACACATGATCGCCGTTGTTCTCGATGATGAAGGTAACTTCCTTTCCAACAAGCTTGGATTTTCCAGAAATAATATAGAGGCATTCAGTGAGAGCATCGAAGTCGATGACGTCGAGGTTGCAACAGTTGTTGGCGGTCCTCTGGATGAGGATACGGACGAAGAGGTTGTCGAGGCTGCTGCCGCAATTCTGGTTGCCGCTGTTCAGAATCTCTTAGAGGCTGGCTATCGCAAGAAGAAATATGAGGAAGCAGTTGCCTCCTTCAACGAAGAAATTGATGGTGCTGCAGCTCTGATTAAGGAACTTGCCGGAAAATCACAGGGCTTAAAGAAGATTGAAAATAAACAGAATATCCTCGCACTGAACGCTTCCATTGAAGCTGCACGTGCAGGCGAAGCCGGACGCGGATTCACCGTTGTTGCGCATGAGTTTGGTAAGATGGCACATGAATCAGGTGTGATCAACGACTCCATTCAGAAGACATTACAGAAGCTTGATGCATCCATCAAGAGCTATGACGCTGAATAAACAGCAGGGATTTGAGGATGTGAAAACTTTTTCACAAATAGAACATATTTTAGACACAATTTATTGCTATAGTATGCATTGTAAGAGCTTTTCATATATTTGAATCCTCTCTCCCCTCAAACAAGTGGCGAATTAATTCCCTCCCCGGTTTTTCTCGCCACTTGTTTTCTGTTTACAAGGTTTTTAAAAAGTTAAACCATTTACGAAATATCCATATTAATACAAGTTAAAGTTAAATATATTTATATATTATAACATTGCTACATTCACTCTGTAGATAGAGTTGTACAAGATAGATATTTCTTAAACAGACCGTTGAAGCACGCTGGTACTTAATGAACACGCAGTGTGAATTTAGTACCACTGCGTGCTGAACCGAGCGGGAGCGCGTCTGTGTAGAAATATCTATCCTGTACAACTCGACCAAAAGAAAGAGAGGAAATACATCATGATTAACGAATTTTACAAGGATATGACAGGAAAAGGTTCTATCATTCGCCAGTTCTTTGACTATGCAAACAAGAAGGGCGCAGAGATTGGTATGGAGAATATCTACAATTTCTCCATCGGAAATCCATCTGTTCCAGTACCACAGGCATTTACCGATCGTATGATCGAACTGTTGCAGACGGAGGATCCGGTAAAGCTGCACAGTTACAGCCCATCGCTTGGACTTCCATCTACAAGACAGGCGGTTGCTGATTCTTTGAATAATCGTTTTGGCATGAACTACACGATGGATCACATCTTCATGACAAGTGCAGCAGCCAGCGCGCTGGCACATGCACTTCGCTGTGTGACAAAGGACGGCGACGAAGTTATCACCTTCGCGCCTTACTTTCCGGAATATGTTCCATATGTGACAGGTACCGGCGCAAAGCTTACCGTGATTCCTGCCGATATCACCACATTCCAGATCAACTTTGAGGAGTTTGAGAAAGCCCTGAACCCGAATGTACAGGCAATCCTCATCAACTCTCCGAATAACCCATCTGGTATTGTTTATTCAACTGCCACAATCACGAAGCTGGCAGATATTCTGCGTGCAAAGGAAAAGGAATACGGACATCCGATCTACCTGATCTCCGATGAACCTTACCGTGAGATCGTGTTTGCAGGTGTGGACGCTCCATTTATCTCCAAGTTATACGAGAATACGATCTGCTGTTATTCGTTCAGTAAGTCTGTATCTCTGCCAGGTGAGCGTATCGGTTACATGGCAGTGAACCCAGCCTGCGAGGATGCAAAGCTTCTGGTCCTTATGGCTGGTCAGATCTCCAGATTTATCGGACATAACTGCCCGTCTTCCATCATCCAGATGGCAGTAGAATCTGTACTCGATCAGACAAGTGACCTTTCAATCTATGAGACAAACAAAAACATTTTATATAAAGAACTGACGCGCATAGGATATGAGATGGTCGAACCGGGCGGAACCTTCTACATGTTCCCACGTGCACTGACCGAAGATGCAAATGAGTTCTGCTGGCGCGCAGCCAAAGAGCTGAACCTGATCATCGTACCGGGTGACAGCTTTTTATGTCCGGGACATTTCCGAATTTCCTACTGCGTGACAACGGATATGGTCGAAAAAGCCATTCCTTTGTTTGAAAAACTTTACAAATTATATAGATAATTTCCATGTTTTTCTGTATAATGAAGTTTGGTTTAATAGGAGATACATAATTAGGAGGATAAAAAAATTATGGCAGAAGAATTTTGCGCAAGCAAAAAGCCAAAGAAATACGCGGGGATCCTGCTTCATCCAACCTCACTTCCGGGTCCTTACGGCATTGGTGAGCTGGGTGCAAGCGCATACAGATTTGTTGATTTTCTGGAACGTTCGGGATTAAACACATGGCAGGTACTGCCACTCGGGCACACCGGATTTGGAGATTCTCCATATCAGCCTTTCTCCGCATTTGCGGGACAGCCGCTCATTATCAGTCTGGATCATCTGAAGGAGTTACATCTCCTTTACGATGAAGACTTCCGGGATATGCCGGCATGGAATCCGGAGCAGATTAACTATGGTGAGTTGATCGAGTTTAAGACAGGTCTGTTAAAGCTTGCTTACTCCCGTTTCCACGATGAGTCTTTATCCGATGGTATCCATGACAATCCGGAAATGAAGCAGGCATTTGATAACTTCTGCGAGACATCTGCCTGGCTGGAGGATTATGCACTGTTCATGGCCGGCAAGGACTATCATCAGGGTATGCCTTGGTACATGTGGGAGGACAACCTGAAGAAGCCAACCAAGAAGCAGAAGGAAACATGGGTGAAGAAGCTCGAAACAGAGATGGGCTACTACAAGTTCATCCAGTTCCTGTTCTATTACGAATGGACAACTTTGAAGAAATACGCAAACGATAAGGGCATTTCCATTGTGGGCGATATCCCGATCTTTATGGCATGGGACAGCGTGGATGTATGGGCAAACCAGAGCCTGTTCCAGCTTGATTCCAAGGGATATCCAACCGTCGTTGCCGGCGTTCCGCCAGATTATTTCTCAGCTACCGGACAGCTGTGGGGCAATCCGCTTTACAACTGGAAGAAGCATACAGAAACCGGTTATGAGTGGTGGCTGAACCGTATCCGTCACCAGTTGACACTCTCCGATTTCCTGCGTATCGACCACTTCCGTGGTTTCGATAAGTACTGGGCAGTTCCTTATGGTGAGACAACTGCAATCAACGGAAAATGGGTCGAGGCACCGGGTGTAAACTTCTTCACACAGTTAGAGGCAACACTTGGTTATCATCTTCCGATCATCGCCGAGGATCTTGGTGAGATTGATGATTCGGTCATTGAACTGCGTGACAAGTTCGGTCTGCCGGGCATGAAGGTATTACAGTTCGCATTTGAGAATCCGGAGGAAAATGATTTCCTTCCACACAACTTTGTTCGTAACTGTGTCTGCTATACGGGTACACATGACAACGATACAACCCTTGGCTGGTACAAGCACGCATACGAAGCATCCAAAGACAAGCTCCGTCGGTACTTCTCTACCGATGGCTATGACATCTGCTGGATCATGATCCGTGCATGCTTCGGCTCTGTTGCCAACATGGCGATCGTACCAATGCAGGATGTATTATGTCTGGATTCCTGGGCTCGTATGAATACACCTGGTGTTGCAGAAGGAAACTGGGCCTGGAGATACAAGGAAGAGGTACTGACACACGAACTCGAAGCAAGATTATATGAAACCTGTAAAATGTTTGGACGATAAGAGGTGTATCTATGAAGACATTGGGAGTTGGAATCGTATTGATGGTGGCATTGTTTTTCTGTCTGCCATACCATCTCTACATGAAACAATTATGGAAGAAAAATCCTGAGAAATCGTGGGAAAAGGCACGCAGGTTTGTATCCGGCTTCTTCCGTCTGGAATTGAAGCTGTCCGGATGCAAAGTGAACGTCATCGGAAAAGAAAACATACCGCAGGATGGACCGGTGTTATTTGTCGGCAACCACCGCAGTTATTTTGACATTCTGATCTATCATGAAGCAATTGGCAAACCACTTGGCTTCCTTGCGAAAAAAGAAATGGAAAAGATTCCGCTTCTCCCACTGTATATGCGGGATATCGGATGTCTGTTCTTAGACAGAGAAGATATCAAGCAGGGCTTATCCGTGATTAAGCAGGGAACCGAATACATGAAGCAGGGACATTCGATGGTCGTATTCCCGGAGGGAACCCGAAATCAGACTGACACGCTCCTGCCATTCCGTGAGGGCGGATACAAGATGGCAGAGAAATCAAAGTCTCCGATTGTTCCGGTATCGATCTGTCGGTCTGACCTGATGCTCGAATCCGCACCGAAGAGACGGATTCACAGCCATAAAGTTACAATCGAGTTCGGAAAGCCGATCTACCCTTGCGAGCTTCCGCCTAAGGAGCGCAGAGAGCGATATGCAGAGTTTCCACAGCTTATACAGGATATGTATGATAAAAATAACATTTAGAGGAGGATTTGAACCATGCCTTGGTGGTTAATCATGATTATTGTCATCGTGGTAGCACTTGCGATCATGTTCGTGTTATACAGAGTCGGTGACAAATTACAGAAGAAACAAAGTGCACAGAGAGAGCAGATGGTAGAGGCGGCGCAGCCGATGAATATGTTGATCATCGACAAAAAAATGCTGCCAATGAAAGACGCCGGACTTCCGAAAATGGTGATGGAACAGACACCAAAGCGTTACCAGAAAGCAAAGCTTCCAATCGCAAAGGTCAAGGTTGGTCCACAGATTATGAACATGATCTGTGACGATGCAATCTTCGATGAGCTTCCAACCAGAGGCGAAGTGAAAGCAATGGTCAGCGGTATTTACATCATCAGTGTCAAGAGCGTCCGCGGCAAGAAGGTCGCTCAGGAAGAAGAAACCGGCAAGAAGAAGAAAAAAGGCAACTGGCGTACACGTATGCGGAAGCGTCAGGTTGAAATGCAGAAGCAGTTAAACGCAGAAATGCTCGAAAAAGCAAAATCCAAGGGCAAAGACAAACCTGTTGAGAAGTCCAAGGAAGAGCTTCGTCGAGAGAAAGAAAGAGCGAAGAAGATCAGTGACAAGATGTAAAAATCAACCGGCAAAATTGAAAGATATTATCGGTTCCTTTACACCGTTTCTGATTGCCGTATTGGCGCAGTATGTATTAAACTTCATCGACATCGCAATTCTGTTCTTCAAGAATATGCGTTCCGATGAAAAATCAAACAGCGACAATACGATCAGCAAGATCTTACAAATGGATTATAACCAGCCTATGAATCAGGCGTACCTCGTGCTTGCACAGCACATTGTATTTCTAATCTGTTTCGGGGTCTGGTATTACCACATATTTTATCGGGGAAATATCGTTTCCACAGACGAAACTTTCGAAGATAATACAAAAGGACGCATGAAAAATAATTTTTCATGCGTCTGTTCTATACGGACTCCATTTTTATTGCTTGCCGGTGTTGCAATTCAGATCATGGTGGACGGAATCCTGACTTTGGTCAGTCCCCTGTTCCCAGACACCTTTGCAGCCTACTATGAGCTTGTATCCAAAGCTGTCGGTGTGAACCGGGCAGTTCCGATGATCATTGCGACCTTTGTGATCGCCCCGATCGGTGAAGAGTTATTCTTCCGCGGTGTGATCATGGGATATGCCAAACGCTATATGCCACCCGTCCTGGCAATTCTGTTTCAGGGTGTACTTTTCGGACTGTACCACGGCAATATCGTACAGGGCATCTACGCATGCATCTTAGGATGTCTGCTTGGATTTGTGGCTTACAAAGCGAACACACTCCTCGCAAGCATGATCCTGCATTTCAGCATCAACCTGAGTGTGTTGTTCATTCCATCCGTATGGTTTGAGGAAACCGTGCGATGCAGTATCATCACGGTTGGCGCTTTGGTGCTTACGGTGCTGTTCGTATGGCTGGCGATGAGGAAACACAAAACAAAGGGAACACGTTCAAGAGCAGAATCAACTGAAGATTAAACTATACAAAAACTGCAAGCAACGTAAACGCTGCTTGCAGTTTTTCTTCTCTATTCTTGCTTACCAATTTTATTGGTGATACTCATGACAATTTGTTCTGCGAACTTTATCTGATCTTCGGCTTCTTCTTTTGATGCAATATAGAAATCATCATAATCACTGTTTTCTCTTTTCTTTTGAAGCCGCGATAATAATCTTCCAATTTCTTTTTCATATACGCCAGAAGCGACATAATCACGATTAAAAGTAGCAACTACATCCTTATGTCTTTTGAAATCAATATTATCTAATGCCAACACAGCTTTGACTGCATAAAATGCTGCATAATAAGCTCTATTGATTGCATCTTTATAATGCCCATTTTCATAGCAAAGCTTAGCGACATTTATAGTTTCCTTTGCCTGATCTATCCGATAATTACATAAATCCTGCCTTTTATCCATTATGCAACATTCACCCCTTCCTCTAGTACATTTCTATAAAAAGGTAATGCATCTGACCAATATTCAAATTGATCTATATTCTTAATAATCGGTGATATAGTTTTACCATACTTTAACTCTATTTCAAATGCTAAGTCAAATATTTGATTTTCATATTGTAATATCTGCTTATCCGATAAATTAACCAAAATCATGATATCTATATCAGAATTCTCATTATAATCGCCTCTTGCATACGATCCATATAAAATTGCCTTTTCAAAGCCATTTCCCAATAATTTTGATACTTCCTGAATAAACTCACGTAATTCATCTTTTAATACATATGGCATAATCTCACCTGTTATGAAGTGACCTTTGTCAAGAGTAAATTCACAAAAATCACCAC
>ERZ808240.1460-NODE-1460-length-29236-cov-7.109866_pt1 | contig 29236 bp, 32 predicted proteins | sample MGYA00521084_ERZ808240 | MGnify/ENA primary metagenome ERZ808240 (study PRJEB31516, sample SAMN03275571) | gut metagenome | biome: mammalia-associated habitat; material: feces | host: Papio cynocephalus | place: Kenya | collected 2012-08-06 ... | reverse complement strand
TCCTAACTTCCTTCGTCCTGCCTGCCCATAACCAGGGTGTCAGCTATGCTCCCTTTCGGGGTCATGCCCCATGGAAAAATTTCCTGCCGACTACTGGCTCATTCTTTGTTTTTCTGATTACTGACTCGCTTCCTGTTCCAGCACTGTGTTCAGTGGACGTTATCTGTTACATTCCGCTTTATTCAGCGGCTGCCCACGTGACAGCCTCCACTATAGTTACTTGTTTTTCTTACGCAGCCTGCAAATAAACTTCTGGTCTCTTGATGTCACTGATCATCTTCTTTGGATCATAATCAACTCCTTTGGTCAACATGGCATAAAAGACACGTATCAGCTTGGCTGCAATCGCCATAAGTGACTGCATTTTTTTCAATGGATTCAGCCTTCTGGTTGTATAATAATTATGGAGTTCCCTGAACTCCGGGTTCTTCGCCACAAGTGACATTGCAACCTCAAAGAGCAGGTATCTGAGTCTCTTTCGACCTCGTCTGCTTATTGTTGTCTCGCCCTTGTGCTTTCCGGAACTATTCTCAACCAATGCCAATCCTGCAAGCTTCTGCAGTTCTTTCGGACTGTTGAAGCGGCTGATATCACCTACTTCTGCAAGGAATCCTGACACTGTCTTGATTCCCACACCTTTGATTTCCAACAGCTTTTCAGCCATCGGTATCTGTTTTACCAGTTCTTCAATCATTGTCATTACTTCCTGAAGACGATTATTTCTGGATTCATAATCCTCAAGCAGCATTCGAATTTCCATTCGTGCAGCCATCGATCCTTCTTTTGCCCCGACGCTGTGCCTTGCAGCCTCTATCAGGATCTGCGCCCTCTTTTTTCCAACTGCCCTCATCTTTGCATCCCGCCAGACCTGGTTCACTCCTTCAACACCCAACGTCAGGATGTCTTCTGGAAGAGGAGCCTGTTTCAGAATCATCATTCCACTTACTGCATCAGGCTTTCCGTACACTGTCTTGTATTCAGGAAAATATATATTGAACCAACGACTGATCCTGTTCTGGATTCTCGTAAGTTCTGACTGGATCTGAAACCTCATATTTGAAGCGATTCTCAGATCTGCATACACACCCTCAGGCAGATATGGGATCATATATCGTCCCTCTTTTACCAATCCTGCGATTACCTTTGGATCCTTACGATCATTCTTTGTCGGATTATTGTCATCGAGTTCTTTTGATTTTTTTACATGATGAGGATTTACAAGCACCGGTTTCATTTCATTATCCTGAAGAAATTTCCCCAGATTAAACCAGTAGTGACCGGTTGGTTCCATGCCTGGTACGACCTTATCCTTTTCATGCTTTTCCTTGATATCGGAGATCCATGCTTTGAACATTTCAAAGCCGGCTTCGCTGTTACTGAAGCTGAATGGCTTCTTTGAATACTCAATACCTCTGTAGTCAAACGCTCTTGCATAGTGAGTTTCACTTCCTACATCAATTCCGATTACCAAAGTTTTTTCTGTTATTGCTTCTATTTTTTTATTTTGTGTGTTAGACTTCATTGTAGATACCTCTCTGTTCAATAAGATTTTTACTAACCTGCCAGTCAGTAGTCTTATTGTACTCTGAGGTATTTTCAATTTTCAACATCTACATTTTTTATTATACAGGAAGCTCCCTCATGCAATTCATACACCATGCCAGCCTGAATTGAATATCCATTAATTTTCGTTCCATTTGCACTTTGAAGATCTTCTACACCATAATTTCCATTTTCCATATGATGAAATTTACAATGTATACGACTTACCGCCTTGGACGCTTTGATTACACCATCACACTTATCTCTTGATTTACCAAGTATATACGCATCTTTACTAATGCAAAAATACTCCTTTTCATTTAAAAGTATTATATTTTTGGTATACATAATTCCTATCCTATCTACAGACGCTTCGCTTTAATCATTTGATTTATTGATCATTTCATTCTCTGACTTTTTCATTCCACAATTACATATAAATATATGATCTGAGTTTTTCATTCCGCAATTATTACATGTCCATGTCCCAACATAAGGATTTGCTGTTGCTGTTTGAGCACTTGCCCGCAAAGGTTTTGGCGTTCCACAGGAACAGGTTGTCATATATCTGTCGTTCATCTTATTACACTGTGGACACACCCACACCCTTCCTGTAGAGATATCACTCTTCAACGCTCGCACCTTATCTGCCGCTACCATACGTTGTATCTCAATTTCATCATACTCAGGCTCTCTGGGTTTTATAAACAATGTAACAATATATGCAAGTCCTCCAAACAAAAATCCGAGTACATACCAAGCGGATGATTCCCTTCGCTTCTTTTCCATCGCAGCTCCACATATATATGCCCACACAAAAGCCCATATCAATACAAAAATAAACCTCATTTTTATTTTCTTCCCCTTCTTCTAAAGTTTTTTATTGTGTCGAGCATTCATCATTTTGCGACTTTTTCATACCGCACTTGCATATATATACATGTCCGGAGTTTTCCGCTCCGCAATTTTTACATATCCACGTCTCAACAATAGGTTTTGTGACTTTTTGAGATACTACCTTATGAGGTTTTCTCGTTCCACACGAACAAGTGTATATTTTGGCATCATTAACTTTCCTACATAAAGGGCACGCCCATACTCTTCCTAATTCAATGTCGCTTTTCATGACACGTACTTGATCTGCCTGTACAATTCTCTTAATTTCTGCTTTATCGACTTCTTCCGTATTGTCCTTTATGAAAAATATGACTATACGAGTCCAAACGCCAAATATAAATCCAAGCACATACCATGCTGTTGGATCATACCCCTTCCGTTCCATTGCTTCTCCACATTCAAAAGCAAAAAAAACTCCTGAAATAACATATGCTATTATTGTTACCATTGACGTCCATTCTCCTCCAATTCTTTTATCTTCTCATATGTTGTGGCATCTTTGATCATGTCTGAATAACTAGGCATTACAGCCTGCACATCTTTTATTATATTTTTACCTTTTTCTATTTTATCATATCCACTCTTTATCTTGGTTAGTTCGTTCTCTTCCCTTGGTAATAGCTCACCAAAACCAATAATGTCCTTAAGCTTACCTTTGGCTTCAGATTTAAATCTACTTACTGTTACTTTTGTTGAAATGTTACCCACACAGTTATATATTGTCTCTGAGCAACTTCCTTTCTCAAAATCAGTAAGTCCTTTTGCTTCTCTGTCTGTATTCCATGTATCAGCTAAATAACCTGCATCATAAGCTTCTTTTGCTTGATCCAAATTATAATACAACGCAAAAACATAAGTGATTTTTGTAGCTGCGAAATAAGCAATTCCACATCCAACGCCCATTGGTATGAACAATGATGCTGCAGCAACAATTACATTCAAAACATATTTCATATCTTGATCTGACTTTTTCTTATTGTTGTATACTATCAACAAATCCTGCATTTGATCCACATCTTGTTTTGCTTGTTCTTGTGAATAACCAACATCCACATAATACTTTTGATATCGATCGGATATCTGAAATATTCCAGCAAGCGCATTTATGTCTCGATGATAATTTAATATATTGGGTCTTGCATTTAAATATCCTAATTCAATCCTTATCATATCGGACATTAAATCATTATATAAATCTACTTCTCTCTTTTTTCTTTCTTCATACTCTATAAAATCCTCCCGTACTCGAACAGCCTCCTTTGCCATCGCACTAATTCCTGTACTCACGTTTTCCCCAGATTTCACAGGCAACTGCATAATATGACTGACCGATTCCGCTTTTGACTTCATAGCTTCTGTAAATGTATACAACTCATCATCTAGTTGCTTCATTCGTGTTTCCACATTTGTCAGACATTCCTCATCTATGACTGCGTCTATGGATGTATCCAGATTTTGAAGACCAACCATATACGAACTTATAATTCGATTTATCTCTGTATAACAACTTATAATTAGATTTAAAAATCCTGTCCAATGAATGTCCTGTATATAATTTTTTAAAGCCGTTACACTTTCACTTTGAATCGCTCTTGAATAACATATTGCCTGCTCAATCTCGACCATATCATTCAAGTTTGAGATAAGCGCTCCCATGAGTTCCATTGTCTGTTCATAGCTATCAAAAATTTTATCATATTCAATCTTTAATCCCATTTTTAATCCTCGTATGGTATATTATAACCTGCTGCCCGATATACATTACTAATATGATCCTTTACATCGGGAGCCTGATTAAATTTGTCCCATTTCTGTGCCATTGCCTCACCCTGTAATGCTGTAAGCGATAAATGAATCACATCATCTTGATTCTGCAATTCCCGTCCAATTTTCAAATAATTCTCAATTGCATTCTTATTCATAAGATAGTAATCATTGACCAAATTCACCATTTTATTCAATATAGATTTTAACGTATCCATAACCGGCGACTGTGCGCATACTTGTTCAAATGCCGCATCTGCCGCTTCACGATTTTTGCTTAATTCATTTAAAAATGATAAATCCTGTGTCAGAAAGCTCTCCATATCCGCAAACAAAACATCATCAATTGCTATTTTCTCCGCCATACTTCATCCCCTCCTGCTTCCATCTTTTTATTGCATCTTCTATTACGGCACTACGTTCATCCCAGTATCCTTTAAAAACGACGTTCCCAATATCCTTCTCATCAAAAAACATAAGTCTATCGTCTATCATTCCTTCCGGATACCTGCAAGCTGCATAATCATAACTATATATGGATCCTCCATTATCCACACCAATTCCTCGTGATACTATCATTGCCATCTGCGCATCACCCTTTAAGATTACTACACTTCCTAACGGCAATACATTATTTTCTTTACTTTCCATGTGTACTCCTTCCCCGTGCACTCAGATCATTGACTGCTGATGCAGCTTTCCATTGCTGTTTTTTGTTATACTCTTTTCTTTGATATTGATCTTTCATGAACCGCATTTCTTGAATTTCACTTTCATATGACGAAATAGACTGAGATATCTCATTCATCTTAACAAAGATCTGCTCCTTCATCTGTTCATAAGTAGATGTATATTGCTGAAACACAATTCCCATAGTATCCCACAGATACTCATCATATTTATTTCTTCGCTCACCTTTCCACACTCCCTGTTGATCGGTTGCTTGTTCTACATGATCTTGTTCAGTATCCCATTGCATAATATCTTCATCCAAACTATTATATAGAGACTCCAGTTCTCTATAGTCATCATATAATTTATTCAATTGACCCTGCGCAATCGACAAATCTCGATTGTACCTCTGAACCGTTGCATCTGTATATGCTGTATAACCATTTCTTCCCAATCCACCGTCTCCTATTTGCTAAATTCAAATTCCTCATCTGCCATCAAGATAATGTCTCCCGTCTGTAACATCTTACTTTTATAAAAAAACACCTGTTAATGTGCATATTATTACTAGTGATAAATCGTACATAATTTTACCCCCATCTGTCCAAATAATCCTTAATAGATTTAACTATTCTGGTTCTGATTTTATAGCATATTCAAATCTGCCGAATCAAACAAAATGTAAAGTTTTTTCATGTGCTGAAAAAATAGCAAAAAAAATGATCTCCATAGGAGCAAAAGGAATATTTGGCATTGATTTCCTTGTTACGGAAAAAGAGGTTATATTTTTAGAATGTAATTTCCGCTATCAAGGATCAAGTTTTATTCTAAATAAGGGGTTAATTGATGCAGGATATCCTTCAATATTTCAAATGCGATACAATGCATTTTATAATAATTTAACAGATATATCCAACGATATATATTATACTCCTATTCCACTTAGCTCCTTCCGACGAACTAAGTGGAATGAAAATATAACTCTAAATAATCCTATTGAGATAGTTGCAGTGAATACTACCGAATTTGCATCATCAGACAAATACTTAAGATATGAAATATTTAATTAGTAAAGGTACAATCATTAAGTAAACAATTATCGAAATAGACACTCCTAATTTCAGAAGAATCTAAAGACATATTTTTTATATATGAATTTGAAAAATTACAGTTTTCGATATGCAATCCTTTTTCAAATGTTATATCTGTCAGTGTACTTTGTTCCATATATACTGATTCAAATTTACAATTTGCTTTAAATAAAATATTGCTTAAAATTGAACCACAAAAACTTGTATGATCAAAGTTTGCATTATCAAATTTACAATTTTCTAAATTTGATCGTTTTAAGCTGTGACCATAGTAGTTCCCCGAATACAATCCATCTCCAGATGAAAAAAGTAAATTATTATTACACGCTCTGCTTATTTTCGGATTTAACTTTTGACGTACTTTATCTATTTCCGCTTTATCAAAACCCGGAATATATCTTGTTTTGTTTTTCATAATTTCTTCCTCGCCTTTGTATATATCCGACGGATAACTCTTTATTATTCATCTGTATTTTTTATTTAATGATATAATTCTAATGCCATACCTGTTCTTTTCAACCTCTATGTCGATTTTTGCATTTTCAGATGCAGTTTTTGCAAAATCACTATCAACTACTTTGTTTACATGCTCCACATGTCCAAATCTATTCGATTTTTCATCCTTCTTAGAGCATAAAAGTAGCCGTCAAACGTTTTCACTAAAGATTCATTCAACGGCTACAAAAAGACTAATGTACTTTCTTAAATTTCTCTGCTTCCTTTGGGAATTCCGGCTGATGGAATAACCAGCAGCATGTTGCATTGGCGCTTGAAATCACTAAGGTAAGTGCCAGACTGTTCAAAACAGTTGTCGCAATCTTCATAAACTTTTTCATACTTATTACTCTCCTTTTTTATTTTTATTCACTTTCCTTGTTCCTACATCGAGCAATCTCTGAATACTCATTGCCAGAAAAACTATAAAAAGTGAAAAAATCACAATTCCTCTTATATATTCCACTTTCCATGAAAGTAAACTATATACAATAATCAAAATAACAGCTATTAATTTATATGTTCTTCGTTCTTTTTCAGTTAACGGTTTATTGGTTGCTGCTACCGGAGCCAACCATATATCTCCAATCACACATACTCCCTGTAATATTATTAACGCAGTTTTCACAATATGAGGTAAGCCGATATAATAGCGACACCAGAGAATTGCCAGAACCAAAACAATTGTTGAAACAACCGTACATACCCAATCTCTAGATGCATGCCACCCTCCACAATACTTTCTTAATGGAATATAAATGATCCAAAAAAGAATAACCACATTGACAGCATGTAACAAGATTCCACATAACATTCCTGCTATCAGATTCAATCCAACCTCAAACAAAAGCTTATACCCATATTGGTAAACCGCAATCTCATCCTCTCGCATATTGGTCTTTTGTATCTGGACTAATTTATTCGAAATTTTCTCAAACATAGCTCTAATATTCCTCTGTTAGCTTTAACAGTAAATAATCTATCTCCCTGTTTCAACCTTTATGTCGATTTTTGCACAATAAAATGCAGTTTTTGCACAATAGTACCTTTTCATCCATCATATATGTGGTACAATTAAAAAGATATTTGCATTAATTGGGAATTACAAAGGAGACACCAAACTATGTATCATGTTGTTATCTGTGATGATGATACTTTATTTATAGATCATATGAAATGTTTACTGCTTCGCGCAGGTTTAAAGCCGGAAACCTGTAAATTCTACAGCTACCTCTCAGCAAATGAATTCGAAGCGGATTTCCAGAATTTCTATACGATTGATTTACTGATCTTAGATATCCAGCTTCCAGATGTAAATGGAACGGTATTTGCCAAATCTTTTCGCGAGAAATTCCCCAACTCCACGTTGGTCTTTTGTTCCGGGAAGCAATCTCCGACCCCCGAATCATTTGAGTCACAGCCATACAGATATTTGCTCAAAGCATGGTCGGATGAACATATAGTAGAGAAACTCACTTCCATCGTTACACATATCCAGACGGAAAAAGCAGAGCCCTTTATCCATGCCGGATGGTACAGCACACAACTGAAGCTTCCCGCCTCCGAGATAATGTATATCGCACGCGGACGTGGCTGTTCTAAGATTTATGTATCTAAAAAAAGCCCCTATTATGCTTATAATGACAAGATCTTATGCAAAAGTTCTCTGAGTGATCTGCATGCATTACTGCATGATTTTTATTTTGCATATGCGCATAACAGTTACTTAGTAAATCTCCAGCATGTAACATACCTGAATACAACCGAACTGACACTGTCGGATAATAGCATGCTGACGATCTCACGCTCCAGACAGAAAGAGTTTCAATCAATGTTTTTCCGTTATATGAAATCACAGGATTAGGAGGCAGTATGGATTATATTATCTTGTTGTTTAGTTGCATTGCAGAATACCTCATATTTTCGGACTTCTTTGATGCCTTTTTAACCATTCGTCCGAATTTCCAGCCAATTCGGAACCGTATTTTGATAGCGATTCCTTTCATTGGCATTTATTTTGGTGTCAACACATTGCAGATTTCATATCTGAATATGATTGCGTTCATCTGTCTGTTACTTCTTTACTCTTTTCTTTATAAAGCAAACTTAAAAGAACGACTGCTGTATATCGTATTTTTGTGTGCGATTTTCTTCGGCTGCGAATTTTTATTTGCAGTCTTATTGAATCTGCCTGCATACCTTTTTCATTCCAGCAGCGTTGCGAATCTGTCCACGATTCCTTGGCAGATATTTACTTTGAAGCTCCTGACCTATCTGATCTGCTGCCTGTATAAGCAGACCTCTGTCCGATCCTCCTCCCGCATGGATCGGAAGATTTTCGCATGCTATTTGTGTATTCCAATTGCATGCATTGCAATGATGCTTCTCACATATTATTCTGGTTTGGACTTCGCATCGTCTCCACGCATGCGGATCTTGCTCTGCGTATTTTTTGCGATCATGCAGTTTGGCAATATTCTGATCTTCCGCGCATTCCAGAGATACACGGAGCAGCTCAATCACAACCTGCAGAACAGCCTGATCATCTCCGATCAGTCGCTTCGACTGAGCTACTATCAGAAGCTGCTCACAATGGATGAACATTTGCAGGAGCTGGTGCACGATACGACACATTACATGAAAGCCATCCGCATACTGCTTGACGACGGGCATGCTGATAAAGCACTTGCACTCATTTCCGAATTAGATACAAAGTTAGATACAACCATCCTTACGCGCTATTCCAAAAACGATATTCTGAATGCAATTCTAACTGAGAAATCTGAACTTGCCCAATCGCAGAATATCCAGATGTCGATAGATGTACTCCCGGATATTACGTTTGCCGAATTACCGTCCGCGGATATCATATCCATTCTGTCAAATCTGCTTGATAACGCCATTGAAGCATGTCTGGCACGCGATAATTCTCGTGTTGTACAACTGACTATTACAAAGAAAAACGAAAATAACTTCTATGTCATTATCGTGAGAAATACCTTTGACAAAGCACCGGTTTTACGTGATGGACAATTCGTCTCTACCAAGACGGACACGAAGCTGCACGGCATCGGCACCAAAAGTATCCGGCATGCCGTGGAGAACAATCATGGTTTTGTCAACTACTCGATTGAAGGAGGATTCTTCGTGGCGACGGTGGTATTACCGATAGGATTAAACGTATAGATTCCTTAAATGCTTCAATTAGTTGCATTTTTAAAAATCTCTTTACAATCTGCTGTAATTCATGATACAGTTTCTTTGTTGTCGAGAAGCGCTCGTTCATAGCGTAGTTCGGTAACAGTCTATTAATTTATAATTTTATCTTCGATTCTTCGAATACAAATTATTACCCTTTTTTCGCGCAAATTTTACTCATTAACAACTTTAATTTCATGCACACATCTATTTTTTAGGAGGAACAGCTTATGACGAACGAAACAGTATCCATAGACACACAGAATACATTCTATCAGACAGTAAACGAACTTGAAGAAGCTATGAAAACACAAAACATATATTCAGAATATATCACACTTGACAAAACATGGAAAAAACGCTTCACTGATTACATGACAGGAAAGAAAACGATGCCGCTTACTTACGATCCATTTTTCAAATGTATGTTTCACCCGGACAGACATCCAGATTGGCTGTCAAATCTGCTCAGTGCCATTTTGGGTGAATCCGTCGTTGTGGAACGGCTTTTGCCATCGGAAAATACTGCCATCTCCATTGATTCCCTGCTAATCATGGATATTGTTGTCCGGTTAAGTAATGGTTCATTTGCAAATGTCGAAATTCAGAAGATTCCATATATGTTCACTGCTGAGCGCATTTCCTGTTACTCTTCTGACTTGTTGCTTCGTGAATACACACGCCTGAAAGAGAACAAAAAATTTATGTATTCTGACATGAAAAAAGTGTACACCATTATTCTATATGAAAAAACAGGTGCTGATTTTAAAAATCCAATATTGCATGGTGCTTATATCCATCACGGTAAAACACGATTTAACACCGAACTCACGTTGGAACTCCTGCAGGAATATTTCCTGATTGCACTTGATGTATTCTGTCAAAACGGATATACTGATGATAAGAATTCAGATACAAGGGAATCCTTTGATTCAAATATGAATGATTTGGAAGGCTGGCTTTCTATCCTGACCGCAGAGACAATCGCGGATGTGGAGTGCATAATCAGACGCTATCCGTGGAGCGAAGCGATATTCCGAGAAATGAGTACATATGTTAATAAACCTGAGGAGGTGATTCACATGTTTTCAGAAGCGTTAAAAATTGCAGATAAAAATACAGTGAAATACATGATTGAAGAACTGCAGGATAAATTACAGCAGACCGAGGATGAATTACAACAGGCTGAAAAATGTCAGAAACAGGAAGCAGAACTGCGAAAGCAAGAGGAAGAGAAACGCAAGCAGGCTGAAGATGAATTACAGCAATCAAAAGAAGAAATTGCGCAGTTGAAAGCATTGTTAGCTAAAAAGCAATAATCCAGAATGGCACCGTCATAAAACGGTGCCATTTTATATCAAATAATTATTTTGTATTCGCAGCTTTACCGATACACAATCGTCTCCTATGTCTCCCCGGTAATCCGGTTCCAGATTACCCGCACATCCACACCATCTTCATAATTGCCCGGTCCCAGATCATAGATAATGAAAGCATCACTCACCACCAGCGATTTTATCCTCTTATTCTCATCCTGGTTGATCGCAAACAGTTCGACTTCCGACTCACCATCGAACGATCTGTATTTTATGCAGACGGTATCATCCACGCTCTGTGCATAAAAGGCATGTGTTACACTTACACCCTACGCCTGGACAGTCTGAACTCTGTATGCACCCAGTCCGGTTGCTCCCAGAAAAGCATCCTCATTCAAATGTACAACATACGCATGTTTGGCATTATCAATCAGCACCGCATGTAACACATCTGTATATGTAATAAGCTTTCTCTTATAATTCGTCTTGTAGATCAGGCAGCAAATCAGCACGACAAAGCTTACGACTCCCAGTATCGTGTTTACCTTTCCGTCCTCATAGTCGCCAGTCACTGTCATCCATGCAGTATACAGAAGTCCGCCAATCGATGCCAGCAACAGCACCAGCCATGTCAGAAATCCCAGAACTGACATATTCCGTATCGTTCTCGGTGGATAGCTGTACAATTTCATATCCTGTGCGCTCGTAGGTGTCTCCCATTTTCTCTGATCCCAATTCACATCAAATAGTTTTTCTTCGCTCATTTTGTTACCTCTTTCAAATGTAATTTTTTTCATTCTACCGTCTGCATAACAGTTTTTCGATTCATTTTCCGCGAATCGAAGATTTTTTCCGTTAACCCCAAGTTTTGCATGATTCCCTGTTCATTACAATTCATCTGTCCGTTTTTGCATAATCAGATGCAATTTTTGCATGAATCAGGCCAAATTTTTCAACAGCAGATTAAAATGATTATATACTATATTTTGTCGCTATACAATATCATCACTGTATTTTGTGGAGATATATTTGTGGGCACACAGAGACAAGATGCGCTCTGCGCATCTTGCTCTGATTAGCGGTCGTCAAATGCACCGCATAAATGCGTGCATTTTCCTTGTCGCCATAACAAAAAAAGAGGTGCTCTGCACCTCTCTCTTGTTTTCCTGTTTCCTTATGCTTCCTTCTGCAAATTCCGAATCACGATCTGCTCCTGATTATAGATATGCTCTTTCATAATCTTCTGTGCCGTCTCAACATCGCCCTTCAGAATCGCTTCTGTAATCTGGTCATGCTCCCGGATCAGATTCTCATGATACGAAAAATCTTTTACATATTCAAACCGGTATCGGTACACCTGCTCGCGCAGATTCATCGCAATCGTAATCAGCTTCTGGTTCTTCGATGCCCGGTAAATCGTATTGTGGAAACGCTCATCACCCTCCACGATTGCCTGTACATTCTTCGATTTCACTGCTTCGCGAAATGCCACACACGCCTGTTTGATTGCCGTCTTGTCATCCTCATCCAGACGCTCGCAGGCAAGCTTAACCGACAGCGAATCAATCGCCAGACGCACCTCCAATGCGTCTTTTAAGTCGCGCACCGTAATCTTCGCAACCTCCGCACCCTTCCGCGGAATCATAACAACCAGCCCTTCCAGCTCCAGCATCCGAATCGCCTCACGTACCGGTGTCCGGCTGACACCAAGCTTGTTCGCCAGCGTTACTTCCATCAGACGCTCTCCCGGCTGCAGTTCTCCCTGTATGATTGCCTTGCGCAATGTATGAAATACAACCTCCCGAAGTGGAAGATACTCATCGATATTCATATCCAACTTCATATCTGCTACCTCCTTGCCATCCTGTCAAAACTTATCCTTTCAGATTTTCGTTACCTTCTACGTTCCCCATATACATCAAAATAATTTTAACGTGTATACAATATACATTACTATGCATAAACAAATATTTCAAGCATATTTTTCATTTCTACCAGAGTATTTTTCTCAAAAAGCGCGATTATTTCTCATAATTCTGCCCAAAATCATAGACAGCTCTAACACGGCTGTGTCACATATACCTCGGAAAGTCCGTACTGCTGCCGGATTTGCTCTGCCGCCTGCTCTGCAGTTGCTTTTTCTGTATATAACCCAAACACCGTCGGTCCGCTGCCGCTCATGATCGCATTCTCGGCACCGGACTCTTTCATCGTCTGCTTGATCTCCTCAATCTGCGGATAAAGCTTCGTTGTCACAGTCTCCAGTACATTTTCCATATGGCTTGCCACACCTGCCAGATCTCCCTGCTTCAGCGCTTCTGCCATACCTGCAACATCCGGGTGGTGCTGCAGCTCGTTCGCGTGCAGGTTCTCATACACCATCTTCGTGCTGACCGATATTGCCGGTTTTGCCACAACGACAAAACAATCCGGCAGCGGTGCCACCTCTGTCAGCACCTCGCCGATACCTTCGGAAAGCGCGGTTTTTGCCATGATACAATACGGCACATCCGCCCCCAGTTTCACACCAAGCTTCATCAATTCCTGATCACTGACGTCCAGTCCATACAACTCCCGCATCGCATGAAATGCCGCGGCACAATCCGTACTGCCGCCTGCCATACCTGCTTCGACCGGAATTCGTTTCACCAGCTCCACATGGACATGTCCGGTCAGATGATAGGTCTCCCCCAGCAGCGCGATTGCCTTGTAGATGAGATTGCGCGCATCACACGGCACGAATGCCTTATCACACACCAGTGTGATTGTCAGCGTGTCCGCTTCCTCCACCGTAAATGTCAATGTATCATATAAACTCAAATTCTGCATGATCATACATACATCGTGATATCCATCCTCGCGTCTGCGCAGAACATCCAGTGCCAGATTCACCTTTGCATATGCATTTCTCGTTAACGTTTTCATCCTTGAAAGCCTCCCGTTACAAACAATCTGTTTTTATTATACCAACGCAAACGTATCTCCACAATCTATTTATAGAATATATATCACATCGCCCGACATATTGATTTAGTGACCATAAAAAATCCATGTCACATCTTGCAACATGGATTTCCGTATTTTTCTATTTACTTTGTATTATAAAGATCTAAGATTTCACGATCAGCAGCCGGTCACCTTCCGATACATAATCAGACTCCAGATTGTTCAACTGCTTGATAGCATCAATGGACGCATAATATTTTTTCGCAATGCTCCACATGCTGTCGCCCTTCTGCACGACATACCCGACGATGCCCGGCTGTGCCGCTTTCTTCGCCTCATCAATCGGCAGGATCTGCAAATCCGTCATCGCCTGACTCTCGCCCTTCGCAAAGACGGAGATGTTCAGGTTGATCTGTGCCTTGATCTCGATTTCTTCACTATTTAACAGAGACGCGGTAAGCTGATCGATGCACGGATGGATACGCACTGAATCCTCCTGGGCGAGCGGTACAGTATCCGCCGTATACGAAAATGGAATCTCCACCTCAACACTGCTCATCGGATCATCTCCGGTTGCAATATACAGCACACAGCATTTTACGACGCCGGTGATCTCTGCCCCGCTTTCCCCGACGACAACGTCGTCAATATCGACGTCACCATACACATGACAGATCTGCAGCAGCTTCGCCTTATCCCCACCAATCTGTTTTCTGGCGGACACCTTCGCCTTTGCCGCATTGCGTAGCAGCAGATTCTCATAGTCCATCACTTCAAACTGCGGTACAAGCTCCGCGCTTGGCGAATACACATCAGACAGCATCCGGCATGAACAATCCTCATACAGCTTGATATTCATATCAATATTATAGTCACAGCCAAACACGCGATCCTCACCGTCCGCATCCTGCCGGATTGTGATCTCCCCCTTGCCAAGCACATAATCAACATCCAGCACCATGCCCTCTGAAGCACCACTGCAAGGCACCTCACGATAGAGCGACCGCACCGAGAAAATGGACTGTACCGGGAGCCGTTCCTCGCCCCCTTTATATAAGATGAAGATTTCAATCTCTCCACGCACCAGAAGCTTCTCATCGCCCGCCTTCGTCTCCATGTTCCGAAGCGCGACACATTGCCACAGAATCTCCTGGATATTTGGTTTGTTCTGCGGGATTTCCAGCTCCTCCCGCACCTTCAGCACATCGCGCTTCGCAAGTACGACCTGACTATATGTAACGTCCCGGTACTGACAGGCAACGCCTTCCCCCTGCTCAATCCCTGTCGCCGCATCGATACACATCTCTTCATACACATTGACACTTGTTCCGATCAGTCCACGAACCTCCAGCTTACGCGAATTGATCATGCTCACCGTCAGATCCTCCAACTGGCTGTGGCAATCCACCTGACTGGAGGAAGACACGCCATCGCAGTTGACAACATCTTCAAATGGAATCTCACTCTGGAACTGGCACAGCCGCGGGATATCGCCCCCTGTCCGATACAGCACTCGCACGCAGACCGCCCCGGTAATCCGCACCTTTCCATCCTCCGGAATCATGGACTCCAGCAGAATATGTCCTTCCTTGGCAACGATTTTTTCCATATCGCCTTTACTATCCGGAATCGTAAAATCATCATCGACTGTTATCTGTGAATATTTGGACTGCGTCAACACGCTTGTATGTATTTCCTTTTTCGAAAATTCCATAGTTCCCTCCACCAAACTAGATTCTTACCCTCTGGTTTATATGTATTCCGATGTCCTCTGAATTATGATAATTTACCATAAATATTTTTCTGCGCATATAAAAGCCAGACTTATGATACATTCAATACCGGCAGCTCCAGCCGCGGCAGTCGAATTACAATATACGGATACATCGATGACGTCCCTGTCTGCCCGCCAGACATGTCGGAATCTGTACCAGATGCCACACCAGAAAATTCTCCCTGCATCTCAGCCTCCGTCTTCAAATCGGTCTTTATATAGATTGCACGGTCGGTCTTATACAGCTCTTCTACAACCACGCACAGATTGGTGCGGTCATGTTCCCCGTATCCAACCACGATATACAGATGATCCTTCGTCGTATAACTCATCTGGAACGCATGCAGCTTCTTCTCCTCTATGATCTGCCGCAGATCATCCGGCAGCTCTGTCTCTGCGCACACCGTAAACTCCAGTTCCTGCCGTTCCCGAGCCTCCTGCTTCCGGCACCCGGACGACACACACGCCAGCGCAACCAAAACCAAAATCATAAACTGCCTCCCGCTTCGCCCTTTATTCATGTTTTTCTCATTACAATCCCCCATGATCCCCCATTTCTCCATCCACTTTCTTTCTCATATCCTTGCAGATGATAAAACGTTTCATCTACGCAGGTTGCGCAAACGAAACTATTTTGCTAAAATATATGTGGTTTTTTCCGTCCTATGCGTAAAACCACAAATATAAATATAAGAGGCGTAATCATGTCAAAGAAAATTAACCGAAACGATCCTTGCTGGTGTGGCAGCGGCAGAAAATACAAAGTCTGCCATGAAGCTTTTGATGATAAGATTGCAAAGATTGCACATCAGGGGCACATCGTTCCTACTCATAACTTAATTAAAAATGCAGAGCAGATTGAAAAAATTAAAGAAAGTGCAAAAATCAACATTGCTGTACTGGATGAGATTCAGAAAACAATTCACGAGGGTATGTCCACCGCAGAGATTGATAAGATCGTCTACGATATGACAACCGATATGGGTGGTATTCCGGCTCCATTAAACTACGAAGGTTTCCCATATAGCGTATGTACCTCGGTCAATGATCAGGTCTGCCACGGATTCCCATCACCAGATGTTATCTTAAAATCCGGTGATATCATCAACGTAGACTGCTCCACTATCCTGAACGGCTACTTCTCTGATTCTTCCCGTATGTTCTGTATCGGTGATGTCAGCCCGGAGAAGAAGAAACTCGTCGATGTCACGAAGGAAGCAATGCTCAAAGGTCTGGAGCAGGTAAAACCTTGGGGCTTCCTTGGCGATATGGGGCAGGCAGTGCATGATCATGCTTACGCAAATGGATATTCTGTTGTCCGCGAGATCGGTGGGCACGGCGTTGGTATTGAGTTCCACGAAGAGCCTTGGGTCAGCTACAATTCCAAGGCTGGTACCGAAATGCTTATGGTTCCGGGCTTCATGTTCACAATCGAGCCGATGGTAAACATGGGCAAGCCAGACATCTTCGTCGACGAAGAAAATGACTGGGAAGTTTACACCGAAGATGGACTTCCATCTGCACAGTGGGAAATTCAAGTACTCGTTACCGAGAACGGATACGAGATTATTTCCTACTAAAAATACGCGTAGTCGGGCTACATAAATATAAAGATGAGCCACGATTATAATTCTACACAGACGCGCTCCCGCTCACTTCATCACGCAGCGGTACTAAATTCGTGCTGCGTACTCATTAAGTGCCGGCGTGCTTCAATGGTCTGTTTAAGAATTATAATCATGGCTCATCTTGTTTACAGATTTACACGACTACGCTTACTCTTTGGCTAAAATGATTTGTCGATAAAAGGTAATCCTCGGTGGATATATGTGATGTCTTCCGCTTCATCATAGGTGAAAGCGATGTTCACATTTACCTTATGGTCATTTTGGTACACATACTCCGGGACATTGTCGCTGTATCCATAGATGCACAACGTATCTTGTAATTCGATTTCATTGCGCTTTTTTGCATGCATGGTATCGAAGAAATCTGCGGTTGCTTTCTGCATCTCATCCTCGGTCATCCGCCCTTTTTCCTGACTGCACAGATAGAGATTGCTGCTGCCGGAGAGCCCCAGATCTGCGTAGATCTGATTGAGTTGTTCCTTACACCGGTAGATATTTTCTGTCGACTGATTTTTCAATGCAATCTCTGTCATCAGATAATTCTCCTGTGTGGTCGAGCCATCGGCGTTTGTCTGTTCCATCGAAATCAACCGGATGGTCGTATCTCCATTTTCACCCTTTTTCACAAACGTTGTCGAAGTATTTTCACCTTCAGTACTTGTAATTATGTCATAGCCCGATATGATTCCCAGCTTTTCTCCAACCCGTTGCAGGATTTTCTCTCGTGCGGCTTCGGTCATCGTCTCATCGCCATAATGCGCATACAGTTTTACCTCTGCCGCCGTCACATTTTCCACGCCATCACTCATGACCTGTGTCACCATCTGGCTCTCCCGGTCAATCCGCTTTGTAATAAAGATTTGCAGCGCAACCGCTGCCCAGATAAGTACAACAATATATAACTTTTTTTTCGTGCTCATAGTCCTTCCCCTTTTCAAGGTATTTCCGCAGCCTCACATCTGTGCCTGCTGCGTACTGGGAGTGTTGCCATGTTTTACCAGCCTTATACATTTAAAATTTCTGCTTTACTTTATCGCGTTAAAGCGTTATACTGTTGTCGTTGGTTGAAGCTGTGCCAATCATACAAAACCTGTTTGAATTACAGACACAGCATGGAGGTATATTATGACAATCGGAATTGTTGGACTTGGACTGATCGGTGGTTCCTTTGCAAAAGCATACAGTGACAACGACGAACATAAGGTTCTCGCCTATAACCGCAGCAAGGAAGTGATTCAGGCTGCATATAACGATAAATCCATTGACGGCGAATTAAATGAAGGAAATATCAAAGACTGCGATCTCATCTTGCTCTGTCTGTATCCGCAGCTTTGCATCGACTATCTGACGAAGATGGCTCCTTATATCCGCAAAGATGCGATGGTCATCGACTGTTGTGGTACAAAAGAGCTGATCTGCGAGTCCTGCTTCCCAATCGCCAAACAATATGGCTTTACTTTTGTCGGCGGTCACCCAATGGCAGGACGCCATTTCTCCGGCTATGCATACAGCACAAAGACTATGTACAACGGTGCTTCTATGGTGCTTGTCCCGGAAGACCTGAACGATACAAAATCCATCGAGCGCGCAAAGAAACTGCTGTCGCCGATTCATTTCGGCAAATTCACGATCTGCGACGCAGACCGTCACGATGCAATGATCGCATTTACATCCCAGATGGCACATGTCGTATCCAACGCTTACGTGAAAAGTCCGACAGCAAAAAATCACGATGGGTTTTCTGCCGGAAGCTACAAAGATCTGACACGTGTTGCATGGTTGAACGAAACGATGTGGACGGAACTTTTCTTAGAGAATAAGAAACATCTGATCAAAGAACTTGATTATTTCATCACAGCCCTGCAGGAATACAAAACCGCAATGGAAAACGACGATGCAGAAACATTAAAAAAACTCCTTGCAGATGGTAAACACTGCAAGGAGGAAATCGACGGTATCACGGGAGAATAATTTACGCCTGGTGATTGGATACAAAGCAGCTGGCGATACCACTTACCAGCCCCGCTGCAAGCAGGTAGATGCCTGCCTGAAAACTCTTCCAGATCGTCGCCCCGGTCACAGAAGAACCGGAGGATACCTGTGAAGAAATAAAACGTGCAAGCATCTTAGAAATCCATGCCGTTACATTTCCCATATCTACAAGCGCTATGATAATCATACTCACAACTATCATACAGGGTATCGCCTTGAGGGGCGGTATCCTGACAAAGGATAACACGAGCATCCCCACCGCGGCAATCAGGATTCCAATCGGAATTCCACGCCACATGTCAGAAATCAACCCCACATTTTCACAAATCTTCATAATGCTATACCGGATCTGCACCTGCGCATGATATGCTGACAGATCAATGGCTGGTACAAACAGGCTTACCGTCAGCAAGACGGAAGACAGGATGCCAAGCAGCATGCTCGCTGTCACAAATTGATTTTTTCCATTCTGATACTGATTATCCATTGTTTCTCTTCCGCTCCAAAAAATCTCCAACCGTTCCAAGTGTGTAAATCACAAGTCCCGCTACATAAAAGACTGGTCCCAGTCCTCTTCCGGCATCATAATTCGATGAAGTTCCAAGCTCTTTTGCCAGCCGGACATTGTCCTCTAACACATGCAGTGACTGCGTATAATGCTTATTGTTCATCACGATAATAAAGATGACAAGCATAACAAGGATTGGTGCAAACCGCATAATCGCATTTGCCGCGTATTTCCGCAGCCATTTGATATAATCACAGGCAGACAACAGCAACATCCAGACTCCGACTAAGATTGCGATAATACCAAGCACCAGCACAATGGTTGCTCCCATCGCCAGGATACTTCCATCTTCTTCTACCATCGAACTCTTCATTCCGATCTCAAACAGATTCGCCTTACGCTTCACATCAAAAAGCTTTTCCCAGATCCAGTTCATAAACGGCGCCAGATATAACAAAATCGAACCGGCAAACGCCAGCAGCAGATTCATATCCCCTCCAATAGACCGGAAATATCCAACGATGTCGATTGCCTTGCTCGTATCAGCAGCTTTACGATGATGCTTTTTCTCCGGCACCTGCTTTACCGTATTTTTTGCAGCAAGCTTTGCCCGCTCCTTCGCCTTTGCCTTCTCTTCCTTTTCTGCCCGCTTGATATCCTCTTTCGATACCTTCAGAACAATCGGTTCTTCCAATGGTGCACCACAAGACTCACAGTAAAGCGCACCCTCTGGAATCTCTTTTCCACATTCCTTACATACCATGTTCTATCACCCTCCAGACCATCATATACAACGATGGCTGCCGAACCATACCGGCTCGACAGCCATTTTCATACTTATGTATTATTTGTTTCCGATCTTGATTCCAAGCTTATCTAACACTCTTGGAGCTGCGGCAGCAATCACACCAAGGTATGCCAAAATCACACCGGCTGAAATACCTACCTTAATACCATACTCCCTAAAGTTAACTGTTGTACCATCTGAATGTGCATAACCATGACGAATCGTTGCAATCAATACAAACACAAAGATGACGCCAAGAAGAATAAACTCAAAGTATGGAATCGCCTGTAACTTTGCTTTCACATTTGCAATCTGCGGAACAGGAATAAAATCTGCAACCTCCCATGCAATCAATACTAATGAAAGCAATAACAAAATGATTGCAATGAAGCAGTTAAATCCACCTGCTTTAAACAGATTCCAATGCTCTGTGACACCCCAGTAAGTGGCATGTGCCCAAGGGATCAAAGTTGCAAGGAACACCAAAAATGCTCCAACGATCTTCAGAATATTCATAGGATTTTCTTTCACATATCCAAGATATCCATTGAATCCTGCACCAAAAGCTGCTGTGCCATTGCTTCTAGGCTGATAATAACCGCCCATTGGCTGCTGTGGCTGCTGATATCCCATCTGTGGCTGCACCGGCTGTCCTGCTGGCTGCTGGTATCCCATCTGTGGCTGTACCGGCTGTCCCATTGGCTGCTGGTATCCCATCTGTGGCTGTACCGGCTGTCCCATTGGCTGCTGGTATCCCATCTGTGGCTGCACCGGCTGTCCTGCTGGCTGCTGGTATCCCATCTGTGGCTGCACCGGCTGTCCCATTGGCTGCTGATATCCCATCTGTGGCTGTACCGGCTGCTGTGCATTATCTACAGGTTGCTCTGCCTGAACTGGAGCTCCACACATTGGACAATTTGTCTGTCCGGTTGGTATAATCGCTCCACACATCGTACAATTCATAAATCTTCCCTCCTACATAACCCTCTTAATTTTAAATAAAAAGTGATAAAAAAATAATAGCATAAACCCCTCATTCATTCAAGGAATTTATGCTAGATTGTGACTATTTTATTACATATTTTACACATATTTTACACATATTTTACACATTCTTTTTTAAAGTTCATATTGAAGAACTTTACAATTCCCCAGATTAAACTTGAAGAAGTCTTCATTATCTAAACTCTCAAAGTAAGAGTTTATTACCCGGCATACACCACCATGACTGATCACCATAACTTTTTTATCTGCATAACGCTGCTTGATATCATCCAGAAAATTATACACACGCTGTACAACCTTAAGCAATGATTCGCCCTCTGGATACTGGTAACCAAACTGTACCCATTGCTCCATGAATCCCGGCGTTCCCTCATAGGTTCCGTCGATCACGCCATAGTCGCGTTCTGCAAGGCGGTCATCCACCTCTACCGGTACACCGATTGCTGCGCCGACAATATCTGCCGTTTCTTTCGCACGCACAAGCGGCGATGAAATGATGAGATCCACATCCGTATCCTGCATACTCTGTGCCAGCTCATGTGCCTGTGCGATTCCCTTTTCTGTCAATCGCACATTTGTTCTTCCACAGATTCGAACCTCTATATTATACTGTGTCTGTCCATGTCTAGTTACATATAATTTCATAGATACCCTCTTCGGAATAATACTATTTATATCCAATCTTCGTTATGATACCATAGGAGTTTTCTTTTTTCAACAAAACAGCCTTTCAAAAAGGCTTTCCTAACTTATAAAAGTTATTATTTTATTTTGTTTCTTTATTTATGAAATACGCCGTCAAAACATCCATAAAATAATATTTTTCTTTCGAAAATGGCCAGACGCACCCACTCCGATGCCGTAAAGCAAGCTTTCCCGCCTTCTGTGCCTGCATTAGATGCAGTTCAAATTCCCGGCTGCCTGCTACCTGACAGGTAATACCTTCTACGTCCTTTGGCAAGATCTGTGTTTCTGTCTGTGCATTCAAAATCTGTTCCCATTCCTCCGTCCAGATCTGGGCATATTCTGCCAGCCGTTCTTCCCGCGCAGGCAATGCAGCATAGATCTCGTTCGCCGTAAAAACCGCAGCCTTTGTCGTCGTCATAAGGGCTTCCATCAGCCGCTTTGCAGCCTGCACATTCATTTCCTTCATCATGGCAGCCGTCCTTGGCAGTCTGTGCAGATCCTTTCCATATAATTGCAACAGCCCTGCAAACCGTACATTTAACTGGCTGGCAAGTCCGCACACGACACTGAAATCAAATGCCTTTTCAAATCCTGAAAATATTGGCTGCTGTGCCACCACCGACTCCAACACCTGCCGCAGATATTCTGACAAATGCAGGTCGTCCCCATTTGCAAGCAATGACTCAAAAAATCGTTCTTCTTCCTCGTAAATCTCCCAGAATCCCAGATCCACGCAGGCACACTGCGCCTCTGATAATCCATAACGCGCCCGTGCCGCCTGTATGTCCTCCATCGTCCGGTCAATCAACACAAACCGCACATAGGGAGCAAGCATTTCCAGATCCAGGTCATTGCATCGCCCGGCACCCCAGATAGCAGCCACAGGTTTCGCTTCCAATGGTACATCCACCGCCAAAGTAAACGCCTGATCCCGCAGCTTGCCATGCCTTGCCAGATGTTCCCGCCGGTAATAGCTCTCTATCCCCTCTAAGACATATCTGGTCAATGTCTGCCGGTATTCCGTCCATACGGTTCGCATCAGATCTGAATTTTCAGTTTCAATCATTTTTTCATAGATCATCTTCTACACGCTTTCTGCACTTACATTGTAAATCCTGCATGATTCTCTGCATTTCATCTGTATAAAACCGAATATACAAAAAAAACACCGACTCCGCAGCTTCTTCTGCAAAACCGATGCTTTTACGAGTGGGCCGCCGGGGGCTCGAACCCCGCACACCCTGATTAAGAGTCAGGTGCTCTACCAAATGAGCTAGCGGCCCGTAGTGAATTTTCACTTACCATGTGTTCTTCATCAGAACAATATGGAGTATACAACATTCATTTACAAAATGCAAGCTTTTTTCACATTTTTTTCAAAATTTTTTCTAAAAACCCGCAAATCCTTTATTTCCTTAACTTTTTACATGCACTGATCGTCTCCAGCCGGTTCAGAATACAACATACCGTATGAATATTGCATCCAAGATTCATCAGTTTTCGATTCAGACAGGGATTCGAGTACACTGCATTTGTTAGTTTGAAACCACATTTTTTTCTTCCCATAAGAGACTCCGGCATGTATCTTACTACCATAGTATGCACCGGAATCTCTTTTTTTACACATTTTTGTTATTTCTTTTTTGGTGGCTTGATGACCATACGGCAGATTGGATTTCCCATCGCAGAGAATTTCTCTTCATATTCCGTCATGACATTACCCTCTGCATACTCGCTGTGATGCAGATCAAACGTATAGTTCACCATCTCCCAGCCGGCTTCCTGTACCTGCTCAAGGGAGAAATCAAACAACGGCCGGTTATCTGTCTTGAATGTGAGTCCTCCATCCGCAGCAAGGAACTTCACATACCGGTTCAGAAACTGCACCGATGTCAGACGCCGTCTTGCATGGCGATCCTTCGGCCATGGATCGGAGAAGTTCAGATAAATATAAGAAACCTCATCCTTTTCAAATACATTTTCGAGTGCCTCCGCATCCATTCGGATAAACACCAGATTCGGGAGCTGCTCGATTGTCTGCTTTTCGATTGCACGTACAAGCACGCTCGAATATTTTTCAATACCGATATAATTGATCTCTGGATGCAATTTCGCCATATCTATGATAAAACGACCTTTTCCCATTCCAACCTCAATATGGATTGGATTGTCATTGCCAAAAAATGCATGCCATTTTCCCTTCATGCTTTCCTCTTCATGCACAACAAAATCATTCGTGGCAATCATTTCTCTGGAGCCTTTTACATTTCGTAATCTCATCTTTTTTACCTCGTACATCTATAATGTTTCTATATTAGCATTTATTTTAAATTTTCACAAGAATGTTGCATTTTATCTCTTGTTTTTTTCCCTGTTTTATATGATAATTAAGAAGATAATGTCAATCTTTCACAGAAAAGGATTTTATAGCATGATTAAAACAGTGAAAAAAATCATTTCCTATATAATGGTGTGTGTGCTGTTCCTCAGCATCTGTATTCCGTGCGAAGCTGCACAGACAAGCACCGCAACTGCATCCGATGCAAAAGCAACGACGGGATTTCCACAGATCACATCCACGTCTGCCATCATCATGGACGCACAATCCGGGCAGATCATATACGAAAAGAATTCCCATACCCGGCAGTATCCGGCAAGTATCACAAAGATCCTGACTGCATATCTCGCCATCAAAAACGGAGATTTAAACTCAACGATCACGATGAGCGACGCTGCCGTCTGGGGCATCGACCGCAACAGCTCCCATATTGCACTTGATGTCGGTGAAGAGATCAGTATGTCCGATGCACTCTATGCCGTCATGCTCATGTCAGCAAATGAAGCAGCCTGGGCGATTGCAGAACAGGTGTCCGGCTCTCTGGAGAACTTCGTGCAGTTGATGAACGACACAGCACAAAGTCTCGGCTGCAAAGATACGCATTTTACAAATGCAAACGGATTGCACGATCCAAATCATTACACATCTGCCTATGACATGGCGCTGATCACCAAAGAAGCGCTCACAAGCAAAACCTTTTGCGAGTATGCATCTGAAACCTATCATGAGATTCCACCAACGAACATGAACAACGAGACACGTTATCTCACACAGGGCAACCGGATGATGCTCAATAATTCCGAATATTATTACCCGGCATGTCAGGGTGGCAAAACCGGTTATACTGATGATGCGGGTGGCACACTTGTAGTCTGGGCTGAAAAAAATGATATGCAGTTAATCTGTGTAACCATGGGTGCCCCGGACAATGCAACAAATTATACGGACAGCATTGCTCTGTTCGACTATGTGTTCAACAACTATTCAAACACCACACTTCTGTCCGATTATGAATTTGATGCAGAAGATGCCACAACAGCACAGAACTTCCTCAATGATTATTATGGATGTGAAAACCTCGGCACGATGCACCTTTCCGTTGATAACAACCAGCCATTTATATTTGCCAACAATGCCGACAGAACCAAGCTGCAAATGAACTTTGTTCCATCTGCGGACCGTCTGGATGAAGGCTACATCGGCACTTTGGAAGTCTCTTATGAAGGTACGACCTGTCTGACACTTCCGGTCAACTATTCCGGCTATGTCAATTCAAACGATGATGTTGCCGTAGCCGAAGCATATAAAAACGGCGACATCCGCCCGGCGCTGATCAAAGAAAAGAAAAGCTATTTGAAATATATAATCGCAGCGATCGTCGTTGCATGTATTCTTGGACTTTTTATCTATGCAAATGTAATCGAACCTCGGAAACGGAAGCAAAACTCCCGTTCCCGCAGGCGGTAACGGGAAACCCTGCACCACGAAAAGAGGTACTTCAACTATGGAAGAATCAAAAGAGAATTTTAAGAAAATCAAATCTGCCAATCAGATGATGCTGGATTATTTTAACAAATCCTTCCTGTCACAATTAGAGGATATCCAGAATCTCAAGACACAGATCTTTGAGATTGACATCAAGATTGATGAACTGGATAAGACGAAGGATATTTACGCTTTCAAAACCAACTCCAGAAAAAGTGTCTTCTCTCCTGTCACAAATGATGGCGTCGATACCGAGCGCAACAAAATCATTCAGGATCAGATCAAGGATCTGCAATCCGTAAAGGAGACATTAACATTAAAGCTGCGCGGCATGGAACTGCAGTTAAACAAGCTACGTCAATACCTTGAAACATTGAACAATGCAGAAGATGCACTTGCCTCTTTTGAACCTCGTTACACGACAGACGATCCAGATCATACGGATCACTATGGCTTCACATTTCTTCAGGATGACGCGAAGGAGGATATCTCCTCTCATGGCTATAATATACTGATGCTGGATGCATATGACCGCGCTCTCACACAGACGATTCTTGACAAACAGATCAAAACCGGACTGGAAGCTATGCAGAACAAGCTGGATATGATCAACTATCTGATTGGAACAGATGTCGGACGTGCGAAATTAACCTTGCAGGAAATCCTGCACAACGTAAAGCAGATGTCCCACTCGGTCGATGAAATTGCGGAAAACATGAACAGCTTTTCTTTCTCCGACAAACCGTTGAAGGAACAGCTCGAAGCTTACTTAAATGAATTCAAGCAAAACAATGCTAAGTTCAAAATCACTGCATCTGTTGAAACGCCAGATCCTGATATCAGCTATCATCCGGTGTTCAACATTAACTTCATGCGGCTGATCGCAATATTTTTTGATAACATTGCATTACATGCAAATGCATCCAATATTTCCGTACAGGCAAGCCTGACGCCAAATATGGCAGAGGTCATTCTGACGGACGATGGTGTCGGCATCAAGGACACCTATATGGAGGACAGCCCTTGGTACAGCAGCCTGCACAAAGCAAAAGAAATCGTGTATATGCTCTGTGGCAAGCTGGATATCTCCGGGGATGTCATGTCGGGAACCACAGTGAAATTCAGTTTTCCGATCCAACAATAAAAGCAAACAACAATAAAGGAGTTTATATATTATGAAAAACAAGATAGTAGAACTGATTGCTGCAAATGTCGAAGGGCTAACCGCAACAGAAATTGCAGATCTGATTGAGATTCCGCCAAAACCGGAGCTTGGCGATTTTGCATTTCCTTGCTTCCGTCTTGCGAAGACGATGCACAAAGCCCCACAGATGATTGCCAACGATATCAAAGAAGCAATCGGCGATGTGGATTTCCTGCAGGAGATTCAGGTACAGGGTGCTTACTTAAACTTCTTCGTGAAGAAGGAATTATTTATCGAAGCAATGGTAACAGCTTCTATGGCTGATAATTTTGGAAGCTCTACCGAAGGAAACGGACAGACAATCTGTATCGATTATTCTTCTCCAAACGTAGCAAAAAATTTTCATGTCGGACATCTTCGTACGACGATTATTGGAAACTCTCTGTATAAAATCTATTCCAAGCTTGGCTACAAGGTGATTCGTATCAACCACCTAGGTGACTGGGGTACACAGTTTGGTAAGCTGATCGTCGCATACAAGGCATGGGGAAGCGAAGAGAAAGTCAAGAAAGACGGCGTCGCAGAACTAATGAAGCTCTACGTGAAGTTCCACGAAGAAGCGGAGAAAAATCCAGAGTTAAACGACGAAGCGCGTGCATGGTTCGCGAAGATGGAGCATGGTGATGAGGAAGCTTTAAAGATCTGGCAGTGGTTCAAGGATATCAGCCTGATCGAGTACAAGCGTACGTATGACCTGCTCGGCATGGATTTTGACTCCTATCTCGGTGAAAGCTTCTATCGTGATAAGACCGACGATGTTGTAAAGCGACTGACTGATGCAAATCTGCTGACAGAAAGCGAGGGTGCAAAGATCGTAAACCTGGATGCTTATGATATGGCTCCTTGTCTGATCCTTAAAAACGATGGCAGCTCTATCTATGCAACACGTGATATCGCAGCGATCTTCTATCGGAAAGAAACTTACAACTTCGTAAAATGTCTGTATGTAACCGGTCAGGAACAGAAGCTTCACTTCAAGCAGGTATTCAAGGTTGTTGAATTGCTTGGAAATGAATGGGCAAAGGATCAGTTAGTGCATATTCCTTATGGGCTTGTCAGTTTAGAAGGTGCCAAGCTTTCCACACGTAGTGGAAATATTATTTATGCAGAAGATATTCTTCTCGAAGCAATTGCGAAAATCAAAGAGATCATCAATGAGAAGAATCCGGATCTTCCAGACAAGGATGAGACAGCGAAAAAGATTGGTGTCGGCGCCGTATTGTTCAACGATCTTTATAACCAGCGTATCAAGGATGTCTCTTTTAAATGGGAGAAGCTTTTGAACTTCGATGGTGAAACCGGTCCATATGTACAGTACACACATGCAAGATGCTGCAGTATCTTAAAGAAACTGGACGGATTTACGCCTTCGGCAGACATTGATTACAGTGTATTAACAGATGTAGAAGCAATGGAACTGTTGAAAGAGATCAACCGCTTCCCGAAGGTTGTCAAAGACGCTTCCGAGCGCTACGAGCCTTCTGCAGTTGCCAGATTTGCTGTGGATGTTGCACAGGCATTCAACAAGTTCTACAATGCATGCCGTATCCATGTAGAAGAAGAAAATGTGCGTAACGCACGTGCTACACTGGTATATATCACAAAGAAAACAATTAAGGATGCAATGGAATTACTTGGTATCGATTGTCCTGAGCAGATGTAATTTCATTATACGTCCTTGTAATAAAAACTGATATATACTTACTAGGAAGTTAAGTAAGTCGGATGATTTAATCATCCGGCTTATTTTTATGAAATCATCATCATATATTCATATACTTATGTTTTAATCTCCTCTAACCTCACTATATTGTATTTTCAATTTCATAAATACAATATATATGATTTCGTCCAAAGTTATCAACATTTTTTGTTTCTATAGTTGATTTTTATCCACAATTATGTGT
>ERZ808240.1459-NODE-1459-length-29242-cov-7.967691_pt1 | contig 29242 bp, 23 predicted proteins | sample MGYA00521084_ERZ808240 | MGnify/ENA primary metagenome ERZ808240 (study PRJEB31516, sample SAMN03275571) | gut metagenome | biome: mammalia-associated habitat; material: feces | host: Papio cynocephalus | place: Kenya | collected 2012-08-06 ... | reverse complement strand
ACGGCTTTCTAACCTTTATTCCGGTCCGGGTATCCACCAGCCTGATGCATTAAATTGCAGCTATCACATCTGTCACCAGTTTCTCGAAATCTTTTGCCACGCGGTCAGCTGTTTCCTGGACTTCGGCGTGGGTGAGTTTTTCTTTTGTGACGCCTGCAGCCATATTGGTAATGCAGGAGATACCGCATACTTCAAGTCCCATATGTCTTGCTGCCATGGCTTCGCATGCAGTACTCATTCCAACGGCATCTGCTCCCCAGCTTCTGAACATACGGATCTCTGCAGGGGTCTCATAATTCGGGCCTGAAGTCTGTACATATACTCCTTCCTGCAATGGAATATTACATTCTTTTGCACATCTGCGGATTGTATCCTGCATGTCACGGTTATATACTTCGCTCATATCAGGGAATCTCGTTCCGAGTTCATCAATATTCGGTCCGATCAGCGGACTTGGTACTGCTGTCGTAATATGGTCTGTGATCAGCATGAAGTCTCCGGGCTTGAATGACGGATTGACACCTCCGGCTGCATTAGTAAGAAGTAGTTTCTTTGCTCCCATCATGCCCATAAGCCTGGTTGGAAGTACAACGTCCTCCATAGAATATCCTTCATAATAGTGTACTCTTCCCTGCATCAGTACAACCGGTACGTCTTTCACATAACCGAATACAAACTGTCCTTTATGTCCCTGTACAGTCGAAACCGGGAATCCCTCTATCTCATTATATTTTACAATCTGCTCTATCTTTATTTTTTCAGCATATTCCCCAAGTCCGGAACCTAAGATCACTGCTTTTTCCGGTTTGAAATCTGTTTTTTCTCTGATACTTTTCAGGCATTTTTCTAATTTTGTATACATAAACTATCAATCCTCTCCTTCTATCGCAGTTTTCTTAAGATACGGTCCTTTACCGCATCATCTGCAAATGCTGCATCAACAGCATTTCTCATCATAAGATGCACTTCTTCATCCGTAATTCCATAAGTCCTCTGTACAAATTCCAATTCTTTTGTAAGCGTCGTATTACTTACTGTACGGTTATCTGTATTAACCGTTACTTTTAATCCTGCATCCAGGAACTCCCGCATCGGATAATCTTTTGTGCTTTCTACTGCTTTTGTCTGCAGATTGCTGATTGGGCACATCTCGATCCCAATTCCTTTTTGCTGTAATTCTTTCTGCACCTGTGCATGACCTTTCATCGCAATTCCATGTCCGATTCTTTCTGCTCCCGCTTCCACAGAATCCAGAATATTCTGCACACTGCCACATTCTCCCGCATGCAAAGTAAATGGCATGCCAATCTCTTTTGTCTTTTTGAATAATTCCATGAATTCTGACATTGGATACAAGCTTTCGGCTCCGGCAAGATCTGCTGCGCAGACGCCTTCTCCCAGATATTCTCTTGCCGTTCTGATCATTCGGAAATTCTCCTCCCGGCTATGGTGACGCATGGCACAGGTGATCACTCCATATTCTATGCCAAACTCTCTTTTTCCCCTTTCCAGTCCTTCCAGAAGTGCCTCGATTACTTTTCCACACTTCATATCCGGAGTCTCCGATAAAAGCGGTGCAAAACGAATCTCTGCATAGCAGACATTTTCCTGCTTCATACTCTTCAATACATCATACCCGGCTTCACGAAGTCCAGTCTCATCCATAATACATTTCCCCGGAAGTTCGAATTTTTCCAGATATTCATTCAGACTTCTGCAATCATCCGATACACTTAGTTCTCTTTGTGAAACTGTTCTTCCTAATCTCTTCTCTATGAATTCTCTGCTGAGTGATCCGTCCAGATGGCAGTGTAATTCTACTTTTGGTAATACTGTTAATTCTTCTCTTGTCATCCAATTTTCCTCATTTCTGTAGATTGCCCGGTCCGAATCCAAGCGGCAGCAATTCTTTTAACGTATAGACATCATAATGTTCCATATCTGTTGCAAGAATAATCTGAAATTCTTCCGGATTACAGAACTCCATCATAACCTGCCTGCAGACTCCACACGGCGGCGCATATTCTGTCAGGACTCCGTCTTTTCCTCCTACGATACAGATTGCATCGAATTCTTTTACGCCTTCACTCACCGCCTTGAAAAATGCCGTTCTTTCTGCACAGTTGGTCGGTGTGTATGCTGCATTTTCAATATTACAGCCAGTATAAATTGTTCCGTCTTTTGCCAGCAGTGCAGCTCCTACCTTGAATCCGGAGTATGGTGTATAAGAATATTTCAACTGCTCTATTGCCTTTTCTATTAACTGTCTTGTATTACATTTTTTTCTATTTTCTGTCTTCCTCATCTTGTTTCCCTGCTTTTATTTATTTTCCATTTCTGGTAATCAGTATTATACATGATTTTCCAAAGGATTCTACTTATTTTTTTCTTTATCACACCGTATCAGATTACGCACTGCCCCGACTGCAGTCCTAACTGCCATATCTGTATCATGGACCACCGGATTGTCAAGTCCAAGTTTTTCTCTTTCCTGGTTTGCCATTACCAGAAAGCATGCGCCAGCTCTGGCACGCAGTTTTCCTGCCACGATAAAGAGTGCCGCAGACTCCATCTCAGAAGCGAGACACCCCATCTTCTTCCAAGCTTCCCATTTATTGAGCAATTCATATCCCACCGGCATCTTCTCTGGTTCATGCTGACCATAGAATGCATCTTTTGACTGTACAACCCCTGTATGCCAGGTACAGCCATCCTCTTTTGCCGCCTGCACCAGTGCATTTGTTACTTCCAGATCTGCAACCGCCGGATATTCGATCGGAGCATATTCTTTACTGGTTCCCTCCATACGGATGGATCCGGTTGCTACCACGATATCTCCGCTTTTGACTTCCATCTGCATACCTCCACAGGTTCCAATCCTTACAAATGTATCTGCACCGCACCGTGACAATTCTTCCATTGCGATTGCTGCCGACGGTCCGCCGATTCCTGTTGATGTCACGCTGACTTTTTCCCCGTCCAGCATTCCTGTATAAGTTGTAAATTCCCTGTTACTGGCGATCAGCACCGGATCATCCAGATACCCTGCTATCTTTTCACATCTTCCCGGATCTCCCGGCATGATCACATAACGTCCAACTTCGCCTTTGGCAACCTGAATATGATACTGTCTGCTTGCATCTTCTGAATAATTCTTCATAGCGATCCTTCCTTTCTGTTATGTGTCTTATTCTTGCATATCATTATTTTCTTTTACTGACATACATTTCTTCTACTTCTTATGATACATCACGAAATGTTTTTTGCCAATTATACATTTTTCTTTTTTTATTCAGACAACTAAAAAATCTCCGGACAATTTCAGAAACACCTCCATAATTTTTTCTAAAACCATCCCGAGATTTTTATATTTTATTCTTTTGTTTCTTTATTCACTCTGTACTTTCTCGATATAATCCAGTATCATATCGGCAGCATCTTCAAGATCAATCTTACTCGTATTGATCATCAAATCGTAATTCAACGGATCTCCCCATGTTCTGCCGGTATAATAATTATAATATCTCTGTCTGGATATGTCTTCTTTGTCCATCTCTTTCAGCGAAATGCCTTCATATGCTTCTTTACTTCGTGTTTCCCGAAAGGTATCGTCCGCATAGACGAAGATGTGATAGCAGTCCGGTATGTCAGCAAGTACTGCATCGGCACAGCGTCCTAAGAATACACCTCCGGATTTTTCTGCAAGTCTGCGGATTAACGCTGCCTGTTCCTTATACATCTTATTATAATCCGGAATGACATCATTTCCGATTCCCAGACCCCCGAAGAAATTACTGTGCCCGCCAGGAACACGGTATGCCTCTTCCAGGATATTTTCCACATCCAGATCACCATTCCCGACTTTTTCTGCTGCCAGATATACAATCTGTCTGTCATAGCAGCGGACCTTCATCTTCTTTGCCAGTATCTCGGCAATCTCTCTTCCGCCACTTCCATACTGACGGCTGATCGTAACAATCGTATGCTCCTTCATCCTATAACTCTCCTTTCGCTTCACGTTCAATCAGTTCTTTCATGATGTCCGGATATTTTTTATCCAGATGATAGAACAGAAGTACAAGCAGTACACCTCCGGCAACAATCAGTGGACCGACTTTGTAAATGTTCACTATCATATGCAATGCACTGTCCGGCTGTGTTACACTTCCGGACGCAGTACTGATGTATCCGCCCATAGAAAGTAGTCCTGTCATAACTGCAGATGCCACACCGGCACCAACCTTGGTTCCGATAGAACCTCCGGCAAAAATCAGACTTTCCTGACGTACATGTGTCTTCCACTGTCCAAATTCTACTACATCACCAATCATTCCAAATACCACTGCATTCAGTGGTGCAAGACCAATTGCTCTTGCAAGACAGCTCATTACCATCCATGGAACGCTGTATGGATTCAAGAAGAATAAAAGCTGTCCGGCTAATGCGATCACACTTCCTGCCAGTGCAATATTCCGCTTTCCAAACTTTCTGATCAGCGGCGCACATAAGAAGATGAATACAACCAGTGTCAGGATTTCCGTCAGATACAGTGCACTGTAAAGCCATGTATCATTATGGAAAATGTATTTGCAGTAATAAGGAAGGATTGTTCCGGATACACTGAATGATACACTCTGGAACATCCACAGCAGCAATACTGCCCAGAAGTACTGATTTGTCAGTAATAACTTCAATCCTTTCTTTACCGGAATCTTTTCTGCCTTTTCCTGTCCTGCGATCACAACCGTCTCTTTACAGTTGATAAAACAGATCAAAAGAAGAATCAGAGCAATTACTGCCCATACCGTCATCGTCTTTACCCACGCTGCCTGATCATTTCCAAATAACTTGACCAGCGGTGTCGTACATGTAACTGCTATGATCTTACCAAGCGGAGATAATCCCATTCTTACTACACTTAACATATCCCTTTCTGATGATACTCGTGTCATCATTGCCGAGAGACTTCCATATGGCAGGTTGATTGCCGTATAACATACGGTTGTACAGAAATTATACGTTACAAAGATATAGATTGCCTGTACCATGCCCATCGTATGCGGTACCGTAAATAAAAGAATCGCAGACAGTGCATATGGTACGCTCATCCACAGAATCCATGGTCTTGATTTTCCCCATTTGGAATTGGTTTTTTCCACAATAATTCCCATGATCATATCGGAAAATCCATCAAAGAATCTGGATATCAGCATAATAAATCCAACGCTTGCTGCTGCCACCCCTACATAATCTGTATAGAATAATGTCAGAAGTGTTCCAACCATACCAAATACTACATTACATGCCACATCGCCCCCGGCATAAGATAGTCTGACCGGCCATGACAATTTCCCATTTGCTGCATTATTTGCCTTTTTTTCTTCCACGTCTCTTCTCTCCTTTTCACACATAAAATTCCATATTCCGGTTCTATTTCATGTCCCTCTTGATATGCGAAAAGATCTGTAAATTCTTACTTCACAGATCTTTTCTTTTTATGCTCTACTCTTTATGTCCTATACTGCTTTTACTTTAGACTGTGATTTCAGATATTTTAACCGGACGGTGTTCTTCCAGAGATTTCTTGGCAGCAAGTCCCATAAGTACCGGCTGCAGTCCGTCCATAACACCAAGTGGTGTATCTGTATCATTTTCGATGGCTTCAATGAAGCATTTGATTTCTTTTGCATAAGCTGCCATATAGCGTTCCAGGAAAAAGTATAATGGTTTCTCACCTGTAACACCTTCTGCATTGCTGATTACGGCAGATGATGTAGAATCATTGGATACTGCAACCATTCCCTTTGAGCCGAATACTTCTGCTCTCTGGTCATATCCGTAAACTGCTTTTCTGGAGTTATCGATAACTGCAATCGCACCATTTTCCATCTTCAGTGTGATGACCGCTGTGTCTACATCTCCCGCTTCTCCGATCGCAGGATCTACCAGTACGGCTGCCTCTACGTATACCTCTGTCGCATTGCATCCTGCAAGGAAACGTACCATATCAAAATCATGGATCGTCATATCAAGGAAGATTCCTCCCGATACTTTTACATAGTCGGCACATGGCGGCTCCGGATCTCTGGATGTGATCTTGATGATATGTGTGTCACCAATTTTACCGTCTGCTACGGCTTTCTGGACTGCTTCAAAGTTATGATCGAATCTTCTGTTGAACCCAACCTGATATTTTACATTACTGTCTTTTAATGCATCGATAACTTCTTTGATCTTGGCTACATCGTGATCGATTGGTTTCTCACAAAATACATGCTTACCTGCTTTGATTGCTTCTACGGAAATTGGTGAGTGTGTGTCTGTGGAAGAGCAGATCAGTACTGCATCGATCTCTGGGTCTGCAAGGATTTCTTTATAATCTTTTGTCACAGCTTCTACGCCCATGTCTTTTGCCCATTTTGCTGTCTCATCATTCATGAATGGATCTGCAAGCATCTTTACTTTTGCATCCTTTACCTGTGTGCAGATACTTTCTACATGTACTTTTCCGATTCTTCCTGCTCCGATAATTCCTACGTTTACCATTTTTTTATTCTCCTTTTCGCATTTATATTTTTATATTTTCTTTTACAGTCCTGTCTTTTCAGCAATGAACTTTCTTGCTTTCAGTGCATATTCCAGCGGATTCGCTTTTGCAGGATCCTGTTCTGCCTCTACTACCATATATCCGGTATATCCGGATTCTTCCAGAACTTTGAAGATTGGATCAAAATCAATATCTCCATCTCCAGGCACCGTAAATGTTCCCATTCTCACTCCATCCAGGAAACTTAATTCTTCTTTTTTTACTTTCTCTACCATGTCTTTTCTGATATCTTTCAGATGTACATGTTTGATTCTGTCTGCATATTTCTTAACCATTTCCATTGGATCTTCTCCGCAGTATGCGAAATGTCCTGTATCGAATAAGAGACTTACATACTCCGGATCTGTATTCTCCATCATGCGTTCTACTTCATCTGCATTCTGTACAACTGTTCCCATATGATGATGGAACGTAAGTGCGATTCCGTATTCGTCTTTTGCAATCTTTCCAAGCTTATTCATTCCATCGCAAAATGTCTTCCATTCTTCATCTTTCATCACATATTTGTGTCCGAAGATTGGTGTATCAAGCATGCCCTGTACGCTGTAGCTCTGCTCGGAAGCTCCGATTACTTTTGCTCCCATCTCTTTTAAATATGCAAGCTGTGCACGGAATTCTTTTTCCACTTCCTCAAATGGCTTTGTGATCAGGAACGCTGAGAACCACTGGTTACAGATCTCTACTCCTCTGAGATCCAGTGCCTGTTTCAGGACTTTCGTGTCTTTTGGATATTTGTTGCCGACCTCTGATCCGGTGAATCCCGCAAGTGCCATCTCACTGACACACTGTTCAAATGTATTCTCACTTCCAAGATCCGGCATATCATCATTGGTCCATGCGATTGGTGCGATTCCAAGTTTTACTTTCTCTTTGTCAAACATTCTTCTTACCTCTTTCTTCATAATATTTTTCTATGTCTTTCGTGTTTTTCTTTGTGTCTATATAATACTAAGAATCCGGCATTTCCGGCATTGGGAGAATCTTTTGAAACCTGTATTTTATTTTTAGATGATATTTCTTGGCTTTTTGTGTCTTTTTTTCAGGTAACACTGCCAGTGCTTTTTGTGTCTTTTTTTTGGGTGTTATCTTTTACTTTTCTTTGTGCTTTATTTTTTCTCTGACTCTGCACGCAAAAAAAGAGACCATTGTTTTTCTTTTTGTATATTGAAAAGCAACTGTCTCTTTCTCTTTTATATTCTGTTATCTGTTGGGTTCAAGAACGTTTCCGATATTGCGCCGGACTCATTCCTTCCGTTTTCTTAAATACTTTTGAAAAATAATGATAATCATTGAATCCTGATTCTTCTGCTACCTGCCACATCTTAAGATTGGTTTCTTTTAATATTCTCTTTGCATGTTCCATTCTCAGATTCAGCAGATAATTTGCAAATCCAATTCCCATCTCCTGACTGAACAGATAACTCAGATATGTACTGTTCACACCTGCCGCTTCTGCTGCATCACTAAGTCCCACCGTTTCCCGGTAATGTCTTGCGACATACTCTGCTGCAATCTTAACCGGCTGGCTTAAGTCTTCCGGTATATCCTGTACTCCACATTCAAATGCCTGTTCCGCCAGATGTTCCAGCTCTTTTTGCACATCACCGATATAACCAAATTGTATATCCGTCCTTATAGGTTCTGCCTGCAATTTCTGTTCCAGTTTCCGGAACCACTGCCGTACCAGCTGACTGTCACACCGTACTTTTCTGAATGCCTGCACAGACTTTTCCGACATAGAAAGGAATTCATCCTTTGCATTTTTCTTTTTTAACAGTTCTGCTGCCCCCAGAAGTTCTTCTGCTTCTTCCGGAAGTTCTTTTCCCATGGTCTTATCGACTTCATAATAGGCAATTCTATCCTTTTCATAGAAACTATTCTTTATCATCATTCTCGCCTGCTGATATGCCTGGCGGAGTGCACCTTCTCCGATACAGATATTGCTGGCACCAATTTTATAGATACAGTCTTCTTCTTCGCAGACCTTATAACATGCAGATGCCATTGCAGTCAGATGTTGATACATCACACTGCTTTTATATTCATCCGAAAGATCCAGAAAGCAGCAATAGGTTCCATTTCCCAGATAGATCATTTCTCGTTCCAGTCCGGATTCGCTTAAATATATTTTTATCTTTTCCTGCATACGGCTGTAGAATTCCAGACTGTACTGCTCTTTTCTGGCTTCTTCCAGCGGATCTTCCGTATGCTCTGTTTCTTCCCTTTTGATCACAATTACTGCACTGTTCTTATATTTTCCATGGATTCCGGCATGGATTCTTTTTTCTTCCCTTTCTTCTCCCGTCAATGTTCCTGCAAGGATCTGATTAAAAAAAAGAAACTTTTCATTCATATTTCCTGCCTGATCTTCTTTTTTCCTGTCAGGATCCTTATCAGCCTGTTCCGGATACTGTGTCTGTGTTACACTTTCTTTCATTCCAGAAGTGTCCTTATCCTGCCGGATATGTTCTCCGGCCGCTTCAAGCACTGTATACAGACTCTCTTCATTCAAAGTATTCTTTAATACATATTCGTCTGCTCCCTCTTTCATTGCCTTTTTCACATATTCGAATTCATCGTGGCAGCTAAGCACGATCACATAAGTATCCCGGTATTTTTCCCGGATTTTTCTGATCAGTTCGATTCCATCCATCAGCGGCATCGCAATGTCTGTGACAACCAGATCTATCTTCTCTTGTTCCAGCACTTCAAGTGCTTCCTCTCCATCTCTTACATCCGCCGCAATTTCAAATCCTGCTTTTTCCCATGACGACAACATCTTCAGATAACTGCGCACAAGAAAGTCATCGTCCACCAATAATGCTTTTCTCATGATTCTTCATCCTCACTTCTGTTCACAGGCAGATAGATGGATGCCTCTGTCCCTTTTTCACTGCTTGTCAGCATAAGCTTTGCCTGTGTTCCATAATATAATTTCAGTCTTTCCTGAATATTCGGTATTCCAACCGCTGTAAGTCCTTTTGTCTTCTTCTCTTTCTTTTTCAACAGTTCTTCAATCTGTTCCTGTGTCATTCCTCTTCCGTTATCTCTGACTTTCATATAAAGTCTGGAACCGGAAGTATATGCTTCTATTGTTAACTGCTTTCTGTTATTTTTCAGATCCAGTCCATGAAGCAGTGCATTTTCCACAAGTGGCTGCAGGATCAGTCTCGGTATCAGACACTGTTCCGCCTCACGTTCCACCTGATACGTCACCTGATATGCCTCACCATTACGGAATTCCTGTAAATGGATATAATTTTCCAGAACCTGCATCTCCTCTGCAACCGTCAGAAATGTTCCCTTTTTCCGTATACATGTCTGTAGTAATTCTACAAAATCTTCGATAACCGTTGCAATCTCTTTCTCATTATGAATCATCGCATAACATTTGATCGAATTCAGTGTGTTATACATAAAATGCGGCGTGATCTGGTATTGCAAAGCTTCCAGTTCCGCATCTTTTTTCTTCTTTTCTTCCTGAATAAGCTGGCCGATCAGGTCTTCGATTCGGTCTAGCATCCGGTTAAATTCTTCTGCCGCAAGACCAATCTCATCTCTGGACACAACCTCTGCCCTGGTGTCCATCTCACCGTCCGATATCGACTTCATCGCTGCCATCAGCTTCTGCACCGGCTTATATACAATTCTGGATATGTACACTGCTGCCAGCATTGCGATCAGCACGAATACCGCCGCCATACCGAATATATACTTCCGCATCTTTGTCAGATCACTAAGCACGGCACTTCTTTTTACACTTGCGAAGATACCACAGCCTGAAAAACTTCCTTCGCAGTAAATATATATATTTTCCTTATCTGCCCCTATTACTTCTGAATGACTGAGCACATCTTTATAACGTTTTACCGGAAATGCTTTTCCCATCTGCGACAATTCTCTTGCTGCGATCACCTTTCCGCCGCCAATTAATTCTATCTGATCCAGTTCCTGATTCGACGGATCTTCCAGATAATCATAACTTAGATTTTGTTCTTCAATATTGGCACACAGATATCCAATCACCTTTCCGCCATCATCGGTCACCTTTTCTGTAAACTGTAATAACCACTCTCCACTGTGCACCAGATCTTTCATAATTACCGGTCCGTCATTTTTTCCACATTGTTGTTCGAACTTACAGAGGTTATCCTCTTTGATCTCACTTCTGTACACCGGATAATCCAGCGTCGTAACAACCTGATTCTCATCCGGGATGACCAGATACATAGAGGAAATCGTCTGGTCCATCTTGGAAAATGTACGTAATCTGGTTGAAATATTATTCAGCCGGTTCTCATCTTTGTCGCTTAGATATTGTTCCAGATTCTCTTTAATCTCGCTGTCACAGGATGCCTTGATATCAATATTACATACATTTTTCAACATATCATCCACGGTATCCATCAGTAACCGGTTTCTCTGGCTGAGCACAGTCACGTAATTTTCCTCGATCATCCGAGACGACCTTTCATAGAATACAAGAGCCATAGCTGCTGCTGTAAGCAGCGTAATTCCAGTAATCGCAATCAGAACCTTACTTCTTATACTTCTGACTTTCATCTTTTCTTCTGTACTCCTTTACATTGTCCTGTGTCAGTATTTCTGCCTTCAGATACTCATTCTTCTTCGGTTTTTTCCCCTCGCGCAGCTTCTGGATATAATGGATCGTCTCATAACCGATCTCATATCCGGACTGTGCTGCAAGCGCTGAGATCTGTCCTTTTTCCACTGCTTTCAGAGAATCTTCCTGCTCATCCACAGCAACAATTTTGATGTCGGTATCTTTCAGTTCATCCACCAGTCCCATTGCTGTAACTGCACTTGTTGCCATGATCCCTTTGATTTCCGGATACTGTTCCATAAGATTTCGTACCTTTTGCTCTGACATCTGCAGATTGGCATAACCACTTTCTACAAATTGTACCGTCATCTCAGGCTCCGACCTCATATATTCTTCAAAGCCTTCCACACGTTCCCGGTGTCCTTTCTGTTTTAAATCTCCTGCTACGATTCCTACCTGTCCTTTATGATCCAGCTGTTCTGCCAGTTTCTCTGCCAGCCGGTACCCAGTCTTATGATTATTGATTCCGATATACGGAAGTTCTTCCGAGCCCATTCCATTATCGAAGGATACCGCTGTAATCTTCTTTTTCCGTATTTCTTTCAGATAATCCGGAATACAATAAGAATCGATTGGTGCAACAGCCAGTGCATCTACTTTTTGTCCAATTAACTTTTCCACCTGTTTTTCCTGTACTTCTCTGTCCAGTTCCGAATCCGGCGCCAGTGTAATCACATCCATGTCATATTTTGCTGCTGCAGCTTCCATACCTGAATTTACCGACATCCAGTATTCACTGGTATTGGACTTTGTTACAACTCCTACTACATATCTGTCTTTTGTTTTCTGATAGGAATTACGATTGCTGCATCCACAGCCTAAGATTCCGGTTATAAGAAGTATTGCCACTGTCTGCATCCATCTTCTCTTCATCTTTTTACGCACCCTTTTTCAAAATCCTACAAATTATACTTCGTCTTGATATCAATACCTGTATACAGATATTCTTTATCCGGATATTCTCCGTTCAGTAAGATATCTGCAAGAATCCTCGGCGGTCTGTATCCCTGTTCGAATCCATTCTGGTCGATCAGAAAATCTACTGTTCCATCTTTTAACAATGATTCATTCTTTGCCGTCTGGTCGTAGATTACAACATATGGGCGCTGTTCAACACCCAGTTTATGAAAAGCCTCTACAATTCCCTCCTGTCCGCCGGATACCACAAAGATTCCGTTGATCCCTGATATACTCATCATGGCATTTTCTATAATGTGTTCCACTTCATCTGCATTATTAAAGCTTCCCTGCACACCGGCGATTTCAAGCTTTGGTGAAATATTCTTGATTTCTTCTACGAATCCATCCACACGGGAGTTATTCAGCATACTGCTGAAATATCCGGTAATGACAAGAATCTTTCCAACTCCTCTGGTCATCATCCCGAATAATCCAGCTGCTGTCTGCCCGCTTAATTTGTTATCCATTCCGACAAAGCAGCATCTCTTGGTTCCTACGATATCCGAGTTAAATGTCACAACCGGGATCTTCTTTTCATTCACAAGCCAGTTCAATTTCTCCCTGACGCCTTCCGTATCTACCGGCATCAGTGCCAGTCCCTGGATTCCTTCTTTTACCAGTTCATCGATTGCACGCAGCTGATCCTCTTCACGTACGGAAGCATTCTCCTTTACGATGACTTCCACGCCAAGCTCTTCCAGTTCTTTCTTCCCGGTCTGAATTCCTCTGTTTATCTCCAGCATGAAAGAAGAACCTGAAAGCTGGGTTACGATCCCGATTTTTTTTTTGCCGCCGGCATTTTTCTGTCTCTTTCTTGTTTTGTGTACATAACCCATCTCTTCGGCGGTTTTTTTCACCATTTCTGCTACTTCCGGGTTAATCCTGCCTCGATTATTAAGTGCCCGGTCTACGGTTCCTCTTGATACGCCTGCTTTTTCTGCGATCTGTTGTATTGTTACTGCCATATATTCTCTCCTTGCTTATTGCTATTTACACCTGATATTCTGTATATAATAATATCACGCACTCAAAAAGCACGCAACATTGCGCTGCGTGCTTTTCTTATTTTGTAACATTTTACAATTATATTCTCTTTGTGACAGGCTTTCATTCCTGCTTTTTCAGCATATTGCCGATACTGTAATTATTTCTTTACATTAAATGCTGCTTTTCCCGGATATACAGCACTTGCTCCAAGTTCTTCTTCGATTCTCAGTAACTGGTTGTATTTTGCAACACGTTCTGATCTTGAAGGTGCTCCCGTCTTAATCTGGCAGGTATTCAGCGCAACTGCAAGATCTGCAATTGTTGTATCTTCTGTCTCTCCGGAACGATGGGATGAAATTGCTGTGTAGCCGGCTTTGTGAGCCATCTTGATTGCTTCTAACGTTTCTGATACAGATCCAATCTGGTTTAACTTGATAAGGATAGAGTTCCCGCATCCAAGTTCGATACCTTTGGAAAGTCTCTCTGTATTCGTTACGAACAGGTCATCACCAACTAACTGTACTTTGTCCCCAAGTTCAGCGGTCAGTTTCTGCCATCCTTCCCAGTCTTCTTCATCCAGTGCGTCTTCGATAGAAATAATCGGATACTTATCTACCAGTTTCTTCCAGTGCTCAATGAGTTCTTCGGAAGTGAATTTTGTACCTGCCTTTGGAAGTACATATTCACCTTTCTTCTCACCTTTCCACTCAGAAGATGCTGCATCCATAGCAATCATGAAATCTTTTCCCGGCTCATATCCTGCATCTTTTACTGCGTCTAAGATGTACTGGATTGCTTCTTCATCAGATGCAAGGTCCGGTGCAAATCCACCTTCATCACCTACTGATGTTGCAAGTCCTTTTGATTTTAATAATGCTGCCAGTGCGTGGAATACTTCTGCACACCAGCGGAGTGCTTCTTTGAAGCTTGGTGCCCCTACAGGCATGATCATAAATTCCTGTACGTCTACTGTATTGGCTGCATGCGCGCCACCATTTAATATATTCATCATAGGTACCGGAAGTCTGTTACCATTGACTCCACCGAGGAAACGGTAAAGTGGAATCTCCAGTGCATTTGCTGCCGCACGTGCACTTGCAATAGATACCGCAAGAATTGCATTTGCTCCAAGGTTTGATTTGTCTTTTGTTCCGTCTGCCTTGATCATTGCTGCATCTACTGCATAGATGTCGGATGCATCTACACCTTTCAGTGCGTCACTTATCACTGTATTGATATTCTCTACGGCTTTGGTTACACCTTTTCCACCAAAACGTGATTTGTCTCCGTCACGAAGTTCCAGTGCTTCGAATTCTCCTGTAGATGCGCCACTTGGTGCTGCTCCTCTTCCTACTGTTCCATCCAGAAGATATACTTCTGCTTCTACCGTCGGATTTCCTCTCGAATCAATAATCTCTCTTCCAATAACCTTCTCAATTGCTAAAAAATTCTCCATGTCAAGATCCTTTCCCATGAAGACGCTTTCTGTCTCTCTTGCTCAGGGATGAGACAGAAGGAGTCTAACATGATTTATTCACACGATAGTTAGATTCTTCTAACTATCGTTAGCATATCATAACGCTATACCTAAATCAAGAAAATTATCACATTATAAATGAGAACTTTTACCGGTTCAGAAAGATAATCCCAGCCAAACATAATGCAACTCCTATCATTCGGTTTACCGTAATTCCCTCATGATACAAAAATGCTCCGACAATCAAAAGTACAATTGCCAGAAACGCACTTTGTACAGTCGATACCATACTTACCTTCCAGCCAGCTTTATACGCATAAATAAATCCGACTTCCAGCCCTACTACCGACACCCCCAGAAAAAATGGTGCCCAGTTAGTTTTTGCATATTCGTGTAATATATTTCCATGTCTGTTCATCACAAAATACATAACAGCTGAACATGCTGCTCCCACAAGATACGTGATTGTCATGGATGCCATCGCATCCATCTCTTTTGGTACTTCCTTTGCGCAGATCTGGTAGATTACATTCGCAAATACGATCAGTGCCACCGGCCATATTGTTGACATATTTTTTCCTCCTAAATTTCCACAATATTAACTTTATAAAATGCACCAATACAGAGAACTCGCCACGGCAACTTCTCTTGCATACTTTGGTATAAAAAAGCAGCCAGACTATCTTAGCCTGACTGCCGGTAGGTGCTCACCCGTGTTTCTACCATACTGCAAAATCGAGATAACGTCAACCTCGATTTTATATTTATTCTACTTTTCCGGTTCTCCCTCCGGGAAAATAATCTTATTCACAAAGAAGAATACCACCATGGATACTCCCCCGTTCAATAAGGTTGTTCCGATATTATAAAGCCATCCCGGTACAAACATTCCTGCAACTGCAACCCAGATACAATTGATTGAATTTACCACACAGGTAATGATACAGAATGCAACCAGATACCAGAATGCCTGGTATCCGATATTTCCTTTGCTCCGGAATACCAGATTTCTCTGGATTGGGAAGTTAATACATTCTCCGACTACCATTGCTACCATATATGCACAGAAGTATGGAAGACCGCCATGTGCAGCATCATACCCGATAATGTTCCATTTAAAGGTCTCGCCAAATAATGTAATATCAATTCCCGGGAAACCAAAATCGATCTTTGGAAGTCCTGCAAATACCATTGGCAGGAACAGCAGCAGCAAATATTTCAGTACTGTGATCAGATTACTGACGATTACAAATAATCCTCCCTCTCTGATCCATTTTGAAGCACTGGGATATTTTTGGGCAAAGCCGTTCCATATGTCTTTTAATTTATTCATTCTACGCTCTCCATTCTTCTAAGATTCTTTTTGTCCTTCTCAGACCTCGTAGATATATCCTAACATATGTCGTTTTGCCATCTGGTCCATTTACACAACCTGTCTGTTTTCTGCATAAACTGTACCTTATCCTTCTTTGATCGGAATCAGGATCTTCAGATCGAACCAGTTTTCCTTGGTATCGATCGTAACTGCACCACCATATTTATTTACTGTATACCGGATACTTTTCATTCCATATCCATGATACTTCTTATCTTTTTTCGTCGTTGCAAGAACTCCGTCCTGATACTGCAATTTCTCCTCGCAGTAATTTTCAAATCTCAGAAGCAGGAATGCTTTCTGCCTGGATACCGTCACGTGGATCAGTCTCTTTTCTTTCTCCGGAATCTTCATCTCGCACTCAATGGCATTGTCCAGTGCATTTCCGAATATACTGCAGATATCCATAACATCCATAAAGTCCAGCAATGTTCCATCTGCCACACAGGTAAATGTGATACCATTTTTATTACAGTACAGGCTTTTGGTCGTCAATACTGTATCCAGTACTTTATTGCCAGTCTTATTCTGTGCCTCGTACTGCCGGATCTCAGCCTCCATCTGATTTAAAAATGCCTCTCTTTTCTTTGGATCTTCTTCACTTCTTAACACTGCAATCTGATGTTTCAGATCGTGGTATTTATAATTGATCAGTTCAATGCTTTCTTTCGACTGCATATACTGTGCATACTGATTCTGAAGTACATTCTGCACCGCTTCCAGTTCTTTTTTTACACGCATCTCATTGCACTGCATCAGATGCGCATATAAAACTGCGATTCCTGCAAAGTCTACAAGTGTACGGATATTTCCGATTTCAAAGGAATATCTTCCCGAAAACGGTGTGTTTACTGTAAGATAACTGATGTTACTGACAGCGAACACCGATGCCACGATCAGCAATTCTGAAAAATATTCTTTCTTCCTAAGCTCCATCCTGCCATCTTCTGGAAAATGCACATGCAGAATCTGAAATAATATCACACTGACAGCTATATAGATCAGGATCATTGTTCCCCATTCCCACAATTTCCCGTAACTGTCTATCTCAAAGAAACAGGAAATTTGCCACTCGAGAGAGGCCATGAATTCTGCCATAACAAATGCGATCAGTACAAAATATGCTGCATCTGCCGCTTCCACCGAACAACAGATAAAAATAAAAAAGAACATAAGGATTACCGCAGCTATCATGCACGGAATCCATAAAAACAGTCTGACTTCTTCCGTCACAACCATAAACCCACTCTGTACCGCAAGCATTACTGCCATAATAACTCCTGTCAGTACCGGTGCAAACCTCTTTTTTAATGGAAGGATAAATATCATACACGCCATCCATTCAGCAATTGCAGTATATACTCTCGGAATATCCGGCATCAGATGTTCCATCATTTGATCACCTCTCCCCAGTATCTTGTCAGGGCTTCCATAAATTCCTTCCTGCGGGAACGGCTCAGTACCAGTTCTTCACCTTTTACTACCGCACAGCCATCCTCAATACGGTCAACATGCTGCAGATTGATCAGATATCCTTTATTTCCTCTGCAGAAGTTCATTCCCGAAAGCTTTTCGTCCATCTCTTTCATCTTCCCGGTTGTCTCATAATCTCCCAGGATCGTATGCAGGATCAATGTATGTCCCTGACTTTCAATATAGTAAATATTGGCAATATTGATGCGGACAAGTCCGCCTTTCATATTTACCATGATCACTTTGGTTTCTCTCTTTTTCATCCGCTCGATCGCACGGTTTAATCTCTGTGAAAATGCAAAATAAGATACCGGCTTCAATACATAGTCCAGTGCATCCACCGCATATCCTCTGATCGCATACTGTGCCATATTGGTAATGAAGATGATCACGACTTCCGTATCCATCTTGCGTATTTCTTCTGCCGCAGACATTCCGTCCATAAATTTCATCTCTACATCCATCAGGATAATATCATACTGGGACTTGTATTTATTCACGATCTGGTCTCCATCCGAATAAATGGTGATCTCAAATGCCTCCTGATTTTCCGACTCATATTGATGCAGGAATTTTTCCAGCTGCTTTGCATACATTGCTTCGTCTTCTACGATTGCAATTTTTATCATTAGAATCCTCCTATTTCTATCCTCTGAACTCTATTGTACTGTTTTTTACCATTACCATATATAATAAATGAATTTTGTCACTCCCACAAGTCTTATCAACATTGCCTTTTACGCAAAAAGACAGAACCGGCTTACATATCTGTCCAATTCTGTCTTTCGATATTATATTCTGTCTTACTAATCTCGTTTAATTGCCGCACGGATCAGATGCGCAGTTCCTTTGATACGATGTCCGTTTGCCATCTCGGTAAGTGCCTCTGCCATTTCCATCGTGACCAGACCTCCGGTCATCTTGGCATAGCCTCTGATCGGCATATTATAATTGAATAATACATTCAGATTCGGCTTGCCCTGCCATTCACTGATTTTCAAAAGTAACCGTAGTACTTTATAAATAAGCTTTCCAAGGATTCCTTTTCCGTAGTATAACTGGCATACCGCATCATTGATGCGGATTTCACCGCTCCAGCTTCCATCCGGAATTTCTTTTTCATATAATTTCTGGAATTCACTGTCCTCTACCTGTTCGATATGTCCGGTAAAATATTCCGGCATCTCTTCTTTGCTGTATTTTCCTGATTTCACAGTTCCTTCCACAGATAAACTTCCTTCCAGAAGCATCTCTTCTGCATTACATCCGACCATAATCTGATATTCTCCGGATTCAATCTCCCAGCTGTCTGTTCTTGTGTCATAGAACCGGAATGTCTTATCATCGAACGGGATCGTTACTTCTTTTTCTTCTTTCGGATCCATTGTCACTCTGTCAAAGCCTTTCAGCTCTCTGACCGGACGGAAGACGGTATCGGAAGTTCTTCCTACATAAAGCTGCGGAACCTCTGTTCCTCTTACCTTTCCTTCATTCTTAACTGTAAAGGTAACGCCCTTTTCTCCTACTTTCAGATCCTTGTAAGAAAAGCTTGTATAGCTTAATCCAAATCCAAACGGGAAACGGACTTTCTTTCCAACTGTTGTATAATAACGATACCCTACATATAATGCTTCTCTGTACTCACTGCTTCGCTCTTTACTCGGATAATACCGATATGCCGGAGTATCTTCATAATGAAGCGGATATGTCTCATTCAGTCTTCCTGACGGACACACCTTTCCGGTCAGTACATTCAGCATTGCTGATGCACCGGCCTGTCCTCCCAGATATCCATGTACGATACCTTTCACCTCTGAATACCATGGCATCTCTACCGATGATCCAGCTGAGAGCACTACGATCACATTCGGATTCACTCTTGCAACAGCATGAATCAAAGCATTCTGCGCTGCCGGCATATGCATGTGTGTTCTGTCAAGACCTTCTGATTCACTGATCTCATCCAGTCCTGCAAAGATCAATACTGTTTTCGCTGCTTTTGCTGCATTTACTGCTGCTTCAACCAGCTTTTTATCTGTTTTGCGGTTTCTGACATATCCCTGTTCGTATGCTGTCATCTTAAGGCCGCTTCCTGCAATTTCATTCAGAATGGATTCCGGTTCTTTTGCCGGATTTACCAGTGATGACCCTGCTCCCTGATATCTTGGGACTTTTGCAAAATCCCCGATTACGACGACTTCAGCGCCTTCTTTTAACGGCAGGATCTCTGACTCATTCTTTAAAAGAACAATACTTTCCTCTGCTGCTTTTCTTGCCAGCGCATGATGTGCTTCTTTATCAAATGTCTTTCCGGCCCCGTCAACGGTTGCCTGATGAGTCGCAAATATTACGTTTAACAATTCATCCAGACGCTGATCCAGAATACTTTCTTCTAATGATCCATTCTTTACTGCTTTCAGGATATCGTTCATGCCGGCTTTTCCTGTACCCGGCATCTCCAGATGGCTTCCGTTCTTCACTCCAAGTGCATGATCATTACTTCCGCCCCAGTCTGAGACTACATATCCGTCAAATCCCCATTCATCTACGAGGATTTCCTGCAGCATATGTTTATTTTCATTTGCATAGACACCATTTACTTCATTGTAGGAAGACATGATGGATTTGGCTTTCCCTTCTTTTACAGCGATTTCAAATCCTGTTGTATAGAGCTCTCTGAATGTACGCTCATCCACAACCGAATCATTTGCCATTCGTCTCAGTTCCTGGCTGTTCGCTGCAAAGTGCTTCGGACATGCGGCGATTCCCTGGCTCTGGATTCCCTTTACGTAAGCTGCCGCCATCTTTCCTGCATGATATGGATCTTCTGAGAAATATTCAAAGTTACGTCCGCATAACGGACTTCTCTTGATATTTAATCCTGGTCCAAGGATTACATTCACGCCCATGGTTACCGCTTCTTCTGCTAACGCTGTACCGATCTGTTCTCCCAGTTCTTCATCCCAGCTGTTTGCCACGCCTGCCGCCGTTGGAAAGCAGGTAGCCGGAAGACTGGCATTTAATCCCAGATGGTCTCCGGCTCCCGCCTGTCTGCGCAGCCCGTGAGGGCCGTCAGACATTACCATAGACGGGATTCCATATTTTTCAAAGTCCACTGTTTCCCAGGTGTTTTTTCCTGACATCATCAGTGCTTTTTCTTCCAGTGTCATCTGATTAATGATTTTCTCATATTTTAGACTCATTCGAAATCCTCACTTTTACCGGAATCCTTATTCCTGATTACCGGCTTTTTTTCTTTTCTTTCTGAAGCGGATGATTACAACTGCATCTGCAGCGATCAGGACAGCTGCCAGGATCACATCTACTGTTACGAACAGTTTTGTCATCTTACTCATACCTGCTGCCGGGTTACCATCTGCATAGTATCCGCTGTTTGCTACTGTATAAAGAATGTTCTTACTTGCCTGTCTCATTGCCAGTACTGCTGTTGCGCTTTTATCTGTGAGCTTATTAGATTCCGCACTGTTGAATCCAAGCATTAAGTCATTTCCATTTCTGATACAGTTATCTGTGATCATATATCCATAAGAACCATCGTAATCGGTCTCTACCATTCCGGTGAATCCCCATTCTCCACGGAGAACGTTATTTAACAGATTATTATTCGCACAGCTTGGTTTTGTACCGATCCAGTTAAAGGATGACATTGCTGCCATTGCTTTTCCTTTGAATCCTTTGACTGCAAGTTCGAAGGATTTCAGATATCCTTCACGGATTGTCTGTTCGGAAGCATATGTCAGAAGGAAGGAACAACGGTTTGTCTCCTGGTCATTCAAAGCAAAATGCTTGATGTATGGATATACACCTTTTTTGGCTGCTCCATTCATTTCATTTGCTGCCATATATCCGGATAATACACCGTCTTCTGAATAATACTCAAAGTTACGTCCTGCAAATGCAGATCTGTGGATATTCATAGCCGGTCCGTACCATCCGTAGTTTTCTGCGTCCACGTATTCCTGTCCCATAGAGTTTCCGACTTCTTTTGCCAGATCTTTGTTCCAGGTCTGTGCGATCAGTACTTCTGACGGATAAGCAGTTCCGTATGCCTTTGTAATAAAGTTATTCAGTCCTGCCGGGCCGTCACAGTCAGACGTTGCGATCTTTCCTACAGATTTGATCTCTGCTGTCTGCCATCCACCAACATTGATCAGTGTTGACATATCATCAAAGCTTAACTGGTCTAACAGTTTATCCCAGTCTTTATCATCGTAAGATTTACCAACGAGATCTGCCAGCTGAAGTCCGTTATCCTGTTCCGTCTTCGGCATCTTATCTGATTTATCATCATACTTTGTACCGTCATAGATACCAAATGTATTGGCTTCTACTGCTTTTCTGGTCTTATCGCTCATCTCATAAGCTGCATCACTTAACTTGCCGCATGCAGTGTCGTAATTAGCGAATCCGTCTGCTCTTGAGAGCTGTTCAAAGTCACCGCGTGCATAATCTTCGAACTGGTTCGTTGCCGTATTCTTATCGGAAGAACGTCCTTCTTTACTGTAGTCAATGTCCTTGTCCACTGTAAATTTCTCTTCTCCAAGAACGGTATGTGAATCTGAGCGCAGAGAAATCGTATATTCTCCTGCTTCTAAGATATAACCACCGCCTGAGACCTTGATTCCTTCAGAATCATAAGATGCCATATCTTCTTTGTTGATTGTGAAAGATTTTTTCTCTGTCTTTCCAGGCTCGATCGAATCTGTCTTTTCAAATGCGATCAGGTTCGCAGATGCTTTTTCAATTCCACCATTGGTATATGGTGCTGTGTAATAAAGTTCTACAACATCCTTACCTGCGACATCGCCTGTGTTCTTCACTGTTACATCAAATGTTACGGTATCTCCGTTGTCTTTAAAGTTCTCAATCTTCTTATCGAATGAAGTGTAGCTAAGTCCATATCCGAATGGATACTGTACCGTATCTTCGTACTGGATCTTGCCTTCTTCTGCTGCTGTCTCATAGAATTTATATCCTACGTAGATTCCCTCAGCATAATTTACAAATCCCATACTTCCTTCATAAGAGGAGTCATTTTTTGCGATCTGTTTCTTCAGATCATCTACATTTGTGTAGGTATTCATACCCATATTATTGTAATAAGGTGTCTGCTGAAGATCTTTTACAAAGGTATCTGCTGTCTTTCCGGATGGGTTCACAGAACCATTGATAATCTCTCCGAGTGCTTCGAATCCGGTTGCTCCTGCTCCAGGCGCAAAGATTACGGCACCAATCTGCTCATATTTATCAACCCAGTCAAGCTCCATAGCATTGTTTGCGTTGACTACAACGATAACTTTGTCGAACTGAGAGCATACTGTATCTAACATATCTTCTTCTGTATTCGAAAGTTCCAGGTAACTTTCTCCTTCATCAAAGTCATCATAATCGCCGTTATTTTTATATGTTCCTTTTACATAACCATAGTTATCCGGTGCAACTGATACCTGTTTTGCCTGCTTTTTATAGCTTCCGTCGATAACTGATTTCATATCTGTCGGAAGGTCAGCGCCTTCTCCGCCGGAACGTCCGATCACAACAACTGCTGTGTCAGAATAATTCTTTGCTTCTTTCATCAGGCTGTCTGTATAATATTCTTTTGTCGGCTCCGGTAATGTCCAGTCCTGCTCTGCCATGGCAATTGTCGGACGGTCTTTTCTATAGTCTGTATACATCTTGGTAAGCGACTTATTGGTCTTATATCCTGCATCTTTTAAAGACTGTAAGATACTGGTCGCTGTCGATGAATCGGAAGATCCTGATCCTGTTCCACCATATAATGGATTGGTCGAATCCCATCCGAATACATTCAGTTTCTTTGTATCAGAAGCAAGTGGTAAGATTCCGTCATTTTTTAACAGAACCATTCCTTCTTCTCCTACTTTCTGAATGGTTTTACGGCTCTGATCCGTTGTCTCTTTTGCCAGTTCTACTTTCTTGGCATTTAAGATACTTGATACGTTATTGTACATCGGACCATAACAGATCACGTTTACAAGTACAGCAACGATAGCCACAAATGCAATTCCTGCCTGCCAGCGGATTACGTGGCGGACTCCCTTTTTCGCTTTATGTGCTGCAACCATTACTACGATCATTGCAACTAATAAGATAAGAATTGCAATGATATAGCCGCTCAGACGATCAATGTATGATGTCAGGTCTGCTTTACTTACGCCCATACTGCTAAAAATCGGAGACAATAAGTTCACTAAAAAACTTGTCATAATACTTTCCTCCTTTTGTTTATGCCGTTATGTTAGCAGACTTTTTGTTTTTATGCCTTTTTTCACACAAACGGTATGTTTTTTTCACAATCTGTATTTTGTTTTGTATGTTTTTCACAATTTTAAAGTTTGATTTTTGTACAAAATAACAACATATATTTTTGTGACTTCAAAAGATAAGTCTATCCTTTTCTCATGAATTCAAATGAAAGAAAGTCTATCGTTCCCTTTCCCGAAAATCTGAAATACAAAGCTTTTCTTCCTTCAGTTATGAACAATCGTCCGCTATAATCATGCCAGTCCTTATCTTTGCTCCTGATTTCAATTTCTGCGCAGATATTTTCAAAGCCACTGCTGTCTGAGATCTGCATTTTCCCTTCAGCAATCCCTCTTACCGTAATCCGAATCTGGTCCGCATATCCCATTTCGAAATATTTAAATCCGGCAGTCGCACCATGCTTCATATTCGCAATATACTGTTCCGGATGATCCATCCTTTTTTCCCTGCTCTGGGTAAAATACGGATGATTCTTCAGACGCTTTTTCGGACGTTTTCCATCGTATCTTCCAGTTCCTTCTGCCGACCACAAATTGCATGCGATCCTGGCCTCATAAGTTCCTGTTCCCCGCAAAGCTCCCGGATTCAGCCCACAGCTGGTAAGTTCTGCCTGCTTAAATCCTCCATCCGCTGTTCTTTCTAATCTTTCCGCACATCCCTGTCTTGCATAGGAACTTTGATTTGTCTGCCTGTGATAAAATATATACCATTGTCCGTCAACTTCAAGCATTCCGCCATGTGTATTTCCCAGATAGTTAGAGGCGCAGGCTTCATCTTCATTTCCATCCAGTCCAAGATCCCCTATATCTACAAGCACCCCGCCATATGTAAATGGACCTTTTGGTGAATCAGACATCGCATAACACAGCTCATGGTTATGTTCCGAAGAATATACAAAGCAATATTTCCCATCAATTTTCCGCATGGAACTAGCCTCAAAAAAGGCGTGTCCCGGGAATGCACCTTTCTTTCCCTTTGTCGGAAAAAGCAGGTCCGGTCCGGATCTGATCGTCAGCATATCCTGTTCCAGTTCCAGCACAACTCCGCCTTCATTGGTCAGGTTATGGCCTCTGGATGCGATAAATGGTACTTTTGTTGCAAATCCCGAGTATAGATATACTCTGTTGTCATCGTCTACAAAAACTCCCGGATCAAAAGGAAATGGTTCGCCGTGTCTTGTTCCCCACACATGTCCATCTTTAAAATGTACATGTCCGTAAAATTCATATTTTCCTGCAGGAGTGTCACACACAGCAACTCCCATTTCTCCCATAAAGTCAAATGCATAATACAGATAAAAGCGTCCATCCACTCCCTGAACTACATCCGGCGCATACAGGCACCGTATTCCCAATCTGTTCGACGGGTCCTGGTTCTTTCTGTAAATAACGCCCTCATATCTCCAGTCCGACAGATCTGTTACCGGTGCTGACCAGCATACATAATCTTTTACACAGAAAATGGGGGCTCCGAACGAATCATGCGAACCATATACGTACACACGATTTCCAAATATATGTGGTTCTCCATCAGGTATATATTCCCATCCGGGTAAATACGGATTAAATGCCTGGTGTTTCATTCTCTTAGTCTCCTTCCAGCATCAATTTATAAACATTCTAACACAGCAGCCATATTCTGGTGCTTTTGATTCATAAACGGTATATTCTGATTCATAAACAGAACCTGCCACCGGCAGCGTCTATTACATACTCAGGTATAAAAAGGCGGCAGTCAGAATCTCTTCTGATTGCCGCCCAAAGGATATATATGTATGTCGGATTTTTCAATTATGAAACTATGCCACCCGGGACAGATAAAAAGCCGCTTTTCACGTCCCCCTGGTTAGCTAAGTGCTTTTCCAAGCGCCTGGCAAGCTGCGACTGCATCATCGTCCGGTGCCTCATTAGCAAGTACGCTGTCGCATGCAAGTACAGCTCCGTCTCCTTTGCAGGTCTCTTCCCAAGTCCGCATCCATTCTCCGTCTCCCCATCCATAAGATCCGAAGAGTGCGATCTTCTTGCCGCCAAGTTTTCCTTCACAGTCCGAGAACATTGGCTCGAATTCGCTGTCTTCTAGTTCTTCTGCTCCCATAGCCGGGCATCCGAATGCAATCGCATCATATGCATCCATCTTATCTGCACTGAATTCAGAAGCTGTTAATACATCAACGTCTGCTCCTGCTGCCTTTGCTCCTGCTACCACTTCGTTGGCCATTGCTTCTGTGTTACCTGTTCCACTCCAATATACTACTGCAATTTTACTCATTGTTCTTACCTCTTTCGTTAAAAAATAAATATATGTCAGGCAGCTACTGTAAGCTGCATAACACTTCTTCCCTGCTGCCAGAGACGTACATAGACATCTCTGCATTTTTTATATTTTGCAAATGTTTTCCGGCATGCGCACTCATCACAATATACCTTCCAGCATCCCACACACTTAAAGTTTCGTCCCTCATTTGCAATGAAGCCGATCACATCTCCCAGTGGATAATCCAGAAAGATACCTATTTCATGTGGAAATTCATTGTTTTCACCGATTCTTGACTTTAACCGTTCCAATGCATATTCCACATCTGTGCTTTCATAGCCGTATTTTTCCAGGAACTTTGCCACTCCCGGCCGGTTCAGACTGACCTCGAGCTGCTTCTTTCGATAGACATAGACCAGCAGACGGTTCTCCTGTCTTCGCAGTACATAGAGACGGATTCCCTTCTCTTTCATGCACTGGTTCCAGAACGCAATCTGATCTTCTATATCTGTGTCATCCGCAAATGTCATATTGAATAAATTTGCCGATTTCATAGATGCAAGTGTTGCCGAGCAGTGCTCTACAAGACATTTTTCAATCAGATATCTGTTCGCCATATTAGTTCCTCCTAATGTATGTTAGTTTTATCTAACATCTTATATTTGAATACTATCCTATTATTTGGAAACTGTCAAGAATTATGCACAAAAAAAGAGATTAATGAAACATAATCTCATTAATCCCTTTTTCTTTAAACTCTTTACTCATCCAGCAGATTCTGCATACTTCTAAGTCCGATCAGCAGTGTCGATGTATTATGTAACAATGCTGACGTTGTCGGCATGATCACACCACATACACCAAGTGCAATCAGTCCCGCATTGAATCCAACGATCGTATGGTAATTATGGCTAATCCGCTTGATCAGACCATTACTAATCTTCTTCAAAGTTACCAGTTCTCTTAAGTTATCTGCACCAACGGTAATATCTGCGATCTCTCTTGCAAGTTCTGCACCATCGCTGATCGCAATTCCTACATTGGCTGCTGAAAGTGCCGGTGAGTCGTTGATGCCATCGCCGATCATAATAACCTTTCTTCCGGCAGCTTTTTCTTTCTCACAGAAGGAAGCCTTGTCTTCCGGCAGTACTTCCGCATAGTATTCGTCCACACCTACACGTTTTGCAATTGCTTTCGCAGTACGTTCACTGTCACCTGTCATCATAACGATCTTACTCAATCCCGCTTCACGGAGTTCCTCTATTACCTCTACTGCTTCTTCACGTAACGGATCTTCGATGCAGATCACTGCTGCAAGTTTTCCTTCAATTGCCATATACAGATGTGAATATTCTTCCGGCAGATTATCAAATTGTTCTTTCTTATCATCCGGAACGATTACCTTTTCATCTTCGAATACAAAATGATAGCTTCCGATAACTGCTTTTTTACCTTCAATCTGTGTGGAAATACCATGGGCTACGATATATTCCACTTTCGAATGCATCTCCTCATGATCCAGATGTTTTGCTTTTGCTGCGCTGACGACTGCTTTCGCCATTGAATGAGGGAAATGTTCCTCCAGACACGCAGCTATACGAAGCAGTTCATCTTCACTCATTCCATTAAATGATACAACTTCTGCTACTGTTGGTTTTGCCTTTGTCAGTGTACCTGTCTTATCAAATACAATGGTATCTGCTTCCGCAACTGCTTCCAGATATTTTCCGCCCTTGACTGTAATCTTATACATACCTGCCTCGCGGATCGCAGAAAGTACGGAGATTGGCATCGCAAGTTTTAACGCACAGGAGAAATCTACCATCAGGATAGATAATGCTTTTGTTGTATTCCTTGTAAGCAGCCATGTAAGCGCTGTTCCCCCAAGAGAATATGGAACAAGCTTATCTGCCAGATGTTCTGCCCTGCTTTCCAGTCCGGACTTCAGTTTTTCTGATTCTTCGATCATGGATGCGATCTTCTCATAGCGGCTGGAACCACCGACAGCTTTTACATCAACTGTAACTTCTCCTTCTTCCACAACGGTTCCCGCATATACATAATTTCCTGTCGTTCTTCTTACCGGCACGGATTCTCCTGTCAGGGATGCCTGATTGATCATCGCCTCCCCGTCTACGACTTCACCATCAAACGGAATGACATTTCCCATATGTACGACCACCTGATCACCGGCTTTAATCTTGCCTGACGGAACGAGAACAGCCTGATCTTCTGTTTTCAGCCATACTTTTCCGACGTTCAGTGACATGGTCCTTGCCAGGTCATCAACAGACTTCTTATGTGTCCACTCTTCCAGAAGTTCTCCGATTCCAAGTAAGAACATCACAGATCCCGCAGTATCAAAGTCACTTCTTAAGATAGAGACACCGATTGCCGTAGCGTCCAGAACCGGAACCTCCAGCTTTCGTTCCATCAATGTACGGATACCCTTCCAGATATATTTTACTGACATGATCGTTGTATATGCAGCTGAAATTGGATACGGCAATAAGAATTTTCTTCCATAATGGAACAGAACCTTATTCACCAGCTTTTCCTGATACTCTGCATTCATTGCCCTGCCGGATGTCTCCAGCAGACCGTTTGGCACTTCTACTTCATCATAGCGGAATCTTCGGAGTCCTTCAATAATTGTCTCTCTGTCTCCTTTGTAATGAATCGTTGCGTCCGCCGTTCTGTCATAGACATCTGCCCGGAATACACCATCTATATTCTGCAGATAAAAGAGAAGAATATCCGCCTGTTCATGAGTCATACGTTTCTGCTCCATGTGGATACGGATTCTTCCTCTTATCTCATGCTTGATCTTAAATTTCACTCTTGTCACCTCTTGTTAGTCTTACAAAAGCACCTGCAGATGTTCCGCAGGTGCCTGTGTCTATGTATTTCTGGCAACTTTTCTTTATCTTCAGTGCCGGATTTTTATTCTTCTGTTACTTTGTCACTATCTTCTGCAGCCTCTTCTGTCTCGCAAAAATCATCTACAACTTCTGCTTCTGCCTCTGCTGCTCTGTCTTCATTGATCTGCTTTGCTTCTGCAAGGATATCTCCCGCATTCTCCTGAACGCTTGTTGCAGTCTTCATAACACAAGATTTTGCTCTTAATACGGCTGCTGTGCAGTTAGTATATAATTTCTTTGCATCATCACTTGTCAGAAT
>ERZ808240.1458-NODE-1458-length-29255-cov-15.787877_pt1 | contig 29255 bp, 29 predicted proteins | sample MGYA00521084_ERZ808240 | MGnify/ENA primary metagenome ERZ808240 (study PRJEB31516, sample SAMN03275571) | gut metagenome | biome: mammalia-associated habitat; material: feces | host: Papio cynocephalus | place: Kenya | collected 2012-08-06 ... | reverse complement strand
ATTTTATTATACACAAAAAAACGCATGTTTCAAAATTTCATGCGTTTATCCTGAAAAATATTTACAATTACTTGAAAAATTTAAATATTTATAGTATCATTAAAGAGAATAAAGAGAATTGAGAGGGATTGTTATGCAAGAGAATAATGAAATTAAGTACATTGATCTTGTTGATATTATTCCAAATAGACTACAACCTCGAACAGAATTTGATGAAGACAAACTTAATGAATTAGCAACTTCTATCAAGCAATATGGAATAATAAATCCATTGTTAGTACGCAAAGTTGGTAATAAGTACGAAATTATAGCAGGTGAAAGAAGATTTAAAGCTGCTAAAATAGTAGGACTAGAAAGAGTACCAGTAATTATTTCTAATATGGATGAAAGAACAAGTGCCGAAGTAGCAGTAATAGAAAATATCCAAAGACAAGATTTGTCAGCCTTAGAAGAAGCCAGATCATATCGTAAATTATTAGACCAAGGTAGTATTACCCAAGAACAATTAGCGACAAAAATGGGTAAAAGTCAATCTAATATCGCTAATAAAATGCGTTTGTTGAATCTATGCGATGAAGTTCAAGAAGCATTAGATAATAATCAAATATCAGAAAGACATGCTAGAAGTTTATTACAATTAAAAAATATAGATGATCAAAGAAATGCTTTAGAAAAAATAATAAAAGAAAGATTAACTGTAAAAGCAACAGAAAATCTCATAAAAGAAATATTGCAATCAAAAACTCTTAACTCTGTAGAAGAAACAATATCGACTTCATTACCACCATCAAATGAAAATTTTACCAATAAAATATATGGTAATGATATAGTAAGTATTGCAGATTTAAATAAAAAAGAATTAGAAAAGGAAAATGATAATATGAATAATGAACAAAATACACAAATGAATAATAATATGCCTAATATAGGAGTAACCCATCAACAACCTAACAATCAAGTACAACAACCTGCTTTTGGTGGAAGATTTTTCCCATCATTAGAAGATAGTGAAGTGAATGTAAATTTAGCAAATCCATTTGCACAACAACAACCAGCTCAAGCTCAACCAATGATGGCAAATTTAGTTGATACACAAATACCACAGCAACCCCCAGTAGCACCACCAATTCCATCATTTGTAACAGACAGCACAACTGTTCCAAATAGCAATACAGTATCTCTAGATAGTTTAAATAAAGAACCAGTTATGCCTACTATTAACCCATTACAACAAAATTTTGAAAGTCCAATATCAGAACCTGTTAATAATATAGTAGCAGAACCAATTATTAACCCAATTGTTTCTTCTGCACCAACTCCAGGACCAATTCCAAAAAGTCAACCAAATACCTTATTTGGAAGTAATATTCCAGAACCACAGTCACAACCAGAGCCAACATCACCAACAATTCCAAAATTACCAAATATGGAAAGTAACTCTTTTGGACCAATGACACCTAATATGGAAACACCAGTACAACCTACAATGTCAACTCCAGAACCAACTGCTCCAGTAGTTCCAGAACCAATTATTCCAGAGCCTGCTGTTGCACCACAACCTATAGTAGAACCAACCTCACCAGTAACTCCTGATCCAGTTATGCCTGATATTCAAATGCCACAAAATAATTTTACAGTGCCTTCTCCAGAAGTTCCTACTCCAAAACCAGCACCAATAGTTGAAAAAGCACCAGAAGCAGCACCAACAATAAAAACTACTGATAATATTATAAATGCAATAAATGCTATAAAGAATTTAGGATTAAGTATAGAATCAATTGGATATAAAACAAATATCAGCGAAGAAGATACCCCTACTTCTTATAAAATAACAATTGAATTAGAAAAATAAAAAATAAATAACATGTATTGTAAAAACGATAAAAGACCAAAAATCTAATATCGTTTTTTAATTACCATCTTCATTCAAAGAACTATCATCTGTAACAGCCTCACTACTATTCTCTTCTTTAAAAACAGACTCAAAATTATAAGAATTATTATAACCAGGCTCAGTTCCCTTTAAATAGTAGAAAATCTTCTTCTTCTCACTATCCTCCGTAGCAATCTCTCCATTAATAGGATTAATCAAAACTCCAACAACATTATCAGGAATATCATACCAACTATTATCCTTATCCTTACAATATTCTTCCATAGTATCTATCCAAATATCCTTATGAATACCACTATCGCTCTTACTTAATTTTCTATTATCATCATACCCACTCCAAATAGATAAAACAGCATTTTTATTATAACCCATAATCCACATATCACAATCTGTAGTCCCCGTTTTAATTGCATATTTATTAGTAATTTTAGGAAGAAGACCAATTACTGTAGGATAATTATAATCAATAAAATCTTTATCATAAGTATAAGTAAGCATTTCACTAAGTATATAAGTTAAACTCTGATTAAGTACCATATTTTTTTCATTTTTAAACTCATATAAAACATTATCATCCTTATCACAAACCTTTGTAATGAAATGACTCTTAACCTCATAGCCACTATTAGCAAAAGTAGAATAAGCAGAAACCATCTCTAACATACCAATTTCCTCAGTACCAAGTGCTAAAGAAGGAACAGCATCAAGCTTACTAGATATCCCCAATCTATTAGCCATATTCACAAGACCATCTTCTCCCAAAAATATATCAGTTTTAACAGCATAAATATTATCTGAATATGATATAGCTGCTCCCATAGTAATAGGTCCATTAGCGTAATTATTATTATAGTTATTGGGTGTATAAGTCTTATTAGAAGAAAAATTAAAAGTAGTTCTCTCACTAGTAAAAGTAGAAGAAGAAGTAAAGCCATTCTCCAAAGCATAATAATATAATATTGGCTTCATAATAGAACCAACTTGCCTTTTAGACTTCACAGCCCTATTATATTGACTCTTAGAATAATCAAATCCTCCAATTAAAGCCATTACTCCCCCATCATTAGGATTCATCATTATCCCAGAAACCTGCAACTCACTATCACTATTTTCTCTACTCTTAACCGCGCTCTCTAAATCCTTCTGCGCCTCACTATCCAAAGTAGTATATACCTTTAACTCTCCAGTATCAATCATAGACTTAGGAATAGAATCTATTGAATATAATTCCTCTACCACTGCATCCCTAAAATATAAAATATTCTGTAATTCCCCCTCTTTAATCTTTCCAATATAACTTAAAGTAGTATCATAAGCCTCATTAACATCATTCTCTGTTATTTTTTTATTATTTTTCATAGCAATAAGAACAATTTTCTGCCTTTTTTTAGCAAGACTTTCATTTACTAAAGGAGAATAATTAGAAGGTGATTGTGGAATACCTGCTAACATAGAAGCCTCAGCAAGATTAAGATCCTTAGCACTCTTTCCAAAATAATACCAACTAGCATTACCTATTCCATATATACCTCCATAATTTATAGTATTTAAATATCCCTCCAATATTTCTTCCTTAGAATAATGTGTCTCTATCTCAGCAGCCAGAATAGCCTCATCAAATTTTCTAGACCAAGTCTTATCATAATTTAAAAATAAATTTCTAGCATATTGTTGCGTAATAGTAGAAGCACCCTCATTCAAACTACCACTCTTAATATTATTAATCATAGCCTTCATTATTCTAAAATAGTCAAATCCCAAATGTTTATAAAAATTCTTATCTTCAACACTTATAGTAGCGTCTATTAAATATTTACTAATATCATCAAGCTTAGTCCAATCATCCTTACTATCTATAAGTATCTGTCCCTTATTATCATATAAATAATAAGATTTATTCTTTGCTAAAGATATTCTAGGAGTAATATAACAATATAAATAAAGTCCAACATGAAATAAAATAAAAATCCCAATAAATATCAAAACTATATTTCTAAAAAACTTTAATTTCTTCATAAATTTCACTCTTTTCTCTCAAATAAAAGACTAATTTATCTCATATTTATATTATTAGTAAAAAAAATTAAAATATAAGTTTTATTTTTTAAAAACTTATGGTATAATGTCTACTGAATTATTTATAAGTTTGGAGGAGATATTACGAGAATAAAATTAGATGGATATTTGCACAATTTAACAGAAAATACTAAAGATAATTTTAATGTTAAAGGAATTAAAAATAAAAACAATATATCCTATATTCAAGATGATACAAAATTCAATATAAAAATAATTAATCAAAATAAATTAATACTTACAAGAGAAAATAAAGAAATGATGCATACTTTCATCTTCGATAAAGATCACCATACCTTATCTACTTATACCTTAAAAGAAAATATGATTAGTGTAGATATAGAAGTAATTGTAGATTTATTAGATATAAAAGAAGAAGAAATTAAAGTACGCTACCAAATACCAGATACACAAACTCTTTATGAATATAAAATAGAAATGAGGAATAACTTATGAGTATAAAACAAACTATAGTACATATTATAAAATGTAGTTTAGATAAATTAAATATAGACACTATAGAAGATAACATTGTAATTAATATTCCATCCAATAAAGAAAATGGAGATTACTCTTCAAATATTGCCCTAATTTTAGCATCAAAACTACATAAAAATCCAATGGATATAGCGCAAACTATTGTAGAAAATATTGAAGATAATGAAGTAATTGATAGTATAGCAATAGCAAAACCTGGATTTATTAATATCTTTATAAAAAAAGATTATTTATTAAAAGGTATAAAAAAAATATTAACCTTACAAAATCATTATGGTGACAGCACTATCGGTAATAATGAAAAAATAAATGTAGAATTCGTAAGTGCTAATCCTACAGGTACCTTACACATAGGTCATGGAAGAGGTGCAGCATATGGAGATAATCTAAGTAGAATATTATTAAAAAATGGATTTGATGTAACCAAAGAATACTATATCAATGATGCTGGAAATCAAATGAATAACTTAGGTATATCTATAAAAGAAAGATATAGAGAATTATGTGGTTTAGAATGTAACTTACCAGAAAATGGTTATCACGGAAAAGAAATAATAGAACTAGCCAAAAAATTACATGATGAATACGGAAATACCTTGTTAGATAAAGATATAGAATACTTTAAAAAACAAGGATTAAACGTATTATTAGAGCAAATAAAAAAAGACTTAGACAGATTTAGAGTAAATTTCAACGTATTTACAAGTGAACAATCATTATACGATAGAAACGCTGTAGAAAAAGTATTAACAGAATTAAAAAATACTGATCATTGCTATATAAAAGATGATGCTCTATGGTTAAAAACAACAGAGTACGGAGATGAAAAAGATAGAGTATTAGTAAAAAATGATGGTGATTATACATACTTCTTACCAGATATAGCATATCATAAATATAAATATGAAAGAAACTTTGATAAATTAATAGATGTCTTAGGTTCAGATCATCATGGCTATATCAACAGATTAAAAGCCGCTATGAAAATATTAGGAGAAGATAGTGATAAACTAGAAATAAAAATATTACAAATGGTAAGACTTATCAAAGATGGAGCAGAATTCAAATTAAGTAAAAGAACTGGAAAATCAGTAACTCTAATGGAATTATTAGATGATATAGGAATAAACGCTACAAGATATTTCTTTGCATCTCATAGTCTTGATACAAGTATGGATCTAGATTTAGATTTAGCATTAAAACAATCAAATGAAAATCCAGTATATTATATAGAATATGCCAATGCAAGAATATGCTCAATCATAAAAAATAGTAAGTTTGGAATATCAGAACTTCAAAATATAGATAAATTTGTAACATTAACTAGTGATATGACATATAGTATTTTGAATAAATTATATGAGTATCCTGACTTAGTAATAAGTGCTGGAATAAAAGAACAACCACATATTATAGCAAATTATGCTTATTCTTTAGCATCACTATTCCATTCTTATTATCAACAAGAAAAAATAATTACTAGTGATACTCAAAAAACAAAAGAAAGAGTTGCCTTATTAATGGCTATAAAAATAGTACTTAATAATGCCTTAGATTTAATAGGTATTATACCAAGAGAGGAAATGTAGGAGAGGATAAATATGAAATTAGATAAAATGACAAAAGAAGAATTAGAATTAATGCCTTATACAGAGTTAGCAGCCCTTTATTTAAAAGAACATGGTAAGACTATGAATACAGCAGATTTATTTAAAGCAATATGTAATTTACTAGAATTACCAGAATCAGTATATGTAGATAAAATAGCAGATTTCTTTGCATCACTTACAACTAATAAAGATTTTCTTCTTTTAGAAGATGGAACTTGGGATTTAAAATCTAATCATTCAGTAAAACTAAATATGGATGATATCTATGAAGAAAAAGAAGATTTAGAAGAAGAAAGTTCTGATAATGAAGGTGAAGAAGAAGATGCAGAAGAACCAGATGATATAGATTCATTAGATGATGACAATTATATTGATGACGATGATGATCTATCAGATTTAACAATAGTTAATGATGATGAATTAGAAGAATAGCACATTTATGTGTTATTTTTTTTAAAGTACAATACATAATATTTATATTAAAATCTTAATATACAAAAAAATTAGGAATACAACTCCGAATTTTCTAAAGAGCTTTGCTCTTTTTTTCTTATGTTCTAATAATTTTATTACTACATATATTTAATCGAAGGGAGAATAAATATGAGTAATAATAAAATAACAATAGGAATTCCCAAAGGACTTTTGTATTATAGATATAATACTTTATGGACAACTTATCTAAAAAAATTAAATTGTAATATAATATACTCTAGTGATACCACAAAAAATACTATAGAATTAGGAAAACAATATTTAATAGATGAAACCTGTCTACCATCTAAAATATATTTAGGACATGTAAAAGAACTAGTAGGCAAATGTGACTATATTCTAGTACCAAGAATATCAGATTATGGAAGAAAAGAAAAAGTATGTGTTAGATTTAATGCAACTTATGACATAATACACAATGCCTTTCCCAATCAGAAAATACTTGACTATAACATAGAGCATACTCACCATCATAAAGAATCTCTATCCTTAATATTATTAGGACTAAAAATAAATAAAAATATCTTTAAAGTAATATTTTCATATTACCAAGCAAAATTAGAAGAAAAGAAATATAATAAAATACGTTTACTTAATCAAAACAAATTACTAAATAACAATTCTATTAAAATATTAATAGTCTCCCATCCCTATAATATATATGACAAATATATAGGATATCCAATCAAAAATTTTCTAAAAAGTCAAAATGTAGATCTAATATATGCAGATGTTTTAGATAAGAAAATAGCAAGAGCATATTCAGAAAAATTATCCCCTACCCTTTATTGGACTTATTCTAAAGAATTGATAGGAGCAATAGAATATTACAAACATTCTGTAGATGGCATAATATTTATAACCTCATTCCCCTGTGGCCCAGATTCTTTAGTAAATGAATTAATGTTAAGAAAAATAACAGATATTCCCAAAACCAACATCTTAATAGACGAATCATCAGCAGAAGCAGGAATTCAAACAAGGTTAGAAAGTTTCATAGACATAATAAAAGGAAAGAAGGCAAAAGATGACTAAAACAATAACATTTCCCCATCTAGGAGATTATTACATACCAATTTCCTATCTATTAAAAAATATAACTAAACAAAATATTTTAATGCCTCCCAAAATAACAAAAAAGACAATAGAATTAGGAAGTGCTAACTCTCCCGATTATGTCTGTGTACCATTTAAATATAATTTAGGTAATTTTATAGAAGCATTAGAACTAGGAGCGGATACAATTCTTCAAGCAGGTGGAGGCTGTAGATATGGATATTATGCAGAACTTCAAGAACAAATCTTGAAATCATTAAACTATAAATTTACATTTATAAATTTCATTAAAGATAATCATGTATCCATAAATAATATATATAAATTTGCCAAAGAAAATAATAAATCATTAACTAGAATAAAGTTTTACTATTATTTATTAAACACTGTATTAATGGTAATTATAATGGATAAATTGGGAAAATATCCACGAGAGAATATGGGATTTGAATTAGAAAAAAATTCATATATAAACACCGAAAAAGAATTATTTCTAGAATTACAAAATAAAATTAATCCTTTCAAACTATTAAGAATATATAAAAAGTATAAAAAAAAATATAAAAATATTAAAATAAATAAACCCAAAAATTGTATAAAGATAGGAATAGTAGGAGAATTATACTCTATTATGGAACCATATTGTAGTAGTAATGTAGAAAGAAAACTAGCATCACTTGGTATAGAAGTTCATAGATTTACTACTCTAACCTACCTTTTATTTATTAAAAAATATAAATTAAAATATTATCTCCATAAAGGTAAAAAATATCTAAAGTATCATCTTGGAGCGGACGCAACAGAATCAGTAGTATTATCTAATATCTTAGCAAAAAAGCACTATGATGGAATAGTACATATAAAGTCATTTGGTTGTACCCCAGAATTAAATGCTATGCCAATATTAGAAAAAATAAGTCTAGATTACAACATCCCAATAATATATTTTAGTTTTGATGCAAATGACAATGAAACTGGATATAATACCAGAATAGAAGCATTTTATGATATGCTAGTTCAAAAGAAAAATAAGCAAAAGTAAGTAAATTACAATACATAACTAATAATAAAATTATTTATCATATAACAAAAATAATTAACAATCGTTAGTTATTTTTTTGTTTAATAAATTACTAAAATCAGTAATTTATATTTAAAATTTGCAAAAAAAATACAAAAAGTTAAAATAAAATATAAAAAATGTTGATTTTATTTCAAAAAATGAATATAATAAAACTAAGAAAGGAGAAATTTATATGATATTAGAATTTAGTATTTCAAATTATATGTCATTTAAAGAAAAAGTAACATTTAGCATGTTAGCAAATTCTAGTAAAGGCTTAGATGATAATTATATTATTGTTAATGACAGAAAAATTTTAAAAACTGGTGCAATTTATGGAGCAAATGCTTCAGGTAAATCTAACTTATTTAAAGCATTACAAACAATTTCATTAATGCTTAAAAACTCAAATAACATTGATATCAATGCTACTCTACCAATAATACCATTTAAATTTGATAATGATTATATAACTAAAGCAAGTGAATTTGAAATTAAGTTTATCATTAATAATATAAGATATGTCTATGGATTTATAGCAGATAAAAATAAAATATATGATGAATATTTATATAATTATCCAAACAACAGAGAAACTAAAATTTTTGATAGAACTAATGTAAAAGAATATACCTATCCCCAAAAAGATGAAAAGATATTAAAAGAAATAGAAGAAAAAAACTCTCAAAATAAATTCTTCTTAGCAACAGCAACTAACTGGAATTATGAAAAAACAAAGCCAGCTTATGATTTTTTAACAAACGGAATTATTACATTTTTTAATATGGAAGAATTAAAAAATATAGCTTTTAATATTTACGATAACAATGATAATAATCTAAAAAATTTTGCCTTAAATTTTTTAAAAAAAGCAGATCTTAATATTGAAGACTATAAAATATCTTCTATGAGTATACCAGAAGAATTTTTAAAAAACACAAGAGTTTCAGTAAAAACTTATCAAATATTATTTAAACACATTGGAAGTGATAATTATTTATCATTTGATGAAGAATCATTAGGAACTCAAATAGTATTTACATTTATTCCTTTTATAGCTAATACATTAAATAAACAAAAAGTATTAATAGTAGATGAATTAGATAAAAGTCTACATCCATTTCTAGTACAATATATTGTAAAAATGTTTAACAATCCAGAAATAAATAAAAATGGTTCACAATTAATTTTTAATACTCACGATACTAATTTATTAAATCTAAATATTTTAAGAAGAGATCAAATTTGGTTTACTGAAAAAAATAATGAAACAGGAGAAAGTAGCCTTTATTCACTAAGTGATTTTTCAGTTAGAAAAAAAGAAATAGTAGAAAAAGGATATATGTTAGGAAGGTATGGAGCAGTTCCTTTCATAAAAAATGATTTAAATCTATGGGACAAAGAGTAGATAAAAATAGAAAGATTAGTAAAGATAGAGTTAGAAATAATAGAAAACCAAAAAATAAAATAATTATTGCAGTAGAAGGAAAAAACAAAACAGAAAAACTTTATTTTAATAATTTTGATGACGGCAAAAAATCATACTCTATTATGTTTACTAAAGGAAATGACCCAGATCCACTAACTCTGGTAAAAAGGTTATCAGAAGAAATAAAACGAATTGGCTTAGATCTAACAGATGGAGATATAGCGTATTGCGTATTTGATACTGATGATAATCCAAACAAAAATAAAATTATAACAGAAGCAAAAAATTTAGCAAAGAAAAATAATATAAAAGTAATAACTTCAACTCCAAGTATTGAATTATGTTTTTTACTTCATTACGAATATACTACCGCAAGCATGAATAATGAAAAAGTAATAAGTAAATTAAAAAAATATTATCCAAAATATGAAAAAAACATCAATATTTATGATGCTATTAGCAGTTATTTACAAACTGCTATAGAAAATTCAAAAAAATTAGAAAGGTATCAATTAACTAATAATAAAATAATAGGAACAGTAGAAGCTAACCCAAGTACAGAAATATATAAAATAGTAGAAGAATTATTAAATGAAAAATACAATATATAGTAAAATAATTAACAATCGTTAGTTATTTTTTTATTTTAATAACTGCCCTTCCCCATATTATCTATGGACAGATATTTTAAAAAAATAAATTTAAAAGAAATAATTAAAATTACTTTTGTATCCTAAATATTTATGATATAATATTAATGAATAAAAAGGAGAATGTGGTATGAATATATTAATTTATTTTTGTATCCTATTATTATCGTTATTAACAATATATATATCAAATAAAAATAAAGATAAAATAGGACTAATAGTATTATTTATTATAATGAACTTATTATCATTTATACTAGCATTTAAATATATAACAATATCAAACCTAACTATAAATGCTAATTCTATAACATATGTAACAATGCTAAGTATATTATATCTATATCTAGAAAAAACGAATAAGAAAGAAACAAAAAAACTAATTAACATAAATACAACTATAAATATATTTATTGTCTCTCTATTAGTATTAATGTCTCTTTATATTCAATCATTAGATGATACAATAGGAATTAATATGAAAAATGTATTTTTAGATAACTATAGACTTTTAATAGCTTATCCCCTATCAACAACATTAAGCTTTTATGGAATATTATGGATATATGAAAAAGTTAAAAATATATATGATAATATGTTTATAACAAACACTGTAACATTCTTACTAATAGGCTTAATAGATCTAATAATATTTACATCTATTGGATACTTATTTACACTAAGTATTAAAACAATAATAAAATTAATATTATCCACATATATGTTAAAAATATTATTAACAGTAATATATTCTATCTTCTTAATGTTAATTCAAAATAAAAAGAAGGTGAAAAAATGAATATAGTATATCTAATAATAGAATTATTAATATGTTTTAGTGCTATAACATACCTATATAAAAAATATTCTTACAATGGATTATATGTATATGCAACTACTTCATTAATATTATCATGTTTAATGTCATTAAAAACAATAGATATATTTAACTTTACATTAAATCTAGGATTAATCCCATTTGTCTCTTTATTTATAGTAGCAAATATTATTGTCCAAAAAAAAGGAATAGAAGAAATAAAGAATTTAATAATAGTATTATTAATTACCTCTGTTCTATCCTATATAATATTACTACTAGTAAGTAAAATGGATTCAAGCATTATTAATCAATGGACAAGTGCCTCATACGATAATATATTTATTAATAGTCCAAGAATATATTTTGCAAATATTGTAACAATGCTATATATGTTATATTTAAATTCACTATTATATTACTACTTAAAAAAAGAAAAAAATAAAATATGGATAAGTAATATAGTATCAACAGTAATAATTCACTTTTTTGCCACTATAGTATTTATTTTACTAGCGTATGCTATAACAACAAAAATAAATAAAATAATAGGAATGTTATTAATAAGATACATGTTAAGTATTGTAATAGGTTTATTTGGCACTATAATAATTTATATAAATAATAATATAAAAGAAAAGTAAGGAAGTATATATTATGAGAACAAGAAAACAAGAACTAATAAGTGATGAACTAAAACCACTAGTAAGCAAATTAATAAAAGAAAACAGAGTTAAATATAACTACTCCCTAGAAGATTTAGCAAAAGCCTTAAATTACCAAAAAAATAGACAAACACTACATAAATATGAAACTGGGAAATTAAATATACCATATGATATTTTATTTGAAATATGTAGAATATTTAATATAAGTAATTTAGAATTTCAAAATGCCCCAATCACAGAAGAAGAACAAAAAAAATTAGAAAAGAAAATGGTTAAAGAGTATGTAACTAGTTTAAGACCAGATAAAAATCTAACTCCTCAAATAGAAAAAATAATTAACACTTACAAAAATGCTAATTATGATGCCGTAACTAATAGAAGTGAATTATATGTAAAGGTATCAGACGATTCTATGTCACCAGTATATCTAAAAAATGATAGAGTTTATTTTGAAAGAAAAGAAGATTATCAAAATGGTGATGACGTTGTAATAGCGGTTAAAAATAATACTTTATCAATTAGAAGACTATATAGATACCCAAAAGGTATAATATTACAAGCCCTAAATCCTAAATATCCAACAATAAATGTTAATGTAGTAGCAAATAACATGATATTAGGATGTGTTACATCAATATATAGAGAAATGAAATAGTTATCAACTTATATGTTGATAATTTTTTTATACATTTTTCACAATTTTTAAGAGAAATCTATTTTAATTTTCTAATTTATTTGTTATACTATAACTAGGTGAGAAAAATATGGAAAATAAATATAAAGTAACAAATTTAAAAATATATAGTTATATGAAAAAAAGTAATGAAAACAACTTAAGTAATAATGCATTAACGTATTTTCAAAATCAAATTACATATAAAGAATTACTAGTATATATAGAAAGAGTAGCTATATCATTAAAAAAATTAGGAATAGAAAAAGGAGATTATGTACCAGTATGCTTACCAAATACGCCCCAAACAATAATAATATTTTATGCTCTAAATAAAATAGGTGCTATTCCAAATATGATACCGGTTTTAGCAAGTACTGATGAATTTAAACATTATTTAACAGAAACACCTGCTAAAAATTTTATAATGTTTAGAGATTATTATTCAAAAGTAAAAAATATAATTCCAAAAACATCAATAAAAAGAACAATAATCATATCGCCAACTACTTTTATCCCAAAAGATATATTAAAAAAACAGATAACAATCAAAAATATATTAACATCAGGAATGTTAGATTTACAAACAAACTTTTCTCTAAAAAATAAAATTCTTACATGGAATGATATTGTAAAGTTATCTGAAAATGAAAAAAATGTTGAAACAGAAGCCTTTTCATTTTATGATACTGCGCTATTATCACATACAGGGGGGACAACGGGAACTCCTAAATCTGCAGAGTTTATAAATGAAAATTTTAATGCAATGTGTGAAGAATATAAAGAAGTAAAAGCACCATTTAAATCTGGAGAAAAAATATTAACTGTACTCCCACCATTTATAAATTATGGATTATGTAATAATATTCATATGCCATTAAGTTTTGGAATAGAAACAATTATAGTACCAACACTCGATCCAAAAGAAGCATCAACATTATTTAAAATGTATAAACCCAATCATTTTATGTGTGTAGCACATTATTTTGAATATATGATGAGTGATAAAAATTTTTACGGAATGGATTTGTCCTTCTTAAAGACAATCACATATGGTGGTGCACCATTTAGCAAAGAATCAGAAAAAAAATTTAATGAATTTTTATACAATCATGGAGCATTAAACGTAAAAATTTGTAATGGTTATGGAATGACAGAAAGCACATCTAGCATTGCCTATGAGAGAGAAAAAAATAATAAATTTAAATTATATCCACTACCATACACAAACATAAAAGTTGTAAATCCAGAAACAAAAGAACTCTTACCAGACGGAACTCCAGGAGAATTATGTGTGTCAGGACCAACCATATTCAAAGGGTATTATAAAAATCAAGCAGAAACAGAAGAAATTTTAGAACAAGATCAAGAAAATATAATGTGGCTACATTCTGGAGATATAGCAATAAAAGCAGCTGATAGTTCCATAAAAATATTAGGTAGAATTAAAAGAATTTATCCAACGATGGATATTTCAAATGGAAATGTAGCAAAAATATTTCCAGATAACATAGAAAATATATTAAAAAAATCTCAAAAAATAAAAGAATGCGCTGTAGAATGTAAAAAACATAAAGAAAGAGTAAATGTTCCATTCGCATTCGTGGTATTAGAAGAAAATGCAACAGAAGAAGAAGCACTACAAGATCTAAAAGAAAAAAGTCTAGAATTAAATAACTATTCAAGACCATATCACTTTATATTTATAAATGAAATACCAAAAAGCAGTGGTGGTAAGGTGGAATATAAGCAATTAATAAAGTTAATTCCAGAAAATTATGAAGAAGTTATAGAAGAAATAGATTATAAAGTAAATAAAAGAAAGGTGAGAAAAAGATGATAAGTAGTTTGTTTTGTCAAATTTTTAGCCTTTTATACATGGTATCACTTACAATAATATTTTATTCAAAAGAAAGAGTAAAATCGGAAGAAAATAAAATATTTCAAAAGATAATGATTACAAACATAATAGGATTAATAATAGAAATAAGTTGCTTCATACTAGGATATTTCAGTATTGATAAAATAGCATTAAGTAGAATGATGGTAAAATTATATCTTATATATTTATTAACGTTTGTAGCATTTTTTACAACATACTTACTATGTATATCAAAAGAAAAAAACAGTCCTTTATTTAAAAAAATAAATTATATATATTACATTATAGGAATTATATTTTTAATTTTATTACCAATAGAATTAGTTTCTAAAAGTAATTCAATATATGCATCAGGAAGTTCAGTAAACGTATCTTACATTTTAATATTTATTTATATTATATTTTGGTATATATTAATTATTAAAAATTTAAAAACAATCACTAATAAAAAATATATTCCACTTTTATTATTTTTAACAATAGGTTCCGTAGGAATGATAATTCAAAGAATCCATCCAGAGATACTACTAATGACATCCATTGAATCATTTATAGTATTTCTGATGTACCAAACAATAGAAAATCCAGATTTAAAAATAATAAGACAACTAAATTTAGCACATATTGAAGCAGAAAAAGCTAATAATGCCAAATGTGATTTTATTTCCAGTATGTCTCATGAAATAAGAACACCATTAAACGCTATAATAGGTCTATCAGAAGATTTGTATAGTTACAAAGATAAACTGCCGAAAGAGGCTAAAGAAGATATAGATGATATCTTATCATCATCAAAAACATTATTAGAAATCGTAGGTAATATATTAGATATAAATAAAATAGAAGCTCAACAATTAGAAATAAAATGTATAGATTACAGCCCAGTTGAAGAATTTAATAATATTTATAAAATGAATAAAATAAGAATTAAAAATAATAAAATTAAATATGAATTAGAAATAAGTAAAGACATTCCAAATACTTTATATGGAGATATAGTGCATATAAAACAAATAATGAATAATTTAATATCAAATGCCTTTAAATTCACAGAAAAAGGAGAAATAAAAATAGTAATATCAGGTAAAAAAGAAAAAGAAATATATAATTTAGAAATATCAGTTATCGATACAGGAAAAGGAATATCAAAAGAAAATCAAAATAAATTATTTACAAAGTTCGAAAGATTAGACACACCATTAAATTCAAGTATAGAAGGAACAGGATTAGGTCTTGTAATAGTAAAAAATCTAACAGAATTAATGCAAGGGAAAATAACAGTAAAAAGCACTATAAATAAAGGCTCTATATTTAAAGTAACAATACCTCAACAAATAAAAACTAAAGTAAAATGTATTGTAAATCCAGAAAGAAAAAATAAAACCTACATAAATAAAAAAATACTAATAGTAGATGATAATAAATTAAATATAAAAGTTGCTAAAAAATTATTATCAGAAACAAATCTAGAAATAGATGAATGTTATAATGGTATAGAATGTTTAGAAAAATTAAAAAAAGATAAATATGATTTAATACTAATGGATATAATGATGCCAGAGATGGATGGTATAACCACTATCAAACAAATAAAAAAAGATAATTTATGTAATACTAAAATTATAGCAGTAACAGCAGATGCAGTAACTGGAGCCAAAGAAAAATACATAAGTATTGGTTTTATAGACTATATACCAAAACCATTCACCAAAAACACTTTAATAGATAAAATAGAAAAATATATACAAAAATAGTTATCCACACTTTTGTTGATAACTATTTTTAATATAAAAAAATAACTCTTACGAGTTATTAGTTTAAAGCGTCTTTTAATTTAGCTCCAGCCTTAAATCCAGGAACTGTACGAGCAGCAATTTCAACAGCTTCTCCAGTTTGAGGATTACGACCAGTACGTGCTTCTCTTTCTTTAGCAGTGAAAGTTCCGAATCCAACTAAAGTAACTTTACCTTTAGTCTTTAATCCTTCAGTAACTCCTTCAATCATAGCATCTAATGCTCTTCCAGCATCAGCCTTTGTTAAATCTGCATTTTCAGCAATAAATTCTACTAATTCAGCTTTTGTCATATTTTTTACCTCTCAATCTATAATAAGCATCTCTATGCTTACAACATAAAGATACCACGAATAAGTCTTTAAATCAAGTCCTTTAAAATAAAAAATAAAGAAAATCACCATTTTTTAACTATGTGTTTTCATTAAAAATTATTATTAAAAGCCTCGAAAACTATAAGTAAACAAATTAACTAACAAGATACTAAATTTTTAAAAAAACTATTGCATAGTACAATATTTTATGATACAATATAATTGCTTAGATAGAAAGAGTATGTAAAATAAGTGAGTTTTATGAAATGTTTATCATTTCCTATATTCTCTAAATATTATAAATTAATTATTTATTTAATATTTTAAATAAAATTAATTAATGTAAATAATCATTTAGTTTATATAGTTATTATAAAATATTATTTATTTCATATTAGTTCTTATGGAAGAAAAATCATTAGAGATGATTCTTATCTCCACTAAGTAAAGCAATTGTTTTAAGAAAGAAAAACTTATAAGATAAGAAAATTGAACTAGATACTGATAATATCTAAATAATTTAATCAATTTTTACTCATCAAGTTATTATATCCAAACGATAATATATTTAAATAATATATTATGATTAGGGTTTGATATAATGACTTGTAATATAAAGATTGATTAAAATCAATTTTTTTCAAAACTCGGACCAGTTAGTTTTATCAGAACTAATTGGTTTTTGTGTATATTAATATATAATAATAAGAGATATCAACACATTTGTGGATATCTCTTTTATAATTATAAAACTATTGCAATCATGTTATTAGAGCCTTTATTAATTACTTTAGTTAAAGTTTGACCAAGTTTATATCTGATATTATCAGGCATCATAGATAATTTAGCCTGTATTCCCTCTTGAACAATAACATCTAAACTTCTACCAAATATTTCACTCTTCCAAATATCATTATTATCATCCTTAGTAAGATAATCGATAAGTTCCTTGCTTTGGAGTTCACTACCAATAATAGGTTCAAAAGTAGATTCAACTTCGACTTTAATCATATGTATAGACGGAGCTTTAGCTTTCAATTTAACACCATACCTAGAACCTTGTTTAATTATCTCAGGAGTTTCTAACTTCATATCTGCTAAAGTAGGAGTAGCAATTCCATATCCAGTTTGTTTAACCATTTTCAAAGCCCCCTTAATTTGATCATATTCCTGTTTTGTCTCATTAAACTCTTGGAATAACGCTAACATTTTAGCACGTGATCCAATATCGGTTCCAATTACTTCATTAAGAATCTGATTATATAATCCATTAGGCGCTTCTAATTGAATAGTAACCTCTCCCAAAGATGCATCAACATTTGATATGTATGCCTTAGAAATAACTTCACAATTTCTAAATCCTTCCGTAATACTATCTATATCCTTTAATTTATTAACCTCTACTACACTCTCTTTAATCTTACTAATATATTCTTTTTTCAAATAATGATTAGGACTTAAAATAGTAATCCACTCAGGCATATTAACTTTAACCTCTTCGATAGGAAATTCATATAAAGCTTCCTTTAAAATTCCATACATATCTCTTTCTTGCATATTTTCAACACTAATAGGAATAACAGGAACCCCATACTTTTCTTTTAAATTAGAAGCTAACTTTTCAGTTTCAGGAAGCATAGGATGAACAGAGTTTAAAATAACAATAAAAGGTTTATTAATACTCTTTAATTCTTCAATTACACTCTCCTCAGCACTGACATAATCAGATCTATCAAATTCTCCAATAGAACCATCAGTAGTCATTACAATTCCTATAGTAGAATGATCACGAATAACCTTTTCAGTACCAATTTCTGCAGCCTCAACAAAAGGAATAGCTTCTGAAAACCATGGAGTCATAACTAATCTAGGCCCATTTTCATCTTCATATCCTTTAGCAGAATCAATAACATATCCAACACAATCAATCATCCTTACATTAGCACTAAAATCATCTATTTGAATTTTAGCAGCAGAAGCAGGAATAAATTTAGGTTCAGTAGTCATAATAGTCTTACCGCCAGCAGATTGAGGAAGTTCATCTAATGCCCTTTTTCTTTCTGATTCATCACTTATATTTGGAATAACCAAACTCTCCATAAATTTCTTAATAAAAGTACTCTTACCACATCTCACAGCGCCTACTACCCCTAAATATATATCACCACCACATCTAGAAGCAATACTCTTCATAACGTCTATTTTTTCCATAATAACCTCACTCTCTATTCATTAAATACTATGTAACCACTAATTTAATATTACTAAATAAGATAATATTTTTATAACTATTTAATAATTAGACTTACAATACATCATACTAATTTTATGACTTACTAATATAAAAATATCTCCAAATAGTGCTAAAAAAATAACATCATTAAAATTACCAGCCAAAATGTAAAATAAAAACGAGCCAAAATGTAAAATGAAATTCAGCCAAAATGTAAAATAATATATTAACAAAATTAAAAAAATAGTGTATAATTTATTTAAAGGAGCGGATAATAATGGAAAAATATATGCCAAGAATTGTTGATAATGTATTAAAAAATAAACTTGAATATATGGGAGCTGTCCTAATTGAAGGTTGTAAATGGTGTGGTAAATCAACTACTGCAAGACAATTTGCAAAAAGTTATATTGAATTTCAAGATCCTGATAAAAAAATGCAATATGATAAAACAAATCAAACTAAGCCGTCATTATTTTTAGAAGGAGATAAACCTAGATTGTTTGATGAATGGCAAATGTATCCTGTAGTATGGGATTCGATTAGAATGGATGTTGATCATACAGGTCTAAAGGGACAATATATTTTAACTGGTTCTGCTAGACCTATAGAAGATAGCGTTATGCATACGGGAACAGGAAGAATCACCAAATTATTAATGAGACCTATGTCACTATATGAATCTGGCGAATCAAACGGAAGTGTATCCTTAAATGATATAATAAATGGAAAAGACATATCAGGAGTATCCCCATTAGATTTTGATAGATTAATTAATGCCATGATAAGGGGCGGATGGCCTGAATCTTTGAATATTGAAGGAGAAAATAAATATAAAATTTCTAAAGAATATATTCAAAGTCTACTTAATGAAGGAATAAAAACAGTAGATGGCATCGAAAGAAGTTCATCAAAAATGAGTGCAGTTTTAAAAAGTATTGCTAGAAATATCTCAACAAATACAAGTAAATCAACTATTTTAGAAGATGTTAAATCTAATTTCATTAATGAGGTTTCTCGCCCAACATTAGATGATTATCTAAATACCTTAGAAAAATTATATATATTAGAATATATACCTGCTACTAATCTTAATCTAAGATCAAAGACGCCATTAAGAGTATCACCAAAATTAGAACTAGTTGATCCTTCTCTCGCAATAGCAGCATTAAATTTAAAAAGAGAAGATTTAATAAAAGATTTAAATTTTACAGGTTTCATATTTGAAAATATGTGTATGAGAGATTTAAAAATTTATATTGAAGCAATAGATGCAAGATTATCTTACTATAGAGATAAGAATGATTTTGAAGTGGATTGTATTTTAGAAACTGCAGATGGTAAATGGGGAGCAATAGAAGTAAAATTAGGTGCTGGAGAAATTCCCACTGCAGTAGAAAATTTAACTAAATTTAAAGAAAAAGTAGATACTAAAAAATATGGTGAGCCATCATTTTTAATGGTACTAACTGGTGCAGATTACTCATATAAACGAGATGACGGGATATATGTAGTATCAATTGGAAATCTAAAAAATTAGTTGTAAATTAATATAATATAAGGTCTTTAAGGTGTATCGAATCAAGCAATTTATATGCGAATGTTCTAATTGTATGTTAAGTAAGATATTCATTAGGCATAAAAGTAATCCAAAAGGGTTACTTTTTCTTATATATAAAAAATAGCTGATAAGTTTTTATACTAATCAACTATTAAATATTTATTAATAATTATTTAAATATTAAAAAGATTTACACAATTATTTTTTTAATTTCATTAAATATTTTATCAACGCTCATTCCATTTTCTTCCAATAATTTTTCTGCTATAAAATCAGTATGAAATTTTTTAGATATTCCATAATTTTTAACTAATATTTTATCATTACCATAAAAAGAAGCAATATTCATACCATATCCACCCATTAATTCTCCATCTTCTAAAGTTATAATAAAATTATGATTTTCTTTTAAAGAATTTAATAATTCAATATCTAACTCACTTAAAATCATTGGATTAATTACAGTTATATCTAAATTCATTTTTTCTTTAACCATTTTAGCAATATCTAAAGCAAGCTTTACCATTTGTCCAACAGCAAATATTGCAACCTTACTACCATTTAATAAAATCTTATTTTTATTACAAGTAGAATAATCATAATTATCATTTAAATTAGTTTCTATAAAATAACTAGGAACTCTTATACCAATGGGTTTTTCTTTTTGAGTGGTAGCAAATTTAAACATACTTAAATATTCATTTTTTGTAGCAGGTGCTAAATAAACAAAATTAGGAATATGAGCAAACATTTGAATATCACACAATGCCAAATGAGTATCAGAATTCATACCATAAACTCCGGGACTTAATATTAACATAGTAGCGGGACTATTATTTAAACATAAGTCATGAGATATTTGATCATAAGTTCTTTGAAAGAAAGGAGCTAAAGTACCAAAAACAGCAGTACCACCATTTTTAGCAATTCCACTGCATATAGCAACTGCATTTTCCTCAGCAATACCGACATCAAAAAATTGCCCTCTCAACACGTATTCATCTCTTTTATCCTCTGTAAATCCTAATACCATAGGAGTACCAGCACTTACAATAGCAGCTTTTTCATTAGTATTAAGCAAATTTTTTAAACTATCAAAGACAGTAGTATCATTATTGCCATTAGTAGAGATTAAAGAACCATCATTCACATTAAATGCTCCACCAGCATGCCATCTTTCAGGAGCTTCTTCAGCATACTTTAATCCTTTTCCTTTAATAGTGTGAATATGTAAAACTATAGGATGATCGATATCTTTAACACTTTCAAATAATTGAACTAATTTTTTAGTGTCATTTCCTTCCTCTAAATAGCGGTAATCAAGTCCCATACTTTTGAAAATATTATTACTACATTTTCCATTACTTTCACGTAATTCCTTTAAATTCTTATATAATCCTCCATGATTTTCAGCGATACTATGATTATTATCATTTATAATAATAATTAAATTATTTTTATATTCTCCAGCATAATCTAATGCCTCTAAAGCCTCTCCGCCAGATAAAGAACCATCTCCAATAATTGCAATAACATTATTATTTTTCTTATTTATATCTCTTCCAATAGCGCTCTACCTAAGGCAAGAGAAATAGAAGTAGAAATATGACCAATTTTAAATAGGTCGTGTTTACTTTCATTAGGATTAGTATAACCAGTAACATCATGAAAATGTTTATCATCTAAGAAGGCTTCTTTTCTTCCAGTTAAAATTTTATGTGGATAACATTGATGAGAAACATCAAAAATAACTTTATCAACAGAACTGTTGAAAACATAATGCAAAGCTACAGTCATCTCTACCATACCTAAATTTGGTCCGTTGTGACCACCAGCTTTACTAACCTTATTAATAACGGCCTTTCTAACTTCGTCAGCCAAAGTATCTAATTCATTAATTTCTAATTTTTTTAAATCGCTAGGTTCATTTATTTTTTCTAAGTACATATAATCACTTCCTAAATCCATTGCTTTAATTCATCATCACATAAACTAGCCTTACAACCTCTAATAGCAAGCCCATCTTTTATGATAGCGCCTTTACATAACTTATTAACATCACTAACAACACTACCTAAACCAGAGCCTTCATGAGTAGAAAAAGGCTTAACTAGCTTACCATTAAAATTTAATTTTTCTAATAAAGTAAACATAGCCATTGGATAATGTCCCCACCAAACAGGACCACCAATATAAATAGTATCATACTCATCAATATTATCAAGAACATTTTTAATCATAGGTCTTGCATCATTATTAAGTTCCTCTTTAGCAACATCGCAGCACTCCCTATATCCGAATGGATAATCATTAACAGGAATAACCTTAAACATATCAGCTCCAGTTAAATCTCTTATCTTTTCAGCAACAATTTCGGTATTTCCCTTATCAATATCTCTAATACCATTTTCCATATAATTTTCTCCAGTATGAGAAAAATAAATAACTAAACTTTTCATAATCTTATCCTCTTTTCTATCTATATTATAAACTATCTAACCACCCTGAAATTTCATTATCAAATTAAATATTAATTTACCCACTCCTCTATTTCATACAAATTTTTATATTCATCTTCATATTTGAAAAATGCGACAATTCGTTCCTCTTCCTATAATAGTAACATTATTCATTTAAAACTCGCTCTTCTAAATGCACAATAAAAATAAATGTTGATAATTTGTTTAATTTCTTAAAATTAGATACATTCTATTTATTTTTCATCTTTAACCTTAATATAATTAATAGTCCAATCTTCACCAATCATATTTTTTTCAGTTACAGTTTTAGTTACTACAATTTTACCTATATTTTTTAAATAATCAATTCTACTTTTATAACATACATCCATATCAAAATTTAAAAAATGAGTTACCATACAGTTTGCTATCAAAGACCATTCTTTCATTTCTCCTAAAGAAGATAATTTATCGAGAATTGCATTATCAAAAAACTCATAAGACTCACTTATTATTTCATTGTTATTTAAAAATCGTACTTCTGAATTTTCATCATAAATCTTATTCCACTTTAAAATATATTCTTGTATTTCTTCTTTTGTTAAAATTTTACTTTCCTTAACTAAATCTTTTATCTCATCATCTGCATAACCCGAAACACCAGTTCTTTGATAGCCATCAACAATTTCAATATTCTTATCACTACATAAATAAACTACATACATCATTGATAAATATTCTTCATTAAAATTACTCGCATACCATATTCTAATATTTTCATAATCTTTAACTTTATTTTTTAATTTAATTATTTCACTCGGAATATTTGCTTCCATATCACCAATAATTCTTTTCATTTGATGTTCAAGGTCATCAAGTTTTCCCATAGATAAAAGAAATGTTAAACTCAAAATATCATCTTTATTAAATAAATTACTCCTTTCTAATAATAATTTTTCTGCATCACTAAAAACTATTTCTAACATTTTACATTCACCTCAAAAACATTATATCACCAAAAAAAGATATTATAAATACTTCTTTTGAAACGTCAATTTCAAGTTTCTCTTTTCTATCTATATTATAAACTATCTATCCACCCTGAAATTTCATTATCACTAGTAATAAGCCTATTACTCTTATAATCAGTATCAAATACAATATTCATTCCATCATCAACCATATAAGAAGAACACATCTTTTTCATATCATTAAAAGTATGACCTAACCATCCTGCATTAGTAGCAAACAATCTAATCTCTTTGCCGCTTAAATCACTATCTTTCAAAAAAGTTCTAACAGTAGGTGCCATAGTATACCACCAAACAGGACTACCAATAATAATCTCATCGTAATTATCTAAATCAATGTCAATATCTTGAATTTCAATAATCTTATCAGCACTATTACTATTTTGTTCCTCATCAACAACTTTTTGATAATCATCACTATATGCTATCTTAGGTTTTAATTCCAAAGTATCACAATTTAATCTTTCTGAAATTTTCATAGCAATCATTTTAGTATGACCAGTATAAGAATAAAATACAACTAATTTTCTTTTATTATTCATAAACATCCTCCGTAAAATCTTTTCTTTTACCACTTAATATCTCATCATAAATATTAATCTTGTAATCTAATCTATCTATAGTAGAATTAATATTATCTAGTTTTTCTTGTAGCTTTTCTCTCTGTTCTACAAGTAAATTTCTTCTAGCAAGAGCAGTTTCTTTTTCACTCTCAAATAAATTCATATATTCTATTAATATTTCTATTTCTACCCCAGCGCTATGCATACATTTAATAAATTCTATTCTCTTACAAGATTCATTATCATAATTTCTAATTTCATTTTTATTCCTGGGAACATTCTTAATAAGGCCTATTCTTTCATAATGTCTTAAAGTATCAGCACTTATATCATATTTTTTAGAAACTTCTGCTATAGTCATAATATCACTTTTCTAACTTATTATATTCACTATCACTAACAGGTTCACATCCTTCTTCTTGATACCAACCATGTCCTGCAACTACTATTAAAATCTGTCCACCATCTTTAGAAATATCATCTTGGTATACCTCTTTAGCCATATTGAATGCATCCCAAGCATTAGGCCATCCACAATAAAATGCTAAATGAGTAATCATTTCAGAGATTTCTTCTTTAGTTATTCCATTCTTCTTTCCTTCCAACAAATGATACTTTAAAGAACTATCAACTATCCCCTTTCCAATAAGAGCAGAAATAGTTATCATACTTCTATTCTTTAAAGATAACTTATCTTCTCTAGACCAAACACCTCCAAATAAAACATCATCATTTAATTCTGCAAACTTTTGAGCAAATTCTCCTAGACTATCTCGTCCTGCAGTTTGTTTATCATAATTTATTCCACCTTTCTTTCTTAAACCTCACTATATTAATATCACTTAGAGTTCACTCAAAGTCAAGACTTTTTTAATAATTTTTTTTAGAAAATTACAATACATCGTATAAATCCTTATATTACTTATGAAACAAAAATTAAAATTTATGTATTTAATATTCTAAAAATATAAAAGAAAGATTAATCACTTATCATGACTAATCTTTCTTTTAATAACTTCTTTTAAAAAATAATCATATATACTACTCATGTTATCCATATCCTCAGGATGCCACTGAACTCCTAATACAAAATGATCATTATCTATATATTCTATTCCCTCTATCGTTCCATCTTCTGCTATAGCAGAAATCTTATAATTATTGCCAACTTCTTTATTAGCAAACATATGCCTACTATTAACCACTATTTCACTACCTAATAAATTATATAGTAAACTACCATTTATTAAATTGTTTTTATGATGAATATCAGCACCACAATGATTATTAACTTTAGTTAAATATTTATCACTATTCTTATTAATACTATAAAGTCCAATTATCTCACATCCCATACATATCCCTAGTATTGGAATATTATTTTTTATAGCAAAATCTAAAATTTTAAAATGATATGGATAAATATCACGACCACCAGGAATAATAATTCCATCAACTAACTCTAATACATTAGGATCAAATTCATTGTTATAATTCATAATTCCAATATAACTGCATTTATTATATAAATATTTCATATTATTATTAGGAATTGCTTTATATTTAATATCATTAATTCCTTCTTCTCTTAAAACAATACCAATAACAATATTACTCATTAAAATATTTATCAATATCTTTAGGTACTTGATTATTTAATACTGTATCAATAATTTTCTGTTCCTTTTCCTTAGATACTTCCCTTCCTGTAATTCTAGATATATCAGAAATAACTTCCTTTAAAGTCCCCTCATCTTTCATATTGCCAGCCTGTAATTTATTTGCTAAAGATAAAATAGTTTGTTTATCAACTTTAGTTTTCTTTTCTATTTTATCAAAAAAACTATCAGAAAAAGCCATAAATTTACCTCCTACATTAATATATGTATAATATAAGGTTATGTTTCATAATAAAATATCACTTAAAAAATATATTATATATATAAAGTAAAAAACAGTTATCAACAAATTTGTTGATAACTATTTTAATATTCTTCACTTTTATTTTTAAATTGAATAATAATAGGCGTTCCCTCTAAATCAAAATTTTCTCTAATTTTATTTTCCAAGTATCTTTGATACGAAAAATGAACTAAATTTTTACTATTAACATGCATAGTAAATTTTGGAGGCTGAGTACCAGATTGATTAACAAAATATATTTTTAATCTCTTACCCTTGTAAGAAGGTGGTTGATTTAACATAACAGCGTCTCTAATAACATCATTTAATAAACTAGTTTTAATCTCCTTTTTAGAATTCTCATAAACTCTACACACCTCTGGCATTAAAGTATGAATTCTTTTCTTAGTCAAAGCAGATAAAAATACAATAGGAACATAACTTAAAAATTGAAATTCATTTCTAACTAAAGTAGTAAATGATTTTATATCATTTTTATCATTAACAGTATCCCATTTATTAACAACTAACACAACAGGTTTTCCCGCCTCTATAGCATATCCTGCAATATGCTTATCATGTTCAATAATTCCCTCTTCAGCATTAATTACTACAACACACACATCACTACGTTCTATTGCCTTCATACTTCTAAGAACACTATATTTTTCTATATTTTCATAAACCTTTCCACTTTTTCTAATACCAGCAGTATCAATAGCAACAAAATCTTTTCCTTCGTATTTAAATTCAGTATCCACAGCATCTCTAGTAGTACCAGCAACATCACTTACTATAGCCTTATCTTCATTTAATATAGCATTTACTAAACTACTCTTACCAACATTAGGTCTACCAATAATACAAAATTTTATTTTATCCTCGCTATACTCATTATCCTCTACTGGCTTAAAGTAAGAAACAATTTTATCTTCTAAATCTCTAATACCAATATTATGTTCACCACTAATTCCAATAACATCTCCAAAACCCAATTCATAAAAATTATAAATATTATCTTCTCTTTTTTTACTATCAATCTTATTAACAGCAACTATAACTTCCTTATTAGCTTTTCTAAGCATATCCCTAATAACAAAATCATTTCTATTTAATTCTTCCTTACCATCGACAATAAATACAACAATATCAGCTTCGTCTATAGCAATACTAGTCTGAATTTTAATTTCATCATTAAACAACTCTTTACTAACATCAATTCCACCAGTATCAATCAAGTGAAATTTATAATTTAAATAACTAACATCACCATAAATTCTATCTCTAGTAACACCAGGAGTATCTTCAATAATTGATATTCTTTCTCCAACTAATCTATTAAATATTGTACTTTTTCCAACATTAGGCCTTCCAACTAAAGCAACTGTAGGCATCTTCATAATTATCACCTCTTATGTATATAAACTAACTCCATTATCTATAATTTCTTCTACATTATAAATAATCTCTCCATCATAAATACTATCATTATCATAAACCTTATAAAACTTATTTTTATAATAATATAAATGAGTATTCTTTTTACAATTAAAATAATCAACTTCTATTAAAAAGTTACAATCTAAATGGAATATTATTTTAGTATTAATATTATTACCATATAAATTTTTATTATAAACATCCATTATAATCCCGTACATTGGATCTAAATAAAAATTAATTATAACATCTCCTCTAATTTTGTATTTTTTAATTAGCTTACCAAATACAACCTTAAAGAAATCTAATATATTATCTTCATCAAGAGAAAAATATTCGCTAACATTAGGTATCTTAACTAAATAATTATTCTCTCCTATCCTAGATAAAATCATCAAACCACCTAGAATAATTTATGATAAAAATAAAATTATGTTAAACACCTATAATATTTTCTATTTTTTGATAAACCTCTTGTTTTCCAAGCTTACTAACAGAAGAAAACAAAATAATATCATCATTTTCATCTAAATTTAAAGTTTCTCTAATAATTTTTTCATTCTTCATATAACTATTTTTACTTACCTTATCACTCTTTGTAGCAATAATAGTAACTGGTATTTTATAATATTTCAAATAATCGTACATCAATACATCATCATTAGTAGGTTTATGTCTAAAATCTACTAACATAAATACCATCTTTAAATTTTCTCTATCTTTTAAATAATCTTCTATAATTACTCCAAATTTATTTTTAAGACTTTTACTAACTTTAGCAAATCCATATCCAGGAACATCAACTAAATAAAAATTATCATTTATCAAAAAGAAATTTAACGTTTGAGTTTTACCGGGAATAGAACTAATTCTAGCAATATTTTTTCTATTAACTAAAGTATTAATAAAACTACTCTTTCCAACATTACTTCTACCAATCATTAAGAACTCTACCTTTTTATCTTCAGGGTATTGACTCTTCCTAACAGCAGAAGTAACAAAATCAACACTAGTAATCTTCATGAGCATATCTCCTCCTCATTGCCACTATTATAACAAAAAAAGAAAAAATAAGCAAATATGCTTATTAATTACAGCAAAAAAGAGTAAATTTTCAAAAATTTTTCTTCGCAATCATTTTCTGATATA
>ERZ808240.1457-NODE-1457-length-29275-cov-5.671253_pt1 | contig 29275 bp, 24 predicted proteins | sample MGYA00521084_ERZ808240 | MGnify/ENA primary metagenome ERZ808240 (study PRJEB31516, sample SAMN03275571) | gut metagenome | biome: mammalia-associated habitat; material: feces | host: Papio cynocephalus | place: Kenya | collected 2012-08-06 ... | reverse complement strand
AAATCCTTTAACGTAGAAGGGAATGAGACGTTTTCCAGATTCACGCAATTGGAGAAAACGGAATCGCCAATCGTTTCCACTCCTTCTGGAATATGAATATCTTTCATGTAGCGAAGCCCAACGAAGGCTCTTCTTCCAATATGTCTTAGGCTTGAAGGCAAAGACACTTCTTCGATATTGGTACAACCCAGGAAAGCATCCACGCCGATAGAGACGACGTTCTCAGGAACAATGACTTTCGTAATCTTCGTTTTGTCTTTGAATGCCCCATCTAAAATGCGGGTGACAGGTTTTCCTTCATAGGTTGCGGGTATATTGGCAACGAGAGAGCTCCCATTTACCTTTTTAAGGACAGCCTCGTCCCCGCTGATGCCCATTTCATATTGAATAGGCGTTCCTTCTTGGCTGGAGGAAGAATTTTTTTCGCTGCTTTCTTCGCTAGAAATCTCAGCGCTTGAAGAAGGCGTATCTTGAGCTTGGCAAGCAGCCAAAAACAAGAACGCAGGAATAAGAACGAGATTGATTTTTTTCATAAGGACCCTCACCACTATAACTATAGAATTATATTGTAGATAACGAGGATAAAAAAGGACGAAAGAAGAGCAAGAAAATGCTCCTGGGGTTTCTTTTTAGTGACATAGTTTTTATTACTAGGTATACTAGAGATTGAAAAAAGGGGTTTTGTTATGAAAAACTTTGTATTATCTTGCGAATCGACCGTGGATCTTCCTTATTCCTATGTCATGGAGCGCGGTTTGAAAGTCTTGTTTTATTCTTATAGCGTAGAAGGGAAAACCTATATTGATGATATGGGAAAAGATCCGAATTCTTTGAATCGTTTTTATGATTTCTTGAAAAAAGGCCATATTCCAACCACTTCCCAAATCAACGAATTCACTTACGAAGAATTTTTCCGCAAAGAGCTAAGCGAAGGAAATGATTTGCTGCATCTTTGTTTCGGAACGGGAATGACGCAATCTTACAATCAGGCAATAAACGCTGCCGAAGTCGTGCGCAAAGAGTTCCCTGAAAGAAAGCTCATCGTCATTGACACGACTTGTTCCTCTTCAGGATATGGAATGATTGTCGATGATGCAGCCGACCTATGGGATAAAGGGATGAGTCTAGAGGAAGTTGCAGCCTATGTAGAAAAAACGAAATACAATATCCACCACCAATTCTTCACGACGGATTTAAAGTATTTCAAACGCACTGGCCGTGTTTCGGGACCGGCCGCTTCTTTAGGAGCCGTGCTAAGGATTTGCCCGCTTATGCATCTGAATCATGCTGGCAGGATCATCGCCTATTCTAAGGTCATCGGCAAAAGAAACGCCATTAAAGCAACCCTTGATTGGATGGAAAAGCATGCCCAAGATGGCAAAAACTATAACGGAAAAATCTTCATTTCCCATTCCCATGCATTAGAGGATGCGGAAACAGTCAAATCCCAAATCGAAGAACGTTTCCCAAATCTCAAAGGCAAGGTAAGAATCTTTGATATCGGCACCATCATCGCTTCGCATACGGGCCCTGGAACGGTCGCGGTTTATTTCCATGGGGATCCAAGGGCGGAATAAAACGGCTTCGGCCGTTTTTATTTTTGATCGGAATGGTAACGTTTCTTTTCTTTGTACATGTTTTCGTCGAAATTCTGCAAGAACTCCTCTGGGGATTGTCCTTTTAAATAGGTCGCATATCCTAAGGAGGCAAAAAGCTCATAAGGTTTTTTCCTAGAATTGTTGAACTCCTCAAATCCGAGATTGATATGGTCAATATAACGAGAGATCTCTTTTTTGTCAGCCGTTCTGATAAGAACGACGAACTCATCGCCAGAAAGGCGGATAATCGGTGCGAAATGGCCAACGGATTTCATCAGCAAAGAAGCAAAATCAGTAAGGGCCTTGTCACCGAAATCATGTCCAAAACAATCATTGATGCTCTTAAAATCGTTGATATCAAGCATGATTCCCGTCAAAACAGGCCGTTTCTTTCCTTGCATGGAACGGACAATGTAATTGAAATAGGCGCGATTAAGCAAACCCGTGAGCTCATCGCGGAAAATGCGCTCGCTTTTAATGGAGGCGATCATCCCCGCTAAGCCAATTATGAAAGATGGCCAAAGGACGCTCACATTAGAGACAAAAGTTTGAAAAAGTATGCCAAAGACAACAGGAACCAAGAATAAATAATAAGGGAAAAAGCGTGTGGTTTTCCCTTTTTTTAAGGCGTACAGATACATGAAAAGAGAATAAATCAAGCAAAAGACATCCAAGGAAAGAGGCAAATAATATCCATATAAACGGATATAGAGGTTATTTTCGTTTATCTGGAAGATGAAAGGGACAAAAAGATTGACGATAACGGCTCCAAACACCGCCAAAGCCAAAAGGCTCATCAAGATAAAACTTATTAGGCTCTCGCCATGGAAGAAATGTCGGTGAAGAAACAAAAGGATGGTAAAGGCAAATACCGTCACCATGAGGTAGCCCAATGAATTCGAAATATAGGAGAGATAAAAAGAAGCGGTCCCAGGCATCCCGTCGACTACATCCGCAAGAATTTCGTTAAGCGTGCCAAAAAGAGCAACCCCAAAAAGAATAAGCAGAATCCTATTCTCTTTTTCCTTTTGATGCAAAGTACGGTAATTTGCAACAAAAAGGACAAACAGAAGCATCAAGCCCAAAAAATTGGTTGCTAGCATGGAAATCAAAAAGGAGGAAACATTCATAACATAATTAATTCATTAGAAAAATTATATTACAAAGTCCCTCCTTTTATTAGCGATATGCCTAAAAAGACGTTCTTTGAAATGCCAGAGGATTGCCTTTAGGATTTTTTGGAAGACAATTTCTTCTTCAAGAACAAAACGAAAACAACGATTTCATGGACAACAAGAGGGCTTATCCCCAAACCAAACAGCCATAAGAAATCCCATCCTTCAAGAGGGACGACTTGGAAAAGGGTGTTGACGCCTGGAACGAAAATAACAAAGAATTGCAAAGCCATCCCAATAACAAAGGAAAGCCAGAGCAAGATGTTTTTATCCTTAAAGACACGAACGAAACTATGTCTTGTATCCGTCATTCCTAACATATGGAACAACTCGCTCATCGAGAGAACGCAAAATGCCATAGCCTGGGCTTCTTCTAAAACGGCGACATCGCAGGTGTCAAAGAAATTTCGAATTTCCACTGGGTTCAAGGTAAAGCCCATTCTCATCCACGCAACGGATAAGAACGCAACCAAAGTGATAATGCCAATCCATGCGCCATAGCCAAAAGTAACCCCATATCCGCCATGGGAGAATAAAGACTCTTTTGGATCTCTTGGTTTCTCTTCCATGATGCCTTTCGGTTTTTTATCGGCGCCTAGTGCAACGGCAGGCAAGGAATCCGTAATCAAATTCACCCAAAGAAGATGAATGGCGATAAGGGGCGAGGGGAGGCCGATTATCGCAGCTAAAAGCATCCCGATGACTTCGCCAACGTTGCTAGAAAGAAGGAAAAGAATCGTTTTTTTGATATTGGCGTAAATGCCTCTTCCTTCTTCCACCGCTTTTTCGATAGAAGCAAAATTATCATCGGTAAGAACCATATCTGCCGCGCCTTTTGCAACATCCGTCCCCGTAATGCCCATAGCGATTCCAATATCGGCTCCTTTCAAAGATGGAGCGTCATTGACCCCGTCTCCGGTCATCGCGACGACATTCCCATTGGCGCGAATGGCTTTGACGATAGAGACTTTGTTTTGAGGGGATACGCGGGCAAAAACGCGTATTGTTTTCACTTTTTCTCTTAACTCTTCTTCAGAGCACGCATCAATTTGCTCACCGCTCATCGCTTGAGAAGGATCCTCAGCGATTCCAAGTTCCTTGGCGATGGCAAAAGCGGTGTCTTTGTGATCGCCAGTAATCATAATCGTCGTAATTCCGGCTTTCTTTAATGTATCGACTGCGGGTTTGGCTTCCTTTCTTGGAGGATCAACCATGCCAACAAGGCCAACGAAAGTGAGATTCTCTTCTTGAATCTGATTGCCATAGGAAACAGCCAATGCCAAGACACGTAAAGCGTTGTTGGACATATTCTTAGCCGCTTCTTCAATATGATCGCGTTTTTCCTTTGTTAGGGGGGATACTTTTTCATTTATAAGTATATGGGTCGCATGTTTTAGGATTTGATCCATCGCGCCTTTGGTATAGATGACTTTCTTATCTCCCTCCTGGTGCATCGTCGACATCATTTTTCTTACGGAGTCGAAAGGCAACTCGTCGATACGGGGTTCTTCTTTTTCCAAATCACCCTTATGCATGCCAAAAGAATTAGCGAATTCAACCAAGGCAACCTCGGTAGGATCGCCATATACCCCTCCGTCGACTTTAGCATCCGAACAAAGGGACATGCCTTTCGCTAAAAGGGAGAGTTCCTTTTTGTCGAATTCTTGCTGGGTGAAGGTCTTTTCGTCCGCATAAGCCGAAACAACCGTCATCTTATTTTGAGTAAGAGTCCCTGTTTTATCAGAGCAGACAACGGATACAGCCCCAAGGGTTTCAACTGAAGCGAGGCGACGAACAATGGTATTCACCTTTACCATCTTGCTCATGCCCATCGCCAAAACAATCGTGACGACCGCCGTCAAACCTTCTGGAATTGCGGCGACCGCTAACGCGACGGAGTCCAATAAAGCGTTGCTCCACTCACTAGCAAAATTGTTATTCACAAGCGTCCAAAGGATTTTGATCCCTAACATCAGGATAACGATGATGATGGTCAATATCCCCAAAAACTTAGATAAACCCGTTAACTTCTTTTGCAAAGGCGTTTCTTCTTCACCTTCGTTGGAAAGCATGGAAGCAATCTTTCCGATTTCCGTATGCATGCCAGTGGAAACAACAACGCCTTCCCCACGCCCATAAACGACTGGCGTGGACATGAAGACCTCATTGATGCGGTCACCCACTCCGGATTCGCCAGAAAGAACGCAATCGGCATTCTTCTCGACCGGAAGGGATTCTCCAGTGAGCGAGGATTCGTCTGTTTTCAAAGAGAAGCTTTTAATCAGACGCAAATCAGCTGGAACCGTTCTTCCCTCTTCTAAGATAACGATGTCGCCAACAACGAGATCCTCCGCTGGAACTTCGATGATTTTCCCATCTCTTCTTACGGTTGCGGTTGGCGCAGACATTTTCTTTAAGGCTTCTAGGGCCTTTTCCGCTTTCATCTCTTGGATGGTGCCAATCAAAGCGTTTATTAAAACGACGCCGAAAATAATGAAGACGTCGGCCAAACCTTCCGCCCCTTCCTTATCCCAGTTTAAGATAGCTAAAACAAGGGAAATAATCGCCGCGATGGCGAGCACCAAAGTCATTGGATCGGCAATGTTGTCCCAAAAAATCTTATACCATGGGTCCCCTCTTTTTTCGTGAAGCTTGTTGTGCCCATCTCTTTTTTGCCTAAGCTCCGCTTCCTCTTGACTTAATCCTCTTTCGGCATCAACGGAAAAAGAAGATAAAGTCTCTTTGACGTTTTTGTTTTCAAACATATCTCTCTCCTCATCGAAAACTCGGTAAGGTCTTGCGAGGCAGATGCCGCTTGGTTCCGGCCTTAAGGCGTGCTGACGAAATCCAAGCTTAACGCTACTCTCCTTAGCGCAAAACATTTTAGCAACTAAATGATTTTAGAGAAAGATATCAAATCGAAAGAAATATCAGATTTGACAAATAATAACGAAAGAAACAAAATAGCCGCATGCAGTCCTATTCTTTGTTTCTTTATGTCTCTTCAATGTGTGCGAAATGCATGATGATTGAGCCTCTTTTGAAAGATTATCTGAAAATGAGGCCAGATATATCCTATTTTGAGATTAATGTGGATAAAAAAGAGGGATTCCAGCTTGCTTTGAAGAACAATGTGTTTTCCTTGCCTACGCTTCTGATTCTTTTAGACGGAAAGGAAACAAAACGTTTTACATCTAATTTCGCTTTAGAGGATATCAAAGAATATTTGGATTAGTTCCCAAGCACCATTTCTTTGGCGTATTCCAATTGCTTTTCCGTCACCTTCCCTCCGGAAATCAAATAGGCGATCTGGCGAATTTTTTCTTCTAAGGAGAGCTCTTTTACGCTGGAATACGTTCTTCCGTCTTTTACCGTTTTGGAAATTAATATTGGGTGATCGGATAAAGAGGCAACTTGAGGCATATGGGTGATCGATATCACTTGGGTCGTCAAAGAGATTTCTTTGATCTTCCTTGCCACAGCTTGCGCCGTTTCGCCTGAAATACCTGTGTCAATCTCATCGAAAATAATGGTTGGTATGCGATTTGCTTTGATAAAGAGAGCCTTGAAAGCAAGCATAATACGCGAAGCTTCCCCGCCGGATATCACCTTAGAAAGAGGCTTTAATCCTTCGCCAATGTTTGTTTCAATCAGGAAATCGACATCGTCGATGCCATTCTCTTTCAAAGAGGTTTCATCTTCTTTTGTTTCTCTAAACAGAATTTGGAAACGCACCTTTAAAAGAAGGTCTTTTAGACTATGGGTAAGCTCCTTTTCAATGGTTTTAGCGTTTCTTTTTCTTAATAAGGTAAGCTCTTTTGCTTTGGAAATGGTTTCTTTCAAGGATTGAAGCATTTCTTCTTTCTTCTCTTCTAGTGAATCCTCAAAGGAAGAATTCTTTCCTAAAATGGTTCCCAATTCATCACGGTAAGCGATTAACTCTGGAATGCTTTTTTTGTATTTTCTTTGCAAGGACGACAAATCGGAATCTCTTTGCTCTAAATCGTTTAAACGGTTTGGGTCATAATCCAAAGAGCGGAATTCTTTCTTAAGACTGTTAAGGACGTCTTCGATTTCATAATAACGCTCATCTATCTTTTCATGCGATTCTTCATATTGTTTTTGATAGTTCGCAAGTTTCGCTAAGTTGTCCGATAAGCGATAGAAATCGTCCATAAAGGAACCATTGATGATTTCATTGGTTTCTTGCACTAAAGAATAGATCTTATCGTAATTGCGTAATAAGGATATTTCCGAGGAGATTTCCTCCTCTTCGCCTTCTTTAAGATCAGCGGCTTTTAATTCACCGTATTGATACTCATAGAAGTCCCTTGCTTCTTCGAGTTTGGCTTTCTTTTCTAAAAGGAGATTATATTCTTCTTTCTTCTCTTTGTATTGATTTAAGAGGGACGTGTATTCATCTTTAAGACGAGTAGACAATTCGAAAGAGAATCCATCAATGATATCTAAGTAGTTCTCAGGATTCAGAATCTTCTCAAAATCAAATTGGCTATGGATATTAGCGAGATATTTGGAAATTTTAATCAAATCATTTAGAGAAACGGGAACGGAATTGATTTTCACGGCATTCTTATTTATGCCAATAAGGCGTTCCACTACAATTTCATCATCGTTAATCGGAACATTGATTTTGCTTAAATAAGCGCTTAATTCAGGTCTTTCAACAGAAAAATAACCGGTAACGGACGCTTTGCTTTCGCCTGAGCGGATAAGTTCAGAGGAAGCTCTCATCCCCAAAAGAAGAGAGAGGGAATCGATCATTAAGCTCTTTCCTGCGCCTGTTTCGCCTAGCAAAACAGAAAAACCATCTTGAAAAGAGACATCAACATTTTCAAAGATGGCTAAATTATGAATGATTAAGCGTTTTAACATCCTAACGATTATAAAAGAAATCAGAAAAAAGATTAATGGTTCCCGTAACTTTCCGCGACGATTCCAAAGATTCCGCCAAGAAGGAAGAAGATGTCACCACTGCAAGCCCCTAAACAATCGATAGGATATGAGGTGCCAAGTCAGTTTTACGATTACCGATTGCCTTTCTCCCTTTCGTTCCAAGAATGGTAACTAAAAGATAAACGAAAGCAATGATTGCACCGGCAATAACCATCGTCATGCCAGCCGCTTTGGGCTCGGCATCTTCAGCCATGAAATAAGCGGCGAGACCGCCTCCCAGCATAAAAATGCCAGCAACAAGGCCAAGGACGGCAAAAATCGTGCCAACTATGTACATGATTCTTGCTGCTGTTTTCATATTTGTCCTTCCTTAATTGATTGCTCCAAATTTACGAATAACCCAGAGCATAAAGGCAGAGGAAGCCTTTCCTACCCAGTTATTGAAAGCTGGCCAAAAAACATGAGGATGGAAGCGGAGCATTTTCCATTGTTTTGGATTGTCCTTCTTTAAAGCGTTAATGAATCCCGCTTTTTCTTTCTTCGAAACGCTCTTTTCTTTAAAAGAGGTATACATTAAAGGCGAAGTGACCATCATTACCAATTGATGTCTCATGAGGTAATAAAGGCGATTGTTTGATTTTTTTATGCTCTTTAAATCCAAGGTGTTGAAAGCCAATTCCGCCACTCTCATAAGATTCTCGTTTCTTTTAATGAGATTGCTTGTTTGCATGGATTGCCCATCTCTTCCTAAAAGGTATTGATATAGAGGCGTGTCCAAATACACCAGTTTTTTCACAAAAGGAAGAGGGGCGTATATCAAATAATTGTCTTCATAAAAACAATGTTCCGGAAGGATAATGCCCGATTCTTTCAAAGTCCCTAAGCGGTAAACAACAGAATGCAAGGTGAAGTTGTGACTGGCGTCAAAACGCTTGATGCCATTCCATCCGACGATTTGATTTGGCTTGATAAAGAAATTGTAGCTAATCAGCCTTCCGTTCTTATTTTCAAAAGAACGGCGGTATTTATACGGCATTAAGATAAGATCGGCTTCTTTATTGGCGCGAATGAAATCCAAAAGCCTTTTTAGCCCTTCTTCTTCCACCCAATCATCGGAATCCAAAACCTTGAAATAGGTACCTGTCGCTAAAGAGATAGCGGTATTGATCGCGCCGCCATGTCCTTTGTTTTCTTGGTGAACGGCCTTAAAAATATTCGGGTAGCGTCTTTCATAATCTTTAGCGATGGCCAAAGTGTTGTCTTTTGAGCCATCGTCAATGATAAGAACCTCAATTTCCTCTCCACCAGGAATCAATGAATCTAAAGCGTGATATAAATAATCTTGTGAGTTATAAGAAGGCACGCAAAACGTAATTAATTTGCTCGACATGTTTTAGCCTCTTTCTCCCTCTTTTTCTGCTCTTTTTTCAGTTTTTTCCTCTCGTGCCCCATTTTGTTGAAATGATGCAAACCTTTCCAGAAATGCCCATTGAACATCATGATAAGCCCGTCTAACTGAGCCATGCTCATCGCTCCGCCGGTCATGCGGGAGAGTGCTCGCACAGGATTGTAGTATACGCCCATTACCAAAGTATTGGCAGTAGTTCTTTTCCCAATCTTTCTTAAGAAACGAATTCCAAAGAGGATGGCGCCCGCAAAAAGACGGCCTGTCCATCCTTTCGCATAATGAAGATCGCTGATGGAGGAATTGTAGTCCACTTTGATACGATGTTTCTTCACGTAAGCGACATTCTTAGGAGGGAGCTCTCTTCCTAAAAGCTCTTTAAATTCTTCGTCTCCGATTTCCCTTACTTCTCCAGCGAAATAATGAGGGAGCTTGCTCTTGTCGTAAATGCCCTTTGCGTCAATCCCCTCTTTTTCAATCTCCCCAACCAAAGGAAGATCTTTGCTGGATGCGCCAACATAGATTTGATATTTCCCCGCTTCCACTTCAAATTTATTTTCTTTGATATCCCAGAAACGGAACGCATATTCATCAAAAGGAATGAAGACTTCTTTGCTTTCGTGCGCTTTCAAGAAGACTTTCTGGAAACCCTTTAATTCACGGGCGGCGCGGAAAACATTTGAGTCTTTCATGCCGATGTACATCTGAGCGATCTCTTTTCCATCGACATCGCCTGTGTTTGTTAAGGTGAAACGAACGCCATCATCTGAGACTTTAAGATTGTCATATCGGAAGGTCGTATAGCTTAAGCCATAGCCAAACGGGAAACGAGCACCAACCATCGTATCCCCCGAATAATAGCGATAGCCAATAAAGAGGCCTTCGCGGTATTCGATGTTCTTATCATTCTTTCCAAAATGGTCGGCAGATGGGCAATCGGCATATCCATATGGGTAGGATTCCGCAAGTTTTCCAGAAGGATTCACTTTGCCAGTGAGGATATTCAAAATTGCTTTCGCACCGGCTTCTCCTGGCAAATAAGCATGAAGGATGGCATCAACACGGTCGGCAAATGGCATCTCGATTGGAGCGCCACATTCCAAAATCAAAATAACCTTTTTGCCTGTGTGGTATATAGCGGAGATCAAATCCCTTTGATTCCCAGGCAAACGAATATTGGCTCGATCGATGCCTTCCGCTTCGGTAACCTCATCAAGACCGGCAAAGAGAAGAACGGTATCCGCCTTCTCAGCAAGTTTCAACGCTTTATCAATTAAACGTTGGCTCTTTTTCCCATAACGCTTGAAGCCTTTCTCATATCCGACGACGTTCAAAGGATATTCGCCAATCACTTCATTGATTTGATCGACTTTAAGAGGGTTCACGACGCTACTGCCTGCGCCTTGATAACGCATGTCCGTAGCGAAATCGCCAATAATGGCAACTTTTTCTTCTGGCTTTAAAGGGAGGGCATGGTCTTTGTTTTTAAGCAAAACCAAAGATTCTTCGGCAATATGCTGAGCAATTAAGTGATGCTCTTCCTTGTCGAATTCTTTCGGAGCGTCTTTAAGGTGCTCTTTAGTGCCCAAAATAACGTCGATGATGCGGTCTACAAGAACGTCTACGTCATTTATGGCGAGTCTTCCTTCCTTGACCGCTTTGACCACTTCACGATTGGTTTCGCCATCCGTCGTAGGCATTTCCAATTCGGAACCCGCCTTCACGGCGGCAATGCGATCGTTATCGCCGCCCCAATCGGAAACGACAATGCCTTCAAACCCCCATTCATCACGAAGAATCTCTTGCAACAAATGAGGATTTTCGTTCGCGTAAATCCCATTTACTTTGTTATAAGAAGACATAACCGATAAAGGTTTCGCTTCCTTGACGGTCATCTCGAATGCGGACAGATAAATCTCTCTTAAGGTTCTTTCATCGAGAACGGAATTGGAGGTGATGCGGCGAATCTCTTGGTTATTGCAGGCAAAATGTTTCAAGCAAACGCCGATGCCGTTCTCTTGCACGCCTTTGACATAGCCAATCGCTAATTTCCCCGCTAAATAAGGATCTTCGGAGAAATATTCAAAGTTACGCCCACAACGTGGGTTCCTTTTCATATTAATCCCCGGACCCAAAAGAATGGACACGTCATTCACAGCCGCTTCTTCACCGATGGTTTTGCCCACAAGGCGAAGAACTTCCGGATCCCAGGAATTCGCGCTTGTGGCGCTTGTTGGCATACACACAGCAGGAATCGATGGGTTTAACCCCAAATGATCGGCGGCTTTCGCTTGCTTTCTTAAGCCATTAGGCCCATCGGAAAGAAAGATGCTGGGCAATCCAACCGAGGGGATTTCTTGCGTCTCCCAAAAATTCTTTCCAGAAAGGAGGGAAGCTTTCTCCTCCAAAGTCATTCTGTCAATGATATCCTGATGCTTTAACGCCATCGTTATTTCTCCTTGTTAAATTTGAAGAGCTTTGGCTTTCTCTAGTTGATGTTCAAACTCTAACTGAATTTTAGCATCTTTTTGCTTTTGAGCTTCAATTTTCTTTTCTTCTTTGGCTTTTAGAGCAGCTTTTTCCTCATCGCTTAAAGCTTCGAATTTGGCCTTCTTTTCCGCTTCTTTTTTCTCTAACGCCATTTTTTTGGCGTTGTTTTTCTTTTCTTTTTCGGCTTCTTTCTTTGCTTTCAAAGCTTGATATTTGCTTTCTTCCGCATCGAAATCCAAGCCTTTTTTCGCACATTTCGCTTTTAATTCGGCAATCCTTGCTTCTTCAGAAGCTTCCATAGAGGCTTTTTCTTCTTGTTTTGATTTTTCTTCTGGCTCAATCCAGATGCCGCCTTCCGCAAGCACCGCATTCTTATGGTTCAAGAGAATGGTCTTTTGATCCAATTTAGAGAACTTTTCAACGTTCATGAAAAGGAACATGAAGAAAATGATAAGATAGCAGACCCCCTCTGCCCCGGAAAAAAGAGCCGTATTTAGAACACGATTATTGGCCACAGAATCGCCATAGGAGAAACCTTTAATGCCATTTAATCCGACAATGATGCCGTTGGCAATGCCAGTCAAGCCAACAATGATGGAGCCATAAACAGCCATCGTGAAGCCATCCGTACGTTTGCCATATAAGGCTTCTTGATGGTCTAATACATCAGACATCAAAGCCATAGAGATATACATCGCTGGAACCGTGCCTAATGCTTTCAAACAGAATGTCGCAATCGAAACGGTGCTGACTAATCCGGCATTCGAAGAGATGTCAGGGAGCAAAACCACAAAGCCCGCAACGCCCATAAGGAAAGCGAAGATGGCTCCGACTTTAATGCAATTGCTCTTGCCAAAACGATTGGCTAAAGGCCAAATGACAACCATGCCTAATGCCGTTGGGATCGAGCCTGCAATGGAAATGTAGCCTGCCAAGGAAATATCCGAGCCATTGTTTGAGAAAGCTTGGGCATACCAGGATGCGTCAGAATTCTTTAATTGGCCACCAAATTGATAGAAGAAGAAGAAAAGAATAATCAGCCACCAATATTTGTCGTGAGCGCAGATTTTAATTTGCTCCAACATGGAAGTTTTCTTTTCTTCCTTGTTGGTTTTTACATCCTCGTTTGCTTTAATGGCAAAGCTTTCTTCGGTAATTCTTTCACGGGTGAAATAATATTCGAAAAGACAGCCAACAACGAGAAGGGCAATCATAATGACCATAAGAATGGTCCATTTGGAATTGGCTTGCATCGCGCTAACCGCTTCTTTGCCATCCCCCGCTTCACGAGGCAAAAGGCCAATTATGTCAACTAAGATTGGTCCGACCATGCCAGAAAGTCCGGCAGCTGCTAAGACCGCGCCATTGGAAGCGGTCGCCAATAAAGAACGGGCAGATCCATCTCTGGTAGACAGATTAACGAGAGCGGAATGCGGAGTGAAGTAGAAAGGATAGGCGAAAGCGTAATAAAGGTTATAGCCGACGGCAATCATCAAGAAAGACCAAATAGATGGGGTTAGAGGATTGCCTGCATTATCGTAATTCATTGGAACAAGGAAAAGAATCAAAAGAGCGATCGCAAGAATCGGAAGACCAAGGAGAATCAAAGGCCTTGCCTTGCCTGCCGCAGTCGGTTTCCTGTTGATCAATTTTCCAATCAGAAGGTTTCCGATAATGATAACAATCGAAGAAATGATTGGGAGCAGTGTTTCAAAAAGAAGCGCAGAGCTCTTTAAGCCTAAAACCTTATCGTAGTATTGAAAGAGATACGTATTCACAATGCCATTTGAAACCAAGGCGAACATTGGACCAACTAAGTATCCCAATGTCACTTCTGGGAATAGTTTGACGCTCCTGCTTTTGATTTTGCTGGAGAGAAGAGGATTGTTGAAGAAGGATTTCTTTGTTTTTGAACTGGACATAAAAGACTCCTGTAAGCGTTTTCAATAAAATAATACAAAATATGCAAACAAACAAATCTCAATCACCTAGAATGACATTTTTTTGACGCAAAATGCATTTTTTGTTTTCAAAAACGCTTTTTTCAGGTACGAAATGCATTTTCGTTTTAGAATATTCATAATACGAAGGAAGGAAAAGAAAAATGGCAAAATATATAGCTAGAAGAATTAGAACAACACCCGTTTGGTATGCGATCCTCCTTATGGTGATTGGCATACTTCTTATTATCGGAGGTTCAGGGGCAGCAGAAAGCATCACAAAGGGCATTATCACGGTTGTTGGCCTGCTTATAGCGGCTTTTGGAATTATTACCCTCATCGCCGGGGGCTTCATAATGGGGGTCATTTTGATTCTTTTTGGCATCCTTATAGCGGTCTTCGCCTGGTTCTTCTATTGGCTTTGTTTCTTAATTTTGGGCGTTGTTTTATTCGCCAGTGGCGTCTCTCGCCTTGCGAATCATCAAGGATGGATTCTTACGAACATCGTGAATCTCGTTGTTGGCATTGCCATTGTTCTTTTGTCGTTGGGATTTAAGCTGCAATGGGCAGAGATAGCAGTCGAAATACTCTATATTGCCGCTGGCGCCCTTCTTCTTTTGGATGGAATCTTGGCTTTAGTGAAAAGATAGCTGAGAGAGAACATATGAAAGACGCGATTGGAAACCAACCGCGTTTTTTTCTTTAACGGATGCCTTTCGCTTCCTGTTCCACACCAGAAAAATTAGTTACAGATATGAATCCGTTTTGATAAGCTCTTAACCTGCGCCATTTAATTCTAGAACAATTTCGGATGCCCACCGAGTCGATTAAGCATTAAAACCAGCAGATCATTTCTAATTTCATAGATGAGTAACCAATCTGGTTCAATATGGCATTCACGCGTATCTTTGTAGTTGCCGGTGAGAGAGTGGTCTCTGCATCTTGCATCAAGAGTGCCGCCATTTGCCAAAATGTCGACGACCTCGAAGAGCTTGTTCAAATCTTTGTTCTGTTTTCTCGCAAATTTATGTCTTTCTTAAACTGATTGGTGAACTGCACTTCGTATTTCATTTTTCTAATGCTTTCTTCAGCTCATCCATGTTTGAATAGCGTGAGGCGGATGGATCGGCCAAAAGTCTTCTTCCTTCTTCGATTGCTGATGCGGTTTCTTTGTTTGGCGTATCCAATCTGAGATTCAGAGTAACTCCATTCTCTCGAATGGAGGCTCTTAAAAACATATTAATGGCCGTTGTCATATTTAGCCCCAGTTCGTTGAAGATCTTTTCCGATTGTTCCTTAACCGTCTCATCAACTCGAATATTTAAATTTGTCATCGCCATGAAAAATACCTCTTTGCATATATTTTATACTCATAAATGTATTTATCATAAAGATATTGTCATTGCATTATGTATGCTTTATGAAGCAAAGATTAGAGCCATGACGATTTTCATTGGTTGCCTCTTTCTTGTAAGAAACGAAAAACGCCCCTTTCTAGAAGATAAGAATTAGGGCGTATTCGAACTCTAATATTTAGTGTATGTCTTTCACTTGATATCCTGCATCGGAAATGGCTTTTTTGATGACATCGTCAGAAACATCCTTCGCATCCAAGGTCGCCTGTTTCTTTTCCAAGGAAACATGGACGTTAGTTACTCCCGGAAGGCTTTCAAGCGCTTTGGCGACATGCATCACGCAATGCTCGCACATCATTCCCTCGATTTCGATTGTTTTCATGTTTTTATCTCCTTTCTCTCTTTCTTTGGCGAAAATTTCTGTGGGAAGCGTCTTTTTCTGGTGTTTCTTGCATCTTCTTTCGTCATAAGGATGAAAAAGATTGATGCGTAAGGCGTTTAAGCAGACCGTGACAGAAGAAAGAGCCATAGCGGCCGCGCCATACCAAGGTTTTAATTGGTTCAATCCCAAAGCGGTTAAAGATCCAGCCGCAATCGGAATCATAATGATGTTATAGAAGAACGCCCAGAATAAGTTTTCCTTGATGTTCAAGAACGTGTAACGCGATAGGCGAATGGAAGCGGCCGCATCCCGTAGGGAGGATTTCATCAGAACCACATTGGCCGAATCTATGGCGACCTCGCTCCCAGCCCCAATCGCAATGCCAACGTCAGCCTGAGTTAAAGCGGGGGCGTCATTGATTCCGTCTCCCACCATTCCAACCTTTCCATGCTGTTGGAGTTTCTTGATGATTCGCAATTTATCATTTGGAAGAAGGTCGGAAACAAAATAGGCGATGCCTGTTTCCTCGGCGATGCGTTTTGCCGTCTTTTCATTATCGCCTGTAAGCATAATCGGGATAATCCCCATTTCCATGAATTCATGGATTGCTTGCTTGCTGTCCTCTTTGACTTCATCCGCGACCGCAACCACGCCTAGAAGAGTTCTGCCTTTTGCGAAAATAAGAGGTGTCTTCCCTTTTTCGGAAAAAAGAAGGCAGACATGTATGAGTTCATCATTGGAAAGCCCTTTTTCTTCCATCAGTTTCAAATTGCCAGCATAGCAGTCTTCCTCATTGATTTTTCCGTGTATGCCATATCCTGGCAAGGCTTCAAAAGAAGAAATAGGCAGAAGTTTTATGCCTTTTTCTTGCGCTTTTCGTTTGATGGCTTTCGCAAGAGGGTGCTCGGATTGGTTTTCTAAGGAATAGGCGAATTGAAGAAGGCTTTCTTCTTCGATTCCTTTAAAAGGCAAGACGTCGCTCACTTCAGGATTTCCTTTGGTGATGGTACCCGTTTTATCTAAGACGATGAAATCCAATTTCCCCGTCTCTTCCAAAGAGAGCGCGTTTTTAAAGAGGATCCCATTCTTCGCTCCTTTGCCACTTCCGACCATAATCGCGACCGGAGTAGCTAAACCTAAAGCGCAAGGACACGCGATAACAAGAACGGATATGGCTCGATTGAAAGCATAGGTGAGCAAATCATCGTTTGGCAAGCTGTCCACTACCCCCTTTCCAAAGATAAGCCAGCAAACGAAGACGAGGAGGGAAACGCCTAATATCGCCGGAACGAAAACGCCTGATATCTTATCCGCCAAAGCGGAGATCTTGGTTTTGCTATTCGCTGCATTTTGAACCATTTCGATAATATGGTGCAAGCTGGTTTTATCCCCCACATTCGTTGCCTTGCAAGTGAGAGCCCCGTTTAAGTTGATCGTTCCCGATGATACAGGGCTTCCCTCTTTTTTATCCACTGGCATGGATTCGCCCGTTAAGGCGGATTCGTTCGCGCTCGATATTCCGTTTAAAACAATTCCATCGACCGGGAAGGATTCGCCTGGGCGAACAAGGAAAGTTTCTCCTTTTTGAACATCGCTGGCTAAGATGGTAATTTCCTTCCCATCGCGAAGGACGTGGGCTTCTTTTGGAGCCAAATCGATTAAAGACCGAAGAGCGCTTGTCGTTTTCCCTTTGGAAAAGGATTCCAAGGTTTTGCCGATGGTGATCAAGGTTGGCACCATCCCCGCCGTTTCGAAAGTCAAGCACATAGAATAATGCATCACTTTCGTATAATCCGTACCGTTGGAAGTGACGAAAGAAGACATGACGAACATCATGGCAAGGCCATAGAGAAAAGCAACCCCGCTTCCTAGCGCTACCAGCGTGTCCATATTCGCTCCCCCATGAAGAAGGGCCTTCACGCCAGAAGTATAGAAGTTTCTGTTTAATAGCATAATCAAAAGAGCAAGTGAGCCTTCTAATAAACCAAACATCAGCGGATTCTCTCCAATGACTCCTAATGGCCAGTGCCAATCCATGTTCATATAGCCCATCCCGAAATAAAAGAGAGGGATCAGGAGAATGAGAGATAAGATAAGTCTTCTTAAGAGCTTTGGCGTTTCTTTGTCTTTTAATTCTTCTTTTAAGGAGGAATAGTCATCGCTCTTTTTGCTTTCTTCTTTAGAGGCAAGCTTCGCTCCATATCCGGCCTTCTTAACCGCTTCGCAAATTTCATGTGGGTTTGCCGGCTCTTCATAGCTCACCGTCATGGAGTTGGTAAGCAAAGAAACATTGGCATCCTTCACGCCTGGAAGTTTGTTAACTGCTTTAGAGACATGGGCAACGCAAGAAGCGCATGTCATCCCTTCCACGAAATATTTTTCATCTTTCACCATATTTATTTCAGCTTTCTCATCAATTCAAAGGCTTCATCGACACTCTCTAATTTGCCATTCTGAATATCTTCTACCACGCAGGTGTCCATATGCTCTTTTAAAAGAATGTAGCCAAAAGATTGGAGAGCGTTTTCCACGGCCGCCACCTGGATTAGAACATCCCCGCAGTAACGGTTCTCATCCAACATCTTGGAGATGCCATTGATCTGACCAGATATTCTATTTAAACGAGACTGAAGGTCTTTTACTTCTTCTTGGTTTCTTGGATGGGATTTCTTCCTTCCGCAACAAGGGCATGTCTTTTCTTCCATATAGATACCCCCTATAGGTATTTTACGAGGATGAATATATACCCCATATAGGTATTTGTCAAATTCCATAAACCAATGGAATCTCGGTTTCCATGATATAAAAGCCCTTCTTTTACGATTGAGGTTTCTAGCAAGGCAGAGCGAGAAACGGAAGATGCCTATTCATGCCTTTCATTTAGCTTAATGCCACATCAAGCGACATCATCAAAACAAAACCAGCGATAAACGCCCAAACACCGGAATGGCTTGTTGGATCCCCTTTCGCGTCTGGAATCATCTCTTCCGCAATGACATAGAGCATACATCCGGCCGCAAAAGATAAAGCCCAAGGCATAATGGGTTCAATGAAATAGGCAAGGAAAAGGCCAAAAATGGCCGCTATAGGTTCCACCGCACCTGAGAGAGTTCCAAACCAAAATGCCTTGCTTGAATTTCCTGTTTCTCCTTTGATTGGCAAAGATACAACCGCCCCTTCGGGAATATTTTGGATCCCAATGCCAATGGCCAGCATCAAGGAAGATAAAAGGAGCCCCGTTTGACTATCAGGCGTCATCTTAGCAAGAGCAACGCCAAAGCTAATTCCAACGGAAAGGCCTTCAGGGATGTTATGGATCGTAACAGCTAAGAACATCTTTGCGGTTTTAGAGACCCTTGAAGGAAGGCCTTCTTCTTTGTTTTGCTCAACGTGAAAATGCGGAACGAGTTTATCAATCCCCCAAAGGAAGAAAGCACCTAGAAGCACCGCCACTCCAGAAACAGTCCACGAAGGAAGATAGGAGATTTCCATTTCCAAAGAAGGGACAATCAAAGAAAAAACGGATGCAGACAGCATAATGCCTGCGGCAAATCCTAAAAAGATTTGATTCACCTTAGGGCTAATTTCTTTCTTACGGAAGAAAAAGACAAAAGAAGATCCTAGCGTTGTGCAAAAGAAAATGAAGAAGATTCCTATTGCGGCATATAGATATGGGTTCATATACATTCTCCTTAGTTAGTTTTTCCTAACTTATATAGAGAATATACGTTTCGGGGGTTTCTTCAAGCCAAAAGGATTGGAATGCAAGTCTAAGTCCTTTGAATCAGAATCGCTCAAATTCTGCATATTCGCCCAATTTTAATTAATTTTGTGCTATTAACCGCCCAAACATATTGCTAATCGCCCAATTTTATTGCATATTTGTACTAATCTTTAGGAGAATGGGCGTATGAGAAATTTCGATTACAAAAACTTAAAGGACATCAAGTGGGACAACGAAATATTAGGTTTGGTTGCCCAAATTCATGAATATAAGGGAAAACAGATGTTGCTCTTGAAACAAAAGCCCGCAACCCTGGAAAAGCTTGTTGATATAGCAAAAATACAAAGCACCGAAGCCTCCAACAAGATAGAGGGCATTATAACTACGGCTGCTCGTATGAAGCAGTTATGTGAGCAAAAAACCACGCCGAGAAACAGAGACGAAGAGGAAATTTCAGGGTATCGCGATGTGTTGTCTTTAATTCATGAGAGTTACGAATATATTCCGATAAGACCCTCTTATATATTGCAAATGCATCAGATGCTATATCGTTACTCTCAAAAGGGTATCGGCGGATATTTTAAGAATACTCGGAACTATATTGTAGAAACCAAAGAAAACGGAGAGCAAATCGTGCGTTTTACTCCGCTCGACCCGTTTGAAACACCAATCGCAATAGAGGCAATATGTGAAAGTTTTAATCGGGAAATGGATTTTTGCGAAATCGATCCGCTTATTCTTATTCCTGCGTTTATTATTGATTTCTTATGTATACACCCCTTCAATGACGGCAATGGAAGGATGTCGCGTTTGCTTACAACGTTGCTTCTATATCGTGCAGGATATGTCGTAGGCAAATATGTGAGTTTGGAGAGCAAGATCGAGAAAACAAAAACGAGTTATTATGAAGCGCTTGAAGAAAGCGATAGAAATTGGAACAGCGAAACAAACGACATAACTCCTTTCATAAAATATATGCTCGGAATAGTTTTGGGCGCCTACAGAGATCTCGAAGACAGACTAACTTTGGTAGAAGGGAAATCATCGGCGCTTGAACTAGTTCGAAACGCAGTAAGCAATACAATCGGTAAGTTTACAAAGAGCAACATTATGGAACTGGTACCGTCCATAGGCAAAACGTCTATTGAAAATTCCTTAAAAACCTTGATTGAGGAGGGCGTTATCGGAAGAGAAGGCAAAGGGAAAGCGACTTTCTATTTCAGAAAAAATGACGGAATAAAAAATGGTTCCGTTTCAAAGGATACGAAACAAAATCGATAGCCAATAGCTTCTCTCCCAAATCCCCTAAGAGATTGTTTAAGGGACTGCATTTTCAGGAACGATTTTTGCCTGCCTGCGCCTACATTATCGATAACAGTTTAAATAATCCGCACCACGGGCAAGCGACACCTAAATCCATGAAAAGCTCCTCCTTTTCATATAGGAGCCGCACCGATAAATGTGAGCAGAACAAACATCTCGACTAAAGAAATCAATTAATCAACCCCTTTAACTACAATTTCCCTGGCAAAAAAGAAAAGAGGTTAAAAACGATTCGTTCCAAACAAGGAAATAACAATTTTGTCAAATTCGCCGCAACAACAGAATCCCGGTCTTTAAAAATCCATTTTGGCAAAATTAAGATGACTTATATAAGATTAATTAGACTATAGAAAAGTTCCGTTTTTGGAACTTTTTTAAAAGGAATATGTCATTATTAAGTAAATTAGTTCTAGATTTGGTACTTTTTGCCATGATTATAGCGTGAAGCGGAAAGCCGTTATTTATCATGGTTCGGAGAAAATGATCGAGGCGCCAAAACTCGGCAAGGCTTCGGCGAAGAAGGATTATGGATACGGGTTTTACTGCGCCTTAGATAAGAATGCCGCTTATATTTGGGCGAACCGAAATGGCGGGGCTGGGTATTGCAATCAATACGAAATGAATGAAGAAGGCTTAAACATTCTTAACTTAACTAACCTAGAGCCGATGTATTGGATTTCCTTGCTTTTGCAGGACCGAACATTAGATGAAACGGATCAAAGAAAATATAAAACCCTGCTCGAAGGCCTCTTTAAGGCCTATCCGGTCTCGCTCGTGGGAATAGACGTTGTTATTGGCTATCGTGCAGACGATAGGTATTTTCGATACTGCAAGGATTTCCTAAGCAGCCAATTAGACTATGAGTCGTTAGAAAAAGCGTTAAAACTTGGCAAACTAGGAACGCAATATGTTCCCATCTCTTCAAAAGCTTTCCAAAGGATACATTTCTTAAACGCAGAAAAGATAGAGAACAATTATCTCCATTCTTACGCGAAACGAATCGAGAAAGCGAGCGATGACTATCAAGAGGTCATCGACAACGTCGATCAAAGGAACGGCGTATTATAAGGGAGAAACTTTATGACAAACATTCATAAATATTCTAACGAAACAATCGAAAGGATCGCCTCTTTCTTTGAAATGTCTTTATCGCAAGACGCCGTTCCAATCGATTTGTTCGAAGAAAGGCTTGCCTATTCAGAAGCCTCCGAATCCTTGGAAAGAGGAGACACAAACGATTTGTTAAGCGATACAGTGGGTGACTTATATAAAAAGCATTCCATGCTGCAGAATTGCCAAACCAATATGTTTCCGATTCCGTTTACTATTAGATTGGCGAATCCTATGCCCGGATTTTCTTAAACGTAGGCGCCTCTCTTTATAGAATAGCTTTACTGCTGCCAATTCGCGAAATGAAAGGCTTGTTTCTCCCATATCATGAAATGGATCTGGAACGAACTATCGAGCTATATCTAAAACGAGAACAAGAATGCAGCGTGCTTGAATGCCTTAAGAAAAAAAGAGGTATTTCTTACGCCACAATCGTTCGGCAAACCGCCATCCCAAAAACTAGCCTTTTTCGTTTGAAAGACAACAGCTCATTGAATCGAATCGGCTTGGAAGAGGCAAATAAGCTAAGCCATATATTGAATTGCCCAATACGTTGTTTTCTTAGGCGTGTTTTATTTTAGATAAATAGCATCACATCAAATCTTGAGGATTAGATTTTCTTTAGGCGTTTTTCAGACGTGAGATTTCTCCCCTCCCAAAAAAGAAAAGAGGCTACCGAAGTAGCCCCTTAAGGTAGAAAGATGAATTACATCGATTCGTGAGCGTTACGAGCAATAACATCTAATTGCTGCTCTCTCGTCAAATCAATGAATTTAACGGCGTATCCAGAAACACGGATGGTGAAGTTCGCATATTCTGGCTTCTCAGGATGTTCCATAGCATCCTTGAGCTTGTCTAAGCCAAAGACATTAACGTTAAGGTGATGCGCGCCTTTTTCGAAGTAGCCGTCTAAGACGTTGACAAGGGTATCCACTCTTTCTTCTTCATTATGTCCTAAGGTGTTAGGAGAAATGGTTTGAGTGTTAGAGATACCGTCTAATGCATATTCATATGGAAGCTTGGCAACAGAGTTAAGAGAGGCAAGAAGGCCGTTCTTTTCTGCACCATAAGCTGGGTTTGCGCCTGGAGATAATGGTTCGCCCGCTTTTCTTCCATCTGGCATAGCGCCGGTGGCTTTTCCATAAACAACGTTAGAAGTGATAGTGAGAATAGATGTGGTTGGCTCGGAATTGCGATAGGTATGATGTTTCTTGAGTTTGGTCATGAAGGTCTTAAGTAAATTCACGGCAATATCATCCGCTCTATCATCATCGTTACCATAGCGAGGGAAATCCCCTTCGATTTGATAATCAACGACGATTCCAGTCTCATCACGGATGGTCTTCACTTTGGCGTATTTGATAGCGCTTAAGGAGTCAACAACGTGGGAGAAGCCGGCGATACCGGTTGCAAAGGTACGACGAACATCGGTATCAATCAAAGCCATTTCAGCAGATTCATAATAATATTTATCGTGCATATAGTGGATTAAATTCAAAGCGTTCACATACACTTCAACGAGCCAATCCATCATCTTGTCATATTTGGCAACGACCTCGTCATAATCCAAATACTCGGAAGTAATTGGGGTATAAGCAGGACCAACTTGGGTACGGGTCTTTACATCGACACCACCATTGATGGCGTAAAGCAAGCACTTCGCAAGATTGGCACGAGCGCCGAAGAATTGCATCTCTTTGCCAGTTTGCGTGGCGGAAACGCAACAGCAGATGGAATAATCATCGCCCCAAACCGGACGCATGACATCATCGTTTTCATATTGGATAGCGGAAGTGTCAACGGAAATCTTAGCCGCATACTTCTTGAAATTCTCAGGAAGTCTCTTGGTGTAAAGAACGGTGAGATTCGGTTCTGGCGCAGGTCCCATATTCTCAAGGGTGTGCAAGAAACGGAAATCGTTCTTCGTGACCATGCTGCGTCCATCTTGTCCCATACCGGCAACTTCGAGAGTCGCCCAAACTGGATCGCCGGAGAATAATTGGTTATAGGATGGGATACGGGCGAATTTGACCATTCTTAATTTCATGACGAAATGGTCCACTAATTCCTGAGCTTCTTGCTCGGTAAGGGTTCCGTTATTCAAATCGCGGTTAATGTAGATATCCAAGAAAGTGGAGACTCTTCCAACGGACATAGCCGCGCCATTTTGCGTCTTGATGGCGGCTAAATATCCAAAATAGAGCCACTGCACCGCTTCTTTTGCTGTTTTAGCTGGTTTGGAAATATCAAAGCCATAGGAATTGGCCATGACTTTCATCGCTTCCAAAGAACGAATTTGTTCAGCTAATTCTTCACGAAGACGGATAACGTCATCGGTTAAGGTTTGATCGCCGCAGTTCTCAAGGTCTTTTTGTTTTTCTTTGATTAAGAAATCAATGCCATAGAGGGCAACGCGACGATAATCGCCAACAATACGTCCACGTCCATATGTGTCTGGAAGACCGGTTAAGATCTTAGCGTGGCGGCATCTCATGATTTCAGGGGTGTACGCATCGAAAACGCCTTGGTTATGAGTCTTATGGTATTGGGTGAAAATCTTGTGGAGTTCAGGATTTGGGGTATAGCCATAGGTGGTGCAGGCTTGTTCTGCCATCTTGATTCCGCCATAAGGCATGAAAGCTCTCTTAAGAGGCTTATCCGTTTGAAGACCGACGATCTTTTCTTCATCCTTTAAGGCTTCGTCAATATAGGCGGCGCCATAAGCGGTAATACTGGAAACAATTTCGGTTTCCATATCAAGAACGCCACCTTTGGCGCGTTCTTGGTGTTGTAATTCTTGGACCTTATTCCAAAGGTCTTCGGTTGCTTTGGTTGGGCCAGCTAAGAAGGAAGCGTCTCCCTCGTATGGCTCATAGTTCTCTTGGATAAAGTCACGAACATTAACTTCTTCTGTCCAGTGTCCGCCTTTAAATCCTTTCCATTCTTCTTCAAACATGAGTAATATCTCCTTTTTTTGCAATGCATATTTTAAGAAAAACTCTATTCAAAACATTGATTTAAATCAAATTTTCATCCTTTTTACCATTCAAGATATCGATGGCGTTTTGAACTCTTTCCTTGCTTGGTGGCTGAGTGTCTTTTAATTGATATGGATAACCTAATTTTTGCCACTTGAATTCACCCATCTTATGAAATGGAAGAACATCAATTCTTTCAACGTTATGCAATGTCTTGATGAACTTTCTTGTTTCATAAAGATAGGTATCGTTATCCGTATATCCAGGAAGAAGAACGTGTCTTATCCAAATCGGCTTATGAATTTCATCGAGATAACGAAACATATCAATGATGTTATCGTTTGGGCAAGCGGTAAGTTTCAGATGCATCTTCGGATCGATATGCTTAATATCCATAAGCAGAAGATCCGTGTATTTCATGAGTTCTTGGAATTTAGAAAAGAAAGGCTCTTTTCTTGTAAATGGCTGACCAGCCGTATCGATACAGGTGTTGATCCCCTTCTCCTTGGCTTTTTTAAATAACTCCAAAAGGAAATCCAATTGCAGCAAAGGCTCTCCGCCAGAAACGGTGATGCCTCCTTTATCCCCCCAATAAGGGCGATAACGAAGAGCTTGCTTGATTAAGTCATCACTCTCACGAAGAGTGCCGCCTTCCCCCTTCCATGTGTCTGGGTTATGGCAAAATAGGCAACGCATCGCACAGCCTTTTACAAAAATAACAAAACGAATTCCAGGTCCATCAACGGATCCAAAGGTTTCGATTGAATGAATGTTTCCTTGCATCTTCTTCCCTCCTAGGAGAATGATTATCAAAAGAAACAAACAAAATAACTTTGATTAAAATCAATTTTGCGAAATATCTACTAGCCTTTCAAAGTCAAGGATACGGAAAGAAGATTGCCCTACCTTTTCAATGATTCCTTCATTCATCAGTTCCCCTAGCTTTCGTGAAACGGTTTCAGGACGTAAGGAAACGTGAGCGGCAATATCTTCCAATTTTAATTTGACCACATCTCCGGTGATATGGTTCAAACGATATAAGAAAAGACGAGCAATCTTCGCCTTGGGGTCAGAGACAGAAAGAATAAGGTTTCTCTCATTCGCATCGGAAAGTTTTTTCGAAAGAAGAGCGATGATTTCCAAAGCGCTATGGGTGTCCTGAATCAAAGACTCAAAATCCTCTCGAAGCATCTTCCCAACAACCGCGTCATCCAAACAGATTCCGTTATAAGGATAGACGCTTTCCTTTTTTTCTTTCAAAAAGACCGCAACCCATATGGTATCTCCAGGAGAAAAGATAGAAACGATTTGTTCTTTTCCTTCTCCATCGTAGGTAGCAAGTTTGACGTTCCCTTGACGAATGATATAAAGACAATCCGCTTTCTCACCCTCTTGAAAAAGAGCCTCCCCTTTTTCATAAGTGGAGAAAATCATCCTGTCTAAGATCTTTTTCCTCGTGTCTTCATTTAATTCTTCAATGAAGCTAGGATGAAGCTTAGCACATCTTTCTAAAGAAGAATCGTCTAGAAACGTTTTCATAAGGATTTGATTTCTACTTTGGAGGAGAAGAATTCCTTCATTAATTGAGACATGGTATCAATATCTTTGACGCCACAAAGCTCGTTGGATGAATGCATGGCAAGCTGAGCGAGGCCAATATCAACCGAATTGATGGACATCTGGTTGTTCGAAAGATTTCCTAATGTAGAGCCTCCCCTTAAATCAGAACGATTGGTGAAGTCCTGAAATGGGATGTTTGCGTTTTTGACGATATTCTTAAGCAATGCGGCGCTTAGCCCATCGGTTGTATAAGTTTGGTTGGCGTTATATTTGATGACAATTCCTTCGTTTAATAACACCGAAGTGCTTGCATCCGATATTTCAGGGTGATTCGGGTGGTTGGCGTGAGCATTATCAACGGAAATGAGGATAGATCTAGCAAGCATCTCCTCAGCAGGGAGAGAGAAAGCATTGGAGATCCGTTTCATTGTATCCGCTAAAAAAGTGCCATATGCTCCTTGCTTAGTTAGAGAACCCACTTCTTCATTATCGAAAGCGCAATAGACATTGAAATAAGTTGGATTCGCATCTAAGAAGCCTAAAAGAACGCTATACGTGCTCGATAAATCGTCTAATCTAGGAGAAGAGAGAAATTCTTTATGAAGCCCTACTCTTCTTGCTTTATCGCGGTTGTATAAGAATAAATCAAAGGAAAGGATTTCTTTTGCGCCATCTATCTTGCTAAGCAAATATTTGTTGAAGTCAAAATCTTTATCGATGCCCAGCAAAGGGATCATATCCTTCGCCGGATTAAATTTATAACCGTTGTTGATGTCCCGGTTGAAATGGATGCAGAGATTCGGGATCACAAGCAAATCCTCATCGATTTGAAGAAGCTCCTGCTTCATCTTGGAATTTTCATCCAAGAAGAAAACTCTCCCTGCAAAAGAAAGAGGGCGATCCATCCACGTGGAATCAATCATTCCGCCATATGGCTCCACATTCAAGGAAAGCAAATTCTTGTATTTCAATACAGGGGTCGGCTTTATTTTGAAAGTTGGGCTGTCTGTATGTGAAGCGGAGATACGGAATGCGCTGTTTTTGAAAGAAGAAGGTACTTCAAAGGCGATCAAAGCCGATCCATTCCGTGTAATGTAGTAACGTCCCCCTTCTTTTAAGGAAAATGGGGCATCTTCTTTTAGCTCTTTAAAGCCTTTTTCCTCAAGGCAATCTTTTAAATTCTTAACAACATGAAAAGGGCTGTAAGAACGATTCAATAATTCAATTACTTTTTCACTATATTCCATATTTTCTATCCCTTGATTTCTTGAAAGACACCACGAAGAACTTCTTCCGTGAATTCTTCATCCATGACTTGTTTTTCCGCTTTGACGTTGTTGGCAATATCCAGTTGCTCTTGTATCACGCAAGTAAGAACGTCAATGGCCAAATTCTTCACTCCATCATTATTGATGATGAGATCTGCATATTCACTAGATGGTTTCACAATTTCATCATACATTGGTTGAACGGTGTTGAAATACTGAGTGACGATGTTTTCAAAACTACGTCCCCTTTCTTTTGCATCACGAATAATACGACGGAGGAATCTTCTTTCGGCACCCGCTTGAATAAAGACACGTAAATCGCCTAAGTTCCTGACTTGCTTGTCCACAAGGGCCATAATGCCTTCCACGATGACAACTTTCTTTGGAGTTACCACTTCAATTTGATTCGATCTCGTCAAATGCACGAAATCATACACCGGTTTTTCAATGGAGAACCCTTCTTTCAAAGCACGGATTTGTTTTCTCATCAAAGGCCAGTCAAAAGCTTTTGGGTGGTCATAGTTCACTTTATAACGATCCGCAAGAGGGATGTTGGCCTGATCAAGATAATAATCATCCATCGTCATGCGAGTTACGTTTTCTTCACCAACGTTTTTAAGCACTTCTTGTGTGACAAAAGATTTGCCTGAAGAAGAACCACCACCAACTAAAATAATTCGTGCCATAAGAAAATCCTTTTTACCGCCCTTAATTATACGAAAAACCGTCTCATTTAAGAGACGGAATCGTTACATTTTTTCAATTGGTTGAATTTCTTCGTCAATTGCTTCAGCTTTTTCGATGATGACAGGCTTATAGGGTTTGTCAGCGTGATTCTTATCAACGCTTGCAATCTTATCGACAACATCCATACCTTCAATTACTTTTCCAAAGGCAGCGTATTGTCCATCAAGGAAAGTATCATCCGCATCACAAATAAAGAATTGAGAGCCTGCAGAATTAAACATTTGGGAACGAGCCATAGAAAGAACTCCTCTCTTATGAGAAAGGTTATTTTTCACACCGTTCGCACGGAATTCCCCTTTAATGGAATATCCTGGTCCACCTGTGCCATTTCCGTTAGGATCCCCACCTTGAATCATGAAACCTTTAATCACACGATGGAAAGTAAGCCCATCATAGAAGCCTTGACTCACTAAAGAAGCGAAGTTATTCGCGGATATAGGCGCATTCTTTCTATCTAGTTCAATCTTGATGTCACCAAAATCTTTAATATGCAAAATAATCATAATTTGTACCTCGTGAATATTATATGAACAATAACATAGAAAATTTCAAGACGTATATGGCCAATCCGCCTCGTAAGAAGCATCTCAATCAGGAATAACAATTTTCACGACAAAAACATCATTCTCTAGATAACAAGAATAGTCCCCATCGTATTTATTTACGATATTTTCAATGCTTTTGGTACCAAAGCCATGGTTAAAAGAATCTTTTTTTGTTGTTAGAGGCAAGCCATCTTTTATTTTGATTTTTTCCAAAGAATAATTACGAATATCGATCGAAGAAACACCATGGGAATGAGAAACGCTTAGGGAGATGGTTCTTTTTGATTTGTCCTTTATCTTCATTACCGCTTCAACGGAATTATCAAGAAGGTTTCCAAAAAGAGAATATAGTTCGATCGTAGTTAGTTGATTGAAAGCGGTTGGATCAACAATAGTTGATAGACGTATCCCATGTTTTTGACAATACAGCCATTTTTCGTTGAGGATGATATTCAAAGTCGGGTTCTCCGTCAGAAGAATAGAATCGTATCCTTCCACCCCTTTATCGATTTCGTCTAATAGTTTTTTCGCTTCCTCGCCTCCTTGACGAAGAATGACGCTTTCATGCTTCAAATCATGGGCAATGATATTGAGACGTTCCATATTGGCTTTTGCAAATTTAAATTGATTCTCTTTTTCTTGCAAAAGCTGAGCCGAAATTTGATTTTCATTCCGCAGATCATAAATTTTTCGCATCAGGAGTTCGATGGAATAAAACAATTTCCAAAAATAGAACTATAGAATCGGCTGAAACGTCGGAT
>ERZ808240.1454-NODE-1454-length-29295-cov-3.939295_pt1 | contig 29295 bp, 21 predicted proteins | sample MGYA00521084_ERZ808240 | MGnify/ENA primary metagenome ERZ808240 (study PRJEB31516, sample SAMN03275571) | gut metagenome | biome: mammalia-associated habitat; material: feces | host: Papio cynocephalus | place: Kenya | collected 2012-08-06 ... | reverse complement strand
CTTTCACGTGTTCCCCTCTCTTCCTTTGCTGCATTTTCCCATCCGTTTCTTCCTTTTTCTTCCCTCACATACGCCAGATAATCAGACACTTTCCCCGTCTGTGTAAATGTATTCCAGTTTGCTTCATTTCCCATTGCGTTCCTCCTCGCCGCAGTCATTTTGCGGCTTTTATACTTTTGTCCGGATGTAAATTACTTTACACCCTAGCAATAGGATATCCCGATTCCAAACCGGCTATGCTAACACATATTGGTAATCAGTCTTTGTCTTTATATCCAAAGTTCTTAAGAAGAAAATCACTGTCACGCCAGTCTTTTTTCACCTTAACCCAAAGTTTCAGATTTACCTTTGCCTGCAAAAATTCTTCAATTTCCCTTCTGGCATCGGTTCCGATTCGTTTGAGCATGCTGCCCTGTTTTCCGATGATAATTCCCTTATGGGAACTTCTCTCGCAGATAATCGTAGCATCAATGTCAATCAAATTTCTTTTTCCCGGTCTGTTTTTCATCTGGTCGATGGCAACAGCAATTCCATGTGGAATTTCATCCGAAAGCAGACGAAGCGCTTTTTCGCGAATCAGTTCCGCCACAATCTGACGCACCGGCTGGTCCGTAATCGTATCCTCATCGTAAAATGCCGGTCCCTCTTCCAGATAAGAAAACATGGTCGTAATAAGTTCATCGACATTTTCGCCCGTCCACGCAGAAACGGGTATAATTTCTGCAAATTCCATCATATCTTTATAGGCAGCAATACATTCTAACAATTCGTCTTTCTTAATCGTATCAATTTTATTCATCACAAGAATAACCGGCGCTTTGGACTGTTTTAACTCCTCTGCTATATAGCGCTCGCCTCTGCCGATAAATGTTGTTGCCTCGACAAGCCAGAGCACAAGGTCAACTTCTGAAAATGTTTTTTCCGCCACACCTACCATATATTCACCAAGCTTATTTTTTGCCTTGTGGATACCCGGCGTGTCCAAAAAAACAATCTGTCCGCGCTCATCATGATACACCGTCTGAATCCGGTTTCTCGTAGTCTGCGGTTTATTTGAAGTAATCGCTATTTTCTGACCAATCATTTGATTCATCAACGTAGATTTTCCCACATTTGGTCTGCCCACTAACGTAACAAAACCTGATTTAAATTCCTGTCCCATCTTATCCTCCATTTTCTTTCTAATTCAAAACGCGTATTTCATTAAATAAATCTTTTGCATCTTCCACTTTTCCTTCGCTTCCGATTGCACAAATATATCCGTCGCGAAGTACCGCTGAAACCATTTTTGCAGCCGCGCGAACCTGTTCACAGTCTGCCGAAAGCACCTCATCTCTCTCTTTTTGAATCTGCTCAAAGGTAATGTCGGTAAGCCATGCCTGACTCGAACGCCGTCCCTCGGCTCTCGGTGTTAATGGCGTATCTAATTCACTAACCGTACCAATAATATATTTCATCATATCGCGCTCATCAGCATCAAAAGATTCTAGGTAAGCCGGTACTTTTTCAAATACTTCATTCGTTTCTGCAAGGTTCGGGTCGCGGTACGATACCATATAACCATTTCCCAAATCTGAAAAAGCACACATAACACCATAGGCGCCGCCTTTGACGCGGACTTCATTCCACAAATAATCGTATCCAAGAATTGTCTTTAACACCTTATTGATACCATTGTAAGCAATTCCTTTTTCCGAAGAATTTCCGACTCGTGCCACATACTGCACTTTTCCAGCCGTCTTAAATCCCTCATTTTTCGCAATCGGTTTCATCGAATATTCCGGTTTTAAAATTTCTTCCTCCGCAGAATCCGGCAAACTGTCAAGCAACCGTGAAAGTCCATTTGCAAGCGGTTTTAAGCCTTCTTTATCAGAAGTCAAATCGACAGACAGACGCTCCTTTACAAAAACCTTCTTTGCCAATGCCTGTAAAATAGAAATTAAACTCTCTTTTCTCTCATCAAAATGCTCTTCCAAATCGCACAAAAAGTCATAGTAGGCAATTCCTCGGATATATTCCGTGAGATATGCGTTCTTTTTCATATATGCCATCGCACGGCCAACCGCTGTTGTGTGTCCTGCCGACAAAAGGGAAGACTGCTTAATCGAGCGGCTCTCCGCAATAATCTCATACAGTCGTTTTTCATCGGAAAGCTTCGTATTGGTAAGCATTTCCGCCAAAAGGTCAAACACCTTTTCCATCTCTCCGGTTAATGCTTTTCCACTAATCTCCCATAAATACCGGTAGTCGTCATTTTGACGGTTTGAATACACACTCAAATCTGTTGAAATACCGCCGGCATGCAAAAGAATTTCATTACTAAGCTCCAGTTTCGTATACTTTTCCGTATCCATTGCTGAAATCAATTCGCTCAAAAGGGACAAATACGGTGTGTACTCTTCCAAATCTTTGACATCGAAAAAGCAGCGGAAATACTCAATGCCATTCGTAAAAATATCATGATGCAAAACCGGAACTCCCGCCATTTCCTTCATTTCATTTTTAAATGGCTGTGCTTCTTTCTTCATATCCTCTCTCGTAAGAAGCGGAATGCATTTTAAATCCTCCGAAGGAGTCGGCTCCTCCTGATACTTTTTAAGTTCCTCTGTTTCTTTCACAAGTGCCGCTTTCTGCTCATCGCTCAAAGTTTCCATATAATCTGCCAGCTTTTTCTTTTCTTCCTCTTCCATAAGCGTAGTTAATCCGACTTTTGGCTGCACACTGACAAATGTTGCATGTGGATTTTTAAGCAGATATTTTTCAATGATTTTTTCAAAATAATCCGTGCCAACCTGTTTTTTCAAAAATGCAAAAGTATCGTTTGCCTGAATATGAATAAATGGTTTATTTTCATCATACAGCCAGCTGTCAAAAATCTGAAGCCCGTACATAAGCCCTTTCGGAAAGTTTCCGAAATCTGCCTCCCGGTACTGAAATTCATATCCGTTGATTGCCGCAAGCAGTGACTGCTGATTCAATCCCTCTTTGACGATTTTTTTCAATTCAGTCTCAATCACGGTAATAAACTGCTGTTTCTGCTCCATTTTTACATTTTTTGCAATAATGGAGAAAAACGGCTGTCTGACACTCTCTTCATAATAACAGCTGATATCATTTCCAATGCCGGCGTCCAGTAATGCCTGTTTTAACGGTGCTCCAATCGACTGCACTAATACATAGGAAAGAACCGGAAATGCCCGGTACAAATTTCTGTCAAGTCCGTCGCCACACACGGTATTATAACTGAAATATGCTTTCCCTTCGGTGTCCTCCCCTTCCGTCACCGAATAAAAACCATACTCCTCTTTTCTTTCGGTAAATGGCTTTTGCAGCCGCACCTCGGAGTCCACTTCAATTTTCTCAAAATGGCTCAGATAATTTTCATCAATCCAGTTTAATTTCTCTTCCATATCCATATTTCCATACAAATACAGATAACTATTCGATGGATGATAATATTTTTTATGAAATGCCAGATAATCCTCGTAGGTCAAATCCGGTATTGACGCCGGGTCTCCGCCGGACTCCACGCCATATGCCGTATCCGGGAACAACGACTGCTGGATGTTACGGTCTAACAACTGTTTCGCCGATGAAAATACGCCCTTCATCTCATTAAATACCACACCATTGTAAATCAGTTCTCCATCCACACGGTCTAATTCATAGTGCCATCCTTCCTGACGAAAGATTTTTTCTTCTTTATAAATATTCGGATAAAAAACCGCATCCAGATACACATGCATAAGGTTTTGAAAATCCTTGTCATTACAGCTTGCCACCGGATAAACTGTCTTATCCGGGTAGGTCATCGCATTTAAGAATGTGTTTAAGGAACCCTTTGCAAGTTCAATAAATGGGTCTTTCACCGGAAACTTATCCGAACCGCATAACACCGTATGCTCCACAATATGGGCAACTCCGGTCGAATCCTTTGGCGGCGTCCGAAAACCTATGTTAAACACTTTATTCTCATCATCATTTTCCAAAACTGCCACTCTGGCACCGCTCTTTTTATGGCGGAGCAAATATCCTGTACTGTTTAAATCCGATATTTTGCTTTCTTCAATTAACTCGTATGCGCTGCAATTTGAAACATTCATCGCGACTCTCCAATCTATTCTTTTCTTCTTATTTTCTATCTTTTTTCAGATAATTATACAGTATCACATTTGGTTGGGGAATGTCAAAAATTTGAGTGTTTTTTTCACTTTCCACATTCCCCTAAAATAAATCTGCATCTCTTGCGCCGCTCCCGCTTATCAAATGCGTAAGGGTATCGGCATGTAAACTACACATGCCAGATACCCACGTATTTGAAGCGCAATCGTTGCAGATTTATTTTAGGGGAATCACCGGAAGTTGAAAAACACTAGCAAATTTTCATCAAAGCTACTTCTACGACAACTCTTTGCCCTTATTTTGTTCTTTTAGGTTGCTTTCTCTCAAAATCCATGCAACCTTTTTTGCCTTTTTCGACATTTTCGGTTGCCTAAACTTCTTGCCGGTGCTTGCAAATCAACGAAACAGTACCCCCCAACAAGTCATATTTTGTAGTAAGTTTCGTTATCAGAAAGAAGAGCCCAAACCTTTACCATGAGGGATTTTGAACACCGCCGGTGCCTAGAGGGCGTAGTTTGCCCTCAGGCACCGCTGCGTGTGTTCCTTTAGTGAGAACGGTCCCGAATGGTAAAGGTTTGGGCTCTTCTTTTTGCTAAAAACTTACTACAAAATTACTCTTTGACTTTTGTTCCCTAATGTGCTATTGTTAGAGAGTGTTAAATTATATTTTTAGGAGGCAAAACACATGAAAGGTACAGTTAAATGGTTTAATGCCAAAAAAGGGTTCGGATTTATCTCCGATGAAGAAGGAAATGACGTATTCGTACACTTTTCTGCTCTGCAGATGGACGGATTCAAAGTTCTCGATGAAGGCGACGAAGTAGAATTCGAAGTTATTGATGGCGAGAAAGGTCCTCAGGCAGCAAACGTAACAAAGTTATAATCGATTGTTAATGAAATAATTTTTGAATAAAAGTTATATAAGTTAAAAGGGTTGTAACAAAAGGTGCTTCATTCGTGGAGCACCTTGCTTTTTTATATAGATTCATGTAAAATGATTGTTAGGTCAAAAAGACAAAATGACATTCGTACTTACACGAAAAGATATTTGCAAAATGGAGGATTAATGTAATGGGAAACTATTTTCAAAAAGAAATTGAATGTGCATCCGCAGACCAGATTCGTGCATGGCAGAGTGAGCGCTTGGTAAAACAGGTAAAAAACATCTATGACAACGTTCCTTACTACCGCACGCGCATGCAGAACAAAGGTCTTGAACCAGGTGATATTAAATCGATTGATGATTTACATAAACTTCCTTTTATTACAAAGGATGACTTAAGAGATGCTTATCCATACGGACTTTTGGCACGTCCTTTAAAAGATTGTGTCCGCATCCAGTCAACGAGTGGAACGACCGGACGCCGTGTTGTAGCTTTTTATACCCAACACGACCTTGACTTGTGGGAAGACTGCTGTGCCCGCGCGATTGTCGCTGCCGGCGGTACAAAAGAAGATGTGGTTCATGTCAGCTATGGCTACGGCTTATTTACCGGCGGACCGGGATTAAATGGCGGCTCTCATAAATTAGGAAGTTTGACGCTTCCGATGTCTTCCGGTAATACCGACCGCCAGATTCAGTTTATGACGGATTTAGGTTCGACTATTTTATGCTGTACACCATCCTATGCTGCCTATTTGGCAGAGACCATCGAGGAGCGTGGTGTAAAAGACCAGATCAAACTGAAAGCCGGCATTTTTGGTGCAGAGGCATGGACAGAAGAAATGCGTCATGACATCGAGCAGTCGCTTGGCATCAAAGCTTATGACATTTATGGTCTGACCGAAATTTCCGGACCGGGTGTTGCTTTTGAGTGCGAGGCACAGAGCGGCATGCATATTAATGAAGACCACTTTATTGCCGAAGTTATCAATCCGGAGACCGGTGAAGTTCTTCCGGACGGGGAAAAGGGTGAATTAGTATTTTCAAGCATTACAAAAGAAGCATTTCCACTTCTGCGCTACCGTACACGTGATATCTGTGTATTAAGCCGTGAGAAATGTTCCTGCGGACGTACTCATGTAAAAATGACAAAACCAATGGGACGAAGCGATGATATGCTGATTGTAAAAGGTGTCAATGTATTCCCTTCACAGATTGAAACCGTATTAATCAATCAGGGATTTCCGGCAAATTATCAGATTATCGTTACCCGCGCTAAAAACAGTGATAATATTGAAGTTCAGGTAGAAATGACTCCTGTCATGGCAGCTGACGCTTCCTTCGACCGCGATTTAGCTCGCAAAAAATTAGTATCCGGTCTGAAAGCCATGCTTGGTATTTTAGCTGAAGTTACTTTAGTAGAGCCAAAAACCATCGCACGCAGCGAAGGAAAAGCAGTCCGCGTCATTGACAAGAGAAACTTATATCAGGGTTAATTTATTTTCCCTATCATTTGTTCATAAAGTGTCAGGCCATAACTTGTGTCGCCTGGCACTTTTTCATACATTTGAAAACGGATTTCATTTTCTTCCGTTCTGCCCGCCGACAAAAACAATACATTCTCAGGGTGTTCCCCATACAATTCTTTTGCAAATTTTGTAATATGAGTCACCATCCATACCGTTACCGCCTCCGAAAGACAAGTATGCATTAAATCCATTGCAATCTGGTAAGCCGTCACTTCTGTTGTAGTCGCAAACGATTCATTCAAAAGAATCAGCGTATTTTTCTTTGCCCCACGTAAAATCTGCTCCATACGCTTTAACTCTTCTTCAAATTTACCCATGTTCATCGTTGCATCTTCGCGTCTGGTAAAATGCGTAAAAATATCCTCATACGCATGAAGCGGATATTTCTTTGCCGGCACGTACATTCCCGCCTGACAAAGCACCTGCGCAATACCAAGGCTGCGCAAAAAGGTTGATTTTCCGCCTTGGTTAGCTCCCGTCACGATAAGTGCCCGTTGTTCTTTCAGACTCACAGTATTTGGAATTGGCTGCTCCATACTCTGCAAAGCAAGTGCCAATTCATATAATTTTTCAGCGTCCTCTTCACAAGCTTTTGGCATACAAAAATAAAAACCAACCGACAAACCACGCTCATACATTCTCGCACAGCCCGCCAAAAAGATAATCTGCCTTGACAGCGTCTGTAAAATCTCCTCCCACTGCTGCAAAAACGGCGAGCACTGCTCCAATAATTCAAGAACAACCCGGTTGGCAAACTGAACACCGCTCTGGTAAACTTCCTCACTGGCAATTACGCGCCCCTTCTTCCCTGAGAAAATACCGCTTCCTGCCCGCTTTGCCTTGTCACATACGGAAACAACTTCCACATTTTCCAAGGAAAATCCTTCGCCAATTGCTCCCTCCAGCACAATTTCTCCGTTTCCTTTAAAAGCATCCAGATTCTGCACCAGCGCAAGCTGCTCTTCTAATCTTTCGGCCGGCTCGGCTTCACAAAAACTATCATAAAAATGGTTAAATGCAATCTCCTTGAAAATCTCCGGATTTTTCGCTCCCATTTGCGAAATCTCAGAAAGTCCCTGCACCAATTCCCGAATCGTTTCTACATGCACACCAATCATCGTCTGTTCCATCAAATGCTTACCGCGGCTGTCTAAAATCGCATGCAGTCCACGTGTCAGATTTTCCGAAAGCGAAACAATCCGGTCCCGCAGCTGATATGTTACCGATGCATTTTCACAGGCAGCCATAACAACCTGCTGCCTTTTTTCAATCTCACTTTCCGTCGTAAGAGGATGTAGAAGAACATGCAAAATAGCCGGAATGTCACCAACTTTATCACCTGCCATGTTTCTTGCAATCCAGTGCAGATTTAAGTCCTTTTCCAAGTCCTGCTTTCTCCGGTACGAAAAATTTGTCTCTTCAAAAAATTCAATCTTCATGTTCTATCACCGCCTTCATTTGATTTTCGGTCATATTGTATTTGGTAATCAGTGAATCCTCATATTCTGCCTCACTCGCCGGTTTTCTTGTTATTTTGAAAGAACGCGTATGATGGTCCTCTGCCAGTTCCGCAACCAGACTCACTAACCCATCCCTCTCTTTCGCAAGCGACTGGATATGTGTCACGTAAATACCATAGCAGTCATGCGACATAAAATAATCAAGCACTTTCTGTCCCATAATACCTGCATCCCACGTCGCCGCTGTCGTAAATAACTCATTCAAAATCACAAAACTTCCACTCCATTTTTCCTGCATCATCGGTTTTAAGCGGGTTAATTCCTCCACTAACTTTCCTTTTCCGGACATCTCCGATTCATCATTCGAAAAATGCGATAAAATCGCTGTGTAATTTGGCACACCAGCCTGTTCACAGGGAACTAACAGACCCATTTTCGCAAAATACAGAATTTGTCCAATCATGCGTGCATAGGTCGTCTTACCGCCTCCATTGGCTCCCGTAATCACAAAGAACCGCTCATCATTTTGCAGATTACAGTCATTTGCAATCACTTCTTTTTCATTGCGAAGAGCTAAGGCAAGATCATATCCCTGCTTCACTTCCAGTTTATCCGTTTCCTCCGGCATACAAAATGAATAGCCTCTTCCTTTCATGTCCCGCACAAGCAGGAAAAAACCAAGATAATACTGCACATCTTCCGCTAACTGCACAAGTTTTTCATCCATGTGAATCTGTAACAGTGTTTCTAACATGCCATCCCAGTTTTGTCTCTTAATCTGCCGCTCCGCCAGATTTTTCTCAAGCAGTGTAAGCTCTGTTTCCTTGTTTACATTCACCGCCTGCCCCAGCTTTTTGCCAACAGCAAAAGCCTTTGCCATTCTCTCTGCAAAAAATTCGCCCTCTGATTTATCTTCCCACACAACCTTATTTTTTTGAAGGGAAAATATCATTTTCGTTTCTTCCATCGACTGATGCAGATTTTGCGCCAATTCTTTGCCCTTTGCAAATGCTTCACTTTTTGTCACCTCGCAAAGATACGAAACAAGTTCTTCCATTGCATCCGAATAAGACGACTGGCTTTTTAAGTCATCCAATAATTGTTCGACTGCCTGTATGTAAATAAGAAGGGAATCTAAATGCCATTTCTGCTTTTGATAAATCAGATTACTGTAAGTGCTTTTTTTCTCATAAGAAACTGCCCTCGCCACCTGCTTTGCATACCTGTCAAACGCCTTGAAAACTGCCTCATTCTGCATATCTGAGGTGATTTTTCTCCGATACTTTGTTGTCTCGGATTCTTTTGGAATATTCTCATACAATTTTTGTAAATCATATCCCTTAACCAAATTGTTCATGTAAGAAATGCACACATTCAAATTAAAATCCGTAAAAATACTGATTTTTTCCGAATCCTCACATTTCTCTTTTCCCAATAGACTATAAAACAAATGCTACCTCCTTTATTTAGACCGAAAGGCACTTAATACAACAAGTGCCTTTCGATTGATTCACTAGAATCGGAAATCTCTTTTTCCTTCATGAATATTTTCAATATACTCTTTTGCCTTCTCTTTCACTACCGGATTTGTAATAATTTCCAACTGCTCCCGAATCACTTTTTCCCCTTTTTCTTTGGTGTCCGCAGAAGCATAATCCTCCAAATACTCCTTGAGTGTCATCAGTGCATTTGGCTGACAACAGTTTACAATCTGCCCCGATTTCAACAATTTCATAAACCGGTCACCGGTTCGTCCTTCCCGGTAACAAGCCGTACAGAAACTCGGAATATATCCCAGTCCAAGCAGCCAGTTCACAACCTCATCCAGACTTCTTCTATCAGACACATCAAACTGAGCGGAATTCTCTTCTTCCGGTTCTTCCTCAACATAGCCGCCCACACTCGTACGGGAGCCACCACTAATCTGGCTGATTCCAAGGTCTAATACCTTTTCTCTCGTTGCCTTCGATTCACGGGTTGAAACAATCATTCCGGTATACGGCACCGCAATGCGGATAACCGATACAATCTTCTCAAAAATTTCATCCGGAATAGCATTTAATTCTTCCGGATCAATGTCATCTGCCGGACAGACACGAGGCACGCTGATGGTATGCGGTCCAACGCCAAACTTAGCCTCCAAATGCTCCGCGTGCATAATAATACCAACCAATTCATATCGGTATTTATCCAGACCGAACAACACGCCACATCCTACGTCATCAATTCCTGCTTCCATGGCACGGTCCATCGCCTCTGTATGGTACGCATAATCACTTTTTGGTCCTGCCGGATGCAGTTCTTTGTAAGCCTCTTTATTATAAGTCTCCTGGAACAAAATATAGGTTCCAATCCCTGCATCTTTAAGTTTCTTATAATTTTCAACTGAAGTCGCTGCAATATTTACATTAACTCGACGAATCGCTCCATTTTTGTGCTTAATGCTGTATATCGTACGAATACTCTCCAAAATGTACTCAAGCGGATTATTCTCCGGGTCTTCGCCCGCTTCTATCGCCAGACGCTTATGCCCCATATCCTGCAGCGCAATTACTTCCTGCTTAATTTCTTCCTGCGACAGTTTTTTTCTCGCGATATGTTTATTTTTTACATGATACGGACAGTACACACAGCTGTTAATGCAGTAATTGGATAAATAAAGTGGCGCAAACATAACAATTCGCTTGCCATAAAACCGCTCTTTAATCTCTTTTGCAAGTTTTTCAATTTCCTTATTTTCCTCTTCCAATTCACATTCCAAAAGAACCGCCGCCTCTTTGTGGCTGATTCCTTTCATCTCGCGTGCTTTCTGCAAAATCGCATCAATTACCTGTTTATTTGCCTTATTTTCTCTGGCATATGCCAGTGATTCTAAAATTTCTGCATCGTTAATAAATTCATCTGCGATACTCGATTTTGGATCATATTTGTACATAATAATTTCCCCCGATAGTATCAAAATTGGCTGCTTGCGCAACTGTATTAAGGATAGCACAAATGAGATTTTTTTTCAATGTTTTCCGTTGCTTTGTGTCAAATGTTCACTGTCATTTTTTTGTTTTCCGTAATTCCGTAGAAAAATTTTGCGTCTCGTGGGCGCTCCCGCTCGTTGAGTGCGTAGCGGTATGGGCACTGAAACTACCAGTGCCACATACCGACGTACTCAAACCCACGAGTCACAAAGTTTTTCTACGGAATTACTGGAGATCAAAGAAACCGACAGCGAATATTTCTTTCTGTTGCTTTGCCATAGATGCTCCTTTTCTGACACAACTTAAAAGGGAGTAGTTAGCGTGTTACTTTATAATATCTGCCATTATAAAATACTTTTTTAGGTACTTTTCTTTTTTTACGTTTTTTAGATACTACTTTTACCGTGCATTTTTTTCGGGATGATTTGGTGATTTTGTATACAATGCCGTATCGTTTGAAACGTTTCCCCCGCTTTTCATATTGTTTTATCCAAACGGCTTTTAGGAAAATGCTTTCCTCGGTTCCGTCACTGACAGACTGCCCTAATTTTGTTTTTCCGGTAATCCACTTTCCGGTGGAAACACTTTTCCATCCCACAAACTGATAATTTTTTCTTTTTGGTTTCTTCTTTGGAAGGATTCCCTGACTGCCCCATAAAACGCCGGTTGTCTGTTTTATGGCAGTTCCTTTTCCTGTCCGATAAAAAATCGTATAACGAATCGGATGAAAATGCGCATATAAAATCGGAATCCGTGCCGGGTCATCCCCCTCAAACTGACTTTGATAAACCGTCGCGTACATGGTATCTTCGGTTACAAGGTTTCCTCCCTCTTTTGCCGTAAACCAGCCATCAAACCGGTATCCGGTCTTTGTCGGTTCATCATAAATAGGAAGTTCCTTTTCATTCCACGAAAATGTTTCCTCACTTTTTACAACCTCATCCCCACTATCCAAATAAATCTGATATCCGGTTTTCTCCGTTTCCGGCTCTTTTTCCGGTACCACAACCGATTTTTCCCATTTTGCATACAAAATAGACGGAGCTGTCACTGCTTTTCCAAACGTCCACGGCTGTCCCTGACATTTCTCATCCGAATACCAGCCTTTAAAATCAAACCCTTCTTTTTTCGGGATTTTCGGGGCTATGTCTATTTCTCCTTTTTGATAATACTGTGCCGGCACACGTTCCCCTCCCCGGGAATCATATGCTCTGCGTATGCCAAGACTTAACTGTAACGTAACCGCAAGTTTGGCATCCTGCCAGCCGGTTTGATACTCATACGACAATTCTTTTATAAAATCGGAGCACACAGCTTCTCCTGCCGCCTCTTTATAATCCGAATTAATTTCATCACCGGCTGCCCCATCAATTTCAACCTGTGATACATTTGCAATATCAAGTAACGAATCTAAATCCGCTAATTTTACATAATACCAGCCATCTTTTTCATATTCACCCGCCAATCGCTGCTGCTTGGAAACATCTGCATATGTGAGTTTTTGATTTTTTGATAAATCCAGACTAGTAAGTCCATTTCCATGAACATCCAGATATTCTAATGCCGTACATGCCGCTACACTCAGTTCTGAAAGTTCTGTATTGTGGCAATCCAGTTTTTTCAGTTTTAGATTGTTTGACAAATTCAATTCAGTAATTTCCGTATTTCCACAGTATAGCTCCCTTAACTTAGGAAACGCCTCCAGCCCATTCAGCGAATGCAGCTCTTTTACCCCATTTAACGAAATCACACGAACCAGCTCACATTCCCTTGCCGAAAGGAATCCATCCTCATCGAAATCAAATGGAACTCCCTCATATGTTCCACTGGTAAACTCTGCTTTCCGTAAATATTTCAAAAATACAGAATCTTCAAAAACAACCTTTCCTGCCGCATCTTTTCCGTCTGTCAGCGAAATTGGATAACTATTTTTTTCCTCTTTTGCATAACTCATTTTGCTCATTGTAAATGCTGCAAAAAGCAACACAAATAAAACCAGCCCTGTCTTTTTCATAGAAACGCTTTCCCCCTATTTAATCTTTAATGTTACGTTCGTTTTTTTGCTGCCATCAGTAAACATATTGTACTGATACGTTATCTTCTTTGGACACCTTTTTCCCTTTACAAAAATTCCTTTGTTCTTCACTTTTCCTTTTGAAACTTTTGAAATAACATTTGTCTTTTTCAAGGAAGGAACCGGAATGAGATAGCCTCCCTTTTTCTTTTTGGCTTTTACCGTCTTGGTCTGCCCCTCCATTTTTACCATTTCCATTCCTGTGTACCCGGTCATCAGGCAGCCGGAAATCAGGCAATTATTATTGATGTACAAATACTGCAATTTCTTATTTTTTGAAAGATTCATCGTCGTAATTCGATTGTCATTGACATATAATTCTGTCAACTGACGGTTATTTTTCGTAGATAAACGCACCAGACGATTATCATCGCCATAAAACTTCTGAAGTTTTATCAACTTACGAAGATTAATTTTACTCAACTGATTATGCGAAACAGATACTTCTCGTAACTTTTTGTTATTTTTCAAATTCAGTTTCTTTAATCGGTTACTATCACAATACAAACGCACCAGTTCTTTCTGATTTGTCACATCTAATTTTTTCAATTCATTTTCCCGGCAATCAAGCTGCTGCAGTTTCTTATTTCCTGCAAGCTGCAAATTTTTTATTGCGTTTTGACTGCAAAATAATTTTTCAAGTTTTTGATTTTTTGAAACATCCAACCGGGTCAACTCACTATGAGAGCAATCCAATTCCTTCAAATTAGGAAAATACTCAATTCCTTTCAAAGATGTAACCGGCAGATATTCCAGTTCCATCCGATATTCAGAGGTTTCCCCTACGTCAAGCACCTGGACGCTTTTTCGTTCAGCATCGCTTAATTTGCCATCTTGGTTCCGGTCATAAGATGCCTTTACATAAAATCGGAAATAAGCATCCGGGAAATTTTTGCTGTTAATTTTTACGCTCTCTGCTGCCTGTGCTTTTGACTGTAAAAACAATATAGTTGTCATCAGTAGCAACACTGCAAATAGAATCTTTTTCATGTCTTTTCTCCCCTTCCTCGTAATTCTAATATTTCTTTGAATATGTCACATTTTTAGTGTCCAAATATGGTCCATAATGTAAATCAGGATAACACAAATATATTTTTGCTTTTTTCACTCCGTATGCGGAAAAGCCATCCAGTTCACTGCATATTCTCATGTCAACCTTTCTCAGATTCTTATTATAATCACAATTTAGGCTGACAAGATATTTTCCACCTATGATTTCCTTATAATTGTTATGATTACAGTGGAAGAAAAAAAGTCCACCGAATTTTTTTAAGTTGATTTTTCCACTCAGTTTGTTTCTTTTTACAATAATTCTTACAAAATGCCCCTTCTTTTTTCCCCAGATAATTTTTTTCAAAGAGCCATTTGTCCATTCAAAATCATACAGTTTTTGCAACTTACTAAGATTTAGCTTTTTTATCTTCTTAACTCCTGTTGCACTTATATCCTGAACTTTTGTAAGGCTTTCTATATTTATTTTCTTTAATTTCTTTGCCTCAATTATGCACAAAAGTTTTATTTTGTTTTTTTTCGCCAATTTAACGGTGGTAAGATTTCCATTACCGTTCAAACGCAGTTCTTTAATTTTTGCGTTTTTTGACAAATCCAATTTCTTCAATTGATTACAATCACTAATCTGCAACTCTTCAATTTTTTTGTTTTTAGTCAAATTTATCTTTTTTAGCTTAGGCATTTGAATATCACAATACTTCATCTTTTTATAATTTCTTACGTCTATGGATTTAACCTTTGTCCCAATCACATCCAAATTGTTAATTGGAGCTTTTTTCGGCAGTTTTAATTCGGTCATTTTATTGCTTTCAATCGTTATTGCTTTCAGTTTTGAAAATGGTGATAAATCTAGTTTCTTTAACTTCGGAGCATCAATAGAAACTCCACCAAGTAATGGCAAATTTTTAAATTCCAATGATGTAAGGCTTTTTATATAATTCACTTCAACATAATGTAATTTAGGGCAATCCGAAACTGTTAACCGGGAGGTTCTTTCTTTGGTTCCAAATCCCGGCAAATATAATTCTTGTAAATTCAACACGTTGCTGATATTCATTTCTTTTTCAAACTCCGCATCTAATTTCAGTATTTTCACATAATTGTTTCCGGAAAGATTCACTCTCTCATATGCTCTATCCTGCAATGTCAACTTTTCAAGTTTTGTATTGCCACTTAAATCAAGCGCCTCTGTGTTCTGTACATTAGTAAGCCGAATCAATGCCTCCCCCAAGTTAGCATTGTTAATAACCAGTTTTTTTATTGAACTAAAAACCGCTGTTAGTTTTTTCAAAGATTGTAAGCGGGAAAAATCCACACTGTCGATTGACGTAAAATCATACACAGCAAGTTCTTCACATTTGCTTAACTGATATATCTCGTCTATATTGGCAATACTCTTGCCAGATACAGCAAAATTTTTCAAATTAGTAAATAACGAGATATTTTTCAAGTTAATATTTTTGTTATAATCTTCTACACTTAATTCAGTAACAGCGTCTATCTCCTTCTGAGACAAAATACCATTTCCGTCTTTGTCTGCCTTCTTCGCTGCTTTTAACACTACTGCATCTGGAAAGTTTTCCGCAGTCAAAGATATTTCTGCTGCCTGTGCTTTTGACTGTAAGAAAAACAAATGTGCCATCAGTAGCAACACTGCAAATAGAATCTTTTTCATGTCTTTCTCCTCTTCCTCGTAATTCTAATATTTGTTTACATACTTTACATTTTTAGTATCTAAGTGTGGACCGAATTCCATAACCGAATCGTATAAATATATTTTAGCCTTTTTTACTCCATATGCAGAAAAGCCATTCAGTTCCGTACTTTTTCTCATGTCCAGTTTTTTTAGTTTCTTGTTGTAATCACAAGTAAAGTTTACAAGATAATAACCACCAATAATTTCAGTATAGTTATTATGATTACAATAGAAAAAGACCAGTCCGGTAAACGGTTTCAAGTTTAGCTTACCACTTAATTTATTTCTCTTGATGTTAATTTCCCTATAATGACTTTTCTTACCCCATTTAATTTTTGTTAAAGAGCCATGAGTCCATTCAAAACTATCCAGTTTTTTTAATTTACTAAGGTCTAGTTTCTTAATCTTAGTAATTCTTGACGCCGATAACGTTTTAAGTTTTGTAAGACATCCTAAATTGATTTTTGTCAATTTGGGCATAAGATTCAAGGTATAAAACTTTATTTTATTCCTCTTTGGAAGTTTAATTGTCTGCATTTTTTTGTTATCTGTCATATATAGTTTTTCAATCTTCTTATTTTTAGACAAATCCACCTTTTTTAATGCATGGCAATCACTTACTGACAAATGTCTTATATTCTTATTGTTTTTCAGATTCAGTGTCTTTAACTTTGGCATCTGAATATAGCAAAACGGCATTTTTTTATAGTTTTTTAAATCTATTTTTTTTAGTTTAGTCCCCGTTATGCTCAAATTATTAATTGGAGCTTTTTTCGGCAGCTTTAATTCGGTCATTTTATTGCTTTCAATCGTTATTGCTTCCAGTTTTGAAAATGGTGATAAATCTAATTTTTGCAACTTTTCGGAAGCCACAAAAACTCCGCTAAGTGATGGCAAGTTATTTAATTTCAAATATACTAAGCTATCAATATAATATATCTTAATATAAACTAACTTTGGGCAATTTGAAACTGTCATATTTTTTAATTTGCCGTTAGCACCGCTGCTAAATTTAGGTAAATATATCTTTTCTAAATTTGTCATATTTTGAATATTCATATTAGTAACAAATTCCTCGTCTAAAGTCAAGGTTTTAATATAATTATTACCAGACAAATTTACCCTCTCATATGCCCTATCTTGTAACTTCAAATTTTCTAAATTTGTATTGCCACTTAAATCTATTGGCTCTGTATTTTGCACATTGATAATATCAATTGTAGCCTCTTTTAAATTTGTATTATTTATAGTCAACTTTCCGATTGAATCAAAACAAATAGTTAATTTTTTCAACAATTGCAACTGTGAAAAATCAGCACTGGCAACAGTAGTAAAATCAAGTACAATAAGTTCCTCACATTTACTTAATCGGTAAATTTCATTTAAATTTTCAACTTTTTTACCCGACACAGTAAATTTTTTCAAATTTGAAAATACTGAAATATTTTTTATATTAACATTTTTATTATTATTTATTACCTCCAAATCAGTAACAGTGTCTATCTCCTTCTGAGACAAGATACCATTTCCATCTTTATCCGCTTTCTTCGCTGCTTTTAACACTACTGCATCTGGAAAGTTTTCCGCAGTCAAAGATATTTCTGCTGCCTGTGCTTTTGACTGTAAGAGTAGCAACGGTGCCATAAAAAACAGTAGCATTACAAATATAATTTTTTTCATTTTAATCAACCTTTCTTCTTTTTCTTCTTTTTTTCTACAATCGGATACAGTTGAATTGCTGTTCCACATCCCCAAGGTAATTTCCCTTTATCCTTATATATCTTTCCTTTTTTGTTTTTTTTCAAAGAAAATCCTTTTAACTGGTAACCTTTTTTCAACACATACGGCGACTTAATTTTATAAGTACTGTCCTTTTTATAATATTGTGTCACCTGTTTTACTTTCTTTTTCTTCTTTATTGTTTTTATCTTTTTCGCATCCGCATACTGAATCGTCCTCTTATACTCCAATTTTGTAGTCTTAAATCGAAGTGCCTTATTCGCCACTACAATTACCTGTCTGGTATCTGCCTTTGATTTCCTTTCAAAAACAACTTTTTTGCCCAAAATATTTATACCCTTGTTTTTATCTGGTTCTTCACAAAGTACCGCCTTATTTTTAACCATTTCATATGCCAGATACCCAGTATCCTTAATACGTTTAAATGAAAAACTTTGCAGCATTTTGTCTTTCATTACCATATTCTTTTTGCTTATCTTTGGCTCTGTAACTGACTCAGTATCCATATTAATCTTAAAATTTTTATTTTCATTTGATGAAACCGCATTCCAATATTTGTTAAAATCAGCCAACTTCACCTTTTTACTTTTCATCTTCTTTGCCATTACATTAAATGCACTTTTCGCTATAACTCGTGCATCTCCATCCGATTTAACACCATTCCAATACCCTAGCATACTTGATGCCAGACGTTGTGCGCCACTTCTCAATTCCTTTGGCATAATTACTCGATGTTTTTTACTCTTCTCTACAATATCAGCAATGGCTAACTTTTCCTTAAGATAACCGTAATCTAACAATACACTATCAATATATGCATTAGGATTGTCTTTCAAGTTTCCCCATACTGTATCGACCGCTTTTGCTTTTACATTTGGGTTGGTCACATTTCCTGAACTATGAACAATAGGTCCATATCCATCATATTTTTTAGTTATCTCTTTATCCTCCTTGCCTTTCTTTATTTTCATATTAAAGGAAACCTTCTTATACGCCCGATGCGAAACTGCATCCGTCGCATTATGAATTGCGACACCGAGTAAAATAAGGCTTTTTTGTTTAGCTGTCAGAGCTTTCTTTTTTCTTGCTTTCTTTTTGCAATATTTAAACAACTGCTGTTTTGTTGCCTGACTCAATTCTTTTTGTACATCTTCTTTACCCTTTTCATTTTTATACAAATCCACATTATTCGGGAAAACATCCTGATAACGAACTTTGTTATCTTTTTCCCCTAATTTGTAAGCACTATAAAGAATATACTCTGTATTTGCAACATAATTCTTACCCCCATGGAAACACGGATGCAGGGAATAGGATTTCATCCGCGATATGCTATCCGGAGCGCATACTGCAATTTTTATAAGTTTAATATCATTGTCTGAAACACTTTTTTTACTCTCATTCGCTTTTGTAAACTGGGAAGAATGACGTTTTCCCTTCCACTGACCGGTTACATAATGACATTTTGTATCAGAACGTACCTCATCATTAGAACCATATATTTCTTCTGTTTTCCAGTTCTTGACATCTAATTTCTCATAATTATTTTTTGCCTGCTCATAATCCAGAAGTCCTTCTCCGAAATTTTCCTTATCACCAAGCGTTTGATTTGCGCTCTGCACAAGAAGTTTCCGAATAAAATCGGCTCCTTTATCCCGGTGCAGCCCCCATAATACAGAGGCGGCTCCTGTGACCTGAGCAGCAGCCAAACTCGTTCCTTCCTCCACAATGATGCCTCCAAATGCACCCGTTGACAAAATCTGCTCTCCCGGCGCCATTATATCCAAACCCTCACCGGTTGGGCTAAATGCTGATTTTTCATTCATATCATCTGTTGAACCTACACTAATCACACTATCCCATGCGGCCGGATACATAACCGAAGATTCGTCTTCATCCGCACTGCCGGCATTTCCGGCAGGGGCAATCAATAAGATTCCTGCCTGTCTCGCATCTTCCACTGCCTTTTTCAATTCCGGTGAGTATTCCGTCGTTGCAAAACTCATATGAATAATATTTACCTTTTTCTCAATTGCCCATTGAATAGCTTTTACAACGCGTTCTACCGGTGCCTCATTCTGTTCATCCAAGATTTTTGCCGAGTACAATTCTACGTTGGCTGCCATACCACAAATTCGATCCTCGCTTTTTCTTGCACAAATAATCCCTGCCACCGCTGTTCCATGTCCGTTGCTGTCACCCATGAGGAAATTTGTCTCTTCTCCGGTGTTATCAATAAAATCTTCCTGCTCTTCACATTCGATGTCATCATCCAAATCGACGCCGGAATCTAATAAGGCAACTCGGATTTTTTCTGCCTTTTTACTGTCCTCATAAGACTGTTCTGCTCGAATCCTCTGAATATTCCACTCTGTCTGACTCTCCTTTGTTTCTGCCTTACTTGTCTCCACTGCCACATACGGAGCAAGCAGGGCAATCATTAGAAAAATGCTGATAATTCTTTTCATGTTTTATGTTCTCCCCTCTTACTTTTTCACACAATACGCATTGCTGTATTTACTGTACTCTTTATTCGGCTTGTGATAAGCACGAATTTTATAAGAATTTCCTTTTTCAACATTCTTAATCTGATATTTTGTTTTAGAACCGGAAACGGTTGCATACTTTTTGTATTTCTTAGCCTTTTTCTTTTTCTGGTAAATCACATAATTCGTTGCATGCTTGACTTTTTTCCAGCTAAGTGTACAACCTTTGCCTTTCTTTTTTCCTTTTAATTCCGTTTTTTTCAAATTCGCATTAACCACAATTGTCCGGAAATCCTGTGCTCCGGTATAGCGGTCATATACACGGATTTTAGCACTTCCCGTTTGTTTTGCATGGATTATGCCACTGGAAGAAACTGAAATCACATCCGGATTCGAACTCTTCCACACAATTTTCTTTATCGTAGGTACCGCCGGTGTTAATGCCGCCTTTATCTGCTGCTTTTTACCTAGCTCCATTTTTTTCGGCACACCCTTCATAACGATATCCTGTACATAACTCTGAACGCAGACCTTACATTTTGCTGTGTATCCGCCATCCGCTGTTTTTATTTCAATTTCACATTCACCGAGCGCATTTGCTGTTACAATTCCAGTCTTTGTCACAGAAGCAATTGCTGGATTCGAACTTTTCCATGTAACTTTACGATTCGTTGCATTTTTAGGAACCATGGACCAGACTAACACTTTTTGTTCTTCTATGTCCATATTCAAAGTTTTTTGCAGATTTACGCCCGTCGCAGGAACCGGGCGAACCGTAACCGGACACTCACTGGTTACTTTATCCCGAATTGCCGTTGCCGTCAGTTTTGTCTTTCCCGGATTCACCGCCTTATAGTGTCCATCCGAATATAGCTGCATAACCGAAGAGTCATCGCTGCTTAATGTGTATGCCGGTCTTGATGCATCCTCCGGAATCACTTTTACCTGAACCTCTCCCTTTGCACCATCTTCCACATCAAGAGATGCCGGTATAAATTCATATCCCTGCACCGGTATATATGGTTTAATCGTCATCCGACACTTTGCCTGACACTCGGGATTCTGCACACTGGTAACAGTCACAACTGCCGAGCCAATTCCTACAGCATGAAAATGTCCATCCGGCTCTACCGTGACTACTTTTGTATTTGAGCTTAGATATGTGACCTTTGTATTTGTTGCATTTGTTGGTATTATTTCCGTATGAAAGTAATCGTCCTCACCCTCATAATATAATAATTCCTGATCTATTTGAACTTTCTTAACCGGTATGTAGATATCGCTTTTTTTGACATATCCCCAGAATTCATTTGACTCACCAAAGGTTTGTGCACCGGGCAGTTCAACACGGCAAAACTCTCCACATCCCGCAACAACATTTACCGCTTTATCCTCTGATAAAACCGCTTTTACCTCAGTAGATTTTGATGTAATTTCTGCCTGGTCACTACATCCATAATATACCGTTGCCCCGGAACGAACTTTTCCCTCTGACGCCTGTTCATAATAGGTCATGACAGAGATTAACAAGCTTCTTTTTACTGTCTGCGTTCCCGCCTTACAAGTCATTGTAAGGACTGATGTTCCTTCTTTGAGCGCGATTGCTTCGTAACAATCATCATACTCTTCATCTTCCTCAACGAGGCAGACATCACTTTGGCTGCTTGTAATTATTACATCCGATATTTCAGCCTGCCCGGTCGCTTCAGCCGTTAGTTTTACATGAGAACCGGGCGTCATGCCAATATGAAATTTAGCCTGTCCCCATTCATCCCAGATGACAATACGCGCCCCTCGCCCCTCAGTAACCGCTCTTATTGGTTTGGAACATATCATGCTGATTACGATACAAATTACTGTCAGAATACTTACAAGACTTTTTGGTTTAATTTTACTCATTTTTTATTTCCCCCTATTTTGGCTAATTATTCCACGTGTTATGCTACAACAAATGACAAAAACTGTCAAGGTCTAATTTAATTCTTCTGTCAGAGAATCGTTCCAAACCAATAGATCACACCAAGCACCCAGCTGCAAAACACGCCATACAAAATAACCGGTCCGGCAATCGTGAAAATTTTACATCCAACGCCAAATACCCATCCTTCTTCCTTAAATTCAATCGCCGGTGCAGCTACTGAATTGGCAAATCCTGTAATCGGTACAATCGTTCCTGCACCTGCAAAATTGGCGAGCTTCTGATATAAATTCAAACCGGTAAACAGCACACTGAGAAAAATCAGCGATAATGTCGTATATAATCCCGCTGTTTCTTTTTCCATCCCCAAACTCATATAAGCATTCGAAAGAGCCTGTCCTACGACACAAATAAATCCTCCAATCGCATATGCTTTCAGTAAATTGATGCACCAACTCTTTTTGGGCGTGTGATTTTTTACATAAGCATTATACTTTTCATCCTTCTTTTTCTGTTCCTTTTCCTGTAAAACCTCTTGAATGTCGATATTATCCTGATTCATTTTCTGCTCCTTTAGCCTTGATAAAAATATTGAAATAAAGTTCCTGTTATTTTCCCAATTGCAATTGCAAGCGGAATAAGATAAAACGCTTCTTTAATTTGCAGACGGTTCACTAAAATCGGAATTACCCGCAGCATTTCTGCCAGTGCCATTACCAGACAGCCAACATATACCCCCGAAAAAAGCCCATAAACCGCAAAAAAAATCGAAGTCAGCGGAATCGGAAATTCAAATACAATCCAAATATTTCCCAATGCACCGCCCGCTATAATCATCGTTTCATACCACACCACATGATTTGCCGTTTTCGTCCTTGCCGCCAGTCTCGGTATAATGCCAAGCATCGTAATAAATGCAAATATTCCCGATGCGACAGCAAAACCGCTCGCCAAACCAATCAGAATGAGTACACTATACTGAATCACTGTCAATCGTTTTTCCCTCCCTTGATGCTGCCGCAATCAGTGTTTTGTTTACCTGCTCCTCATATGTGTGCATTTCAACCTGAATCGGTGTCGGGTCATCCTTAATTTTTCTCCTGCGGAAATGATTATAAAAAACGAGGATTCCCACCGGCAGGCCAATAGCATAACAAATCTCAATGATGGAACCGCCTTGTTTTTCCTGCCCCAGCACCAGACGGTATACTTTGTCAAAGACATCCGCAACACTGACATCCTCGTTAAATGTCATAATAGTAAAAGCTGCTCCCATAAAAACGATAAAAGAAACAAAAATAGTCCGCACATATTCCCACTTTTTCTGTTTCTCCTTTTCATCCGGATTTTCATAATCAATAACAAAATCACGTTCGCCCAAATTTTCAATTTTTAAATTCGGATATTTCTGATGAATCACCTCATATACTTTCGCAATCGTGAACATCGTTTTTTGCGGACCATGAGCGGGCAGCGTATAAAATGTCATTTGATTTAATTCCTGAACAATCTTTTTATTGGTACAATGCAGCGTTGCCAAATCATGAAATGTAATCTGACGCTTTGCAATCGGAATATTCTGCTCAATTTTTACATATAGTATCTCTTCCATTCTTTATACTCCTTCACCAATGTTCCCTTTCCTTGTACCGGTGTTTTCTCATCGTGATTTCCCGAGCGGTAAATCCAGACCGCCAATGCCGCAAATACAAGAATGACAATGGTACAAATACCTGCTTTTTTCATGCAAACACTTCCTTTCGGTATTACCATTGCCATTTTCTATATTTTTATTCATGACTGCGACATACAAAATGTTTCCTCATCGAGCCAATAATTTTCTTTTCCAAACGACTGACCTGTACCTGACTCATATCCAACAATTTTGCGGTCTGTGTTTGTGTTTTATCTTCAAAATAACGTAGTTCAATCAATTTTCTCTCTTTTTCTCCGAGCTCGCCTAAAAGCTGTTCTAACAAGATTTGATTAACAATAAGCTCCGATTCATTTTTTTCCGATGGAATTTTGTCCATAAGAAGAATTTCGCTTCCTTCTTTTTGAAATACCGTTTTATGCAGAGACTCCACTTCGCTGCCGGCTTCAAGTGCCATTACGATATCTTCTCTTGCCAATTCTGTTGCTGCGCTTAGTTCCTCTAACGTCGCATCACGCCCCAATTGAATGGCTAACATTTCAGCTGCGCGCTTAATCCGTATTCCATTTTCCTTTAATGTCCGGCTGACTTTGACCATTCCGTCATCGCGTAAAAATCGCTTGATTTCACCGCTAATTACCGGCACTGCATAAGTGGAAAATTTCACTTCAAAATTTACATTGAAATTATCGACTGCTTTAATCAAACCAATTGCACCAATCTGACTCAAATCTTCGGCATCATATCCTCTTCCCGCAAATCGCTTCACGATACTGTATACCAACGGCATATTCGCCTTAATCACTTGTTCTCTTGCCAATTTATCCCCTGCTCGTGAACGTTTAATCAGTTCTATGGTTTCCATTGGCAGACTCCCTTATGACAAAATAAATGAACTATAAATTTTTTTCTTCATACGAATCGTTGTTCCCTGCCCCACCTGTGACTCCACATGCAGCTCATCCATGAAAGCTTCCATGAAAGCAAAGCCCATTCCGGAGCGTTCCATTTCCGGTCTGGTCGTAAACAACGGTTCCATGGCACGATTTACGTCACCGATTCCAACACCTTGGTCCGCCACTTCAATCCATATGGTATTTTCCTCAATCCAGCTATGTATCTTAACCTTCCCCGGTTTGCCATCATATCCGTGAATGATGGCATTTGTAACCGCCTCGGAAACTGCTGTCTTGACATCACCAAGTTCTTCTAAGGTCGGGTCAAGCCTTGCTAAAAATGCGGCAACAACCGTCCGCGCCAGACTTTCATTTTCCGAATTACTGTCAAATTCAAACATAATCTCCGTTTTTTCCATTATAAAACTTCCGTCCTTTCCTGATATTTGGGAATAATCCGATAAAGCCCCGACATTTTGAAAATGCGGTCAACATTATCTCCAATTCCGGTCACAAAAGTTCTTCCTCCTAAAAAATTCATTTTGCGGTGTCTTCCCATTACCATACCAATTCCTGAGCTGTCCATAAAAGTTATGCCCGAAAAATCAAATATTAATGTTCTGACATTTCCCTTCTCTATTTGTAAATCCACTACTTTACTGATTTGTCCTGCTGTATGATGATCCAATTCCTCACAAATGTGTAACACAAGCTGGGAGCCCGTTCGCTCCATTGAAAATTGCTCCATTTTTTTCTTTCCTTCCTTTTTTAATCATTTGAAAAAGACCCATAGAAATTTTCTTCTATAGGTCTTCTCATTCGTTCTTTTATTCTTATTGTCCTTGTGTACCTTGCTGCTCAATCTGCTGCAAATAGTTATTTGCTTTATTCGCAATTGCACTGTTTGGATCTACCTTAATTGCTTTTTGATACCATTTCTTTGCTTTTTTGTTATCCTGCTTTTTCTGATAACAATAACCAATCTGGTACATCGCATCCTGATGTTTTGGCTTCAGTTTCAGCACATTGCGGTAAATTGCAATCGCTCCATCATAAGACGTATACGCCGTACGCTTTCCTTCATTTAAAAGGGCTTGAATCTGTGCATCCGTCACGGTATGAATGGTTGTGTAAATTTCTTTTGCTTCACTGCTTCCAAAATCGGATTTTTTACAGTCCGCCACGGCAATTGCTGCCTGAATCTTATCATCCGCAAGATAAGCCTTGACTCCTGTCAATAGCTTTTCATAACTTGCCGTCTGTTTCTGTGCGGACGAATCCGCATCCTTTATCTGTTTTTGCAGTTTGTCAACCTGTTCCTGCAAAAGTTCTTTCTCTTTTTTCAATCCGGAAATCTGGGAAGATTGCACGGCTAACTGGTCATTTGTATCTGAAATATGTGAGCCTTCTCCACTTCCGCTGTTTTTCATCGTCGGCCAAAGCAGAACAAATGCTACGGCAAGTCCGACAATGGCACCGATAATCACATAGATAACCGGCATTAACGACCGCTTTTCTTCCTTGTAAGTGCCCACCGGGGTTACATTCGAAAGAGGATCTTTCTTTGACGGCTTTTTCACTAACTCTTTCTCTGAGGAAGCAGCCAAGTCACCAACTTCCTGCATATATCGCAGTGTTGTCGTATTATTAAAGTCAATTCGTCTGGCGCGATTTAAGCATTTTGCTGCTTTATGATAGTCTTTGTCATGAATATACAATAACGCAAGCAGCTGCTGTGCACACACAAAATGCGGATTCAGACTCACTACTTTTTTTAATTGGATAATTGCCAAATCATCATTTCCTGCCTGCGCTGCCGCCAAAGCAGAATTGTACTTTTTAATCGTTTGATTTGTCGCATCCAGTGCCGTCTGATTCTTCTGAATCGTATTAATATAGTAATCCGCTGCATTGTCATCGGCCTGCAGGTATTTACTCAATACCCACTCGCTCAAAGCTGCTACGGTCTCACCCATCTCATAATAAATCAACCCAAGGAGATTTCTTGCGTTGGTATTTTTCTTATTAAACTCTAAACTTTTTTTCAAAACAACAATCGCACCTGATAAGTCACGCACTTTCGCCTTTTCCAATCCCAGATTATAATAAGTATTGGATACTCTGCGAATATAATGAATCACCGAAAGATTCTGACCGCAAAATGTGCAGAGTGTCGCTGTGTCGCTCACATTAGCGTCGCATCTTGGACATCTCATCTTTGATAACCCCTTCCTGTTTTTCATCACAATGTTCCTTTGGCATCCTGTATCAATTCTTTTACAATATCTGTCACATCTGCTAAATTATTATGATAAACAACATCTTCGACTTTCTCGATGTCCATGCTCGGCTGAAATTTTTCAAGTTCTTCCTCAAAATTAAGCATTCTCGTACCTCCTATTTGCTCTTTCACTGTCATGTATTCCCTTTGGTATTCATAATACCTATTTTGAGTAAAAAAAGCAAGTAGGAAATACGAGAATCCTTCGACAAAACATAAGTTTCTTTAACAAATTACGTCACGCTTTTGTAAAATGCGCCAAACGCTCCTTAACCTGTTCCATCATTCCCTTATATTTCTCTAATTTTTCTCTTTCCTCAGCAATCTTTTTCTCCGGTGCTTTGTTTACGAAATTCGGATTGCCAAGCATACCTTCACAGCGTTTGATTTCGCCGGTAAGTTTCTTTTCTTCTTTCTTCAGGCGCTCAATTTCTTTGTCAATGTCAACCAATTCTGCAAACGGAATATAAATGGTTCCATCCGCAATAACAACAGAAACCGCATCTTCACCAATGTTTTCTTTCGTTGACTGCAGTGTCACATCGCTGGCAAGACCGAGCGTTGCAAAAAATACTTTATTTTCCTCGAAGATTTTTAACACTTCTTCTTTTTCTGAAACAACAATAACCGATGCTTTTTTGCTTGGTGGCACATTCATCTCACCGCGGATGTTTCGGATGCCTTTTACTGCTTCTTTAATCCGCTCAACTTTTGCCTCATCCTCAGCAAAATTACGGCTCTCTTTATATTTTGGCCATTCACTTACCATGATAGAAATTTCTTCATCACCCATAAGTGTACAATAAATTTCCTCTGTGATAAACGGCATATACGGATGCAGTAATTTCAGTGCATCAATTAAAACGGTTTTCAATGTGTACAAAGCTGCTGCTTTTGTTTCGTCTGCATCATTGTACAAACGTGGTTTTACCATTTCAATATACCAGTCGCAGAATTCTTCCCAAATGAAATCATAAATTTTCTGAACGGCAATTCCCAAGTCAAAGGAATCCATCAATGCAGTGACATCCTTGGCAAGTGTATTCACCTTGGAAAGAATCCACTTATCTGCCTGTGTCAATTCATCTGCGGTTACATTTTCATAATCCACATCTTCATTCTGGGCAAAATTCATCATAATGAAACGGGAAGCATTCCATACTTTATTGGCAAAATTACGGCTTGCCTCAACACGCTCCCAATAAAAACGCATATCATTTCCCGGTGCATTTCCGGTTACCAGCGTCAGACGCAGCGCATCGGCACCATATTTATCAATAACTTCAAGCGGGTCAATTCCGTTGCCAAGTGATTTACTCATTTTTCTACCTTGGGAATCGCGCACAAGTCCATGAATCAGCACCGTATCAAACGGAACTTCTCCTGTGTGCTCAAGTCCGCTGAACATCATTCGCATAACCCAGAACGGAATGATATCATAACCGGTTACCAATGTGTTCGTCGGATAGAAATAATCCATCTCCTCCGTCTTATCCGGCCATCCAAGTGTTGAAAATGGCCAAAGGGCTGAACTAAACCAGGTATCCAGTGTATCCGGATCCTGACGCATCGGCTTGCCGCATTTCGGACATACTGCACTATTTTCTTTTGTTACTACCAATTCACCGCAGTCATCACAGTAAAATGCCGGAATCTGGTGTCCCCACCAAAGCTGACGGGAAATACACCAGTCGCGGATATTCTCAAGCCAGTGGAAATACGTTTTATTAAAATGCTCCGGAACAAATTTTGTTTTTCCTTCTTTTACCGCATCAATCGCCGGACCGGCAAGTGGTTTCATTTTTACAAACCACTGTTTGGATACACGCGGCTCCACTGTTGTTCCACAACGGTAACAAGTTCCTACGTTATGATCGTGGTCCTCAATTTTTACAAGAGCGCCCTCTTTTTCCAAATCTTCTACAATGGCTTTTCTTGCTTCATATCGATCCATGCCCGCATACTTCTCATATTCATCCACGATTTTAGCATCGTCTGTCATCACATTAATAATTGGCAGGTCATGACGCAGTCCAACCTCAAAGTCATTCGGGTCATGTGCCGGCGTGATTTTTACGACACCGGTACCAAATTCCATATCTACATAATCATCAGCAATCAACGGAATTTCACGATGTACCAGAGGCAGAATCAGTTTTTTGCCAACCAAATCTTTATATCGCTCATCATTCGGATTCACGGCTACTGCTGTATCACCAAGAAGTGTCTCCGGACGTGTTGTAGCCAAATTGATATAACCGCTTCCATCCGCAAACGCATAGCGCAGATGCCAAAAATGTCCTTTCTGGTCTTCATACTCTACTTCCGCATCGGAAATCGAAGTCAGGCAGTGTGGACACCAGTTGATAATTCGCTCCCCACGATAAATCAAACCTTTATTATAAAGATTTACAAATACTTCCTTGACTGCTTTATTACAGCCCTCATCCATCGTAAAACGCTCTCTGTCCCAATCACAGGAAGAGCCCATTTTCTTAAGCTGCGATACAATTCGTCCGCCAAATTTATCTTTCCATGCCCATGCACGTTCCAAAAACTTTTCTCTGCCAATA